>Ga0207711_10000225_pt1 | contig 60644 bp, 48 predicted proteins | sample KBSS34metaG_FD_184401 | JGI IMG/M metagenome (GOLD analysis project Ga0207711, IMG submission 184401) | Switchgrass rhizosphere microbial communities from Kellogg Biological Station, Michigan, USA - KBS S3-4 metaG (SPAdes) (version 2) | ecosystem: Host-associated > Plants > Roots > Rhizosphere... | reverse complement strand
AGCGGACATACGAAGGTCGTGATCGGTATGAGCAACACCTGCACCGGCCTCATCGACTCTGTTCTCTCCTCATTCGTGACAACTCGCTGCTGGACTCATACTAAGCGGTGCGATTAGCTGAGTCTACGGTGCCGGACACCAACTGGCTCGCTCAATGCCTGAGCTACCATTGTTCGAGCCGGTTCTGGCGGGGATTGCCTTCAACTTTTTCAGTTCTTCTGACGCTTGTTGAGAATCCTGATCTCGATATAGCGTCTTATACACGCGTAGCACTTGAAAGTATGCGCCCTGCTTAACGTATTCAGAAGGCCCATTCTCGAAGACTCTTTTCAGGCCATGTTACCGCCTCGTCGGGTCTCTCCCAGAATTCAAAACACGGTGGTGCACTTGCTGGGGCCGGTCAGGCCTAGTTCAAGCAAAAGCATACGTGCTGGACGAAAACTTCCTGCAGCGCGCTGTAGCGGCGACACCTGATGATCAGCCCGGCCCCTATTACCTGGGCTTACACTGGCGCGCCTGGGACGCAAGGAAGACGCGTCAAGAGAATTGGATCGAGCCATGCAATTAGCCGAAGAGCAGTCCACGAAAGAGCGTGGATTTCACCTGAACGCCGCACCCGCAAAAGCTTGAAGCCGCTTCGCGGCCATTGCACATTTTGTACTATTAGAACGGAGGCAGGCCAAGGATGGCGATCCGGCTCAAGGACATCGCGGACGACCTTGGAGTCTCAGTCGTCACCGTATCGAAGGTGTTGCGCGGCAAGGCGGACATCGGCGAAGAGACACGCCGTCGCGTCCTTCAACGCATGAAAGAGCTTGATTACCGGCCTAATATGCTGGCGCGCGGCCTGGCCAGTGGCCGAACCCAGACGGTTGGCCTCATCGTTCCTGATCTTGTACATCCGTTTTTCGCTGAGTTTGCCAAATCGTTGGCTTCCGTTCTTCGAACTAGCCAATACGCTCTTATTCTTGCTTCATCCGAAGAAATTCCGGAAGTTGAAGAGCAGGAGATTCGTACTCTCGCATTGCGCGGTGTTGATGTCCTTCTGTTGGCCTCCTGCCGGGTAGGATTGCAGCGGGCATCAGAGGTATGCAGCGCAAACATTCCCTGCCTGCTCGTCGACCGCAACCTTGCGGCAACGCGGATGCCATTCGTGGGCTCCGACGACGTGCGCGCCGGTGAACTCGCGACCGAGCATCTCATCTCTTTGGGCCGGAGCCGGATAGCGCACATCGGCAGTCAGGAAACTAGCCCATCGGTTGATCGCGAGAGCGGCTTTCGCAATACTCTGGCCCGGCATCAGCTCAAATCGTTCAGGGGATATGTCGTTCGCAACCGGCAAATTGAGGAAGATGGCGATGCGATCGGTTTTCAATCGATGCGGCAGTTGCTGAAGCTGCGCAGCAGGCCAGATGCCGTCTTCTGTTACAACGATCTGGCTGCCATTGGCGCCATTGAAGCTGTTGTGCAGTCCGGGCTCCGAGTTCCTGAAGATGTCGCTATCATCGGCTGTGGCAACTTTCGCTATGCCGGCTATCTTCGCGTGCCCCTCAGTTCGATCGATCAAGGTACAACCGAGCTTGGCCGCCTGGCTGGTGAGATGGCGTTTGAACTGTGCCATCAGCCTCCTGCTGCTCCACGTTCCATCCTGCTGCAGCCCTCTCTCGTTGTGCGGGAGTCGACCCGGCGAGTCTAAAGGGACGCTCCTAGATCGGCGCTGCCTTTCAGATAGATGAAATTTACGCCGATTTTTCTTGCTTTAGATTGATTAAATGCCTTATCGTTAGCGCTAACGTAAGATATTTTTGGGAAGTTGTCATAACGAGGAGAACCCCATGGCCACCGTGATCGCAAATCAGGCACCGTTAAGCGCCGATATGGAAGAGTGGGACGAATTCCTGCAGGGCCGCTATCGCGAGGGTAAGTCCGAGGAGGAATTTCGCCAGTATGACGCGCAGGCAAATCCTGGTGTAGCCAACTTCTATAAGTTGAATCACGAAAATCAGACCTTCGACTACGTTCTGCAGAAAGAGAAGCAGTATTTCGGTCTGGACAAGGGCGAAAAGTCGATCTGGGACGCAGCCGCATTTCTCAACACGCTGGTCGATGACAGCGATCCGGACACCGATCTAACGCAGATCGAACACCTGCTCCAGACTTCCGAGGCTATTCGCGCCGATGGCCATCCGCGCTGGTTTGTGCTCGCCGGTTTTGTCCACGACCTCGGCAAGGTGCTTTGCCTCTGGGGCGAACCGCAGTGGGGGGTCGTAGGCGATACATTTCCCGTCGGATGCGCCTATTCAGAGCACATTGTCTTTCCGGAATACTTCGCGGGCAATCCTGATCTCCATCATCCTGTCTATTCGACCAAGTATGGTATCTACGAGCCAAACTGCGGTCTGGATAAGGTTCATCTTTCCTTCGGGCACGACGGATATATCTATGAAGCCATGAAGAATTATTTGCCGGAAGAAGCTCTCTATATGCTTCGCTACCACTCCTTCTATCCGGCGCATAAACACGGCGCCTACCGTCACCTGATGAATGAGCACGATGTGGAGATGTTCCGCTGGATCAATGAATTCAACAAGTATGATCTCTACTCCAAGGGTCATGTGAAGCCGGACATGAAAGCGCTGAAGCCCTACTACGACGATCTATTTGCAGAGTTCTTTCCTGAAAAGATCGCCTGGTAGCCTGTCATCTCTTGAACTACGCTGTCGTGCCAAAAATCATTTGCCACGGCCTATATGTGATCGTGGCAGATTGACTTTATCCTCTGAATTAGAACGCAGTAGACCGCACAAGGAAGAATCAGCCCCGTTCTCTTTCTACGCGGCAAGACGCCCCCACAATCTTCTCCATTGACAAACCTCCAATCTGCTGCGATATTGGCTCCACTCTGAACGGCACCCCTCTAAGCAGTCCTAATCGCCGGATTCGGAATCACACATCACAGCATTGAGGAGACCGCCCGATGGCGTACACCGCGTCGCAACTTCTAGCGATGTCCGAACAGGATCTCGACAAGCTTTTCTCAAGCAGTCCCGCCGGAGATATTCCCAACGGCGAAGCCAAGGGTACGGCCATCATCGCGCCTGGCACTACCTTCAGTTCAGAGATTGCCTCTCTGATCAACATTTTTGTGTGGCAAGGCAAGACCTTTGATGCGGCGCACGGTACTTTGAGGAACCGGATCCTTTCTTTCGGGCTGGACGCCATTGTGGCCGAAGTTTACAAGAGCGCGAGTCTCTTCGATAACAAGGAATGCATCCTTCTCGATTACTCCAAGACGTCGATTGTCGCCGAGCATGTTCGCGATGAGATTCGCCAGATTGGTCCCGGAACGTACCTTGGGCTCGTCTACTGGAACACCACCAAGACCATTCACTTTTCGCTTCAGTTTCCAGTCGCATGACCGTAGAACTCAACCCGGACCGCCCGATCCCCAAGGCCAATACGGGCTCAGCGTTCCTGAACTGGTTCAGTAATACGTCGATGTTTCTGGTGCAATTGGAACGCCGTATCGACCCATGGATCCGTCCGGCATTCGACGCGATTCTTCGCGATGCTGTTGCACGTATAGCGACGGCCTTCATCAATCGTGGCCGTTCTAATGATGGGCTGAAACTCGCTGAAGAAAAATTGCTTCCAAACGAAGAAGCCTGTCTTGACTCGATTATTCAAAGCTTTCAGGAGCAGATGAAGCTGCTCTGGAAGCCCGGACGATACGAACGCGGAGGCAATACCAAAACCCACGGAATTGTGCGGGGCGAGTTTATCGTTCATGACAATCTGCCCGCTCAATTGCGGCACGGCATCTACGCTCAACCAGGTACCTATCGCGCCTGGGTTCGGTTTTCCGGACCCGGACCCTACATCACTCCGGATATCGACGACGTTGGTTTCATGAGCATCGGTATCAAGTTAATGGGTGTGCCGGGACCGAAGCTGATGGACGAAGAAAAATTCACCCAGGACATGTTCGCCGTCTCCACGCCCACCTTTGTCACGCCGGATGTAGTCGCCAATGCGCAGTTGCAAATCCAAAGTGTAAAGAACGCGTCGCTCTTCTATTTTCTAAATTTCAATCGCCATCACGTCCTCGATCTTCTGATGCAGTCTCTCTGGACCAAGACCCAGAGCAGTCCGTTCGAAGCGCCTTATTTCAGTTGCGTTCCTTATCTCCTCGGCGAGGGCCAGGCCATGCAATACTCTGTTTGGCCAAAGTCCAAACGGCGAACGCCAATCCCGCGTCTTCCGCTTCGCCCTCCTGATGATTATTTGCGCAACGCAATGGTGGCGTCCCTGGCACAGGAAGATGTTGAGTTGGACATTCGTCTGCAGCTGCAAACAGACTCGCATTTGATGCCTCTGGAGAACAATGCCGTGTTATGGCCAGAGAGGCTTTCACCTCGGATTTCAGCAGCTACGCTTCGCATACCAAAGCAAAAGTTCGATTCACCTGCGCAACTCGACTTCGCCAAGCGGCTTTCCTATAACCCATGGCATTCGATCGCCGAGCATCGCCCTTTAGGCAATCAGAATCGCGCCCGGCACCGCATGTATCAGACGCTCGCGATCCTGAGGCAGACCGTAAATGCTGTCCCTCACTATGAGCCAACAGGGGATGAGATTTTTGAGTAAGAGACGATGACGCCACAGTCCAGTTTCATGATCCTGGCCGCGATTGATCCGGCACGCGAACAGAGCCTTCGCGCGCTGCTCGCGTCTATGAATCACGAGCCGGGAGTTCTCAACCTTGAGAACGATCTCATGCCATTTGGAAAATTGGATCGGCTACATTTCGCGCGCTTCGTAATTCTGGACGATCAAACCACGAATGACATAACTGTCTATGGACTGTCGCGCATCGACTTTCCTTTGTATCTAGCATTCCTGGGGGACTGTGATGGGCAGCCCGATGAACTTCTAGCAGAGATGGTGAGACTCGCTGAGCCGGGGTTGCGCAATATCTTCACGCATTGCCTTGGCTATGTCCAAAATGTCGAGATGCTTGCATGGCTTAAGGCCCACAATGTCCCTTCGTCCGCCAATTACGTCAATTGGATTGGAAGAACCGTGCGCCAGGTTCGCGAAGAGGAAGAGCTTCGCCAAAAACTAGAGGACTATCTTCAGTTGAACGTGTCATCATTCAGCCAAATGCCGCCGAGACAACTCTGTGACATGCTCAAGAAGTATGTTGCAGAGGAACAGCAAGCAGGCCGAATTGTTCTGACGCAGCCAGATCCAACGCCCTTCTCCTGGCGGATCGGCAATCTGCTTAACCTCATCGGCCTTCCGCTTCTCCTGCTCATCTTCCTGCCGCTCGCGATCCTGGCGTTGCCGTTCTTTTTGATTCAGTTGCGGCATTGCGAAAAGACCGATCCTGAGGTAGCTCCACGCGTGGATCCCGCACACGCAAACCTGCTCTCCTCGCTTGAGGATCACGATGTCACTAACCAGTTCAGTGCCATGGGAAGCATCAAGCCGGGCCTGTTTCGGCGCGTCACTATGATTCTTGTGCTCGCGGCGATCGACTATACCGCTCGGCATGTTTTCAATCGAGGACGGCTTGCGCGTGTGACCTCAATTCAATGCGCGCGGTGGGTTTTCCTCGATGGCGGTAAACGAGTCATCTTCGCCAGCAATTACGACGGCAGCCTTGAAAGCTACATGGACGATTTCATCAACAAGGTCTACTTCGGCTTGAATGTCGTTTTCAGCAACGGAATCGGCTATCCACGAACCCGTTGGCTCATTCTGGATGGCGCGCGCGACGAACAAACGTTCAAAAACTATTTACGCCGCCACCAGATGCCAACCCAGGTTTGGTACAACGCATTTCCCGGCTTGACCGCGCATGACAAACATCGAAACGCTCTCATTCGAGAAGGGCTTGAGAAAACGTCGATGACTGACGCAGAGATTCTGGATTGGTTACAACTCTTCTAGCATGGGCTAGAAACACCGCCGCAGGACGGTTAGAAACAGAGGCAAGCCAGTGACGACGACCCTCGAAGGTATGCGATGGCAGCAGTGAACCCAAGCCCGAAGCCAGTCGATTTCAGCGACATCCAGGGCATTGTGCGCTTTGGGCATGGGCAACTGACGGAAGCCTCCTTTCTGCTGCTCAGGATTCGTAGCGCAGAGGACGCTTTGGCGTGGTTGGCCCAAGCGCCAGTCACCACGGCGGAAAAATTGAGCAATGCTCCAAGCACCGCGCTGCAGGTTGCCTTTACTTGCGAAGGGCTGGCGGCGCTGCACGTTTCTAGCGAGATTCTCAAAGGCTTTTCCGCAGAATTTCAATCCGGGATGGCAGGCCAGTACAGTCGCTCACGCAGGCTCGGCGATGTGGGAGCAAGCGCTCCGCAGTCGTGGCAATGGGGTGGTCCCGGAAAGATTCCTCATCTCATCGTGATGCTCTACGCAAAAACCGGCGCGCTCGATAGATGGACGAAGGCCATGCAAGGGCCCGCATGGGATGCGGCATTTGAATTGCTCAACAGCCTGACGACATCAAACCTGCAAGGCGTTGAGCCCTTCGGATTTAATGATGGCATCAGTCAGCCTACTCTTGATTGGGAGCGCAGTCGAACGCCGGCAACTGACGAGCTTGAATACACAAATCTCTCCTCGCTGGGTGAGTTCCTGCTTGGCTATCCCAACGAATATGGCAAATACACGCAACGGCCTCTCGTCGCTGCCGGAGGAGTCGCAAGCGCAATTCTAGCTCCAGCTGAAGATGAGCCAGACAAACTCGATTTTGGGCGGAATGGCACATTCCTTGTTGTGAGGCAGCTGCAGCAGGATGTGCGTGGTTTCTGGCGTTTTCTCGACAAAGAGGCAGACGCGAATCCAGAGGCGCGACAGGCTCTCGCTGAGTCCATGGTCGGGCGAAGAATGGATGGCACCCCTTTGCTGCCTGCAGCCCCGCAATCGGTCGCGGGACTTGATCCAAAGACTACGAGCCAGAACAACTTTACCTATGACGCAGATAGCGACGGCACTCGTTGTCCATTCGGTGCACATATCCGGCGCGCAAATCCGCGCAACGCGGATCTTCCTGCTTCAAATGGATGGCTGGGACGAATGCTGCACAGGCTCGGGTTCTGTAACCCAGGCTTTCGAGACGACGTGATCGCATCGACGCGTTTTCATCGCATGTTACGTCGCGGCAGGGAATACGGACCAGGACTGTCCCCCGAAGATGCAGTCGCAGATGGCCTCGATACGGGCGAGCACGGCATACACTTTATCTGCGTCGTTGCCAATATCCTGCGCCAGTTTGAATTCGTGCAAAACTCCTGGATCATCAGTACAAAATTCGATGCCATGACGGAAGAGAGCGATCCATTGCTGGGCAATCGCCAGGCAGTCGAAGGCTGTCCTTTCACCAACACATTCTCACTACCCTCCAACACTGAGCCTCGAACCCGTATCATGAATGTGCCTCAGTTCATCACTGTGCGCGGTGGCGCATACTTCTTTCTGCCCAGCCTGAGTGCGCTGCGTTACCTGGTGACTCTATCGAAGAACAAGGAGGCTTCATGAAGAGAATTCGCATCCCAGGCGCGGTGGATATCGTCATATCCGAGGACGCCGCTGAGATTCAATCCCTTGCACAGAATCCAGGTCTGGACCGCGCTTATGCGGATCAATCAATCGCGACCAATGGTCTTATTCTCCGACGCGTGCTCAAGGTTCTGCAGTTCAACGGCAAGAGATTTCCCACCGTTTCACCAAAGGATGCGGAGAACCGCGCCGCTTTGCAGCAGGCTCTTTGGATTCGTCTGAATGCACTCGCTCCTCATTTCGCCTCTGGGCCGGATGAGCTTGAGAGCCTCGCAGCATTCGTTCGTGGACAGAGGCCTGACGACACCTGTGGCCTGCTCGTCCAACAGGTGGTTGGCAGCTTATTCAATCCGGATTTCAAAGCAACCCAGGCCAGTTGGGATGCGGCCGTGGTACTGGACAAGGCTCCGCGCACCATGAATCCTGTTCTGCCTTTATGGTGGGCTCTAACGGGAAAAGTCGATCGTGCCAGACTCCTGTTGGCTGAAATGGTCGGAGGCGACTTGGCCGGTATACACGCCATTGGCATCGCTCTCCACAATATCGTGGATGGTGTAAATCAAATGCGGCAGCTTTACAACGATCCCGCACAGCGAGCAGCTTTGTCCGGCGAGGCGGCGAGTAAACGGTGTCTGTTTGCTCCGGCGACAGTACTTCGTCAGCCTACGGTGCCGGTTGGTTCCTCTGAAGGGGACCTGCAGACGGGTACGCTTCTGATTCTCAAACTTCAGTCTGCCAATGCGGGCGCGCCCAGCGAAGATCTGGCCTTTCTAAGCCAGGCCTGGAGCCGATGTCCCGCGGAACAATGGGTTCCGGCCTTGCTTCAAGGTATCTGGAGCCGTGCTTCCGATCGTCAAACTCAGATCAATTCCCATGAAAATGCAGCAGCCTGTCCAATTGCACACACCACGCCACCCGCCTGATCGGCCTCTGGCATTTGCGTCTGATACCGCGCTAAAACAGTGAAGTTATGCGGGTTTATTCAGTTCGCAGCGCCTGCATTGGCTCGATTCTCGATGCGCGAAGCGCCGGCACTGCACATGCAACCACGGCTGTCAGCAAGAGGCACCCGACCATTCCAGCCATGACCACAGGATCAAAGGGACTTGTGCCATAGAGGATGGAGCGGATCAAAGCGCCAGCCGTTGCGCCGCCCGCTGAGCCGATCAGCAATCCGAGAATAACCGGTCGCAATCCATCCAAAAGGACCAGCCTCAGAACCTCCGTACGTTGCGCCCCGAGTGCAATGCGGATGCCGATCTCGGCGACACGCTGTGTGACCAGGTAAGAGAGAACCCCATACAATCCAACACCTGCCAGCAGCAGTGACAGTCCTGCAAACGCAAGAACAAGCGTTGCGCTGAAACTCTGGCTGGCAGTTGTCTGGCCAAGAATCTGTTGCATCGTCAGAACGTCATAAACGGGAAGCGCCGGATCGAGCGAGGCAACCTGTTGTTGAATCGGCACAGAAAGCACAAGCGGATCCGTTGTAGAGCGAACCACGAGCGTTGCGCTGCCTGTCTGAGCAGGTATGCCGGAGAAGATTGGAAAATACATCGTTGCTTTCACTGGTTTCGCAACGTCATAGAGCGTGTCGCCGACGACGCCGATGATCTCATAATCTTCCTTCTTCACATTCCAGGCCACGCGAACATGCCGTCCAACCGGATCATCGCCCGAGAAAAACTGATTGGCGAACTTTCTGCTGATCACAACGAAGTGATCATTGGTGAGCCGTTCGTGATCAGTAAAGACACGGCCTCGAATCAGTGGAATCTGCATCACGGAGAAGTATGCCGGATCAACGATGTGTGTGGCTGCGTCATCCTGAATGCTGAAGCTTGGTGACGGCCGTTCGGGAATCGTGAAGACACTGTCGCCTGCAGAACCTCCGCCTGGCGGTATAGAAACAAGCGCAGCAGCATGCACGCCGGGAATTCTGCGCACGCGATCGAGCAGCGACTCGTGGAACGCGAGGACTTTTTCGCGCGTATCGTATTGTTTTTCCGGCAGGCCGTACTTGACGGTGAGAACATTTTCAGTAGTGCAGCCCAGATCAGCCGTACGCAGATGTATGAAGCTCTTGAAGAGTAAGCCTGCCGACACAAGCAGGATCACCGTCAATGCTATCTCTACCGCGAGCATTGTCTTGCGCAGCAGTGCCCGCGATGCGCTGCCGCCAATCGACCGTGATGACTCCTGCAGCGCCGAAAGAACATCTCTGCCCGTGGAGGAGATCGCGGGAAGCAGACCGGCCAGCAGGGTGGTGACGAAAATAAGCCCGATCGAGAAAAACAGAACCTCTCCATCAAGGTGAATAGACTCAGCCCGTGGAAGGCCGCGCCAATGACCGGCGAGCCAACGGGTCGTCATCATCGAGAGCAGCAGTCCGAGACCGCCGCCCGCCAAACAGATAAGCATGCTCTCGGTCATCTGTTCGCGAATCAGCGCGAGACGGCTGCCGCCGAGCGCTCCCCGAATAGCCACTTCTTTACGCCGGGATGCAGACCGTGCAACAAGCAGATTCGACACGTTCAGACAGGCAATCAGCAACATGCATCCTACCGCACACATCAGCACGACCAAAGGTGTTTTCACATCACGCACAACGTCGTCGATCATGGGTCGATAGATCGCGTCTTCCGCAACCGGCGCAGACGCGTGAGCCAGATGAAGACGGTATTGCAGTGCGCTCACCTCCTTGATTGCCGTTACAGCACTCACCCCGGACTTGAGCCGCGCTATCACTTTGCTCTGATGTCTGTCGTGCACTGCTGCGTAATCGTCCGGGGAAAAGGTCTGCGCGTAGGGTACCCAAAGCTGAATCTTGGCGTCCGGATATGTAAACCAGTTTGGCAATACGCCGATGATTGTGTAAGGGGTGGCATCCAGATGAATTTGCTTTCCCAAAATTGAGGGATCTCCGGCGAAGCGTCTTTGGAAGAAACTCCAGGAGAGCATCACCACGTGACTTGCTTCGGGTTGATCCTCATCGACAGAGAAAGTTCGTCCCAGCGCAGGCTGCACTCCCAGCAGCGAGAAGAGATTGAATGAGCCTCCCGCGGCCTGTACCACCTCCGGCAACTCAGCATGTTCGCCTGTAAAGTCAAACCCATAATTACGCCATGCCGCCATATCCTCAAAGCCATGAGTCTGCCGGCGCCAGTCCACGAAATCACCAGACGACACGCTATTGAAACCATCGCCGGTTGTAGACTGGCGAAAGTGTTCATACACCATCACCAGTTTGCCGGGATCGGCAAACGGCAGCGGCTTCAGCAGAACCGCGCGCACAATCGTAAACAGTGAAGTCGTGGCGCCGATACCCAAAGCCAGCACCAGAATGGAGATAATCGTAAACCCGGGCGAGCGCAACAGAGTGCGCACCCCGTAGCGCAAGTCACGCAATAATCTTTCCAATCTGTTCCATCTCCAGGTAGAACGGGCCTGATCGCGCAGCGCTGCCGGATTGCCAAATGAACGAATCGCAGCCGCGCGAGCCTCGCCCGGTTGCATGCCATGGGCAAGATTCTCTTTCATCTCTTGCTCCAGATGAAACTCGAGCTCATCGTTTAGAAGCGCGGTCTCCGCCTTGCGTCGAAAAAGCATTCGCAGAGAGACTCGGAACTGTTCAAACCAACGCATAGGCCCTCCCGTTTCTCTAAGCTTCCTCCACAACCAGGTTGATGGCGCCCGAGAGCCGGCTCCAGCTTTCCATCTCGCGCTCCAGTTGTCCGCGCCCTGCGGTGGTCAGCGAATAAAACTTGGCAGCACGGCCTGTCTCGGTTTCGCTCCACTTCGCCTTGATCCAGCCTTGCTGCTCCAGTCGATGCAATGCGGGATAGAGTGAGCCCTGTTGCACTTGCAGCACTTCGTTCGAAATCTGCTGAATTCGTTTCGCGATAGCCCAGCCGTGCTTGGGTTCGAGTGAGATCGTCTTGAGTATCAGCAGGTCCAGCGTGCCCTGAACCAGATCGCTTGGTTTTCCCATACTATGATTATCTACATCATGTTGTTGTAGATAGTCAACAACGCGATTTAAACCTCTTGCTATAGAAAGCGTGTGAGGAAATTCACGAGAACGGCGCTGCCTATCGAGAGCAGTAACGCAAAAGGCATCGCGACCACTCCGACGCGTAAAAATCCCCGGAATGTCACGTTCAGATTTTCTTTTCTTAAAGCCAGCAGCCAGAGAATAGTCGCAAGCGATCCCGTGATGGAAAGGTTTGGCCCCAGGTCTACTCCGATAAGTACACAATTTGCCAGAAGGCCTTTGATATGCGCCGCCTGGAGTGTGCTGCCGGCAATCAGACCAAGTGGAAGATTATTGATAAGGTTATTGGCAATGCCTACAAAAAAGCCCACCACCATTGCACCGGTTGCCGGAGCAAGCGACTGAGCCCACTCTAGCCACAGTTGCGCCGGCTTCATACCTCCGATGCTCTCGACTGCATCTACCAAGACGAAAAGGCCTGCGACCAGGCCCAGCGTTCCCCAACTGATGGCGCGCATAAGGAGAAGGGGGTTGATACGTGACTTGACCGAGATGATTCCAGTGATAACCAGGGCAGCAATGCAGGTGGGGAGCCCGAGATCCATATGCAGCGCCGATGCAGTCAACAAAACCACAACCATTCCAGCAACGGCGCCCAGCACTAGTTTCCCGTCTGCCGTCAATGGCGCAGGAGCGATCGTGTGTTCAATCGAAACCTGAAGTTGCTTTCGAAAAACCCATCGCAGGATCAGGTAGGTAGAAGAGATTGAAACTAAAGAAGGAATACAGAATGCCTCGAGCCATTGTCCTAGCGGGGGCATATCTGCATGAAAAACCACAAGATTTGCGGGATTCGAAATCGGCAGAACAAACGACGCGGCGTTGGCGATGAATGCACAGGTAAAGAGATAGGGAAGCGCCTCGACCCTGGCTCTTCTAATTGCGGCGAGGATCGCCGGAGTGAGCACAACAGCCGTGGCATCGTTGGACATGAAGATCGTGACCAACGTCCCCGCTGCATAGACCCATGCGAACAGGCGAGGGCTCGATCCTTTCGCGCTTCGCACGACCACCGAAGCAAGCCAATCAAAGACGCCGCATTCCCGTGCCAGCTCCGAGAGGAGCATCATGCCGGCTAAAAACAGGTACACATCCGTACCTTTGCCTGCCGCCCTTCCTGCGAGCGAAAGCGGTATGAGCCGGAGCAGCAGTAGAAGCGCCACGCCGCCTCCAATCCAATACACCTCGGCGATTCCGCTGGGCCTGACAAGCATAAGCAGAATGCTGATCGCGACGATCGATAAAAGTAAAATATGAGCCAAATCGTGAGCGAACATGAATTCCGTACTCCGTCTCCAGGAGGGACTGATTCAGTGATTTGCGCGCAGGTGCAATTTGATCCGCGTCTTTTCATGATTACATTGGGCCGCGCACAAGGCTTTCAGGATCGAGCACGGAGAAAATTGCCAGGGAAATTCTGAATTTCAGAGACAGGACACCGAGAGTTGAACTTGCGTCGGGAGTTAATTGGGGTGATGAGCCATTGCGCATTTTGGGCTGGCGGCAATAGAATTCCACCGAAGCTGAAATACCGTTCGAATCGCAAGTAAAGCGATCAACCCCGTCACATTGAAGACGAAGAAGGGGTGAAGTCAGTGTGGTTCACACTGAAGCTCAACTGTGGTCACGATCCATCCAATTTCGATAAAGTTGTTAAGGAGGCTCCTTGCGCCGACTCTGGAATTCTTCGTTTTGTTCGCTTGCCTTGGCAGGTGTTGCGCTCGTTAGTGTATGCGGCCGTGTTTCGGCTCAGGCAGTCGATAGAGAAGCTCTGCCGCCCGCGCCGCACGCCAAGCAGATTCACCTGAAGCATGTACTGGTCGTTGGACAGACCAAGGGCTTCGAACATGACTCCGTCTCAATCGCCATGGCCTCCATCTTCAATATGGGCAAAGAGAGCGGTCTGTGGGACACCATGCTCCGCACCGACACCGAGCTCCTCACCAAAAAAGATTTCAAGAACAATAACGCAAAAAATTTGAACTATTTCGACCTGATCGTCTTCACCAGCACCACCGGTGAACTCGATATGGATGAAAGCCAGAAGAAGGACATGCTCTCCTTCATTCACGATGATGGTAAAGGTTTCATTGGCGTTCACGCGGCGTTGGACACCAACTACAAATGGCCCGAGTACGGAGAGATGATCGGTGGCTGGTTTGATCAGCACCCCTGGATGACCTTCATGGCTCCCATCGTCAATGAGGACCCTGATTTTCCCGCAGTCCGTCATTTCCCTAAGGCTTTCGTCAAATATGATGAGATCTATCAGCCCAAGGAATGGTCTCGTGACAAGGTCAACGTGCTTCTCAGCCTTGATCCTTCCAAGCTCAACTATGAAAACAATCCGCGCATTCACCGCATGGATCACGATTTCCCCGTAGCCTGGAGCAAGATGTACGGCAAGGGCCGAGTCTTCTATTCCACGCTCGGACACACTGAAGAGGCGTGGGATGATCCCGATATTCGCAAGATGTATTTCGAAGCGATTAAATGGGCGCTGGGACTCACGGAGGGCAGTGTTACGAGCCATCCTCACCCCGCACAAACTCACTAATTGCGGTCCCCTGACTCCGATCAGGCAAAATTCAAAGATAGGCGAAGATTGACCGTTATGAAGAAACTTGGCATGGGGCTCGTCGGGCCCGGTTTTATTGCAGCGCATCATATTGACGCAGTGCGGCGGCTGGGCGATGTGGATGTAGTTGCCATCGCAGGCTCATCCCAAGCTTCAGCCGACAAGAAAGCTCTGGAGTACAAGGTTGATCGTGCCTACGGCGACTATCAATCGCTCATCGCCGATCCCGATGTACAGGTGATCCACAACACTACTCCCAACCATCTGCATTTCCCGGTCATCATGGCTGCTCTGGCTGCGGGTAAGCACGTCATCTCAGACAAACCCCTGGCCATCAGCCCCGAGCAGGGCCGTACCCTGCGTGACGCTGCGCTGGCGGCGAAAGTGGCCCATGTTGTCACATTCAACTACCGCGGCAACCCGCTCGTACAACAAGCGCGCGCCATGGTCGCCAGCGGCGAATGCGGGCGTGTCAGCTTTGTGCACGGCGGTTACCTGCAAGACTGGATGACAGATCCCAATGTCTATTCCTGGCGCTCCGACCCATCAAAGGGAGGGGCAAGTTCCGCCCTCGGCGACATCGGCTCCCATTGGTGCGATCTTGCTGAGCATATATCGGGATTGAAGATCGCATCCGTCCTGGCTGACCTGACAACCGTAATTCCAACCCGCTATTCGGCGGGTGGTTCGGCCGAAGCATTCTCTACCAGGAGCGGCGGCGAACGTACGCCAGTCGATGTCCAGTCTGAAGACTTGGCCAGTGTCCTGCTGCGTTTTGAAAGTGGGGCAAAGGGCTCATTTTCAGTGGGCCAGGTACTGCCCGGCCATAAGAACGATCTGCAGCTTGAAGTCAACGGACGCACATTGTCTGTTAAATGGAAACAGGAAGAACAGAACGAGCTCTGGATCGGTCATCATGACCGGCCCAACGAGACCATGGCTAAGGATCCATCCCTTGTGTCGCCGCAGGCGTTGCGTTACGTGCACCTGCCCGGCGGCCATCAGGAATCATGGGCAGACGCATTCCGCAATCTGATCGCGGATGCATACACATGGATTCGCGCGGGAGCTTCACCCGAGGCAAAGCCTGATATGCTGCCCACTTTCGAAGACGGCTATCGTTCAACCCTGCTGGTTGATGCGATGCTGCGCAGCCACGCAGGTGGCGGCATCTGGCAATCGGTCGGTGGCGCGGCCTGAAGTAACCCCGACATAACACCGGTTGAGCCATTCTCTACTTTGGCAATAGGACGAAGGAGCTGTGAAATGAAACTGGGCGTATTTACCCCCTTGTTATCTCAATTGCCGCTGGACGACGTGCTGGCAAAGTTAAGTGCTCTCGATATTCATACCGTCGAGTTGGCAACGGGCAACTACCCCGGCAGTGCCCACTGCGATCTCGCAATGCTTGACGATGCAGCGGCACTCGATCGCTTCAAAGGTAAACTGACAGATCATGGCGCCAGTATCAGTGCTCTAAGCTGCCATGGAAATCCCTTGCATCCCGATCCGGCACAGGCAAAAGCGGCACAGGAGATCAATCGCAAAACCATCCTGCTCGCCGAGAAACTTGGCGTCACCGAGATAGTCGATTTCTCAGGATGCCCCGGCGACTCTCCAACTGCCAAAGCTCCGAACTGGGTTACCTGCCCGTGGCCGCCGGAGTATCTTGATGTTCTCGCCTGGCAATGGGACAAGGTCGTTACCCCCTTCTGGACGGAACGTGCCAGGTTTGCCGCGGACCATGGCGTTCGCATCGCCATTGAGATGCATCCAGGCTTCGTCGCATACAGCCCTGAAACGCTTCTTCGTCTGCGCTCCATCGCGGGACCATCCATCGGCTGCAACTATGATCCCAGCCACATGTTCTGGCAGGGAATCGACCCGATTGCAGCCATCCGGATTCTGGGCGACGCTATCTTCCATGTCCATGCTAAAGATACGCAGATGTACCCGGCTAATCTTTCACGCACCGGCGTGCTCGATACCAAGCCTTACACAGACGAACGCAATCGTGGCTGGATCTTCCGCACCTGCGGTTACGGTCACGACGCCGAATGGTGGAAAGAGTTCGTCTCCACGCTTCGCATGTTTGGTTATGACAACGTCCTTTCCATCGAGCATGAAGATAGTCTCATGTCTCCCGAAGAAGGCCTGTCCAAAGCGGCAAAATTCCTGAATGAAGTCGTCGTAAAAGAAAAGCCCACCGCGGCATGGTGGGTTTAGACCATACGATCTGAAGCACAGCTAAAAGCGGCTCCGGCATTACAGGAGCCGCTTTGGTTTTTACTTGGTGCGTAGAAAGGCGATCAGATCGTCCAGGTCTGACGCCGTCAAATCAGGATGCGGAGGCATTGGAGGTTTGGCGTCCGCAATCCCTTCTTTCGCCACCTTGCGTACTTTGTCCTCGCCATCTTTCTCGACAATCCCCAGCAACGACGGGAAGACAGGCGGAAGGCCGGTTCGGGTTGGCTGATGGCACGCCGAACAATCATTTGTGTATAACGCCTTTCCATGGACAGCATCGCCTTTGGGACCCGCTTTAGCCTGTCCGGCGCCTGTTTCTCCTGCTTGTCCAGGTAGAGGTCGCGCGCTGGCGATTTCTTCATGCTTTGGAGCAGAGGCGACTGGCGTTTTTCCGTCGCTCACCGCCGTTGCTTCCTTGGCGGTCAAGGAGGCGGGCTGCGATGTCGAAGCAATCGAAGGCACGGACGGCATTGATGAAGCGGACGCGTCCGAATCCGCATCGACTGACGTATCCCACTCCTTCATGAAGTCCCGTGAGAGACTTGCACGCTGCAGCAGATCGCTCATATGCGAAACAGTAGCGCCTTGCGGCACATCGGCCCGCGTCGCGCTCTGGCTCAACTGCAGGGCGCGAATGTAGGCAGCAATTGCCCAGCGGTCCTCAGGCTGTAGTTCCGCAGAATAGTTCGGCATCGCTCCATAGCCGTGCGTCATCACCCAGAAGAAGTGTCCTAGAGGCGCCTGGCGGAGGCGCGCGCTCTGGAAATTTCCTGCGGCATAGTATCCACGGCCAACGATCGCGCCTTTCCCATTGCCTACACGCGAATGGCAGGGTGAGCAATAGATATTGAAGCGCTCTTCACCACGCTGCAGGACCGCATACGTCGTGGCAAAGGGCAGGGCATCGCCCTCCGCGCCGTTCATCAGCCCGGTCGTGAAGTAGTTTGCGCCCGAACCTTGCGCCCGCGATATAGTACCAGCCACTTGCAGCCTAGCCGAGCGTCCATCCTGGAAAAATGCGGTATGCCTCTGTGGAATCATCTTTGGCTGGTTATGCATATCCTGCCTGCAGCCGCAGAACAGCATTAACGCCAGCGTACATACGCTCGTCCCAAACAAGCACTTCAACCGTTCCTTCATCCCACCCCCAGGAGGATCGAGTCGCGGAATCGCCGCCCTCGCAACCAGTATAGCGACTGAATCGCTTTGCCAACCGCTATCCCATTCCGGTTTTGAGACGATATAATTGTCCTCGATTTGAACCAGCCCTTTATTCCTGCACAAAAGACTGCCCGGCATTCTCCAGTGCTTTCGGTTCGTCCAGGTGTCTGTGGATTCGGTCTGGTTTTGGATATCATGAGCACGCTGCAATCGACGCACTATAGGCATCACGGAAGCAAACATTCAGCTCAGGGCTGGACTATCAATGGCTGGCGGATTGCGGCCAAAAGCGGAGTTATTTGATTCAAATGAAAATGCTTTTGCGCAAACAAAGATTTCTTGTCGTGGCGCCCCTTGCGGTTGTTGCAGGTTTTTCGGTGCTTTGGATCAATCAGCCATCTGTGCGGGCAGCGGCTGCTCCCATCACTGGGCAGGCACCAGCGGCTCCGGCTTCTGAGGCCGCAACCCCGGCTCAAGCCGGAGGCGCGCTCTTCCAGCAGAACTGCGCCTTTTGCCATGGTCGCGATGCCATGGGTGGCGAAACGGGCCCGGATCTGACGCGCTCGGAACTGGTACTGAAGGACAAGGACGGTTCAAAGATCGCTGAAGTCATTCACAATGGGCGTCTCAACACAGAAAAGAAGATGCCGCCTTTCCCTTTCTCCGATCAGCAGACCGCCACCCTTATCGCCTTCATTCGGGAACGCGTAACCGCTGCCGCCGCTATGAACGGAAAACGTCGCGGAGTTGACGTTGCCGATCTGCAGACGGGCAACGCCGAGGCAGGGAAGCAATACTTCAACGGTGCTGGCGGCTGCTCTAAGTGTCACTCCGCCACCGGAGATCTGGCAGGCATCGCCAGCCGCTACACGGGACTGCACCTCGAAGAGCGCATGCTCTATCCGCAAGGTGTCAAGAGCAAGGTTGCGGTAACGCTTCCCTCCGGAGAGACAATCAACGGAACACTAGCCTATCTCGACGAGTTCACGGTTGGATTGCGGGACAGCAGCGACACATACCGGTCCTGGGCGACGAAGAACGTCAAGTTCAAAGTAGACGCGCCGGTGGAAGCCCATGTTGAACAGTTTCCCAAGTATACCGACGCCGACATCCATAATCTGATGGCGTATCTACAGACCATGCGATGAGCTTGACGCACACCGTATCTAAGTCGCATAAGAGGTTTGCTTACGCCATGAACAAAGGCTTCAGAATACTCGCGCTCGCAGGGCTTTCGCTCATGGTTGCAGCCTTGCCGCTCTTTGCCCAAAACCTCGAGAACTCAGAAATTCTCAAGCCGCGGCCCGATAGCTGGCCGCTTTATCATGGCGACTACTCCGGCCAGCGCCATAGCCATCTCACCCAGATTGCGCCGCAAAATGTGGACCGACTCAGCCTTGCCTGGGCCTTCCAGACTGGTCAGAGTGCGGGAATCAAGTCATCGCCCCTGCTCGTCGACGGTGTTTTGTACTTCACCGTTCCTGAGCATGTCTGGGCTGTCGATGCCCGCTCCGGTCACATGCTGTGGCACTACCATCAGCCTACGCCGCAGGGTTTGCACATAGGTCATCGTGGCGTGGCCATGCTCAAGGGATGGCTTTATTTCACAACAACAGACGCACACCTGGTTTCACTGAACGCCAAGGACGGAACGGTTCGTTGGACCAAAGAAGTTGCCGACGTAAGCAAAGGATATTGGACGACCATGTCTCCGCTGATTGTCGGCAATCATGTCATTGTCGGCGTCTCGGGCGACTTTGACAATCTCGCCGGCTACCTGCGCTCCTTCGATGCCGAAACCGGCGCAACCCAGTGGCAATGGGACAGTACTCCTCCGGCAGGTACGCCCAACAGCACCACCGGCGGCATGACCTGGATGACAGGAACCTACGACCCGGAGTTGAATCTGATCTTCTGGGGTACAGGAAATCCCACTCCAGTCTTGAACGGAAAGAGCCGCCCCGGCGATGACCTCTACACCTGCAGCGTCGTTGCCCTCAATCCAGACAGCGGAAAACTCGCCTGGGGCTTTAGCATCTCGCCGCATGACACCCATGATTGGGATGCAGTCGAAACACCCGTTCTCGTGGATGCCGCTTTCCAGGGAAAGCCGCGCAAGATGCTTATGCAGGCTTCGCGCAATGGATACTTCTACGTCATCGACCGTACCAATGGCCAGAGCCTTCTCACCACTCCCTATGGTCCCACCAACTGGGCTTTGGGGATTGATAAACAAGGCCATCCCATCCCCAATCCAGACAAAGAGCCCACGCCTGACGGACGTCTGATCGCTCCCGACGAAGGCGGTCTCACCAACTATCGCTCGCCCAGCTTTGATCCTAAGACCGGTTTGTTCATCGTCGATGCTCATCCCAGTTATAGCCTCTACTTCGCCAAACCCGCTGACGGAACCTACGGCTGGGCGGGCGCGGACTACGGCCTATGGGGCAAGGGCGTGATCGACGCCATCGACTATCAAACCGGCAAGATTCGCTGGTCGCATTACGTCGGCGAAGGCGGTTCGGGAGCCGGCGTATTGACCACCGACTCCGGCCTCACGATCACTGGCGACAGCTCCGGAAATGTGCTGGTGCTCAATACCGCCGATGGAAAGACATTGTGGCATGCCGGTGCAGGTGGCGGATTGGATAACTCGCCGACGACGTACGAGCTCGATGGCCGTCAGTACATTCTCACCGGCAACGGCACCGTTCTCTTTGCGTGGGCATTGCCGGAACAGCCGTAACTAACTCGGTCACCAAGTCTTCTTGATCAGCGTGTCGAATGCAAATCCGCCATTTGGATCGCGCGTCGCACTGAGCGCTACTCGAGGCGAGAGTTGATATTGTCCTTGAATCGTTTGACTCTGCGTCGACGCAACGTTACTTGAAAACGTAACGAACAGATTGCCTGTCACACGCTGTTGAATCGTGATGTTCGCTCCGGCCGGCCCTTGACTGCCCCCGCCTGCCAATACTGGGTTGATCGAAAGTTGCGAGATGCCGGCGATCTTCGAGACGCGGCTCGTGACCTGGCTGCTCACCTGAGAAGCCACTACCGATGTAGGACTGGTAGTCGACGTTGCTTCAGTCGTCTGTCCAAATGCCAACAGGTTGATGATGTCCGCTGAAGGCAGGGCAGGGTCGGAACTATAGTTCGTGCGCAGTTGATCCACAGGTCCGTTGAATCGCAGATATACATCGTATTGCTGAATCGTCGTCTTGAGCGAGACGTTCAGCACCGGCTGTGTCTCAGATGGATTGATGAATTCCACCGTGCCGCCATTGAGCAGAAATCGGTCGCCGTTCAGAATCACATCGCCGCCTCTTAGATTTATCCGTCCCAGTATGACTGGGTCAGATGCTGTACCGCGCACTTGCAGATTTGCAGAGCCGCCGATGCTCAGAGTCCTGCTCACCAGGTTGATCTCGCTGGTTGAACGCACATTGACGTTGAGGCGAAGGTTTTGACCGAAACCCTGCGATGGAGGGGCTGTAACCCCCCCTGAAAACTGGCTGATGAAACTATTCAAGTCAAAAGCTGAGGTAAATGAAACATCCGATAAGTCGACCGATCCGTTCAGCGTCGCATTCTCCGTCGTTCCAGACAGTCTGAGATTGGCATCGATCCCTTCGCGCATCCCCTGCGGATATAACATGCGCAGGCCTTGCGCCGAAAGGCCTAAATCAAACTGCACTTTGGGCCGCAGGACCACTCCGCCTTGTGCCGTAAACGTGCCGCCTCCCACCGTTCCTTGAAATTTTGAAATGCTCAAACGATCGCGTGACAGTGTAAGAGTCCCATTGCCACGTTGCATGCCTACAGGTACATCCGCCGAAGAAAACGCTGCGTTCACGATCTCAATCTGTCCCCCGAAATCGTTCGTGCCGGAGGAATTGATGTTGAACTTCACTTCACCCGAAGTACGTACATCGGGGTCAAAAAGCTGCGCCAATTTTAGATTTACAGTACCCAGCGCCAGTAACGACATAGGCGCATTGCCTATAGTCGAAACTGATGCTTGAAACTGCAGGTCTGTATCCGTTCCGCGAATCGCCGTCCGCTGCAGATCGATGACGCCATTCTTGTAGTCCACGTGAATCGGCGAGGCTGCGGCTAGTTGAATGTTGTTGCCATATCCAAGCTTCAACTGTGGAACCGTTATATGCGCCTCAAGAAGATTCTTGTTCTTCAGCGGTCCATGCAGAGTCGCGTGAACCTCTGTTTGCCCACTAAGATTTTCAGCCTGCTCAGGAGCATAAACAGCAAACAACGGCTGCAATGGGATTGCCTCCGTGTCAAGTGAAGCATCTGCAAGATAATCTCCAGATAAGTTCACTTTGGCCTGCGCATGGATAGACGTGTTCACAGCCGAAGATACGAGCGTTGCGTTGGCAAAGTGATCGGCCACGTTCATCTGCAATTTCACACCTGTGATGGCCTGCTTCTGTATAACAAGTTCAGGAATTTGCAATGTTGCCTCAGCCTGCGGATTATCGAAACTTCCCTGACCGCTTGCTTTCAGCGAGAGCACACCCGTCGCATCAACATTACGAGTCTTCAAAGCCTGCAGTTTGTCGAGTTGAATCCCCGTAGCCGATAGCTGCACCGTATACGTCCTTTGCTGCGGCCTCACACTCACCTTGCTCTGCAGGCTTCCTGCCGGCAGTCGTACTTCGACATCGCCTTGCGCCTCTTCGCCTGTCCCCGAGAATGTAAACTTTGCCGATGAAACAGGCTGCTCGTAGGCCACTAGATCAACAAGCGAAACACTCCCATTCCCAACTGGATTCAATTCGCTTCCATGCAGTTTCAGGCTGGCGTTAAGCGTTCCGCTGACAGGAATCTGTTGTCCTGACAACTTCGCCAGATCTGCAATGTTTAACTGCTTCGCGTCCAGATCAACCTGCACCTGGCTAGTCTTGCTGAAAGTCCAATCCGCAAGTCTCGCGCTCGCATCAAATCGGATACTTCCCCGCGATGCAGGTTCCAGATCGACGTGCTGCAAACTGGCCATAGCAGGACCGGCGTCCACATGCGCCCGGAGCATCTTCCATGCCGATCCCTTCACCTGAAAGTTCGAAGCAACGAACTCGCCTGACAGATGCGGCGCGGAAGTAGAGCCGGTCACCGTTCCCTGGAAAGACGCAGTTCCAGTCAGCCCCAGAGACTGCGGTTGTTGCCCTGGCACAGGCGTTTGAAAGAGGCTGGCAAGTGTCTGTACCTCACTCAAATCATCCGCCTGCAGACGCACAGCAAGACTTGATCGCTGACTTACTACACCATTCAGCGTCAGGTCAGTCTGCGGCGTACGCACAAAGCTCTTGCTCAAGGCGATCTCTCCGTGTGCAGCCGTGTATTTCGCATGAATCGCGCTATCAAGCGGCATTGTCGTTGCTGATATGTTTCCGTTTGAGGTCTTTGCAGCCTGTCCATGAAGATTTGCATCTGCCTGCGCCACAAGATCGTTAAACGTCTTTCCCCATGCAGCCGTGGCTTCAGCATTCAGAGTTCCCCGAAGAGAAATATCAGGTGCCGCAGCCGCTTTACCCATCGAACTCTTCAACTCCGCCAGCGATACATTGTGCAGCTTGGCATTCACCTGGGAGCGCGAATCACCCGTGATCTGCTTCATTGTGCCCGTAGCAGTGAGATATCCACCCAACACGTTGGCATGTAGATCCTGCAGCGTAACATCGCCATTTGCCAGAGAATAGTGACCGGCGAGATTGGCGACTTGTCCACGAATCGATGATGTCTTCAGCGCTAGTCGCTGACTGTTAAGGTCTCCTTGAATCAGTAGCGAGTCAATCAAAGACCGGTTCGACATTTGTTGATAATAGATATTTCCTGTTGCCCGTATTTGGCCGGTTGGCACGGATGCACTGCGTAATATTTTTCCAACCTGGCCGCCATCAATCGTTGCAGCATAGCTTGCATCGACAAGAGGCGCATTGTAGTTCTCAATGGTCGCAGCAAGATTTACTTGCGACGGACCGCTTGTCAATTGAGCTCGCGTTAGATGAAAAGTCTTTGGCGTAGCATCAAACTCGGCTTCAAGATTGTGCGGAATCGACTCCAGTGTGCCGGAGACAAAGTGCCCATTCGAATACGCCAGCCGCCCCGAATATTTTTGCAATAAAGCATTGAACGAAGCATTGAAATCAACATCGTGCAGATCGGCACTCAGCGCGGCTTGTCGGTCGTTGTAATAAACCTCGCCACGATCCAGTACCGCGTGACGAATAGCAAGGTCGAACAAGCTTGTATTGCCGCGGCTTTTACCATCGCTCTTGATCACGGGGATATTCGACATACCACGGGCATCTACAAAGACGTGCACAATCGGCCGATCGACGCGAAAGCTATCCAGGTACCATTTCCCATGCAATACCGAAATAATGCGCACGCTCACCTGTGCATGATCCACCTGCAGCAACGGCGGATTTGCATAGGGGGCAGCTCCGTCTACCGTCAGTCCATAAAGGTCCAGGCCAAGATCCGATAGATGCAGGGCAAAATTTTGCACGCTAACGCGGGTACCAAGCGCATCGCTGGCTTTCTCTTGAACCGTGCTCAAAACATAATGATGGAAGCGCTCGCTGTGCAGCAGGATCGCGATTGTAACACCCGCGAGTGCAAGCAGCATGAAAACACCCGCCGCCGTCCACACCGCGATTTTGATTAACAGACGCTTCCGCCTGCGGGGCGCTGATTCCGGATCAGTTTGTTGCTCTGTCATAGTCATGCAGTGCCTCGCTCAGAACGCCTGTCCAATGCTGATGAAGTATTGTGTCGCCTTGATGCCGTGGATCGGATTGAGATTGCGTCCCAGGTCAACGCGAATCGGCCCTACAGGCGTCGCGTACCGCAGTCCCAGCCCCACATTGTTCGAGTACAGCGAAGTGAAATTGTGAAACCCCACATTCGGAAACACATTGCCGCCATCGTAAAAGACCGCCAGCCCTAACCCTTTCCTGATCGGCAGGGGAATGCGCGCTTCCGAGTTAATCAGCAATAATTCATTGCCGCCGCTCGGAACATTGATCAGGTTGACCTGGCTGGAATCACACGTCTTCGATCCATCCTTGCAGATCTGTACACTTCGCTGCGGTCCCGCTCCGTCCAGGGGAAAGCCGCGCAGTGTGCTTCCGCCGCCTGTAAAGAATGCCTCGCTCAGCGGTACCCGGCTGCTCAAGAAGGGCTGCGCAAGACCGATGCGAAGGCTGTTTGCGAAGACAATATGGCGCAACCCTTGTTTGTAGTAAGCAGCCTGCAGGTTCATCTTGGCGAAATTGACACTCGATCCCAGCCTGGTTGTATTCAGGTCGAACTCAATGCTATCCAGCATGCCTTTATGCTCGTCGAGAGGGTTATCCCGAGTGTCTCGTGTGATGTTTGCCGCAATCGTCGAAAGCCGGACATGTTTATCTGCATCCAGAACAAGATCAGGAATCTCCACGCGCGGCAGGTCCGTTTTGCTGAAGCTGTAGCGTAGAAATAACGACACCAGCTTCGCCTTATCCAGATGGCGTTGAACCTGAAAGCTGCCAAGTTCTTGCTGGGAAGAAAAAATCGGATTTTCTTCGTTCTTCTCAGCAGAAAAAGACGCGGTCGCTCTCCACTGCGACCACATGAAATTTGGATCGATATAGTAAACGGCTCCACGTTGATCCAGCCGTCCCGCAAAGGCTGTGAAAGAAATCGTCTCGCTCTTGCCACGCACATTATTGCGCGTATATTGAAAGGTGCCGCGGGGTCCATAAAATGCTTTCTGAGCAGTCTTAAAATCGGAGGGCAATCCTACCGGAGGCAGACCAGGCACTACAACCGTTCCGCTTGGCACACTTCCGCCGCGATTGATCACTTCAAACCCAAATCCATAGGTAATCTGATTCTTCTTCGCTTCGTGTACCTTTACCAACACATCTTCCTTCGTCTGCGTTGTGATTTGCCGTTTCGGATCAACTTCAGCCCAATCAAATACCCCCGTATGGTTGTAGAGCTGGCTTTCTGCGGTAAGCAAATCGGTCTCTGTCAACGGCTCCGCCGGCTTGATCGAGGCTACATCTCCATCAATCAAACGTTGGCGCGTATGCTCGCGCCCCAGCGTCAATACCCGATCCGTATACACCTGTGGTCCTTCGTAGATGTGGTAGACCACGTTGATGTGGTGGGGATCGTTTTTCGCTACAGGAGTTGCTGTCTGTCGAAAGCTCGATGTCAAATATCCGGCCTTTAGATAGTTAGCAACAATATTTGTGCGGTCCGCCTGCACAAGGGCCTGCGAGTAGGGTTTTCCGACTGCCAGCTTCAGACCCTGAGGTGCAAGCTTACTTTCCGGAAATGTATCCGCACCTTCAATCTGCAACGTGTTCACGATATCGCGCGGTCCTTCCGTCACCTTAAAAAGCACTTCGATGTTACCGCCATCACGTTTTACAGAAGGAACGATCTGCACGCTGCTGAAGCCCTCTGATTGGTAAACGGACTGCAGATTCTTAACGCTCTGACGCACCAACTTCTCGCTAAATTTTCCCGGAGAAAAAAGGTGCTTTTCTTCTAAGCTGAGATGGGCATCCAGCACATCGTTCGAGATTTGCTTATTACCCCGGACGTTTACTTCAGAAACCTTGTGCTTCTTCTCCTTCGTAATCTGATAGACAATTGCATCACGTCCGTCCTTTTCATCCAGGTTGGCATCTACCTTCACATCAAAAAAACCCTTGGCCTGAAAGTAGGAGATGAGCGCCTGCCGCCCCTCTTCAACGGATTCATCATCCACGCCAATACCCTGATATACAGGCAGCAAGTTTTTCTTAGTCCAACTGAACAAATGAGCGCCATGAATCTCCACGTGCGTCAGGGGTCCCGGCTTCACATCGAAGTGGATGTCGGCTCGATTCGTGTCGGCATGATATTCCGCTCCTGCCAGCTTCACCTGGGCCCCCAGGCGATCCTGCTTGGCCAGTTGACTTTGTAGATATTGAGTGGCTCGCGTCAGGGTGGAGCGCCGATAAGTTTTACCCGTTCGAATCGCAGCGCCGCGCGCCCTTGCACGTAAGCTCTGCAGGCTTTTGTTCAGCTTCGCCACGTCATCCGGCGCAGTATCTTCGATGTCGATTGCTCCAAACTTTGCTCGTTTCTTTAGTGCGACATGAAAGAAAAGATTGGCAAGGTGATTTGTGTCATCCACCTTCACCTCGGGTTCAACTTCGACTTGAAAGTAACCTTCCTGACGAAAAAACGTCAGCAGGCTCTGCCTGTCCTTCTCTACGTCGCCCGCATTGAAAGGTGCCTCAGGAGGGTAGTTTGCTATTTGAACAAGACGAGAATAGGTGAACCTTTCTGCTCCCGGAAATTGAAATATGCCGAAATAAATCGCGGGTTCAAGGATGTATAAAATCCGAACTCCATTCGGATCGGGATCCACTTGGATCTGCACTTCTTTAAAGTTTCCCTTAGCCTTCAGGGCGGTCGCTGTTTTGTTTACTGCATTTGCGTCAAACGGCGTCCCGGCCTTTTGCACATAGAGCGATAAGAACTCAGAAGCATTCAACTCGGGATGCCCAGCAATCTCAACCGCAGCGACATTCTGTCCTTCATACGAAGAAAGCGCCTGCTCAATCGAGGGCGCCGTCTTTGGCGCCTGTTCCGAAGACGGCTGTCCAGCCTGCGCGTTACTGGCAATCGGCGCCGCCAAAAGCACCGCGAGGGACGCCTGTACGCAAACCCATTTCAACCTCTGTCTCATCTTCACGCTCGACGTTTTCGTATAAACCTGTTCCCTTTGCGACATTATCTTTCGATATAAATGCACGATCATATCGATTTGGATGTGCAAAGGCTCTGATGAGTTTGATGGCAAACGGAAAACAGCAGCTGTACAGCGTGTTTACAAGATGTTAATCGCCCGCTCTGCAAAGGCAAATCTCTGCAAAGGTTAAATACCTGGTGAATGAATCCCGTGAGGAATGCCAATTTCGATCTTCCTCACCATAGTCCTGATGATGGCCGTACGAAACGCATATGGGATGTAGTGTCGCGTTCTCCATTGCGCAGCCTATGGAGCATGCAGGGTGTCTCCACCAAGGTCATAGTACGCAGAACAATGGCGGCAGTTTTCGAGGATCGCCTCTTCGGACGCGCAGCCGAGCTGGGTTTCTACTTTCTCTTTGCACTGTTTCCAACCCTTCTGAGCGCCAGTTCACTGCTGGGTCTTGCTGCCCGGTCGGCAGACCAGATTTACTACAGACTACTGCATTATCTTGCGCTCGTAATTCCAACCGCCGCGCTCGGCACAGTCCTTGAAACATTCAACGAAACAACCGCCGCTGCGACGCCAGGCAAACTCACCTTCGGACTCATCGCAGCCATATGGTCTGCTTCAGTCGGCGTCTCAGCGATACAAGACGCGCTCAATCAGGTCTATAAGGTGCAGGACACGCGCTCCTATATTCGAGCTCGCATCTACGCGATCGGCCTGACGATCGCGCTTACCATCCTGTTTACCCTGATGCTGAGCGCAATGCTCGGCGGTGATGTTATTGCTGGAATAGCATCGAAAGAAATTAACGAAAGAATCATCGCTGTCAGTGTCGGAATAGTAGTCAGGCTCATTGGCTGGATATGCGCAGTGATCCTGCTGGCCATCTCCTTCGCTGTCATCTACTACTGTGCTCCGGATGTCAAAAGGCATCGCTGGCACTGGCTCACGCCGGGCAGTACGCTTGGTATTCTCGGATGGCTCGTTGCCTCTCTCGGTCTACGGCTCTATCTTCACTTCTTCAATCAATATTCGTTGACCTATGGCTCGCTCGGGGCAGTCATCATCCTGCTCACGTGGTTCTATATAACAGGCCTCATGCTCCTGCTCGGTGCTGAGCTTAACTGCGAAATTGAAGCCTCAGTCGCGGAGTTGACGCTTGAGGGCCAGTTTACGAAAGACCCACCCGAAGACTCAGCTGTCTAGTGTGCGAAAATGCCCGGCATGGCAGAATGGCCCTACAGGCTTCCCGCATTCCTCAGCATTCCTCCATCGATAAAGTGCGTGCTGCCTGTCATGTATGCGGCTTCATCGGAGGCAAGGTAAAGAGCGAGCTGCGCCACTTCTTCCGGCCTTCCTAGGCGTCCCATTGGAATTTCGGCAATTAACTCTGCCTGAAGCGCCTCGTTTCCTTCTAAATTCTTGTTGATTGGCGTGTAAATGGCCCCCGGCCCAATGTTATTGACTGTGATTCCATGGGGCGCCAGCTCCACCGCAATCGTTCGCATCAGCATGCGAATGCCCCCCTTCGTCGCGCTGTACGGGGCGTTGAGCGGAAAAGCAAGATCTTCGTGAATCGATGAGATATTGATAATGCGCCCGCCTCCGCCCTGCGCGATCATCTGCCGTGCCGCTGCCTGTGCGCAGAGAAACGTACCGGTAAGGTTGACGGCGACAATTCTCTGCCACTCTTCTACCGGATAGTCGATAAAAGCAAACCGCTTTTCGATCCCCGCATTGTTGACGGCAATATCAAGCCTCCCAAACTCCTTCAGAGTTTTTTGCATCAGCGCTTGCACCGCGTCAGGCTGTGAAACGTCAGCTGCGACCGCCAACCCCTTGCCGCCTAGAGCCTCAATTTGTCCCATCGTCTCTGCCGCGGCCGTGGACTCGCCCACATAGTCAACTACCACTGCCGCACCTTCACGCGCAAACGCCACAGCGATCGCCTGTCCGATTCCTGTTGCCGCTCCAGTAACTATCGCGACTTTGCCTTGCAGTCTCATCGCTACCTCTCTCACATCTCTTTCAATTTAAGATGCAGGTAAACTCCGAGCCAAGGCCTATTTCTTAACCTCAAGCAACTCGGCAGCGACGAAACCAATCCTACTGAGGGACCATCGAGTAAACTTCGGTGATTCCTCGCGTCGAAGGTGATCGAGGCCAGAGGAAGGGACTCAATGAAAGCTGCAACTGTAGTCGGTATTCTCCTCATCGTCGCAGGCTTTATCGGCTTTGCAATGGGAGGCTTCACATTCACGCACGAAAAGAAAGATGTTGATCTGGGCCCAATTCAAGTCGAGCATCAACAGAAAAAGACGGTGCCCATACCTCCGATTCTGAGCGTTATTGCAATGGTTGGCGGTATCGGCCTTGTTGTCGTGGGCGTGCGCAGCAAATAATTTCCTTCGAAGCAGTCATTCAATAACCGATAATCGATCCGGCGGATCAGGCTTGTCCTTATCGGTTCAAGCTGGTCCGTGATCGTTTTCGTCGAATGGGATCGAGACCCTCACTGAATATAATCTTTCTTTATTTCCTCCTCCCATCGAAATTGGTCGGCCGAGAAGGGCATTGACACCGGCGATCTCATTCGCTAAGTTCTGAACAAAGAACAGTTATCGATACAGTCAACGAGCAAAGCGGCATATCGGTTCATTTCGGGATCCGGGGAGCAAACCAGTGAAGGCAGTTCAAGTCCAGGCCCCGGCCACGGCGGCCCTAGTCGATGTTCCCGACCTCACCACATGTCCAGGCAATAATGTGCTTCTCAGGATCGATCTTGTCGGCATGTGCGGCACCGATCTGACTACCTTTCGCGGCGGCAATCCCATGGTGGTATTCCCGCGCATTCTGGGTCATGAGGTAGCTGCAACAGTCATTGAAGGAGCCGCGGACCTGCCCCCAGGCACAAAAGTCACCGTCTCTCCGTACACCAGTTGCGGCATCTGCGCCAGTTGCCTGCGAGGCCGCCACAATGCCTGCCAGAACAATCAAACCATGGGTGTCCAGCGCGATGGCGCAATGACCGAATACATCGCCCTTCCCCGCGAACGCCTCTACACGGCCAATCTTTCGAGCCGGGAACTATGCCTTGTCGAACCTCTGACCGTAGGCGCACATGCCGCAGCACGTGGACGTGTAGCCCCCGAAGATACAGTCGCCGTCTTTGGCTGCGGCGGTATCGGCCTGGGAGCTATTGCCAGCTCTGCTTTCAGAGGAGCCACCACCATTGCCATCGACATGGATGATCGTAAGCTGGAAGTCGCTCGCAAAGCCGGTGCAGTTCATCTGATCAATACCGCAACCCATGATCTGCACGCCCGTCTCGCGGAGATCACCAACGGCACCGGTCCCGATGTCATGATCGAGGCCATCGGTTTGCCCCTCACCTTCCGCGCTGCAGTTGATGAGGTCGCCTTTACTGGCCGCGTCGTTTACATCGGCTACACCAAGGAGCCGGTCTCCTATGAGACCCGTCTCTTTGTCCAGAAAGAACTGGACATTCTCGGCAGCCGCAACGCTCTCCCAGAAGACTTTCGCGCCGTCATCCGCATGCTGGAATCAGGCAAATTCCCCGTCGAAGATGCGGTCAGCGCCATCGTTCCTCCTGAAGAAGCGGCGCATATGCTCGCCGAGTGGAGCGCAACTCCCGCTAAATTTACTAAAATCATGGTTCAGTTCGCGGACTGACAAATCAGCCCCTCAAAAGCACCGCGTTTTCACGGAGAGCACGCATGCAGTCTGCCCCACCCGTCCGATCCAACGAGCCCTCGTTCGCCGGTGAGAAGCCATCGATCTTCCCAGCCGGTCAGTTGTTGCCCTTCATGCTTACCACGATTGTCTTTTTCGTCTGGGGCATGAGCAACAACCTGACCGACATCCTCGTTCAGCAGTTCCGCAAATCCTTTGAGCTGAGCCTTCTCCAGGCTCAACTTGTGCAGACTGCTGTCTTCCTTGCCTACGGAACGCTCGCTATCCCGGGCGCTCTCATCGCCCGCCGCTTCGGCTACAAGGCCGGGCTGCTCATCGGTCTGTGTGTCTTTGGCATCGGGACCCTGCTCTTCTGGCCGGCAGCTATCATGGCCCAGTACACACCATTCCTCATAGCCCTCTTCGTCGTAGGCTGTGGCTCATCGATCCTTGAGACCGCTGCCAATCCGCTCGTCGCCCGCTTTGGCGATCCCGACAGCGCCGAGCGCCGTCTCAACTTCTCCCAGGCCTTTAATCCTCCAGGCTCCATCATTGGCGCGGCAATCGGCACCTTCTTCATCTTCTCAGGCGTAGAAAAGGGCGCAGCCGAGATCGCGCAGATGAAGGCAGACGGCACGTATGCCGCCTACGTTCACAGCGAAATCCTGCGCGTCGTTCCTACCTTCGTTGGACTCGGCATTTTCGTTCTTCTGCTGGCAGCTCTCATTGCCATCACCCGCTACCCGGTCATCCGTGACTCACAGATCGACATCGACATCGCGCAGATCCAGACCGAAAAATGGCATACCGTCATGGCGCGGCTCGTACGCAATCCACGTCTCATCTTCGCCGTCGTCGCGCAGTTCTTCTATGTCGGCACGCAGATCGGCAGCTGGAGCACGCTCATCCCCTACATGCGCGCCTACACCGGCGTCAGCGAAAAATCAGCCGGCTACTACCTCACCGGCTCGCTTGTCACCTTCGCCCTTGGGCGCATCATCTGCACCTGGCTCATGCGCTACATCAGCCCAGGCAAGCTTATCGGCGCTTATGCAGTCATTAACGCCGTCCTGCTCTGCATTGGCGTTGCCAGCCCGAACATGATCGGCTCGTACGCCATCGTTCTCACCAGCTTCTTCATGTCCGGCATGTATCCAACCATCTTCGCCCTCGGCGTTCACGGTCTTGGAGAAGATACCAAGCTCGGCGGCAGTCTTCTCGTCATGGGCATCTCCGGCGGAGCCATCTTCCCGCCGCTCATGGGCTGGGTTACGCGCCTCACCGGTAGCACGGCTCTCGGTTACATCCTGCCCGCTATCGGATACGTAATTGTTGCGCTCTACGCCCTCTTCGTTTCACGAAAAACGGTGCAGCTGCCTGAGCCTCCAACACCGCAGGTTGTATAGATGGGTAAAGCGCCGCGGCCATTCAGCACGCAGTACCTGGGATAAATTTGATCCGATTCTCGTCATGGCGTTGTTCTTTGCGTCGTATGTATTAAGACGCTGCATGCGCGCAAACATATGGTCGATAGGAAGGACACGCTCGGCGGGCTTTTTTATTTGTTCCAGGCACGTCGTGGAGGCCCAACGAGGGTGGTCTCCACTCATCCAGACACAGGTGCGAAGTCGTTCCGATAAGTCTCATTGTGTTTACTGACTTTTGGCAGCGAAAGCTCAAATGGCGAGAACAAGGCAACTCACTCATTATTTGACTTTGGACTGTCGGTTGTTCGGAAACTATCCATTCGAATTGAACTGACTTGCTACGCGAGGGCGGTGCTATTATCTTTGCGAACTTGAGGTGAACCTGTGAGTAAGCTGCAACTTCGCATCTTCGATGGAACTCGCCAGTTATTCTCCGCGCCGGTGGATTTTCTGATAACGATCACTGATGGCAACCAATCCCAACACATCCGAGACTACTACCCAAATAATGACATTACGTTTGATCTGCCATTCTTCGACAACTTCGGGGATGACTATTCGGTGGTGGTTTGGGCCAAGGGTTACAAGCAGGCTGGATTTATGCCGGTCACGCTTTCTGACCAATATCTTAAGGTGCTCGACATCATGCTCATCCCCGAGGACCCGGGTTTCAGCTTTGTCAATGCGCGGTGGCCCGCAGCAAGCGCTTCATATCCATTTCTAGGGAGTGACGTCGACAATGCTACGGGTGAGGCGAGGTACGAAACTCTTCTCGATCAGAGCCCCAAAGTGCTTGCCTGTCTTCTCAATCTTGGAGAGGCGATGAGCCAGATAGCTCTTTCTCAGGGCACTCCACTGACCTACATCAAGCAGCTGTGCTGGGATGCTCCGTATGCTCCAGCGCAGGATCGTTTTTTTGCATGGTGCGATTGCCGTTTAATCGATCAGGTCAAGGAGGCCGCGGCTGCCGGAAGCTTTGCTGTCGAAATTAATCCAGGGCTGTTGCATCCGGGTGCGACCTCAAGTTGGAAACAGATTCAGTTCGGCGAAGCCAATGTGCAACTCACTTTTCACGAGGGTGAGACGAAGGTCATCGGCGACGTGCATTGTGTAATGGTTGAGCCGGATATCGATTACTACAAGGATCTGGGCGCGCACGTTATTTTAGAAGTTATTCCTAATGGTCTGACCCATTCGCTGACGGATCCTACCGAGGTATATGTCCTCCGGTGGATCGCAGGCCAGACGGTAGGAATTCCGGAGTTCGCTCCGATGTATACGATCACGTCCTGAATCGTGTAGAGCAGCATTCCTCTTTGCTTTATGCGAAAGAGGAATGCTGCTTCTTGCGTGGTCAGAATTGCATCTTCAGTGAGAACTGAATCTGCCGTGGGAAGTTTTGTTGTGTAGAGCCGATGGTGCCGTAGCCGGACCAGGAACCGGGTTGGTCGTCCCTGGTGACGCTGGTATTGCGGGTTAGTTCCTGATCCGGTGAGCCAGTGCTGGGTCCGCCGAAGATTGGTGTGTTGGTCAGGTTGAAGGCTTCCGCCTTGAATTGCAGTGTTGTGCCTTCGCGCAGGGCGAACTTTTTCTCAAAGCTGAGTGCGGTCTGTTGCGCCCATGGATTGCGAAGGACTGTGGTTACTGGGTAGTGTGTGGCCGCAGTGTATTCACTGAAGGTTGAGAAGCAGGTGTTGTTGGTGTTGTTGAGGTAGCTCTTCCAGCTCTTATGCGGAGAGATAATGTTGTAGTTTCCGCAGTTGTAGTTATAGGTGTTGGGATATCCGACGGGCGTTCCTCCATCGTTTTGGAATATCCACTCCATCTGCCAGTCGTTGACGATCTGGCCGACGACTCCGTGCGCGGTGGAAAGAACGGATGTCCCTCTGCCAATGGGCAGGCCGTAGAGCCCACTGAAGGCAAGGTCCCAAGGGCGGTCGCCGCTATCCGTTGTGTAGTACGGCGTGGGGTTTACAAAGCTGGCGCCGTTGTTATTGAGCAGACCGGTTGCAGAGAGCAGGTGCGACCAGGTGAAGGAACCGAGGAAGCTCAGGCCTTTGGAGAGTGCGCCGGTTCCGGAGAAGCGTTTTTCAAGCTTGGCCAGCAGGGCGTTGTAGTTGCTGTAGCCGCCGGGATAGGTGTAGTCGTAGATGTTGCCGTCGAATGCGGGATAGGGCACCTTGAGGTAGCGGGCCTGGATGGTGGGGTTCTGCCCGAGAGATACGTTGGTGGGAAGAACTCCGTAGAAGGGATTGGGGACTTGCTGATCGAGGTAGTTCGGATCGTTGTGTCCCTGGTTGAAGTCTGCGGCGCTGATGCCGTTGAGCTGCTTTGAGGCGCGCAGGTTGGTGGTGTGCGATCCGAGGTAGACGATTTCACCGATCATCTGGAATGGCAGTGCTTGCTGGACTCCGAGCGTCCATTGCTGCACGTGCACGATCTTGCGGTCGCGTAGATCGATGCCGAAGCCGGTGCCGACCAAGGCCAGCGCCCCCTGGGAGTTGCCCGGCGGGGTGATGAACCCGTTGGGATAGGGTGTGCCGTTGCGGAAATTCTGAGCGGGATGGAGGTTGCCGTCGGGTGAGTCGTTGTAGCCAGTGGATTGATTCCACGCGGATGCTCCGCCAAGCTCGATGCCGAAGGCCTTGTTCAGGACCCAGCCGCCGTGCAGCACCATGTGTTTGCCGATGCCGAGCGAGGCGCCGATCTTTGGCTGCCAGAAGCCGGTGTTGTTTGGATAGGCCGGCTGCTTGCTGCTGGCAAAAAGCACGGTGCCTAAGAGTGGAGCCAGAGATGGCACGCTGTCGGAGATGGGATTGACGCAGGTGAGGCACATGCCTGCAAGCAGGCGGTTATGCCGCTCGATGGGCGAGTATTCCGCGTCCCAGCGAAGGCCTGCGTTGATAGTGAGATTGTGGCGTATCTTCCAATCGTCCTGGATGAAGGCGCCTGAGTAGCGGTACGACTCGTATGGCGCAATGTTGTAATCAACGCTGCCTGCATCGGGATAACCAAGCAGGAGATTGGCGATGACGGAGCCATCCTTATTCTGCTGGAAGGGGTTTTGCTGGGTGAAGTCAGTGCCAAAGCCAAAGTATCCGTTAGGTCTGCCGATGCCTGAGGGCACGTCGTGGTAGAGAGAGAATTCACCGCCGTAGTGCAGGCTGTGATTGCCGATGATGTGTGTGACCGAGGGGCCGACGTCGTAGGTCTCGAAGATATTCGGATCGGCCTGGTTGCCGATGATGTTGGGGAAGTTATCGCCCAGATCTACTTCAGGTGCATAGTCCTTGCTGGTTGTGGGAAGCTGGGGCATGGTCAGGCCGAGGTCGCCGGCAGTCAGGGTGTTGAGCCCGGCGGAGAGAGTTCCGTTGGGAGAGATGTAGTAGTAGCGGTTGAAAGAAGCGCGTACATCGCCGATGATTTTCGGACTGAAGGTATGGGTCAGGTCGAGCACCTGGGTGAGGCTCGAGCGGTAGTTATTGATGTTGCCCATGATCGCCGGTCCTACGAGTCCATTGCCGTTGCGGTATTCCTGACCGGACCACCAGGCGAAGATGCCGTATAGCTTGGTGCGGTCGGTGAAGTTGTAGTCGACCCGCGCAATGGGCATGTTATAGCGGTAGCGATCTTTGCCATTGAAAACGTAGTTGTTGGTGTATCCGTCGCGGTTAGGCGCGGGAAACTGCTTCATGATGGCCAGGCCGATGGCGCTGATGCGGTCTGCTGGGATGATGTTCCCGGCAAACTGCTGACGGCCATAGGTCGCGCATCCGGTATCGCTTTGGGCGGTGCAGGTGGTGGTCAGGGGATCATAGATTCCGCCGGTGCGGCCGGTTGCGGCGAGGTAGTTGGTCAGGTCGATCGAGCCATCGGCGCCAGGGAATAGATCCGGCGTGGGAACGGTAGTGACCACGCCCGCGGGAAGCACCTGGCGATACCCTTCATAGCTGAAGAAGAAGTATGCGTTGTGCTTGAGGAATGGTCCGCCGACGGTGCCCCCGAACTGATGTTCATTGTGGAATGGCTTTGCTGTGTCCTGCTGATTGAGCTGGAAGGTATTGGCGTCGAGGATCGAGTTACGCCAGAAGTCATAGAGTGTGCCGTGAAACCTGGGTGTGCCGTTTTTGAGAATGATGTTCATTGCGCCGCCGCCGACGCGGCCATATTGCGAATCGAAGGTGATGGTCATCACCTTGAACTCCTGTACCGCGTCGATGGTGGGCGAGATGTTCCAGGTGCCCGCCGGGCCGCCGCCTTGTACTGAAATCGGTGCGCCATTGAGCAGGAACTGGTTTGTTGTGCCGGGCTGCCCGGTGATGGAATAAGCGTTCGAAGTATCCCATCCGCGGGTGCCGGAGTAGCCACCGGAACCGAACTGCGTCTGGGTAAAACGGGTACCGGGTGTGAGTCCCATCAGCATGTACACCTGCCGTCCGTTGAGCGGCAGATTCTGAACTTTTTCCGGGTCCATCACCGTGCCGCCTGAGGCGTCTGCGGTGCTGAGCTGCATGGTGTTCTCATTCACCGAAACGGTCTCATTCACGGCGCCGACCGGTAACTGGAAAGCTTGCGAGATTTTTGCCGAGACGTCGAGGACTACGCCCTGATGAACCACGGTCTTGAAGCCGGGTGCGTCCACCTGTATGGAGTAGGTGCCGGGCTGTACGTAGGGGATGTAGAAACTGCCACGATTGTCTGTTTTTCCGTTGTAGGTTTGCTCGGGACTTTTGGCTGTGACAACGGCGTTGACGATGGCGTTGCCGGCAGGGTCTGTTACCTGTCCGGTTATGGTTCCGCGATACTCTTGCGCGAAGCAGCAGATGGTTGGAAAGATTAAGAGGAGAGTTAGCAAAATCCTGAATAGCTCAGGGTTAGGTCCAGTCCGTTTTTGGTCAACTGGAAACGATACCATTTCAGAAGGTGAGCATATTCCGTCTGATTTTTCGCGTGTCATGGGGGAAGCCTCCGCTTAAGCGGAACCTTACAAGACTACAAACTTACGTGAATAGTCTAAAACTGAACACTTAGGCGATCAGATATTCAGAAATCTGTTCAAAATTTGCAATATCAATCAAAAGATTGATCGAAGTTTAAAGCACGGCTTGACAGAAAGTTACGCCTCGGATTCTTAACGCGGAGATCGACGCTGGTACAGGCGTCGGGCTGTACTGGAACTCTTATCCAGAAGTGATGCGGTTGGAGGCGAAGCTCTGAGTGCGCTTTGAGAGGCTTTCCGTCGACGAGCCATATGTCGAATGACCATCGTCTTGTCTTGTCCTCGCGTTGAACTGTGGCTCATGCTACCCGCGGAGTTGGCAGGTTGACGGGAAGGATTTGGATTGCGGCAGGTATATGGGCGAGTTCCTGGGTGGTGCAAATTCACGGAAGTGGGGTTGACGGGTTGAGGTGGCCGCGCTACTCTTTGCGCAGATACAGGATTTGGTCACCTACGCCATCCCGTTTCGCAGACTGGCCGCACGCGGGCAGTCTTGTCGCAATCCGGGATCCTGTGTCTCTCTGCCGCTCTCGCGCATCCAATCCATTGAAACTGAACCTTTACCCGCTGTGGGGTCAGCCTGCAGCCACGGAGGCCGCTTAGTCCCTTGAAGATCGCTCTGGAGATCACGCCCAACCTCGAGCCCCTGTTCGGGACCCGCGACGAAAACCTGAGACTGATGGAAGACGCGCTCGGTGTGAGGATCGATCTTCGCTCGGACGCCGTTCATGTACAAGGGCCGGAGGAGAGCGTGGGACGGGTCAAGCGCATCTTCGCGGACTTTGAGGCGCTGCGGAAGGCGGGGGTGCATCCGTATAACGGGGAACTGCACTCGATGCTGAAGCTGGTGGTGGCGGATTCTTCGGTGAGCTTGAAGGGGCTGGCGGATGCTACGAAACAGAGGTCGGCGGCTGGATCGGCGGGCGTGAAGCGGTCGGTTACGGCGCGTTCGGTAAATCAGGGGCGCTACCTGGAGGCTATCGAGAAGAACGATATGACCTTTGGCGTGGGTCCGGCGGGTACGGGCAAGACGTATCTGGCTGTGGCTATGGCCGTGGCGGCAATGAATGCCAAGAAGGTGAGCCGGATCATCCTGGTGCGGCCTGCAGTTGAGGCTGGGGAGCGGCTGGGATTTTTGCCGGGGAGTTTGCAGGAGAAGGTCGATCCTTATCTGCGGCCGCTGTATGACGCGCTCTACGATCTGTGCGAGCCGGAGAAGGTGGACAAGATGCTGGAGAAGAACATCATCGAAGTCGCACCTCTGGCATTTATGCGAGGTCGAACTCTGTCCGATGCCTTCATCATTATGGACGAGGCGCAGAATACGACGACCGAGCAGATGAAGATGTTCCTGACACGGCTGGGGCAGGGCTCGAAGGCTGTGATTACGGGCGACATTACGCAGATCGATTTGCCGAATCCGAAGAAGTCGGGGTTGGTGGAGGCGATCAATTTGCTGAAGGGCGTCGAGGGGATTCAGTTCTGCCACTTTGAGGATGTGGATGTGGTGCGGCATTCGCTGGTGCAGAGGATTATTCGGGCTTACGAGGGCAAGGCGCAGCAGGGCGAGTTGCCGCTGGGGATTGTCGAGTCTGGCGATTCGCGGTCGCCGCTTCGGGATGGGATCTCTGCCAAGCCTCCTTCTAAACCGCAATAACATTTAAGTGAATGGGTCAGAATCTGAGGGCTTCTTCTTCGGGAGAAGCCCTTTCGTTTTGAGAGCCAACAAGGGGGGGAGGGGGTATTATTTTTCTCGCCAACATCCCTTTGAGCATTTGTTTACTTTTTAGTTATCGACAAAGCTTCTGTTGAGGACATGCGGTCTCCTCGCGAGATTTTGACGCTTCCTTTATTGTGCGCCTTTGAAATTAATTGCACGCAATTCCGGGGATGTTTCCAAGCCATTCTTGCAGAGGGATTTAGCCTCGTTCGCTCGATGTAGGAGCTTGACAAGTTGGGAAGTGGCCGTGCGGCAACAATGACCTGGCGGATGGATCTTCTGCGGTGTTTTTAAAAAGCGGCATGGCATTGCATTGGGGAATCGCTTCTGGGAAGGCGACTTATCATTCCTTATCGAAGTCTGCTGTTTGCGCATGAGAGCATGACAGTCATGAGTGAAGAATCGGTCGCGATATGGCGAACAAGGTTTGGCATCATTTGCGCCGCCCTGGGACTGCTTCTGTTCATTGCGGCACTACTGCCATACCTTCGCTACGCCGCAGACATCAGCAACTTACACGTTCAAGAGCGAATCCAACACGCGCAAGCATTGAATTTGCTGTGGAGGATAAGCTTCTTCGGTTCTATCGCTCTTGGCTTCGGGTCGCTGTTCGGTATGGGATGGGGGCGCTGGTTAGGAATTCTTACCAATGGCGGAGCTTTCCTTTGCGCCTTGATGACCCTGGGCGCGATGTGTGGGCCTTTCGGCTGCTCGTAACAAGTATGGAATCCAGTGATATCGCTTATGAGTTCTGGTATGGTTCTGTCCCTACCGATAAGCGCCCTTGTGGTCAGTCAGCGTTCGCTTCAGCGAAGCCGACTAATGAGATGGTCCGCCGCTGTAACTCTCCGCTGAGCGGAGGATGGAAGCAGCGGTTTCTAAGGAGGATCATCGACATGCAGATTCGTTCAGTAGGCATCGACCTGGGCAAGACGACGTTTCACCTTGTAGCGTTGGGCACATCGGGCAAGGTGCTGGTGAAGAAGAAGTTCTCACAGAAGCAGTTGCTGGCGTTCACGGCGAAGATGCAGACTTCGCTGATCGGTCTGGAAGCCTGTGCCGGTGCGCACTTTCTGGGTCGAGCCTTGAAGCAGCAGGGCCATGATGTGCGGCTGATCGCGGCGCAGTTCGTGAAGCCGTTTGTGAAGTCCAACAAGAACGATTTCGTCGACGCGGAAGCCATTGCCGAAGCGGTCGAGCGCAAGAACATGCGTTTCGTTCCGATCAAGACGGATGACCAACTCGACCTGCAGGCGATGCACCGCGTTCGCGACCGGCTCGTCTCGCGGCGCACTGCGGTCATCAACCAGATACGCGCGTTTCTCCTGGAGCGTGGCATGGTCTTCGCGCAGAAGCCGGCCAAGTTGAAGGCTGCGATGGTTGACGTTCTCGAGAACGCAGACAACACACTGACGCCGATGATTCGTAACCTGATCGGCATGCTGTGGGACGAGTGGAAGACCGTCGAGCAGCAGATTGATGAGCTGACCGACAGACTCGAACAGATCGCAGAGAGTGATGCTGGTTGTTGCCGCATCCGTCAGATCCCGGGCATCGGCCCCATCGTCGCTACAGCCATCGTTGCCGCCATTGGCAACGGCGCTGCGTTCCGCAAAGGGCGAGACTTCTCCGCGTGGCTAGGACTCGTTCCAAGGCAGTACTCCACTGGCGGCAAGGCCAAGCTGCTGGGCATCAGCAAGCGCGGCAACATCTACCTGCGCAAGGTGCTGATCCATGGGGCACGCGCAGCAGCGATGCGCATAAAACGGGACCGTTTCCCGATCGGAGCATGGATGAACGCGCTCGAAGCGCGAGCGCCTCGTAACGTGCTGGTCGTGGCCATGGCCAACAAGCTCGCACGCATCGCTTGGGCCGTGCTCTCCAGCGGAGAAGATTACAGACCCGCAGTCAACGCAGCGGCATAGAACATCGCAGCAACAAGCTTTCCCACCAAGGTCTGCAACGGAATAGTAAGGACGAAAGAACAGTCACAACGGCGTATCTGAAACCTGCTCCTGATAAGGGTCTTCAACGACCGACCGACTTGTAAGGACAGATACGCAGCGGAACTCATCCTGGCCAGGAGCACGCGGCTCCATCAAAGGCCGAATACATTGCCGCAGACTTGTCTTCTCGACCAAACTAATCCTTGCAGTCACGCGGCGGACCATACATTATCAGTAGCTATACATTATTCGATGAGCGCATCAATGCCGTAAAGGAATGCCGGAGCGGGTGACGGGGCATTCATAGCCGTTCTGCTCAATCGCTGCCTGAATCCTTTCAAGTTCGGTACAAAGAGGTCCCGCCTTGATCTCAACTATTGGCAATTTATTTACACAGAAAAGATCAGATTCGAAATAGGGGATGTCGTTGTTCATACCTCTATACTGCACAGGATGCTCGGTAGATGGTCTGCTTTTCGGTCGAGGCATAGCCAGTCTCCATTCACGTTCTGCAAAAAACGCGTCATGCTTACAATGACTCGCCACCCGAAGCAGATCGAAAACGGTTAACCTCCATGCACTCCTTAGCTTGTCTGTGAACTTCTGAGTATTAGCCGCTGTGAACGCGGAGCGATCAAAGCCCCTGCCAAATATATCGTCGATAAGTCTCCAAGTCCTCAGTTGTCCTTCTAACCAAGCCGGGTTTTTGCTTTGTTCGTCGAGCATCGCAACCGCATCAGTAAATCTCTCGAACACGCTTTTCACCAGCTGTTCTTTGCCATTTTGGTCGTACACGCATGGAGCAAAGGTGACCCCTATCCGCGCTTCAGCGGGCGGCCTTACATTCTGGAGGTCAAATGCGATACTGACGCCTCTTGCGCCGTCGGCGTATTGATTCCACTGGGTTAGTGCATCGCATGCTTCACTGAACGAGATTATGCACACTTCATTCTCGGCGGACGATAGGGGGCCCCTGTCGAACGCTAGATGCAACATCCCATGCAGATCGAGAGAGGGAAATGAACCCATAGAGCCAGATGATTGAAGCGACTGAATGCATCCGTCAGCTACATCCCTCATGTGCACGAATTCAGTTGTATCGTTTGTGAACCTGCAGTCGGTCGCCCACACCCGATTGCTCGTAAGAATGCCTTCCAGAGCTGAGAGAGAGGTGTAGTGCCAGACTCTATCCGGAATAGTTCTGCTAAAAAGCTCATCGACTGCATTGCACATAGCGTTCTGATTAAGCATAATTCGGACGACCGGAACGAGCCTAAGACTGTCAGTCCTCATAAACGCGCTTGTATTGAGTTACGTTAGTCCAGCATTGGCAAAGTTCCCGTAAAGTCTGGTTTTCGGAAAGTTCGCGTCAGGCCACAAACGAAGCCTTGCTCAGGAAGGCATCCTATTCTTGACTCAAGGAGAGGAACAGCAGATTCCCTTGGGGAATGACAGCCAGAAAAGCAAGGGCAACAGCAGATCCTTCGCTTTGCTCAGGATGACAAACCATTTCTATGTGTGGCTGCTGATGGTCTCAATAGGATTAGGCCGATAGAGACTGAGCGATAGAGACTGAGAAGGGTGCGTGGTCAGTGAGTAACGAAAGTAAAAGGCGCTCGGAGCCGTCGAGGCTCCTCGCATGGAGTTTTGGGGGTGTTTGCGGCACGACTGAAGTCGCGCCCTTTCACAAAGCTTACTCCGAAGGTGTCTTGCGACAGGCTGAGGAGTTTGTTCGCCAGGAAGGTTCAACTGCCATTGCCCGGGCAAAGGCTTCCTTGCTCAGGAAGGCATCCTTTTCTTGACTGAAGGAGAGGAACAGCAGATTCCCTTCGGGAATGACAGCCAGAAAAGCGAGGGCAAGTACAAAGGCAAGAGCAAAGGCAACAGCAGATTCCCTTCGGGATTGACAGCCAGAAAGCGAGGGCAAGTACAAAGGCAAGAGGAAAGGCAACAGCAGATTCCCTTTGGGAATGACAGCCAGAAAAGCGAGGGCAAGTACAAAGGCAACAGCAGATTCCCTTTGGGAATGACAGCCAGAAAAGCAAGGGCAACAGCAGATCCTTCACTTCGTTCAGGATGACAAACCGTTTCTATCTGTGGCTGCTGAGGGTCTAATTTTGCTTTCACGTATCATCAAGATTGGCAGGTGGAGTGTTTCGCTTGTCTTTAGACGATGATTCTTTTTGATCCAGATCAACCGGAGGCGGTTCACGGCTTTCCGCAGCTTGCAGCTGCGGGCGGGAATTTGAAGCTGTCGATTCCGAAACGGCCCACGCTTGTGCGCTCTCTGCGCGAGGCGCAGTTGGCTGTGGGGTTGAGGGGCGAGGTTACTGTTCTGCTGACTACGGATGATGGGATTCGCGCGCTGAACCGGCGTTTTCGGAAGAAGAACAAGGCTACGGATGTGCTTTCGTTTCCTGCCGATCCTGAGTTTGCCGCGGGATTTGGGGTGGCGGGCGATTTGGCAATCTCGGTGGAGACGGCGGCGCGGCAGGCGGCGGAGCAGGGGCATCGGCTTTCGGTGGAGCTGCGGGTGCTGATGCTGCATGGGCTTTTGCACCTGGCGGGGTACGATCATGAGACCGATGATGGGGCGATGGCGCGGAAAGAGCGGCGACTGAGGGCGAAGCTGTGTTTGCCGCAGGGGTTGATTGAGCGGAGTTCAGTGGCCGGGGTTCGCCGTAAACCCATGTCTCAGAAGCGAGACATGGGGCACCCGCATTCTCAGTTGGGAAAAAGTACGGCTGTGAAGAGTGTCCGGAGTGCGGCGCGATGAGCATTGTGGCTATCGGCGTGGTGGTGGTGCTGGCGGCGGTTGTGATGATCGCGGCTTACATGGAGCGCGTGTACTCGGAGTTTGGGAAGATTCTTTCGCGCGAGGTGCAGGACAACCTCGATGCATGGGAGCAGCATGTGGAGCCGCGACTGTGGATGTCGCGGGAGCGGGCGTCGCTGGCGGCTTCGGTGCTGATGCATCTGTCGATGGGAGGCATGGCGCTGGTGATTGGCGCGCTGCTCTTCGATCGCGGTCCGATGCAGGCCAGGCCGTCGTATGAGGAGATTGCGCAGGCGGCGCTTTCGGTCATTCTGGTGGCTGTTTTCTGTACGCAGGTGCTGCCGTTTTTGCTGTTTCAGCGGACGCGCGGGTTGTGGGTGGTGCGGCTGATCTGGGTGGTTCGCCTGCTGCTGTTTGTGGTTTTCCCGGTAACGCTGCTGATCAGCTTTCTGCTCTCGGTGGCGAGCCTTGCCGAGGAGCAGGTTACGGCTGAGGAAGAAACGGCGGGCGATGTGGAGGCGCTGCTCGAAGCCGGTGAAGAAGAGGGAATTTTGGAGGAGAGCGATCGGGAGCTGGTGCGGTCGGCGGTGGAATTTGGCGACAAGCTGGTGCGGGAGATTATGACGCCGCGTCCGCAGATCTTTGCGGTGCCGGATTCGTTGTCGCTGGAGGGTTTTCTGGAGGCGCTCAAGGAGAACAATTTTTCGCGGGTGCCGGTTTACGCGGGGACATTGGACGCGATTACCGGGATTGCTTTTGCGCATGATCTGCTGCAGATTTCCGATACTGAAGCGAAGACGCGGACGGTGGGCAGCATTCAAAGGCCAGCGGCGCTGGTGCCGGAGACCAAGAAGGGCTATGAGCTGCTGCGCGAGATGCAGCGGGAAAAGCAGCACATGCGCATTGTGATCGATGAGTACGGCGAAGTGGCCGGGTTGGTGACGATCGAGGATTTGCTGGAGCAGATTGTGGGCAATATCAGCGACGAGCACGAGAACGAAGAGGATGCTCGCGTGGACGACGCGCAGCCGGAGGGCGAGGGCGTATGGCTGGTGCCGGGTGGGTTTCCGGTTGACCGGTTGGAGGAGTTGGCCGGTCCGGATTGGCATCCTGAAGAAGATGACTACGAGGCGCAGACAATCGGCGGCCTGGTGAGCGAGGCTGTGGGACGGATTCCTCATGCGGGCGAGGTGGTGGAGGTGGGTTCGCTGCGGATGGAGGTGGTTGCCTCTTCGGACAGGCGGGTGGAGCAGGTGCGTGTAAGGGCGATTGAGCCGGCGGCGAGCCTGGAGTCTACGGCGGAAGATGGCTCGCTGGGCGGGAATGAGACAGAAGAAGGCTGAGCGAAGCAGGATTCGTGAAGGAGATGGGGTAGCGATTGAAGTCAGGATTTGTATCGATAGTGGGCCGGCCGAATGCCGGGAAGAGCACGCTGCTGAACGCGCTGGTGGGTGAGAAGGTGGCCATTGTCACCAGCAAGCCGCAGACGACGCGCAACCGGATTACGGGTGTGCTTGAAGTGCCCGCGAAGGCGAAGAAGTCGGCTGCGCAGATTGTGTTTGTGGATACGCCGGGCGTACATAAGCCGGGAACGCAGCTTGACCGGCGGATGATGCAGGAGGTCTACGACGCGCTGGAGACGCGGGATATTGTCATTATGCTGGTGGATGCTAGCCGGGAAATGCAGCTTGAGACGGATTCCCAGATCTCAGACGCGAGACCTAGGGCACCCGAAGATGAGGGTGATGGGCAGGTGCGGTTTGGGGATGGTGCGGAGGGAAAGAGACCTCCGAATGGCTCTGGTGAGGGATATCGTGAAGGCTCCGGGCGGGACAACTGGCGAAGCGAGGATGAGTTTGTTCTGAATTTAGTCCGCAAGCTGGATTGCCCGGTGTTTCTGGTGATCAACAAGATTGACCTGATCCGGCGCGAGCAGTTGCTGCCGTTGATTGAATCGCTGATGGCGCAGTTCAAATTTGCCGAGGTGATTCCGGTAAGTGCGCGCAAGCGCGATGGGCTGGAGACCCTGGTTGAGAAGTTGGTGGAGTATTTGCCGCAGGGCGAGCGGTATTTTCCGCCGGAGCAGTTTACGGATCAGCCGGAGCGGTTCCTGGTGGCAGAGCTGATTCGGGAGCGGATCTTGATGGAGACGGGCGAGGAAGTTCCGTATGCATCGGCCGTGGTGATTGAGAAGTTTGAAGAGCCGCCTCCCGCACCGGCGAAGGCAAAGAAGCCGCGGCCGTTGAAGGGTGGAGGGTTTGCGGAGCCGAAGCTGCCGGTGACGAATATCTCAGCAGTGATCTATTGCGAGCGCGAGGGGCAGAAGGCGATTCTGATCGGCAAGCAGGGCGCGAAGCTGAAGGCGATTGGGACAGGGGCGCGCAAAGAGATTGAGTCGCTGCTGGGGACACGGGTTTTTCTGGAGCTGCACATCATTGTGGAGCCGGGATGGCGGGAGTCGCGGGGGTTTATCGATACGCTAGACTGGCGGAAGCAGCTTGAGGATATGGCGAATCGGCAGGCGCGGGAGCGCGCAGCCAACGATGCGCTGGAAGCAGAACCGGAGTCGGATGGTTCTGCGGGCGAGGCTTGAGGTCAGGTGGTTTCTGTTTTCGAAGCGTGAATGCGGTTCAGCCGTTTGGAGAAGATGAGGCCATATACGACGAGCTGCCACCAGATCAGGGCTATGAAGGTTACGACTGTTTCGCCGATGAATTTTGCGGCGTTGGTTAGAGAGATGGGGAATCTGACCCCGTGTAGTACCCTCAGACCCGAACCCAAGACCGCAATTGTCAAAAAGATCATGATTATGGAGAGTTTTTGACCGGAGCGAAGCGGCGGGACAATCTCATTACTGGGTGGAGCGGTGCGATACCACTGCACGAACCAAGCGGCGAGAATGCACATTCCGAATACGGTACTGCTGTGTTGGAAAACCTTGTAGTACTGGATTGTTCCAGCGATGGGCAAGCGTACAGTCTGGCTGAGAAGTGACCAGTGATGATAGGGCCAGGTACCCGGATGTGTGAATGAATCCCAGAGCAGGTGAGTCAGGATTCCCACGAAAGCAGAGGCTATTGCCATCACAAATGGAGTTGACCACGCGCTGTGAACGTGATTTGGACTCGCAGCAATTCGGCGTTGAATGGAATCCGGCAGGAGTGCTAAGGCTGCGGTTCTGACGGTGCGATTGAAGAGCCAAAGCATGACCAGCGCCAGCGGTAGGGTGAAAACAAATACTCCGAGCAGACTGTGGCCGAATCGGCCATTTGGCGCGAGACGGAGAAAGTATTCGAAGTCAGGCGCACAAGTGCCGATGATGAGCGCCGACATATTCAGGCGCGTACGGCGGAAGGGAAGTGCCGCCGCGGCGTGAGCCGGAGTGAAGGGCATTTTCCGATTATGAAGGATTTATGCGCAGGGAATGGAAGTTCAGGCTTCGACGCGGCCTCGACCGGTGCTCTTGACGGCGTACATACGCTTGTCGGCGGCGCCGAGGATGGCGTGGACTGATTTCCCATCTCCGGGATAGGAGGCTATGCCGGCGCTGGCGCCGACTTGTATCTCGAGGCCCATATTCAGGGCGAACGGGTTGCAGGCCAGATCGGCGTGGATGGACTTTGCAAGCCTCAGGGCTTCTTCGCGGGTGGTGGCGGGCATAACGATGACGAACTCATCGCCGCCATAACGAAAGCAGACGTCGGTATTGCGGCAGAGGCTGCGGATGCGCTGGCCGACGAGACCTAGAAGCTCGCTGCCGATGAGGTGGCCGTGTGCGTCGTTGACCAGCTTGAAGCGGTCGAGATCAAGGAAGACCAGGCTCATGAACTTTGAATCGCGCCGGGCGATGGTCAGTTCTTTTTCGAGTACGGCGTAGAGGTGGCGGGCGTTGTAGAGGCCGGTTACGTCGTCGGTGATGGTTAACTGCTGGGCACGGCCTACATCCTGGGCATTTTCGATGGCGATGGCGGCAAAATCCACCAGAATGTGCAGGAAAGCGATGTTGTAGTCTGACTGCTCGGTGAGACGGGGATTGAAGATCTCCAGCACACCATGAGTGCCTTTTCGTCCGCGAATGGGGAGTCCGATGGCGGATTGGAGGGAAAAGCCGGTGAGGGTGGAGGTAAGGCGCGGATCGGTCTGCGCATCCGGGATGATCAGGGTTTCGCCGTGGGCCGCGACCCAACCTGCCAGACCTTCTCCTACCTTCACACGCAGATCGCGCAGGTCGGGATTGTCGCTACCGTCGGCGAAGGTGTAGTAGAGCTCTTGGCGTTGGTGGTCGAGCATGAGGAGAGCCCACAGATCGGCGTCGATGAAGCGTTCCATGTAGTCCAGGACGGTGCGGAGGATGGAGTCGAGGTCGAGATTGGAGGTAAGGGCACGCGCCAGTTCATGGAAGACCAGCAGGTCATCCATCGGACCTCGTTTTACTGTGACCTCAGGCATGGTCAAAACGTGCGACGACAACCTTGCGGATAGATTCTTTGGACATAACGGTTCAGAAGATCGCAAGAATAATTACCTGCCATAGTACCTGAGGCATCAGCAATTGCGTTAATTTGAATGGTTTAGGGTTATCTGAGTTGGCGCGAAGAGAAAGTGGGTACTTCGTCGCCTGCGCTCCTCAGAATGACAATTCTTCAATCTGTGAGTTTTTGTCCCTTGCGGCTTGTTGAAATGGCAGTTTCTTCAACCCGTGGGTTTTTCGTTGGTCGTGACTTCCTCAGAATGACAATTCCTCCACTGACAGTCAGCCGCCTATGTGGACCATGGAACGGGAGGGTTTGAGGAATCCAGGCTCGCCGATGTGGTGCCGGGCTTCTTTCTGGCTGGTTGCATGAATGATGAAGCCGCGCAGAGTTTCGTCCGATGCTGCCTGGCGTAGGAGTCCGTGGAGATCGTGCTCAATGTGAGAAAAGAGGCAGGTTCGAATCTTGCCGTCTGAGGTGAGGCGGATGCGGCTACAGGCTCCGCAGAAGGCCTGGGTGACGGGAGCGATGATGCCGATTTCGCCGGGTTGACCGTCTGCGAAGCCATAACGGCGGGCGGTTTCGCTGGGTGAGTTGGCGGGCAGGGTGAGGAGCGGGTAGACGCGGTTGATGCGGTCGACGATTTCGCGGAGGGGAACGACCATCTCAGGACTCCAGAGGCGGTCTTCTTCGAGAGGCATGAACTCGATAAAACGGACGATGAGGTTTTCGCGGCGGGCGAAGTGGGCAAAACCTTCGATTTGATCGTCATTGAAGCCGCGCAGGAGAACGCAGTTGACCTTGACTGGGGCGAAACCAGCTTGCTGGGCGGCGCGGATGCCGCGGACTACGTTCGCGAAGCTGCCGGAGATGCGGGTGATGCGCTCGAAGGTGGTTTGCTCTACGGCGTCCATGCTGACGGTGACGCGGCTGAGGCCAGCGGTTTTGAGCGGAGCGGCGAGGTCTTCGAGAAGATGGCCGTTGGTGGTGATGGCGATGTCCAAAGGCTGGCCTGAGGGGGTGCGCCAGCTTGCCAGCTCGCGGACGATTTGGAGGAGGTCGCGGCGGAGCAGGGGTTCTCCGCCTGTGAGGCGCACCTTTTCAATGCCGAGGGAGACGAAGCTGCTGATGAGGCGCAGGTAATCTTCAGTGGTAAGTTCGGCGTATTGCGCGCCTACCTGGCCGGTGCGGCAGTAGACGCATTTGTAGTTGCAGCGATCGGTGATGGAGACGCGGAGATCGGTGATCAGCCGGCCGTGGCTGTCGCGCAAAGGCTCAAGCTGGCCTTTGGCCGCAGAGCTTGGGGCGATCTCCTGGGTAGTAGCCACATAGTTAGGCTACAGCACTGGCGATGGATTGAGCCAATGGTATGCAGTAAGCGTTGGAACAGGGCAGGAGGCGAGGCTTAGTCGATGGGACGCGTGCCGGTGCGCATGAGGGTGCCGGTGAGGCCGCAGACGAAGACGATGCCCAGGGCGATGGCCATGTAGTAGGCCATGGGATGAGCCCATCCGGGAGAGTAGGTGAGATCCTGGCCGACCCAAAGGGAGAGCAGAACGCAGATCACGGCAAACTGTCCGGCAATGACCTGCAGGGTGAGGCCCCATTCGCGGCGCTTGTCCAGGGCTTCTACCTGGTCGGGTGTCAGGTTGCGTTCGGCGAGCGGCAGCGAGGTGTTGGCCATGTGGGTCTCTCCAGGATATGTCGTAAAAGACGGGGTTCTCAATCCGTCGGCGTCCTAGCGATTGTAAATGCGTTGCCGGGTAGCTGTGCAAGCTTCGGCACGCTGCGCTCCCTGTTTACGGTATGGCTGCACCGGTTCGGTTGTGGGTCTCCCGATTGTGCACTCGCGCTGGAGGCCGCTAGAGAAAAGCCAGCGTCTGCAGAGATGTAATCTCGAAGCGCTTGCGGCAGCGGATATTGCCGCAGGCCACCATGTCGTCGCGGCGGACCATGTATGGCTGGGCCTTGGCGAAGCGGGCCCGGTCGCGGTCGTCGGCATTGCGCGGCAATTGAGCCCGCTTGCGCCGGACGACCCAATTGATCGTGTGATCGCTTGGTTGGCCGCAGTGTGGGCAGACCAGGGTGTGGGTTCGCTGCTCATTGGTTTCTGTAAAAAAATCGCGTTCTTCCATAGGACAGTTAACTCCCAGCTTTCTTCCCGCTCAAAAGTATTCCATACTCGGGGTTGCCATGACGAAACGAAAAGCGGAGAAGTTCTCGGTAACCAAGGCGGTTAAGTCCAATGCGCGAGACCAGGTGGGGCAGCCCAAGCCGAGCCGCGTTCTGGACGATAAGCCTAAACCGGAGGGCCGGGAGAGCAAGCACAAACCGAGCCTGGAGCAACTGATAGAGTCATCTGAGAAAGATGGAGAGTGATTATGGGCAAGGCAGTGGGCATAGGCGGAGTCTTCTTCCGGGCGAAGGATCCGAAGGGGCTCCAGGCATGGTACGTGCAGCATCTGGGCATTCCGCTGAGCGAGTACGGCCATAGCAGCTTTGAGGGGCCGGAGGCGCAGGGGACGACGGTCTTCTCTTTCTTTCCCCAGGACACGAAATACTTTGGCGATAGCGGGCAGCAGGCTATGTTCAACTTGCGTGTGGATTCGCTGGATGAGGTGCTGGAGCAGCTCAAGGCGGCGGGGGTGAGCGTCGATCCGATCCAGGACGAGGGCTACGGGCGCTTTTCGTGGTTTCGGGATCCGGAAGGTAACCGGGTGGAGTTGTGGGAGCCGTCTCCGGAGGAGTAAGCGGGATCAGGATCTATGCAGGCTTTCGAGCCAGTCAGCAAGTTCCGCGTGGCCTCGTTCACGGGCAAAGCCTGCGGCGGATTGGCCGAAATCGTTGAGCAGAGCGGGATCGGCTCCGCGCGCGACCAGCAATTCGGCGAGGTCGCGCCGGTTGGCTGCGGCTGCGGAGAAGATTGCGGTGAAGCCGCCGGTCTGGCGCGCGTTGGGGTCGGCCCCGGCGTCGAGGAGCAGGCGGATGGTCTCAGGATTTCTGCCCAGAGCCAAGGCGGCGTGGAGCGGCTGATTTTTCTGCGCGTTGGTTGAGACGGCGTCGACGGAAGCACCCCGGTCCAGCAGAAGCTGCACGGTTTCCGGGGTTCCAAAGGCTGCGGCGAGGTGGAGCGCGGTCCAGCCGTCACCGGTTGGCTCGAGGAGCGCGCCAGGGGTTATATCCAGAGCTGTGGCTAGAGCTTCGGCGTCGCCGACGGCGGCCGCCTCATAGGCGTCGAGAGCGACGCCGGTGCGCAGGCGTTCTGTGAGAAGAAAGTCCCGGACGAGTTCCTGCCCGCTGTAGATGGCCCACATCAGGGCCGAGACTCCCTGTACGTCACGCCAGGCAAGTAGGGACGGATCGGCTGCGACGGTGTCGGCTACCTCTACGGTGGCGCCGCGCTGAATGTATTTTAGGAATTGCTGGCTCATGGAATTCTCGAACTGCGTTCTACGGTTGGCTATTTCGGGTCGGGAGCGGGAGCTGAATCGGTTTTGGGTTCTGGCTTTGGTTGGTTGACGGAATAGGGTCCGGGCTTGATTGAGGCTTTGGCCGGATCGGTTGCCTGCGTATCGGAGGCGGAAACTGCAGTCCGGTTGGAGAAGATGCGGAATACGACGGCGAGATCCAGGGTTTCAGCGACCGGTTGCCCATTTTTTGTAGCGGGTTGGAAGGAGGCTTTGCGGATGGCGGCTACGGCGTTCTCATCCAGCCCGAAACCGATGGGCCGGATGGCCGCGATTTCGCCGACCTTCCCGTCGGCTCCGATGACGGCTCGATAAAGGGCGCGGCCAGCGATTCCGTTTGTTTGGGCAAATTCGTTGGAGTCGGGAGCGATGGAGCTGGTTACCTTGGCCTGTTGGTCAACCGTGCTTGAGCGGAGAACGTTGGGGTCACCGGTGCGATAGTCGGTACCTTTTGCCTGGGCCCGGTAGTAGAGCTGCCAGAACTCAGGCATCTGCGCCAGCAACCTTTCGTCGAGAGAGGGGGCGAAGATGCGGTCGAGGGCATCGTGCAGAACTTTGGCGGCGTGGGCAGGGGAGATGGTGGTGGTTACGCTGGCCTGATCGGCTGCCTGGGGCTCGCCGGGAGCGTCATCCTTTTCGAGCTGCCCTTCGGCTTCCGCGGCTTCAGCGGATTGAGATGCGGCGGGTTGGGAGACGGCGGTTGAGGGGGTGGGCGTCGATGGGGGGGTGGGCTTGCTGGATTGGGGTACGTCGGTTTCAGAAGAAGCGACCGCGGGTGAGGTTGAGGCAGCCTGTTTCGCTGTAGCCGGCCGCGCTTCGGGGGACTTCTTATTCTGCTTGGGCTCCTTCACCTTTTTGGACTTGATTACCCGTTCACGATCGATCGAGATCTTCAGAACTTTCTTCTTGGGGGTGATCTTGATGCGGTCGACGGATTTTGAAGGGTCTTCGGAGGGCAGTGCTCCGAGAAAGTGGAGTGCATAGCGCGCCCCTTCGAGCTCGACGCGGTGTTTGGTGAGACGGACCTTTTCGATTTGAACGGCGCTTAGGGTGTAGGAGCCGACGGAGGGATGGCCTATGGGGTCACCGTGCTCGGTAAAACTGAGTGAGTCACCCTGATAACCGCCGCGCAGAAAGAGGGGCTTGCCGACCAACTGCTGCCTCAATTCTTCTTCTGAAACTGAAAAGGTGTTGTCTCCGGGCTTTTCTTCAGGCGCGGATTGAGCTGGCGTGGATGTAGCTTGCGGCGCAGGTTGAGCAGGCGGGATCGGGGCTTCCTGGCCGCTGATGCCTGATATCGAAAGCAGGAGCATCACAACGGGCAGAGCAAACACGACGAGGGATGCCGTTGGCCGGTGTTGTTTCCGGCGTGCGTGGATGAGAGCTGGAGTCGAGGAAAAAGAGAGTAACCGCATGGGGGACGCCTCGCGGCAACTTTAGCAGGAAACGGGTGAAATCCAGGAATAGTTTCTTACTGGCGCGGGCTTGAGCGCCGGAGCTGCCAGAGCGTACGGCGAAAAAGTCCCATCATGCGGCGCAGGTCGGCTTCATTGGGCATGAGGCGGCGGAGCAGGACACGCAGGGCTTCTCCATTGGCGGCACTGATGCCACGAGTAGTGTAGTTGACGGCGTCCATGGTTTCTTCGATGAGGCTGGCGAGGCGGTCGAGCTGTTCGGAGCTGGGATTCTCAGAGCCCTTGATCTTTTGGGTGAGGGTGGCGGCGTCATTTGTGTGATCCGGCGCCGTGCGGGAGATTTCGTACAGGCAGACGGCGACTGCCTGGCCGAGGTTCATGGAGGGCTGGGCGTCGCAGGTTTCGATGACGGCCAGGGCGTGGCACCAGGAGAGCTCCTCAGTGGTGAGGCCGTGTTTTTCAGAGCCGAAGAGCAAGGCGACTCGTTGGGAAGGCTTACGAGGTATTTCATGATCGGGTGGAAGGCTACTGGCGTTTAGCGTTTTTCGAATGAGCTCGGCGGCTTCTGGCAAACCCAAGGTGGTCTGGACCGGACGGCGGCGGTCGAGCGAGCCGGTGCCGAGGACGAGGGAGCAATCGCGAACGGCTTCGGCGAGAGTATCGAAGACGCGAGCCTCGCGGAGCAGGTCGGGAGCGCCGACGGCTGATTTGGCTTCCATCCAGTTGACGGCGAAGGGAGCTACGATGCTCAGGCGATGGAAGCCGAAGTTGGCCATGGCTCGCGCGGCTGCGCCGATGTTGAGCGGGTTGCGTGGGGCGACGAGGACAATATCGAGGCGGTCGGATTGGTCTGGAGTCAGCAAATGCTGATTCTAAACCGCCTTCTTTTGGCGCTGCTGTTTGGCCAACTCGATGCGGAAGGTCTGCTCGGCCTCGGCTACGTAGGTTTTGTAGCCAGTGGGGTCAATAAAGACGCGGGGGCCGTCCTGCGGGTAGCGCTTTAGTTTGCTGAGCATGTCGAAGTAGCCGCCGTGAGCTCCGAGAAATACATCGCAAGGAAGACTTCGCAACAGGGCAAATGTATGTTGGAAATCCTGAACGATGTCCGGGTAACTTACGGGATGGTTGGATGTAGCGACGAAGTGATACTCCGACCAGAAGCCTGTCCCTCCGACGATGACGATGTTTCGCGTTGTTTCCGCTGGCTCTCCGGGGAGATGAGAGCGCATCGTCCACGTTGTACAGCCGCGTGTGTGGCCTGCAGTCTTGTGGGCTACGAGTGTCACGCCACCAAGGTCGACTGTGTCTCCGTCATGCAAGATGCGATCCACGCGCGCGGGAGAGTAGGTGGGAATATTGGGTGAAGGCGACAGGAAATCTGTCCGCGCGCCGGTCTGAACGACACTCACGTCGCCGTCCATCACCATATTCTTTGCACCTGTCTCGCGAATCACCTGCGCAGCGCCAGCGATGTGATCGAAGTGCGCCTGGCTATTGAGGAGAACCCGGGTCTCTTTCCAGCGGAAGCCTAGTTTTTCAACGCTTGCTTTGATTTGCGGCGGCGATGATGACAGATTGGCGTTGATGAGAACGTTGCCGGCGGAAGTAACGACAAGATAGGCGGCAAGATCGCGGCTGCCGACGTAGTAGAGATTGTCGGCGATGCGGTATGGCGGTATGGTGGTGGTCCAGTCCGGATTGGGGTCGGCCTGGAGAGTTTTGGAAAGCAGAAAACCGTTGGCTGACAGGGCTCCGAGCGAGAGGAGCAGGGATCGGCGCGTGAGCCTGGGGGAATATTCAATGGAAGAGGACACAAGTATCTCCGGCCTCAGTATAGGAAGTATGGGGCTCGTGCTTTTCCACGTGCGGGGGCTTGCTCTGAGAGAATGTTCCCAAAGGGTTACTGGGAGAGCAGCGGATGCCGGCAGTGAACTTTGACGATCGACTCCTGCAGCGCGCAGAGGCTCTTTGCGCGGCAGCGCACTATTGTGCGAGCCGGGGTTGGGTTCCGGCGACGGCTGGCAACTTCAGCTTTCGCGACAAGGCGACAGGACGGATCTTCATCACCGCGAGCGGGCTGGACAAAGGTTCGATTACGCCGGGCGATCTGCTGGAGATCGACGCAAGCTGCACGGTGCTGGCAGGGGCGGGCAAGCCCTCCGCGGAGACGAGCTTGCATGGAGTTATTTATCGCGACCGGCCAGAGGCAATGGCGATTTTTCATGTGCATTCGATCTGGAACACGCTGCTGTCGAACCGATTCGCAGCGCGCGGCGTGGTGCCGCTGGAGGGATACGAGCTGTTGAAGGCACTTTCCGGCGTGAGCACGCACCTGCATCACGAAGAGGTGCCGGTGCTTGAGAATTCGCAGAACTATGCAGGGCTTTCGCAACAGTTGACCGAGGTGTTGCGGCTGTTTCCCAAGGCGCATGGCGTCTTGCTGCGGCGGCATGGGCTTTATACTTGGGGTGAGTCGATTGCCGGAGCACGGCGGCACCTTGAGGCGCTGGAATTTTTGTTCGAGGTGGAGGGGCGCCGTCTACAGTCGATTGTGTGAGGAGCTTCCATGGCCGTTCTGACGATTCCCGATGAGAATTTGAAAATTGAGCGCGAGGCAGAGATTCGCGACCGCCTGGCTGCGTTGGGCATCGGTTTTGAGCGTTGGGAGCTTTCACGGGTTTCCGAGGACGCTGCGGCGGACGAGGTGCTGGAAGCCTATGCTGCTGAGATCGAGGAGATGAAGCGGCTGGGCGGCTACACGACAGCGGATGTAATCGATGTGACGGCTGAGACTCCGGGGTTGGAGACGATGCTGGCGCGGTTTGACAAGGAGCATACGCACTCCGAGGATGAGGTGCGGTTTATCCTTGCGGGACGCGGGATTTTCTTTCTCCATATTGGCGGGAAAGTAGTTTCAGTCGAGGTGCATCCGGGGGATATGCTGCGGGTGCCGCAGGGGACGACGCACTGGTTTACGCTGTGCTCGGACCGGCGGATTCGGGCGATCCGGTGGTTTCAGGATACGACTGGATGGACTCCGCATTACACGGCGAGTGGGGTTGACCAGGGCTATCAGCCGCTTTGCTTTGGGCCAGCCTACCTGGGGCCGCGTGTAGCAAGTACGATTAGTGCATGAGTGCTGATTCGCCGCGCGTTTATCTGCTGGATATTGAGGGGACGACTTCTCCTGTTTCGCTGGTGGCGGAGCAGCTTTTTCCGTATGCGCGGAAGCATCTTGCAGGTTATTTACGCGAGCATTGGAATGAGCCGAAGACGCGGGCTGATGTGGCGCTGCTTGCGGAGGAGAATCGTGCGGAGAAAGACGAAAAGCAGATCCCTCGCTTTGCTCAGGATGACAAGTCATTGGGACAGGATGACAAGCCGTTGGGGCTGGACGCTGCGTTGACTTACCTGCTGTGGTTGATGGATCGGGACCGGAAATCGACAGCGCTTAAGAGCATTCAGGGGCGCATCTGGAAGTCGGGATATGAAAACGGAGAGTTGACGGGGACGGTGTTTGCGGATGTTCCTGAGTCTCTTGCACGTTGGAGCCAGACGGCTAAGGTGGCGATCTATTCTTCGGGATCGGTGGAGGCGCAGAAGCTGATCTTTGGCTATTCGAGCGCTGGGGATTTGACGGCTTACATCTCCGCATACTTCGACACGCGGTCCGGGGCGAAGACTTCTGTAGAGAGCTATCAAGCGATTGCCGCGGCGATCGGCGTGGAGACCAGCGAGATTTTGTTTGTGTCGGATATGCTGCGGGAGCTTGACCCGGCGCGTGAGGCTGGATGTGCGACGCGGCTTTCGGTGCGGGAGGGGAATGCGCAGGTGAGCGACGGGCATGGACATACGGCGATATCTTCTTTCGCTGAGATCGACTGAAGCCACTGACTATTGGGTTTCGATGCTTTTGGGCAGAGACTGAAGTTCTTTCGTGAGCAGGTCTTCGAGGTTTTTGATGCTTTTGTAGACCAGGCAGCGCTGGCTGCGGACGTCGAATTTGAGAGGGTCGCCGCTCTTGATGATGAGAACCGTGGGGACGCCGCAGCCCCAGGCGTAGCCGACTTCGAGGTAGACGTTGGGATTGGCTTCGGTGAGGTCGGCGATGACCAGCGAGGCCGAGCGGATGCGGGACTTGACCCAGTCCAGAACGTCGCCGGTAAAGGAAGACAGGTCTGCGCGCTCGCAGAGATAGCCGGCGGCGTTGGTGGCACTGACGATGCCGTAGTGGTAGGTGTCGTCCATCTCTTCTTTGAAGGGCATGGCGACGAAGACTTTGGGCTTGCTTTCTGAGGTGATGCCAGCGGTGCGGAGCTTTTCACTCGCAACCTGAGTAAGGGGTCTGACGTCGGTAAGAGTGGCGGCGATGGCTCCAAAGAGGCCAGGGATGGGGTCTGAAATGGTGTGGTCGGGGAGAAGTGTCTCCAGTGTGTGCGACAGGCGTTTTACGCGCCCGGGAGCCAACTCGACGATGCTGATCTTGGTCAGCGCCGGCGGAAAATCTCCGATGCGAACGGCGTCGGCAAGGCCTGCGATCTCGGATTCGAAAGCCTCGACTTCATCCAGTCCGTAACCGGAGCCATGCAGGGTGAGGACGATGGTCCGCGTGTCTGGCAACTTCTCAGCGAGGATGGCTAGAGCTTGCCGGGCAAAGGTCCGAATCGCTTTGTAGTCGAAATCGGGCAGGGGCGGAACGCCAACCATGAGGATCTTAGAGGCGGCAATGCTGGAGGTGGATTCCTCGATGCGGTAGCTGGAAGGCCGGGGCAGATGGAGACGGCGGCCTTCGGCCTCGAGAATGGCGTCGACGGCTTCATCCACGCCGAAGCGGCCTTGCGCGTGCTTGAGAACGAGGACATCGGCGGCCTCTTGAAGTGCATCGCCGCATTTCAATTCAATGTGAACCTTTGGCATTTTTGTCCTTGGGCGGCCTTTGAGAGTTGCGCAGGCGCGCAGGATAGGGACAAGCTAACACACGCCGGTGGAAGAGGCTGAATGCAAATCCACGCGATGCAGACGGGCATGAATCCTTGCAGGCAGAACGGACATCTGGCTGTAAGCTGATTGCGAGAGGATGCGGGCTGAGTCGGCATGATAGGGATCTTCGATAATCCAGCGGTGGGCGTGTTGCGAGAGTTGCAGACCACGCCCTATGTGCGTTTTTCGGTGCTGGCGGTCAGCTCGATCTTTTTCCTGGTCGATCCGTTTGCGGCGATTCCTTCGTTTCTGGCGATTACGCAAAGCTGCGATGCGAAGCGGCGCAAGGGCACGGCGCGGAAGGGAGCGCTGACCTGCTTCATCGTGTTGACGGTTTTTGCGCTGGCGGGACGTCTGATCTTTCGCATGTTCGGGATAACGCTGCCGGCGTTTGAAGTGGCAGGCGGGTTAATTCTGCTGCTGATTGGGCTGGATATGTTGGAGGCGCGGCGTTCTCCGACGCAGGAGGCGAGCGGAGACGCTGAAGAGGCCGCAGCCAAGGAATGCGCGGGCGAGGAAGCGGGGATTGTGCCGCTGGGGATTCCTATGCTGGCCGGGCCGGGTGCGATTTCAAGCGTGATGGTGCTGGTGGGGCAGGTGACGACGCCGTGGCAGATGGGGTCGATTATCGGATGCATCGCGTTTACCGCGCTGGTCAGCTACTTTGTGCTGGCCGGGGCGAGCCGGGTGCGCGAATTTCTCGGTGAGACGGGGATTCGCATCCTGGTGCGCATCATGGGTCTGCTGCTGGTGGCGTTGGCAATGCAGTTCTTTGTGAATGGGCTGACGGATTTAGGTGTGATTGCGCCGCAAGCGGGTAGGTAATAGCAGGACTAGCGCGCTTTCGATTTGTTGCGTCTTCGCGGCTTCTTCGTCGTGATGTGTCGCTCCATCCATTCATTTGTGGGCGAGAAGGCGAGAAGACAGAAAAAGGCTCCGACGCCATAACCCGCCCACGCGTATGTCGGTTGGTGGTAACTGGCGTTGTCAAAGACAAAATGTCCCGAACTCACCTGAGCTGTGGCAATCAGCATGGCGATCAACCCAACTGCAAAGAAGAGCAGACGACTTTTCCAGCGCATGCAGCCAATGTTCGCAGAAGCCTGTTGCGCGCGCAATAGAAAGAAGTCGGCCTAGAGAATGATGCTGATCTAATCGGACGACTTTTACGTTAGGTCCCCGCCAACATTGACTAAACGCTTCTTCGAGGGCGTCATTTCCACAGCGGCTGTGAATTTTCAACACGATTCCACTTGCATTCCTATTCACCTCTTGCTAATCTCGGAGAGTTGCAACCGGACGCCATGCAGTAGAGAGGCTGATGGAAGCGACGAAACAGACAAATTAAGGAACAACGCAAGTAGTTTGAGTGTCTGGCAAGGTTAAGACATTTGCTTGCAATTCTGAGAGATCAGTGATAATCTCAGAAAGTTGTTTTAAGGCAGTGGAGCTTCTGGAGTGCCCCGGTTCGATTGGGCAGCCAGCCCGCAAGGGACAGAGAAGCCGGTTCGTTGGGACAGGTGAGGCAAGTGCCCCTGATCCCCTGTAGGGAATCCCGCAGAGAACAATCCCATTGCAAGACCCAAGGACCACGATTCATCGTGCGCCTTGCAAGCCAAAATTGGCTTGGGCCGTTTTTCGATTCGGCACTGGTTGATCTTTAAAAATTTGCGCAGTAGCGATTTTTCAGGCGGCCGGTTTGCGGTCGATTCTGAGATGAGCTCTTCGAGTTGCAACCGCGATCTATGATGATGCGCGGCTCGAAAACGGAGTGAAATCTTAGAGTTGACAGAAAAGTAAGTTCGGCGATAGTCTGGGAAAGGCGCTAAAAACGATCCGATGCGAAAGCAGACGACGTAGCGCACAAGTTCGAGGACCCGGTAGCCAACCCGGACTCGATCCAAAACGGACCCACTCAGGTGGATAATCCGCACGGATCTTTGACAACAGGTTGAACGTGCCAGTCGTGAGAGAACAAGCAGCTTTGGCTTGAATCTTCTCACAACATAAGTCATCACGGACTTGATCCGTGGTGCTGCCAGATCCAGGTCGACCTCCGTCGCCTAGGACTGGTGAACAGTTTCAAACGAGAGTTTGATCCTGGCTCAGAATCAACGCTGGCGGCGTGCCTAACACATGCAAGTCGAACGAGAAAGGGTAGCAATACCTGAGTACAGTGGCGCACGGGTGAGTAACACGTGACTAACCTACCCTGGAGTGGGGAATAACTGAGGGAAACCTTAGCTAATACCGCATAATACCTACGGGTCAAAGGAGCAATTCGCTTCAGGAGGGGGTCGCGGCCGATTAGCTAGTTGGCGGGGTAATGGCCCACCAAGGCAATGATCGGTATCCGGCCTGTGAGGGC
>Ga0207711_10000223_pt1 | contig 60841 bp, 89 predicted proteins | sample KBSS34metaG_FD_184401 | JGI IMG/M metagenome (GOLD analysis project Ga0207711, IMG submission 184401) | Switchgrass rhizosphere microbial communities from Kellogg Biological Station, Michigan, USA - KBS S3-4 metaG (SPAdes) (version 2) | ecosystem: Host-associated > Plants > Roots > Rhizosphere... | reverse complement strand
GGCATTTCTAGAGTTTTTCCCCGCTGTATGGATCTAAGCGTGAACGAAAGGACGTTGACGATGCCTCGAGGCGGTCCCAGACCCGGATCGGGAAGACCGAAGGGTCCGAGCAAAAAAGCCAACCCTGATCTAAAGCCCCTGACACAAGCTGGCGATGCTCTCCCAATCGCTGCGGCGCCCGATGGCAGCCCCAGAATGACCCCCCTGGAATACATGCTGCGTGTGATCAACGATCCCGCGGCCGATCCAGCTCGTCGAGATCGGCTCGCGATGGCTGCCGCGCCGTTTTGCCATGAGCGCATGGCGGATCGCACCATCGGGAAGAAAGAGGTGGCGCAGGCCAAGGCGACCACTGCCGGCGAGGGTAGCGAATGGGGTGAAGATCTTATGCCGATGCCGCCGCCAGCGGTCATCCATCACACGGAGATCAGGGCTAGCTGATGGACACCTGGGATACGAGCTGCCCCGACTGGGAGAAACGCCTCCTCGCCGGCCAGAGCCTGGTGCCCAAGCTGCCGCTGTTCGATGATGAGGCTGCGAAGGCATTGCGGTGCTTCAAGCGGCTGAGAATACCGGACGTGATCGGCACGCCGACGATCGGGGAAGCCGCAGCACCGTGGCTGTATCCGATAGTCGAGACGATTTTCGGGTGCTACGACGCCGAGACAAACCGGCGCGCCATACAGGAAATCTTCCTGCTGATCCCGAAGAAAAATTGGAAGACTGGCTCTGCTGCTTGCATCATGTTGACGGCGCTGATCCTCAACCGCCGGCCGGAAGCAGAGCTAACCTTCATCGCGCCCACCAAGGACGTTGCCGATCGTGCCTACAGCCATGTGGATGGGTCGATCCGGCTGGATCCGCAGCTGACGACGCTGTTCCAGCGACAGAACCACGTCAGAACGATCACCAACAGGCTAACCGGCGCCAAGCTTCAGGTGAAGGCGGCAGACACCGACACCGTGACCGGTATCCGATCCGCCTACATAATGATTGATGAGACACACGTTTTCGCAACAAAAGCGAGCGCGCATGCGATCTTCGTCGAGATCCGGGGCGCCCTGGCGGCGCGGCCGGATGGGTTCTTGATCCAGATCACGACGCAGTCGAAGACGCCGCCAGTCGGGGTGTTCAGGACCGAATTGCACAACGCAAGGGATGTTAGAGACGGCAAGCTCAAGCTGCCGATGTTGCCGGTGCTCTACGAATACCCGCAGCGGATCGCGAACAGCGGGAAGTGGAAGGATCCGAAGTTCTGGCCCCTGGTGAACCCGAACATCAACCTGTCGGTCGATGAGGGCTTCCTGGCGCGGGAGTTGATGAAAGCCGAGAGAGAGGGTGCCCAGGCGATGGGCTTGTTCGCAAGCCAGCACTTTAACATCGAGATCGGGATCAACCTCCGCACCGACCGCTGGCCGGGCGCGGAATACTGGCTCGACCGCGCCGATCCGCACCTGACCTTCGACGAGGTGCTGGAGCGGAGCGAGGTGATCGTCGTCGGGATTGATGGCGGCGGGCTGGACGACCTTTTCGGCCTGGCAGTGCTGGGCCGCGACAAAGTCAACAAGGACTGGCTGCTCTGGTCGCATGCGTGGTGCCACACCAGCGTGCTCGAACGGCGCCGGTCGATCGCCCAGACCCTGGAGGACTTCGCCACTGACGGCGACCTCACCATCGTGGACGATATCGCGACGGTGGAACCCGAGATCGTCATGATGATCGCGGAGATCAAACAGCGCGACATCCTTGGCGCCGTGGCAGCGGACTCCGAGGGGCCGTTCGGTGCGTTTGTCGATCTGCTCGATGAGATCGAGGTCACGCAGGAAAACAAACTGTTGGTCGGTGTCAACCAGGGCATTCGGCTGATGCGGGCGATCAAAACGGCCGAGCGCAGGCTATCCAGCGGCACGATGCGGCATCACGGCAGCCGGCTGATGGCGTGGTGCGTGGCGAACCTGAAGATCGAGGCTACCGCGACAGCCTTGAGGGCGACCAAAGCCAATGCCGGCGATGCGAAGATCGACCCGGCCATGGCCATGTTTGATGCGGTTGACATCATGACAACGAACCCCGATCCGAAAATGGCACCCGCCTACCAGCTTTTCTTCGCGTAAAGAGAGAGCCGGATTTCCATGAGACGAATCGTAATCGACGATCTCGAAGGGGATAGTTCGGCAAGCGGTTGGCACGATATCTGTCAACTCAGTGTTGAGTATCTGACTAAAGAAGAAGAGGGCGATATACCGGCTATCACTGTTGAGCTTAAGCGTCATCGCTATCAGGACGACAAAGTCGCAGTGGAAGACTCAATCGTTCTCATGAACCTATCTGATGCCGAAGCCGAGTTACTAAGCCAGTTTCTCATCATGGCAGTCCAGTGGCGCAAGAGAGAGACTGCATCGCCGCCTAGCGCCTGAAGTCCCCGAAAGCACCTGAACTAAACGAGGTCCGACATGGACGTGTCGAACCGTGCCTACTCGCTGATCGAAATCAAATCGGTCAGCGAGGACGAACGCGTGATCCGAGGGATCGCGACCACGCCCAGCACCGACCGGATGGGCGATGTCATCGAGCCGTTGGGCGTCAAATACAAGAACCCGCTGCCGCTGCTTTGGCAGCACAAGTCGGACAAGCCTGTCGGGCTGACCACGTTCGACGCGCCGACTGCCAAGGGCATCGGGTTCGAGGCCCGGCTGGCGAAAGTGACCGAGCCTGGGGCGTTGAAGGACCGCATCGACGAGGCGTGGCAGTCGCTCAAGGCTGGCCTTGTTCGAGGCGTCTCCATCGGGTTCCGGCCGATCGAATATAACTTCATCGAAAAGGGCGGCGGCGTCCGGTTCACCGAAACCGAGGTGCTGGAACTGTCGCTCGTCACCGTGCCTGCCAATCAGGATGCCAGCATCACCCTGATCAAAAGCATCGATGTCGGACTGCGCGCCGCGAACGGCAATGCGCTTCCGGCCGATCCACCGCCCGGCGCAACGGGAAAACCCAAATCCGTTGTAAAGGCAAAACCAGTGAGTAAGCGGACCATCGGTGAGCAGATCACCGCATTTGAGGCAACGCGTCAGGCGAAGACCGCGCGTTTGTCGGAGATCCAAGACGGCGCGGCAGAGGAGAACCGCACCAAGGACGAAGCCGAGCGCGAAGAATTCGAGACGCTCCAAAGCGACATTGAGAGCGTGGATCGCGAACTCATCGACCTCCGCAAGATGGAGAAGATGAACATCGCGTCGGCGCGCGCGGTCGAGGGCGTCACCAATGGCGAGACTGCCAGTCTGGTGCGTTCCGGCGTGGCGGCGGTGGTGAAGATGCCGAAGCTTCCGCCTGGCACCGAGTTCGCGCGCTACACGATGGCGTTGGCGATCTCCAAGGGCAACCTGATGCAGGCCGAGCGCATCGCGGCCAGCAACGAGCAGTGGCGGAATGAGACGCCGAACGTGGAGATCGTGCTGCGTGCCGCGGTAGCGGCGGGCACGACAACGGATCCGACCTGGGCGGGACCGCTGGTGCAATACCAGAACCTCGCTTCCGAGTTCGTCGAATACCTCCGTCCGATGACGATCATCGGGCGTATTCCTGGGCTGCGACGGGTTCCATTTAAGGTGAAAATTCCGCGCCAGACGGGTGCGGCTAGCGTGCAGTGGGTTGGCGAAGGCAAGGTCAAGCCCATCAGCTCGCTGGCGTTCGACAGCATCACGATGGATATCAGCAAGATTGCTGGCATCGTCGTGTTGACGGACGAGTTGGTGCGGCTCTCCAGTCCCGCGGCAGAGGGGCTGGTGCGTGACGAACTCGCGGCTGCCATCGTGCAGTATATGGACGCGCAGTTCGTGGATCCGTCCAAGGCTGCTAGCGACGTGTCGCCGGCCAGCATCACGTATGGTGTGACGCCGATTCCGGCATCGGGCACGACAGGGGCAGCGCTGCGTGCCGACGTGGGTTCGCTCATCGCTAGCTTCCTCGACAGCAATATGTCGATTGCTAGCGCGGTATGGATCATGACGCAGCAGACCGCGATGCGTATTGCGCTGATGACGAACGCCCTTGGACAGCCGGAATTCGCTAGCATCGGCATGACCGGTGGCACGTTCCTGGGGCTGCCGGTAGTGACCTCCGAAGGTGTGCCGCAGAGTGGTGGCTCGCCGGCCGATGGCTTCCCGATCATTCTGGCCAATGCCAGCGACATTCTTCTCGCTGACGACGGGCAGATGATGATCGATGCCAGCCGTGAAGCATCGTTGCAGATGGATAGCGCGCCCGACAGCCCGCCTTCCGGCACGACGAACCTGCTATCGTTGTGGCAGCACAACATGATGGCGATCAAAGCCGAGCGTTATATTAACTGGGCGAAACGTCGCGCTGACTGCGTAGCCTACATCAGCGGCGCCAAATACGCCGAGTAAAGCCGTGGAATTCCCGCCTCGTCGGACACTGGCGAGGCGGGATCCGCGCATGATTGGAAAACCCATGGTCAAGATCGTCGTGAACAAGGGCCGCAAGGTCTGGGACCGCTTGAACAAACGTGACGCCAAGGAGGGCGAGGTGCTCGACGTGAAGGATGTCGAGGCCAAGATCCTGAAGTTTCGCGGCATTGCGTCCGACGCGCCGCAAGACAAGCCGCCCGCGCCGCCGCCTTCGCCGCCGGCTCCTCCTGCCAGGCCGGTGCCACCACCAGCGCCTCCACCGCCGCCGGCAGCGGCCGAAATGGAACCATTAGAGGCGCCCCCGGTCGAGGAGGCCACGGCGAGCGAGGAAGAGCCGATGCGAACGCGCCGTCCCTATCGACGCCGCGATTTACAGCCGGAGGATTGAGGGGTGATCGATCCCGGCACCACGGAGCTAGAGCAAAAGCAGTATGGCGGTGCCGATAGTGGCCGAACCTGGTATCCGTTCTACCCGCTGGTGCATGAGCCGTTTACCGGCGCCTGGCAGCGCAACATGGAGATGCGGCCTGAGAGCATCGCATCCTACCATGCCGTCTATTCCTGCATTACGTTGATCGCGTCCGACATCTCCAAAGTCCGAATTCGGCTAGTCGAGCAGGATGCCGGTGGCATCTGGAGCGAGACGTATTCACCGACGTTCTCGCCGGTCCTCGCGAAGCCAAACCGGTATCAGAACAGGATAAAGTTCTTCGAACAGTGGATCGTCTCCAAGCTCGTCCACGGCAACACCTACGTGCTGAAGGAGAGGGACAACCGCGGGACCGGCCCGAACCAGGGTGCGGTGCGGGCGATGTATATCCTCGATCCGATCCGCACGCGGGCGCTCGTCGCCCCTGACGGCGAGGTTTACTACCAGCTCGCCAAGGACAACCTCGCGGGCATCTACGAGGAGAGCGGCGAAGACCTGGTGGTTCCGGCGAGCGAGATTATCCACGACGTGATGGTGCCGCTCTTCCATCCGCTATGCGGCGTTTCCCCGCTGACGGCATGCGGTCTGGCTGCGGCGACCGGGCTGAACATCCAGAAGCAATCTTCCAAATTCTTCCGCCAGCAATCGCAGCCCAGCGGCATTCTGGTGGCACCGGCACGCATCAGCGAGGAAGACGCCAAACGGCTCAAAGCCCACTGGGAAGCGAATTACACCGGAGACAACGTCGGCAGGGTAGCGGTCGTCGGGGACGGGCTGAAGTATGAGCCGATGTCCTTCAATGCGGTGGATTCGCAACTCATCGAGCAGCTGCATTGGACCGTCGAGGCGATCTGTTCCTGCTTTCATGTGCCGCCGCATAAGATCAGCGTCGGTCCGATGCCGAACTACAACAACGTCGAAGCGTTGGATCAGCAGTATTACTCACAGTGCCTGCAAGGGCTGATCGAGAACATCGAGATATGCCTCGACGAAGGCCTGGGGCTGCTCGACGTGCCCGGCCACAACTATGGCTCCGAGGCCGACCTCGACGATCTGCTGCGGATGGATACGGCAACCCTTCTCAAAGCCTTGTCCGATGGGGTCCGAGGGGGTCTGCTGTCACCGAACGAAGGCAGAAAAAGGCTTGGCTACAAGCCGGTTGATGGCGGCGATACACCATACTTGCAGCATCAGGACTACAGCCTCGCGGCGCTAGCGAAGCGCGATGCGAGCGACAACCCATTCGCGGCAGCCGGGCCAGCCCCGAACCCGACGCCCGCGGTGCCGCCTCCAGCCACCCAGGATCAGCAGCGTGACCTCGATCTGGAAACGCTCGCTGAGTTGGTGCGGCTGGAGGCGAACACGCAGCTTCGCCTGCTGGCCGCATAACCCGCAAAAGGGGCTTGGGAGATGCACGCACTCGAGGTGCGAACAATCATAGAGTCCCTGATGCCGCCTTTGCATCAAGCGATTCAGCGTGTGGCGGCGCCGCTACTGGCACGCATCGAGGTGCTCGAGGCGCGCGAGGCCGTGGCAGGACCGCCCGGTCCACCTGGGCGCGACGGCGCGGATGGGCGTGGGGTCGATACAATCGAGGTGGTGGAGCTGATCAAGGCGCAAGTAGAGCGCGCTGTGGCCGAGCTACCGGTCCCTGAACCCGGCGAGCCGGGTCTAGCTGGGCCAGAGGGACCGCCGGGGAGAGACTATGACCCCGAAGTGCTCAAGCTTTTCGTGGCCGAGGCAGTGGCGGCACTCCCGCCGGCCGAAGCTGGCAAGGATGGCGCCCCCGGTGAGCCGGGGCCGGCTGGCAGAGACGGCAGGGACGTTGATCCGGAGCAAATGCGGCAAGCTATCCTTGAGGCTGTTGCCGCGCTCCCCCCTGCTGAAGCTGGCCCGCCGGGCAAGGATGGTGCTCCCGGCAAGGACGGCATTGATGCCGATCCTGAAGTTACTGAGGGCATCGTCCTCAAGCTGGTCGGTCAAGCAGTGGCTTCGCTCCCCGCTGCGGAACCGGGCCAGGACGGCGCGCCAGGTCGTGACGGACGTGACGGGATGCCAGGACCGGCGGGCCGGGATGGGATCGACGGCAAGGATGGACTGGCGGGCGCGAATGGCCGCGATGGTCTGAGCGCGGAAGACATGAGCGTGGTCACGCCCGACGAGGGCAGGACGTTCGTGTTCACCCTCCAGCGCGGCGGCGAGGTCATCAGCCAGAACGTGGTCACCACCGGGCTGCCGATCGACCGCGGCGTGTGGAAGGAAGGCGCCTACGCCAAGGGCGATGGCGTTTCGCTAGGCGGCGAATACTGGATTGCGCGGCGCGATACCAAGCTCAAGCCGATCTACGCCGCGAATTCCGATTGGCGCCTGGCTGTCAAAAAAGGCCGCGACGGGAAGGATGGCCATGATGGAAAGGCCGGCGAGCCAGGACCAGAGGGACGGCCTGGGCGAGATCTCACCCAGCTCGCGGCAGACGGGACAAGGTATTAAGCCGCCCTGGTTCCTCGACTGGAGCGGCGAGGTCTGCGCCATCGTGGCATCGGGGCCTTCGACCAAGCGGGTGAATGTCGCGGCACTGCGCGGCAAGCTTCGCGTCATAGCGATAAAGGAGAACGTCGAACTCTGCCCGTGGGCTGACGTGGTCTACGGGTGTGACGCGGCGTGGTGGCGGAACGGCAACGGGTTTCCGAAATATGCCGGGCTGAAGGTGTGTGCGACCGGACGACTCACCAGCCGGTTTCCGGACATCCGGGTGATCGGCATTTCCGATCCATCCAGCGACAAGCTGGTGCTAGCCGAAAAGGGCAAGGTCGGATCGGGCGGCAACTCGGGCTTTCAGGCACTCAACATGGCAGTGCAGTTCGGTGCCCGCCGCATCCTGCTGATCGGCTACGACATGAACGACCATTACGGTGTCCACTGGTATGGACGAGCGCAGGGCAACGGTCGCAGCAATCCGGCCGAGTGGAATTTCCGGCGCTGGCGGCAGGCATTCGCCACCGCTGCCGTTCAACTGCAGCAGGCCGGCGTCGAGGTTCTCAACGCCTCCGAGTTCTCGGTCCTGACGTGCTTTCCGAAGGTCACTCTGGATGAGGCGCTAGCAAAATGGGCATGAAGCGCACCGTCTATCTCGGCTTCGACCGACGCGAGGCGGTGGCATTCCGCGTGGCGCGCACCAGCCTGTTCAGGCACATGGCTCCGTGCCTGCCGGTGCAGTGGCTGTCCCTAGAGGAGATGCAGCAAAGGGGACTCTACCGACGACCGTTCGAATGGCGGCAGCTTTCGCCGGATTGGGCGGTTATGTGGGACACGATCTCCGATGCCCCGCAATCCACTGAGCATGCCAACAGCCGGTGGTTGGTGAAGGAGCTGGCTGGCACCGGCTGGGTGCTCTTCACCGACTGCGACGTGCTGTTCCGGAGCAACGTCAACGATCTGTTCGACGAGCTGGATCCTTCCAAGGCGCTCTACTGCGTCCAGCACGACTACCAGCCGACCGAGACGGTGAAGATGGACGGTCAGGTGCAGACGAAATACCACCGAAAGAACTGGTCATCGGTGTTCGCCCTCAACTGCGATCATCCGGCCAATGCGGCGCTGACGGTGGACCTGATTAACACCTTGCCTGGGCGGGAATTGCATCGGTTTTCCTGGCTCGATGATGGAGACATCGGCGCGTTGGACGCCGGTTGGAACTATCTGGTGGGCGTGTCGCCGCCCTGCGACCGGGTGCATATCGCGCACTTCACCTTGGGCACGCCCGATATGCCGGGGTTCTACTACTCGGAGTTCGCGGACGAGTGGCGGAACGAATTGGAACGGTGTGCGGCTTAGATGGGTTTGGGCGATCAATTGATCGGGGCAGGCCTAGCGAAAGGTGCTGCTGCCAAGGGCAAGATAATCGCATTCGGAGACGGCAAGCGCATCCTGTGGGACGCCAACAGCCCGGTGATCTGGAGGGGCAATCCGAACATCGCCAACCCGAAGGCCACGGCGATGAACGTCAACACCCACCTCCAGATGGAGTGGATACCGTTCTATAAGGGCAATCGATTATATAACAAGCACGCACCGGGACATTGGATCTGGAATTACGATTTCCACTGCACCCCAGGCGAGATTTACCTGACGAAGGAAGAGAAGCAATACGCGCGGATGGCAGGCCAGGACTTCATCCTGATCGAGCCAAACCCGTCGCCCAAGTCGCCGGTCGCCAACAAACAGTGGCCGATGGAACGCTACGAAACGGTCGCCAGGACGCTGCGTGGCCACGGGCATGACGTGCTGCAGTTGAACTATCGGGGCGCGAAACTGCTGAAATCGGTGCGCGTCTTCCCCTGCCATAACTTCCGCATCGCGCTCGCGATAATGGAGCGAGCAAAGCTGTTTATCGGCGGCGAGGGCGGCTTGCACCACGGAGCGGCGGCGGTTGGGGTGCCAGGCGTGGTCCTGTTCGGCGGGTTCATTCCACCCTCCGTCACCGGCTACGAGATGCACACCAACCTGACCGGCGGTGCCGAAGCCTGCGGCTCACTCAATCCCTGCCCGCACTGTGCCGCAGCGATGCAGGCAATCGGGGCAGATGAAGTGCTGGAACATGCCATGGCAAGGTTGTGCCCTCCGTAACCAGCGAGGCCACGCTTCAACGCCGTGTTGCTGGGTATCATGACATCCGTTTGGATGGGATGCTGGACCTCGTCATTCGGGCGCGGGGCGCATCGGTCTTCGACGTAGGCTGCAATCGCGGGCTGGTCGGTTTCGAGATGGCGAATAACGGCGCCCGCATCGTGCATGGCTGTGACAACTATGGGCCAGGGATCGAGACGGCTCGCCAGCTATTCGCGGACCTACGCAATTGCGACAGCCGGTTTGAGGTGGTTGACCTTGAACAGGGTGGCCGGGCGCTGAAGGTGTTCGGGGACGTGCGCTACGATATCGTTTTGATGCTGGCGACCTACCACAAGCTGAAGCGGGTGATGGAACCGATAGCGCTGGAGAGCCTGATGGTGGCGCTAGCCGGGCGCACCGGCAAATGGTTCGGGTGGCGCGGCACGAGCGACAAGCCGGCCGAGAACCACCTCGAGATGAAGACGCTGGATCACCAACTGGCGCCGCTGAAGCGTATTCACACCAGCCATATCAGCAAGACGTTGGGTGTGGCGGCGATCTGGGAACGGCCATGAAAGCTTTGCAGCATCCTGAAGAGCTAGCGCGGTTCCTGGAGTTGGTCCGCACCGAAGCCGTGACCACCTACCTCGAGATCGGCTGCAAGTTCGGCGGCACGTTCACCGCGGTGACCAGGGCGATGCCGAAGGGGTCGCGCGCCGTCGCTGTCGATCTACCCGCCGGCAGCCCGCATTGGCCGCAGAGCAAGGTATCGCTCACAGCCTGCGTCGAGCAGCTGCGGAAGGTGGGATACGACACGCACCTCATCTGGGGTGACAGCACGGATAAAGAGGTGATCGAGAAGGTTCGCCAACTGGGACCGTTTGACCTGGTGCTTATAGACGGCGGGCATACGCTGCCGTTCGTGACCTCAGACTGGATGCATTACGGCCCGCTGGCGAAGCTAGTGGCGTTCCATGACATCTCCTGGCACCGCCCGGCCGACTGGAACGGCGAGTATTGGATAGACGTTCCTGGGTTCTGGCAGAGGATCAAGACCGGCTATCGCTATCGCGAGATCAAGCTGGATCCGACCGGCCAGGACAACGGCATAGGGATCATCTGGAGAAAGGAGAAGCGATATGCCCAGCAAGAGCAAGTCGCAAGTCAGGACCATGAGGGCGGCGAAGCACGACAAGAAGTTCGCCAAGAAGATGGGCATTCCGCAGAGTGTAGCTAGGGACTTCGTGAAAGCCGATAAGAAGAAGGGCAAGAAGGCGTTGTCCAAGCTGCCTGCATAAATGCTGCATATTTGCTGCTGGCTTTGGGGAACGAAATACGCCGATCTCCATCTCTCCAGGCTCACGGCGGGCGTGGCGCGGCACATGCAGCAACCCTACCGGTGGTCGATCTTCACGCCGGAACCGGACGACGTATATCTCACGCAGGTGCCGGGGTGCTTCGCCAGGCTGCGGATGTTCGATCCAGCGTGGCAGCGCCGCCAGGGCATCGCTCACGGGGACCGGCTGGTGTGCATGGACCTCGACAGCGTGGTGACCGGCCCATTGGATCCGCTGTTCGACCGGCCGGAGGATTTCGTGATCCTGCAAGGCGCCAATGCCTCGAACCCCTGCCCATACAACGGTTCGATCATGATGCTACGGGGGGGATATCGGCCTGACGTGTGGGATGACTTCAATCTGGGAGCGGCGGCGACTATTCCGTTCTTCGAATTCCCGGACGACCAAGGCTGGCTTTGGCACAAGCTGCCGGATGCCGCCGGATGGCGGGTGGGTTCAGAGAGCGGCGTCTACGCATTCGCAAAACCCGGCTGGCCCAAGGGCACGGCGTTGCCACGGGATGCGCGGCTGGTGGTGTTTCCGGGTTGGCGCGATCCGATGCTGTTTACCGATCTCCCATGGATCCAGCAGCACTGGCGGAAGTGATGGACCCGGCCAAGACATGCCTGTGGATCCCGCCGGAACTGAAAAAGTTCAAGCTCGATCTGTTTGAGCGGATCGGGCGGCATATCGAGGCGAAGGGCGGAAGTGTCGTTCGGCACGATCCGGCGAAGCTGGCAGCGCTCGATCCAGAGATCATGCCGATTGTTGGATGCACGCCACTACTGACGCCGCTGATCGCAGAGTGGAGAAAGACAAAGCGGAACTTTACGTATTGGGATCGAGGTTATTGCAGAAGAGTGTTTGCTGCGTGGCTGCCTCGCGGAACGAACGGGGGATATTACCGATTCCATATAAATGGTTACCAGCTTTCCTCTATTCGCGACGTGCCTGGGGATCGCTGGCAGGCTCTGGACACCCCCGTGGCGCCGTGGCGGGCGAGAGGACGGCACATAGTGATAGCGGCGCCGACCCGCACCTACGCGGCTTTCCACCAGTGCCAGAGTTGGATTGCGGACACGATAGATGCCCTGGCCAGGGTGACCGACCGGCAACTGATCATCCGCGACAAGGAGAGTAAGCGCCCGCTCCAGGCCGATCTGGCAGACGCGCATGCGTTGGTGACGCACGGTTCCATCGCAGCTGTCGAAGCAGTGATTCTGGGCACCCCGGTATTCGTTCATCCGGACAGCGCGGCTGCCCTGGTGGGACGGACGGACCTGAGAATGATCGAGCGGCCGGCAATGCCGGATCGGACGCAGTGGCTCTACTCGCTGGCCTATAGCCAGTTCAACGAAGCGGAATTGGTGAACGGCGTTTTGTGGGAGTTGATGACCTGATGGACAGCATCCTGACAGTCATAGACCCAGCAAGCAGCTACGACTTGGTGGACCTCGATACCGTGAAGGACGAGCTTGGCATTGATCCCGCCGACACGTCGAAGGACGCCCGGCTGCAACGCTGGATCAGCTCCACTTCGCAGCGCTTTAGCAATATCTGCGGCGTCGTGTTTCCGGAGGAGAACGTCAGCGAGGTGTTCCGCCTGATCGGCACCGGCTACGGCTATGGCGGCTATGCCTACCCGTGGGGCACAGGGCAGCCTTATGGGTTGCCGATCCGACTGCGGCGCCGTCCGATCACCCTGATCGCCACGGTGACGGAGGGCACCACGGTGCTCGATCCGGTGGCCTATGAGACGGATCTACCGGGCGGGCTGATCTACCGGCTCATGAGCGATACCCGCGGGAACTGGTGCGGCTCGTCGGTGAACGTCGAGTATTCCGCTGGCTACTATCCCATCCCGGCCGACGTGCAGGACGCGGTGCTGGCGATCATCCGGCACAAATACTCCAGCGCCGGCCGGGATCCGCTGCTCAAGCGTTTCACCATCGAGAACGTCGGCTCCGAGGACTACTGGGTGCCGCTGTCTTCGACCGGGCTTTACGAGGGGCTGCCGCCCGATCTCCAGCCAGTGGCGGATACGATTGCGTATTACCGGGATCACGTCGTGCGATGAGCTTCACCCCGCAATCGGTCTTCATGATGCTCACCACGCGGGCCGAACAGGTGACGCTGCGGCGCCTTGGCCCGGTCCCGGTTGACGTGTCGGTGCTGGCCAAGATCGACGACGCCGCGCCCACGCAGCTCGCCGGCAACATGGGCCAATTCGAACGGCGGGTGGTGATCTCCGATCTGGAGATCGCCCAGGCGGGCTGGCCGGGACCGGTCAAACGGAACGATCAGATAATCGCGGCGGGCAAGACGCTCACGGTCGTTGCAAGCGATCCGATTGTGATTGGAGCACAGACGGTCATGCACCGGATCCTGACGCTGGGCATGTAATGGCCAGAACCGCATTTGCCGAGACGATCCGAGTTCAACTGGGTCGCTTCGGTCCAGAGGAAGCCAAGCTCAAGCATATCGAGATCGCCAAGCGCACGCTGGCGGAATTTCTCGCGCGGCAGCAAGTCAAGCCGCACGTCACCATCGAGGTGGATGGGCACCCGGCTGCGAACGAGAACGAGGTCAAGCCGTTCGGTGTCATCACCTACTACTTCCTGCGGATGCGGGAGATCGTGGAATTCGCCATGGTGAAGGCTCGCGAGTTCTCGCCGGTTGGCACTGCAAGCGATGCAAGACCTGGGCATCCCGGCCTTTACCGCGAGAGCTGGTTCACGTTGGTGGACGGACGCAAGGTCGATGTCTCAGAGGTCCAGCCGTTCGACGTGGTGATCCTCACCAACAACCAACCATATTCGCGAAAGATCAACACGGGTGCGCGCGGGTTCGAGCGCTACGCGCCGCCTGGGGTGGTGGAGAAAGTGCGTCAAGCCGTGCTCAAGAAGTATGGCGGGATCGTAGAGGCTCGCCTCGACTTCCTCGATCTGGAGGATGCCTACGTGCTCAAGCACAGTCTCAGGCACATTTACAAAGGACGGAGATACGGCGGGCCACGCCGTGATGCCATGAGAGGCATGTCGATCACTTACCCCGCCCTTGTGTTGACGCCCAAGCGCTTCTGATGACCTGGCAAACCGTAGAGGACACACTCCGGTCGTTCATCGATACGGGGTGGGCAAGCTCGCCCTATGCGTCGGTGCCGCTTGTCTACGAGAACAGTTTGGACGACCCGGTGGAGACGTTCGTTTTCGTCGCCATCGAAGGCACCTACGCTGAAAAATCGATGTTCGGCAGTCCCGGCAAGCGCATCAGCCTCGAGGCTGGCATCGTCTTCTTCCACGCGTTCGTCCCGATAGGAACCGGCAAGACCACGTCCATCGCCCTGGTGGAAACGCTGACCGGGTTGCTCGAACTGCGCTCCGTCGCCCCAGGCATAAACATGGACGGCGGCAATCCACCTACGCCGGTCGAATTCCGCATGTATGACCGCGACCTCCCGCGCCTCCAGCCGGGCGGCAACTACTACCGTTGCAGCGGCAGCGTGCCGTTCATCGTGATCGACACCCGCTAACAGCCCACCCCGCCGGCCACCGCGGTGGCGTGGTCGATACGGGGACGACAGGCAGCCGCCGAATTTCTTTCACCCTAGAATAAAGGAGTTCGGCCATGCCCGCCTTTGGCGTTCTTGGCTCACGTCTCTACGTCGGCGACACAGCGATGGCTAACATCGAGACTGGTGCCGACGCCATTGCCGACTTCACCGCTTTGTCGGTCAGCGCCGAGGTCGGCCTGATCGAAAGCATCGGCAATTTCGGCAAGGTGTTCGACCTTGTCACATTCCAAGCTGTTGCAGATGGCCGCACGTATAAATTCAAGGGCGGTTATAACGGGGGCAGCATGGACATGGTGGTCGCGTCGGACATCACCGATATTGGGCAGGCACTCATGGAGCAATATGCCAACTCGCCCGATCAGAACACCTATCCGTTCCGGGTCCACCTGAACGGTGCGGATGCGGCGTTCGATACTGTCTACTTCGGAGGCAAGGTGTTCAGCTACCAGTATGTCCTGGGTTCGGTGAACAACATCGTCAAAGCCAACATAAAGATCGAAGTGAATACTGAAATCTTTATTGGCGCCTCCTAGCGAAAGTCTCGTCGCGCGCGAGGCCCGGCGCTGGGGTTTGTCATCGGGGCGCCCCAGCGTCACTGCCCCCCGAAGCCCCGATATAGGAAATCCCGATGGCAAAGATCAACGAGGGGGATGTTCTCATCCACCTCAACGGAGACGAGATCGTCCTCCGTCCGACCCTCAAGGCAATGAGCGCGATATCCTCGAATGGTGGACTTGGCAAGGTGCGCCAGGCGCTCGTCGATCAGGACTTCTCCACGGTCGTCAGCGTCATCCTTCACGGCGCGAACATGACCGGCGGTAGTGCCGGAAAGCAAATCCCCGATGCCGTCTACAAGAACGGGCTTAACACGGAGCTGCTCGTCTCCCTCCTCACCTATGTCGGGATACTCGGCAATGGTGGCAAGCCGCTTCCCGATGACGTGGCGGCGGCGGCAGCGGAGGAGACAGCAGAGGCAAACCCTACCTGACGCTCGACGACTACATGGACGAAGTCTTCGAAATGGCTACCGGTTGGCTGGGCTGGGAGCCAGAGGTGGTGCTGAACACGCCGCTGTCGCAGATCAATCTCGCGCTGAAGGGCAGGATGGACTTCATCCTGAAGACCTCTCCGTTCGGTAGCGGCAAAGAGGAGGAAAAGACGGTGAAAGGACCAGAAGCCGTCAATACTTTCTTCCTCAATCTAGCCAAGGACGCCCGCCGCATGCCCAAGAAGGGTTCCGCCAGTGGTTGACGAAACTGCAAAAATCTCCGTCACCATCGATGCCAGCGGCGCCAAAACGGGTGCCGCTGACGTTGCTGCGGCTGGCGCCAAGGTCATCGCCACCGAAGACGCGGTAGCGACAGCGGTAGAAAAGAGCGAGGCCAAGAAGTCTGCGGCACGCAGCAAGGGATCGAAGGCGGCGAAGGACGCCGCAGACGCCGATATTGAATCGAGTAATCGAACACTTCGAAGCCTCAAGTCGATGCAGACGGCGCTGGATCAATATGCGAGGCAATGGGATCCGCTGGTCGGCGCGATGGAGAAGGCGAAGCGCCAATATGATGTAGTCTTCGACATCTCGCAGAGGGCTAAGGGCGACGTTCAGATCCAAGCACTCAAGATGCTGGAAGAGGCGACGGATCGGATGTTTGTTGCCTCGCGTAATCTGGCTGCCGGATTCGATGTCGTCGCGCGGAAAGCGCAACTGGATCCGATATTCGATAAGGCCGGCACTTCTGCCAAGCTTATGGCGCAGGAAATTCAAAACCTCAACGATGCCGTAAAGGTCGGCACCAATATCACTGACGGTTATGCCAACGCCCATGCCAAAATTGTCCTGAAGTATGACGAAGGCGCCCAGGCGGCGCTGAAGCAGCGTGAAGCGATCATGGCGCTGCGGGAAGCCCAGAACGTTCAAACTGGGCAGGCGATACAATCGGATCCCCGAACCATTCTTGGCCTTGGGCAAACTAAGAGTGCCCAGGGTTCCGCTTCCGTGTTCGAGGAGACGGCGCAGGCCCAAGCCGCCCTGACTGCCGAGACGCAGAGGCTGATGGCGGTTCATCGCCCCGCGGCGTTCGCGGCGCAACAGTATGCGGAGGGACTGCAAGAAATCCAAGCGGCGACCCACCTTCTCGATCTCACCGATGCGGAAGCCGCTGCCTCACTTCAGCGGCTCAACGCCAGCCTGACGCCGGCAGCTACCAATCTCAGGAGGCACGGCGACAGTGCCTTCGCCGCCCGGTTTGCTACCCAGCAACTGGGCGTGCAGACGATTCAGTTTTTCTCCTCGCTCGAGGCTGGCCAGCCGTTCCTGATGGCGTTCATCGGTCAGGCGCATCAGGTGGCTGACGTGGCGATTGCGACCGGCACGGGCTTCAAGGTGCTGGCTGACGGCGTAAAGAGCTTATTCAGCGCAATCGGAGGTTGGATCGGCCGCAATCCACTGACCACTGCGTTGATCGCCGGCACCGCAGCCATGGCCGCACTCGGCGTGATGGCAGAGACGACGGCACGACGGCTGGAGGGCGTGAAGAACGTCCTCTCCGGTGTGCGAGGCGATTTTGTCGCGGCCACCCAGGCATCGGAGGCGCTAGCGAAGAGTCTCGCCGCCGCCACGACGCTCACCACCGCGCAATCGCGGGACGCGGCGACCAAGTTGTTCCAGGGTGGCTTCACCGGCACGACGCAGGAAGGCACCAAGATCGTCCAGATGTTCGCGGACCTCTCCAAGGTGGTTGGCGAAACGGCGCCCAACTTCGACCGATTGGCAGAGTCTATGAAGGATCCCGCCAAGGTCATGCAGGCAATCCTCGATGCCAACCCGAAACTCGCCGGGTTTGATCAGGCGTTGGCCAACCAAGCCAAGCGCTATATGGAGTTGGGCGAGAGTGCTAAAGCCGCTGCCATCTTGATGCAGGCAATCGCTACTGCGACCAAGAACGTCTACGACAACATGACGCCTCTGGAAAAGGCGATGTTGGGGCTGGAGAAGGCTATCAATGGCGCTTGGATTGCCGGCAAGAGCTTCGGCGCCACGATGGGTGAATGGGTTACCGGTCCAATCGCCGGGCTGATTACAGGCATCACGAACCTGATCGAGTGGATCAAGAAAATAGGCGAGGCATTCGATAACATAAAGCTGCCCGACTGGATGCAGAAGGTATTGAATATCGTCGGCCCGGCGGTAAAGACGGCTGTGAACCCGATAGGCACGCTGATCAGCGCCATCCCGGCGCCTGGCGCTGCTGCTGCTGCTGCCACTGCCGCCCAACAGCAACTGCTCGCCGCGCCGGGCGCCGTGCCGACGCAGGGCACCGCAGAGGGTGGGTTCGGCATCATGCAATTGCTGCCCGGCACGGCAGCGGGACTGGGCGTCAATCCGTTCATTCCGAACGAGAACGTCCAGGGCGGCATGAAATACATCGCGCAGCTTCAGACGCAGATGGCGAATTTCTCAAGAGGTTTAGAAGAAGGGATCGCCCGCGCCTACAATGTCGGCCCGCATGGTGACGTGCTAGGGGTAAAAGACCCGAAGGCGACCAATTACGCGAACAAGGTTGCAGTCGCCAACATTGCCAATCTGCCGACTGATACCGCTTCGATGATCGACTACTGGGGTCAGGTATATAAGCTGCCGCCCAACCTCATCGCCCTTGGCAAGCGCATCGCCATGGTGGAGAGCGGCGGGCATCAAGGGCCGACCTCTACCACACAGCCCTTCGTGGCGCCCGGTGGTGCCACCGTAAACCTTACCCCCGGCGCGACACCAAGCACGGGACCATTGCCCGTCCTGCCGCAGATCGAAGCGCTCAGAAAAGCCATCAGCGATGCAGAGGCTTACGACCAGAGTCTGAAGAAGGTCACCGATACGACAGCCAAACTGCACGCCACCGAGAACGCGCTTAAGGAAGCCATAGCGGCGAAGAGCGCCTTGGCTGCACAAGGCGACACGGAAGCCGGGAAAGCCGCCGAGCGATACAAGTATGACCTGATCGCCGTGCAGGGCGAACTGTATCGCAACCTCACCCCGCAGCAGGAGATGCTCAAAGCGCTGCGGGACCAAGCGGCTGCGGCCCAGGTGCTCACCGAGGGCGACCGTGCGCTGTTCGAGCAACGCCAGCAACTCAACGAGATCAACAAGCAGCATCCCGAAACCGCCAATGTGGCAACCGACGCCGCGATAATGAGCGAGAAGCTCGCTTCGCTGTCGGGTGAATACAAGAAAATGGCTTTCGAGGCCCAAATACAGATCGATGCACAGAACAATCTCAATCAAGCCTTCAAAGAGGGCTATGCCGCCGTCGTCCAAGCCACGGCTGCCAACGAGGCTTACGTCGCTTCGCTCAAGTTCCCCGCGGGTCCAATGCGAGATGCGGCACGCCAGGGGCTGACCGGGTTGGGTGTGGGGCGTGCGGTGGCAGGCCAAGAAGGACTGGTTGAGCAGCAGAAGCTCCAGAACAAGGACACGCTGGAATACATCAAGGCCGAATCCGACTCGCTGGCCCAGAACAGCTATGAGCGCACCATTAACCTCGCTGGCCTGAAGGCAGAACAGGAGGCCAAGCAGAAGCTGTCCAACCTAAGTCCGGCGGTGCAGGCGGCTTATGTGAAGGAAGCGAAAGCCGTTGCCGAGGCAAACCTCATTTATACGCGCGAAACCCAGGCAATCCAGACTGTGGCCGGCACGTTCTCCAGTGCCTTCGACACGATCTCCAACTCCATCACCGACGCTCTCGTCAAAGGACAGGGCGCTGCGGTCAACTGGAAGAACGTCATGCTCGCCGTGGCGCAGCAGATCATCTCGGCGTTCCTGAAGCTGGCCGTTATCAACCCCATGATAAATGCGCTCTTCCCCGGCGCTGGCTACCAATCGACACTCGGGGATGCGTTCAATGCGTTGAACAAGGTGACGCCTGGATCCAGCAGCACGGAGGCCGGCGGGGGCGGATCGGGCGGTATCTTCGGCACCTTATTCAGTCTTGCCTTGAAGGCCGGCAGCCTGTTCAGCGGCGGCGTTGGTAGTGGTGGCAACTGGCAATACGACCCGTTGAAATTCGGCGACGTAGCAGATGTCGCGGGCACCACAACTGGCGGGCAGACCTTGCAGGATCTCGGCTTCTTCAAGCCGCTGACGCAGCACACTGGCGGCATCGTGGGTGCCAATGACAATCATCCTGCGCGGCTTGTTCACAGCGCCATGTTCGCCAATGCCCCGCGCTTCCACAGCGGCTCCAGCGGCGATCTGACGAACGTCCTGACCCGTGCCACCGACATCATGGCGCGGCGCGCTGGCATGCAGGGACTGCAACCGGGCGAGATGCCGGCGGTGCTGATGCGGAACGAGCGCGTGCTCACGGAGCAGCAGGACAACGCGCTGCGGATGATGATCGGCGGCATGACGGACCAGCTCGCGGCGTTTAAGGGGACCGGGACGGACGGGCATCGCTTCACGCCCAGCCTGCCGCGCTTCCACGGCGGGAGCGGCGGCGGCGAGTTCTCCTCCATCATGGCGCGCGGCCAGCAGGCACTGTCGTCGGCGCCGGTCGCAGCCGCCCCCGGCGGGACCGACAACGTCAGCATCAACATCGACGCGCGCGGCTCGACGGCTGAGAGCGTGAACACCTTCCGCCGGTCAATGCCGCAGATCGCCACGACGATGTCGGAACAGCTTGCGCGGGCCAGGGCGAGGAACGGGTGAGGTGGCGAGTTTCGACGAGGTTCAGTTTCCCCCCAACATTTCGGCCGGGGCCAAGGGCGGGCCTAGCTTCTCCACCACCGTGCTCACGCTTGACAGCGGGCAGGAACACCGCAACATAAACTGGAGCCGGGAGCGGGCGGTCTACGACGTGTCCACCGGCATCAAGACGGCAGAGGACGCGCGGGCATACCAGAAGTTCTTCTATGCCAGGCGCGGGCGGGCTGTCGGTTTTCGCTTCAAGGACTGGTCCGACTACCGGTTGCCATTCTGGAAGGACACGCCCGGTGACCTCGATCCTGTGCCGATCCTCTTCGTCACCGATGGCGGTGCCACGCACTCGTTCCAAATCTACAAGGTGTATTCGGATGCCGGCGGGACGTTCAGCCGGAAGATCGTCAAGGTGGTGGCGGGCACGGTGAACCTGTTCAACAACGCCACGCCGATGACCTCGCCCGCCAACTACACCATCAACCTCAATACCGGCGTCGTCACCCTGTCGGCCGCGATCTACAACACGACCGGGCATGAGATATCCGGCTTCCTAGAGTTCGACGTGCCGGTGCGGTTCGACACCGACAGCCAGAACCTCACGGTCAACGGCAACGAACTGATCAAGTGGGACAGCATTCCCGTTGTAGGGCTGAAGCTATGAAGTCGGTATCGGTAGCGCTCAAGGCACACCTCGCGCAGGAAGTCACCACGCTCGCGAATTGCTGGGAGATGGTGCGGCGTGACGGGCAGGCGTTCTACTTCACCGACCATGATCAGGATTTGCTGATCTCGGGGCAGACCTACCTGTCAGCCGTTGGCTACCAGCAGACAGCCATCGCCGCGAACAGCACGCTCGCGGTGGACAACCTCGAGGTGACCGGCATCCTCGATTCCGACACGCTGGTTGCCGACGATCTGCGCGCCGGGCTGTTCGACTTTGCCGAGATATTCCTCTTCACCGTGAACTGGGCTGACCTGTCGCAAGGCCTGATGCGACTGCGGCGCGGCACGCTGGGCGAGATATCGACCACCCAGGCGGGCACGTTCACTGGCGAACTGCGCGGCATGACCCAGCGGCTGGTGGCGAAGGTGGGCGACATCTACACCCCCGAATGCCGGGCCGACCTGGGCGACACGAAATGCAAGGTCAACCTGGTGCCGCTCACCAAGACGGAGAGCGTGGTCGAACTGGGCGACGGCACGCTGTTCCACGCCTCCAACGCAGCCGGTGCTGTTGATGAATGGTATACGGCAGGCGCCGTCACTTGGCTGACGGGTGCCAACGCAGGCCGCACCATGGAGGTCAAGGAGTATTCCACCGCCGCGGGACCGAACCCCGCCTTCCGGCTGTTCCTGCCGATGCCACGTCCCATTGCGTTGGGCGATACCTTCACGGTCTATCCCGGCTGCGACAAGCGGCACGACACCTGTCGGGACAAATTCAACAACATCGTCAATCGCCGGGCCGAAGACTTCATTCCGGGCTTCGATGCAATCATCCAGACCCCCAACGCTATTGTCGCGTGAGGCAGTCGTCGCGGAGGCACGCTCATGGATCGGCACGCGGTGGATCCATCAGGGCAGGAACCGCCACGGTGTGGACTGCATCGGGCTGGTGGTGGTGGTGCGGCGCGCACTCGGCATCGGGGACTACGATATCGCCGGCTATCCGCGCGAACCGGACGGGACTTTCATGAGGCACTTCTTTACTGCCGGCGGCACGCGGGTGGGAATTCTCCAGGCCCAGCCTGCCGACTTGCTGTTGTTCAAGGACGCGACCTCGCCTTGCCATGTCGGCATCATCACTGCGCGTGAGGGCGAGCTGATGTTTATGGCGCACGCCCACATGTTGCGCCGACAGGTGATAGAAGAACCGGTGCTGCACGACTGGCAGCAGAAATGGGTGGCCGCGATCCGCATGCCGGGGATCGGGTAGTGGCTCGTCTCGCCATCATCGCTGCGGGTGCTGTTGTTGGCGTCGGCATCGCGCTCGCGAGTGGCGGCACGGCGCTGCCTCTGCTGTTCTCTGCTGCCTCGCTTGGCGCCAGCGTCGGTGCCGTCGCCGGGCAATTCCTGTTTCCAGACAAGGTTAAACAGGAGGGCAGTCGATTAAACGATCTAGCGGTCAGTAGTTCCGCGTTCGGCGCGGTGCGACCGCTGATCTATGGACAGGTCCGCATCGGCGGGAACGTCATATGGGCGACCCCGATCCGCGAGCAGAAGAGCACCACGCATTCCGGCAAGGGCGGGCCTTCCGTCTCCAACACCACCTACACCTATTACGGCAACTTCGCGCTCGCCATGTGCGAGGGGCCGGTTCAGACCGTCATCCGCGTCTGGGCTGACAGCAAGCTGATCTACGACACGACCGGCTCACAGTTGATCGTGGCGCCGGGCGTGAAGTTCCGCTTCTACCCAGGCGATGAGACGCAACTTCCGGATAGCCTCATCGAGGCCGACAAGGGCGTCGGCAACGTGCCGGGGTATAGGGGCACTTGCTACATTGTCTTTGAGGATTTGCCGCTGGCCGACTACGGCAACCGGCTGCCGAACATTACGTGCGAGATGATCACCGTCGAGGATCCGAGTTTTCCGGTGCAGAACTGGACCCAGTTGGATCCGACCATCTTTGCCGGGGATACGTCGGGCATGCAGGCGATGGCGGTGGATTGGGATCGCAACCTGATCTACTTCCAGAAGCAGAACCCATACGGGCTGGTAGTAGCCGACGCGATCTCGCTGCGGACGATCCGCGAAAAGCCAATGACGGAAGTGCTGACTGCCGGCGATGACGGCGGATTTCAGATTGGCAGCCTCTCGCCCAACATTCTGATCGGGCCGGATGGCGCGCTCTACTTCGTTTCCAGTCCCGGCTTTATTCGGGTTGACCAGAACACGCTGGAGCAGACCGGCCCAGGCTTTCCGACCACGGGCATATTCAGCTTCTCAAGCACCCAATTTCCATATGCTTTCTATGACTGCGCGATCAGCTTCTTTACTGCGTCAGAGCGCCTGGATTTCCTCGTGACCACGAATTATTTTGGCTCATGGGGCGTGCTGTCGATGCCTGATCTTCTCCATCAGGCGCATGCCAACAATGCATTCGTCGGAGTGGCGTGGGGCATCGTAAGCGGCAAATCCGAACTCGGCTATTGCGATGCCTGGGCATTGTGGGGAGCCGGGCCACTCGGCAATCCGAACTTCTACATCACGCATATCGAGTTCGATGGCGTGACGTGGACGAGCACCCTGGCGGAAACCCTCGTCTGCACCGACTTCGATCCGGCTGCGACAATCTTCCTTGGCGCCGCGCGCGGCTTTCTCGTCTACGACGAGTCCGACGACAGCTTGGTAATAGGCTTCACCACGGGCGTCAGCCTTGGCGGCGGGTTGATACCGTGGGCTATCAAATGGTCCCCGACAAGCGGTGTCGTATGGAAGACCGACCTCACCGGGGTTACGTCAACCATCGGCCCCTCTTCCGATATCAGTTCCCAGTCCCGCATCACGCAGGGCACGCTGGCGTGGTGGTCTATCGCATCGGTAGTGCAGATATCGACCGTGACGGGCGCCGTGACCGTCGCGCAACGTGCCCCGCCCACTGTGCCGCCGCCACAGTGGCCGATCGCCATGATCAACAGCATCCAAGTCTACGACAGCGTGACGCAGATCGTGCTGGGCTATTTCAACGGAGGCGGCGCTTCGGCGCCTGGCGGCGTGGCCAAGGCTTTCATCAACCGCAAGGTCGGTGGCCACACCACGCTGGGCGAGATCGTCTACGACCAGTGCATCAGAGCCGGGTTCACAGACGCCGACATCGACACGTCAGCGTTGACCGACGTGATCCAGGGCTACGTTCTGTCCCAGCGCGCCACGACCAGCGACGTGATCAACCCGCTGCTAGGGGCGTTCCTCTGCGATGCCGTCGAGTCCGACTTCGTGCTCAAGTTCAAGCACCGGGCGGATGCCACCGTCGCGTCCATCATTCAGGACGAACTGGTCAGGACTGACCCGCAGGCCGAACCCTACGTCGAGACGCGCCAGCAAGAGATCGAACTGCCGATGCGGCTGACCCTCACGTATATGGATAAAGACAGGGACTACCAGCAGAACACCGCCGCGGTGAAGCGCATCCGCAACCCCGACCCGACCGTGTTCAGCGACAACCAAATCGACTTGCAACTGGCGATGGTATCGACCTCGACGCCGGCCAAGCAGATGGCTGAGATATTGCTCTACACGGCATGGAACCAGCGCCACAGCTTCGATACAAAACTGGGTCCGAAATACGACTACCTCGATCCCGGCGATGCGGTGCAGTTGACGCTCGACGACGGCTACACCACGCGGGTGCGCCTGGCGAGCACCAGCCTGGGTGTGGACTACTCGGTCGAGACGAAGCTGATCGCGGAGACGGACGGGCAGTATGTGTCGTTCGCGGAGGCCGACCCAGGCGTGCCATGGGAAGGCTCGCACTTCATCTTCGCCGCCAGCAAGTCCAAGCTCATCCTGCTGGATGTGCCCCTGCTGCGCGACGTAGACGATCTCGCCGGCACCGCCATTCGCGCCTACTGGGGCGGCGGGCCATACTCGACGAGCGGGGCATGGCCGGGTGCGGTGTTGCAGGAATCCGTGCCGGGATTGACCTGGGAAACGGTGGACAGCGTCAGCAGCGAAATGTGCTGGGGCTATATGGATACGCCTCCGGAGGACTGGCAGCCGGTGTTTGCCACCCAGGACGAGTTGCATGGCGGCATCATGGTTGTCGGCATTGTCGGCGGCGACTTCACCCCGTCCACGATCACCGATCTGGAGATGGCGAACTTCGGCAACCCAATCGCGGTGGTGAAGTCGAACGGACAGGTGGAGGTGATGCAATACCGGGATGCGGTCGCGCTGGGCGGTGGGCGCTGGCAGCTTTCCACACTCAGGCGGGGCCAGCGCGGCACCGACACCATGGCTTTCGGACATACCAGCGGCGAGCAGTGCGTGTTCCTCAATGACGCACTGATCGATCTGCTGACCGTGCCACTGGCACAGCGCAATGTCAGCGAGTTCTGGAGGCTGGTGACGGCGGGCATGATCCCCGACGACGCCATCGTCGAGCCGTTCACCTTCCACGCCCGCGACCTGATGCCCTACGCGCCCATCAATGCCGAGAGGACGTTGGTCGGCAGCGACGTGGTGTTGACTTGGATCCACCGCACGCGGATCGGCGGGTTGATGGTGGACGGCTCCGACACCGTGCCGCTGCATGAGGCGAGCGAGGCGTATGAGGCATATCTGCTGGCCACTGAGGCCGATGCCGTGGACTTCGACCCGACCGATCCGGCGACCTACACACGCGCCTTCACCGGGCTGACATCGGCCACGCTGACCTATACGGCAGCGATGATGGGGACGGACGGCTTCGCGCCCACGACCGACACGATGTATGTCGTGATCTACCAGCTCTCGGCGGTGGTCGGGCGCGGCTTCTCCTATCTGCACGTCCTGCCGCCACTGGGTGGCTTGGCAGTCGGCCTGGAGGATGGATCGGGCGAATGGGCTGGATGGCTTTGGGGGTGATGAATGCCTGACATCAAGATCAGCGATGCCACGCCGATTGGGACGCTCGATCCGACCGATCTGCTGCCTATCGCGCGCGTCGGCACGAACGCTCCATACAATGCCTCGCTGGCTGACATCGCCGCCTACGTCACCGTGCTCGCCAGCACGCATCCCCCAGAGATGTCGGACATGCCACCCACCGCCGGCATCATGGATCAGTATGCCCGCGCCGATCACGTCCACCCCCCGAATTCCTCGCTCGCCAAGCTCGACTCACCAGTGTTCGTCGGCAACCCCACAGCGCCGACCATGCCGCCGACCGACAATTCCAATGCAATAGCCACCACGAAATTCGTCCACGATCTCGGCGCGTCGGGCACGCTGCGGACGCAGACGCCCGGCATAGACGACAACAGCGAACTGGTCGCCACCACCGAGTTCGTGCTGAACCAAGCCTGGACCCAGTTGCCGATGATGGATGGCGTGCCGACAGCTGGGGCTTCCCTGCGGTTTTCCCGCGGCGATCATACGCACCCGGTCGATACGAGCCGCGCCGCGTTCGACGAGATCCCGCTTGCCGCTACTACGCTGCCGACGATGGACGGCACCGCCGCCGTGGGCACCGGCACCAGATGGGCCAGAGCCGATCACCAGCATCCAAGCGACGTGTCTCGGTATGCGACCACCAACCCGGCCGGCTACCAGACCGCCGCCCAGGTGACGGCAACGGTTGCTGCCGCCCGCACCGGCATTACCGATGGGTCTGAAGCTGCGCCTGGTCAGATAGGCGAATACCAGAGCGCCCAGTGTCTGAGCACCGCAGCTATCGCGCTGACTTCCAACACCGACACAATCATCGTGCCCTTGCCGCTCACGGCCGGCGACTGGGATCTGACGGCGTCGATTGGATTCACCAGTGGCAACAACAACTCTGCAACACTCAGAGCGTGGATCAACACCACAGGCGGCAGCATCGCCCCACCAGTTGACCAGATTGGCGGCAACGTCATCACGCCGGTAGCCAACAACACAGCCATGGTGATCATGCCGCTAGTGCCCACCAGGGTGAACCTGACGGGGCCGTCCACGATCCGGCTGGGAGCGACGGTGACCATGTCGGGCGGCGCGATCAGCGGCTGGGGCAAGCTTATGGCGCGGCGGCGGCGGTAGGATCAGCACATGGCCGTTTCACCGATCCTGCAAATCCCCCTGGTGGCGCCGACACAGTCGGACAAGACGACTACCTTGAACGATATGGTGCTCGACATTGAGGGTGCCGCCAACGACCAACTCCTCGTCGATCTGTCGGCCGGGAACGTGACGCTGACCAGCCTGCAATACACGCGATACAACGTCTTCAATTGCAGCGGGCTGACCACCACGCGCAGCCTGATCGTGCCGATGACGATCAGCGGCAATCCGGCCAAGCGCGTCTTCGCGGTGCGGAACAACTCGGCCTTCTCGCTCACGGTCGGCGGCACGACCGGGGCCACTGTGAGTGTCGCGGCCGGCGCCGGCAGCGTGGTGCAGAACGACGGCACCGACTGCATCGGCTACGCGGCTGGTGGCGTCGGCCCGCCCGGCATCGCGGGGCCAGCCGGTGGCGCCGTGGGCATCTCCTACGTGTTCAGCAGCACGACCACCAACTCCGATCCTGGGCCGGGCTTCCTGCGGCTCAATCAGGTCGTGCAGAACACCGCGACTGCCATCTTCATCGATCTGCTGGCGGAAGACGGCACCGATTGGACTGCGGTGATCGACACGTTCGACGACAGCACCAGCGTGCCTTCTGGCACGATCCGCGTCTTCAACCGGGTCACGCCGACCAACTGGATCGTCTTCCATATCACCGCGGTGGTGAGCCATACCGGGTATCGCGAGCTTACCGTCAGCGTGGTCGGCTCCTCGTCGGCCAGCCCGTTCGGCCCAGCCGATGCGCTGTCGTTAACCTTCGACCGGACAGGCGACCCTGGAACGGGTCCAACCGGCGCGACCGGGCCAGCGGGACCGACAGGTGCGACGGGAGCGACCGGTGCGACTGGAGCAACCGGGCCGACTGGAGCAACCGGAGCGGCTGGAGCGGACGGCGTTGATGGTGCGCCTGGCAGCGTATGGCGCGAGGGCACTGGGGCACCATCGGGCGGGCTGGGGATCGATGGGGACTACTACCTCAATGATGCCAATGGTGATGTCTACTTCAAGGCCAGCGGCTCCTATTCCATCGTCGCCAACATCCGTGGGCCTTCAGGCACGGCCGGCGCCGCCGACTTTTCCTCGCTGACGGGGCAAGCTACCTACGCACAGTTGCCGGCAGAGGTGCAGAGCCTGCCAATTGGCTTCGCATTCTCGGGCAGGCCCACGGCATCCGCGTTGATCAATATCCCCATGTCGATGGCTGTCACCATTCCGGCCTCGCTGGCGGGCACAGTAGTGTTCGATACAACGCTCGCGACAGCGTCAGCGATCTTCACCGTCAACAAAATCAGCGCGGGCGTCACCACGGCGCTGGGGACCGTGACGGTTACGACCAGCACCCACACGTCGGCCACTTTGGCTGGTGCCGGTGGTTCGTTGGCAATTGGTGACGTTCTTCAGATGGTCGCTCCGTCGAGTCAGGACACCACTTTGGCCGACATCGGTTTCTCCATTCTTGCCGCGAGGGTCTGACGATGGCGTGGTCGTGGGGCGATTCGTTCGATCTGTATACGGCAGCTACTGACTTAGCCACGGGATATTGGGATGCGCTGGCAGGCGCTCCAAGCTTCGTCGCAGGCCGGTTCGGCGGGCAAGCGTTTTCGATGAATTCCAGTTCCGTCGGAGTCAACAAGAGCAGCGGCCAGAATGACGCGGTCCATCATATCGTGGTTGCGTTCAAGTCAACGGCTGCAATCAGCGGCACCAGCAACGGATGCCTGTTGCAGTTGCTGGACGGCACCAGCCCACAATGCACCATAGTGTTCCGCAGCGATGGCGCCATCCTGCTGCAAACGGGCACCCTCGGCGGCACGACGGTTGCCACCTATACCGGCGCAGTGACGGCGGCCAATGTTTGGTATGCGTTCGAGTTCGAGATCACGGTCCACAACTCGGCGGGAACCTTCGCGGTTCGCAAGAACGGCAGCACCAGCAACGACTTTTCAGCGACCTCGTTGAACACCAGGGGCGGCACCGCGAACGCCTATGCCAACAAACTGGCGGTTGGCATGGGCACTATCTTGAGCACGCATGTCGTTGATGATCTGTTCTGGCAAAGCAGCGCCGCGACCGGAACGTGGCTCGGGGACATACGCTGCTACACCCGGTATCCGGCGAGTGACAGTAGCGTGCAGTTCTCGCGCCCATCCCCGGTGGCAATCACCAGCGCCATCGCCAGCACCTTGTCAGACGTAGCTAATGATGCGCGGTTTATCGCGTTTACCGCCACTTTCACCGGCACCATCGGCACGGCAATCCTCTACGCAAACGCCGGCGCCACCGCGAACGTAAAAACCACGATCTATGACAATACCGCCGCCAACGTGGCGGGCCTACCTCTTGGATCGGCTAATGTGCTGGTTAACCCGGTTGCAGGGGCCAACACCGTGACTTGGGCCTCGCCGGTTGCCGTAACAGCAGGCACCACCTACTGGCTCGCGACGGATGTGGACGCAACCGTGGTGTGGGTAACCGGGAACTCAGCGAACGGCTCAAAAGCAACGATAACCTACGCTAGCTTCCCGACCAATAATCCGACGATCAACGCTTCCAACGCCAGTCTGCGCTATATCATCAACATCACGCCCAGCTTCAACTATCAGTTTGTCAACGAGACGACGCAGGACACCACCACCAGCTATGTCTATGACAGCACGGCGGGGCACGCCGACTTCTATGGCCTCGCCACCGCGACCTCGACGCCGTCCACTGTGGTTGCCGTCACCACGCGCGGCTACATGTCCAAGAGCGATGCCGGCACGCGCAGCGCCGCCGTCCAGATGAAGAGCGGAGCCACCACCGTGGCGTCAACAACCTTGGGCCTCGGATCCGACTTCGGCTGGTTCTGGCGCACCGACACGGTGGATCCGAACACCAGTGCCACATGGACGGCGAGCGCGGTGAACAGCATCACCGTTGGCCCGACCGTGATCGCCTGACATGCGCGCGGGCAAAGGAGCGAGATAGCCATGGCGTGGAGCTTCGGAGATGGTTTCGATCTGTATACGGCGGTGGCTGATGCCTTCAATGGCTACTGGGACAGCGGAACCCCGACGAGCGTGACCCTTGTTACCGGCCGGTTTACCGGAAGCCGGGGGCTATCGATAGGCGCCCCATCAACCGCGTATCTGGTCAAAAGCAGCGGCCAGAATGATGCAGTCCACCATATCAATATCGCATTCCAGCAGACGGGAGCGATCGCCGGATCGAGCCTATGCTATGCCGTCAACTTCATCGACGCTGCCACGACCCAATGCACCATCGTATTCCGCTCAGACGGGGCAATCCTTCTGGTCAACGGCGGGACAACCGGAACCGTGGTGGCGACCTATACCGGCGCGTTCCCCGTGGCCAGCACCTGGTATTCGTTTGAATGCGAAGTCACCATCAACAACACAACCGGCACCTTCAAGGTCCGCAAGAACGGCAACACGGTCGATGATTTCAGCGCCGCCAGCCTGGACACACAGAACAGCGCCAATGCCTACGCCAACAAAATACAGGTCGGTTGCGGCGCCGGGGTTATTGTGCAGCAGATTGACGACCTGTTCTGGCGTTCCGACGCCTCGTCCGTGGCCTGGATGGGCGACGTTCGTTGCTATACGCGAATGCCCACGGCGAATTCCAGCGTGCAGTTTACGGCGGTAGGAACCCGCACCTTCGTTCTTGGCAACACTGGCGGCGTGACTTCAGTGGCCAATCGCGCGATATATTCACCTCTCACGCTGACATACGACGGCACCATCACTTCAGTCTTCATTACAACTAGCGGAACTTATACGGGAAATATCAAAGGCGCGATCTATGCCGATGGCGGAGCCAATGCTCCTACAACCATTTTAGGCACTGCCATCAATGTGATCACCAATACATCAATCGCTTCAGTCGCCACCTTTACGTTCTCCCCTATCACGGTTGTGGTTGGGCAGAAAATCTGGTTCGCGTATTGCACCGACACTGCAAACGGCTCTAGTGTGTTTCTGGGTTCTGCTGGCGCCACAGGGTTAAGTTCAACCACAACAACCTACGCAGCCTTCCCGGCGGCGAACCCGACTTCGCTGGCCAGCGGAAGTTCGTCGGTGGGTTCGGTCGTCGTCACCATGTCCAATGCCGGTGCGGTTGCTGATCCCCAGCAGGACACCACCACGACCTACGTCTACGACAGCACCGCGGGACACGCCGACCTCTACACCATCGCCACTATCGGCAGCACACCCTCCAGCACCCTCGCCGTGACCACCCGCGCCTACATGCTGAAGAGTGATACGGGATCGCGCACCGCAGCCGTGCAGTTGAAGAGCGGCGCCACGACAGTCGCGTCGTCCACGCTCACGCTCACCACCAGCGGCTGGCAGTGGACCTGGCGCACCGACACGGTCGATCCGAATACGTCGGCAGCTTGGGTAGCGGCGAATGTGGACGCGGCGCTGATCGGGCCTACGGTGATCGCCTGACATGGCTAATACTACGTGGAATCCTAGCGATAAATCTGCCAGCATTACGCTCACCGGCAGCAACCTAATCGCTACGACAAGCGGCTCAGGCAGTCTTCGCGCAGTCGATAAGCAAATCACCGGAAAGTTTTACTGGGAACTCACCGCAACCACATTCACGGCAAGCACATCCGGGATCGGTATTGCGTCATCCGTAGCCACGCCATTGACGACCAATCTGGCATCGATGACAGGGACAGCCAGTGTTAGTCGGAGCGGCGTCATTTTTGTGGATGCAACCAGCACGGGCATCAGCCTGGGCACCATCACAAGCGGCACGGTGGTGGGCATTGCCGTTGATTGTAGCAGCAGGCTGATTTGGTTCCGGCTAGGGGCAGCGGGCAACTGGAACAATTCCGCAAGCGCCAATCCGGCCACTGGCAGCGGCGGTGTAGCCACTCCTGGGCTGGGTGTCGGCATTCCGGTGTTCCCAGCGGCATCTCTTATGCTTGCTTCGGATGCCGTCACAGCCAACTTCGGTGACAGCGCATTCACCGGCAGCGTGCCTAGCGGATTTACTTCCGGCTTCACGGCAGGCATTACCTCGTCCACCAACGCCCTTGCCACCCAGGCTGCCGCCGAACACTGGCTCACCACCAACCCCGCCGCCCAGGTTACCCAGGTTGCCATCGAGCATTGGGCGGTGCCGCCTCTGCCGGCCGTTCAGGTCACCCAGATCGCCGTCGAGGAGTGGGGCGTCGGCTCGCCGGCCGCGCGGCTTACCCAGGTGGCGGTGGAAGAGTGGGGCAGCGTCGAGGCCAGCTACGCCGTCCCGGTGACGCCGGCCTTCATGCTCGCCGGCTCGCGAGCTGGGATCGGATCGGCGGTGCTGGTGCAGGACAACGCCGACCGCACGGTGATGCTGGCCGGGATCGGGGCGCTTCAGCAAGGCGCGCAGACGGTGACGACGCCCAGCGCTGGCGATGCCGTCCGCGCCATCATTATGGCCTGACGATAGGAGGCGATCATCGCTGACTGGTATATATCGAGCGCCTCCTACGCTTCCGTCGCGGCGTTCCAAATCTCGCACGCCTACGTCATTGGCGATCTGGTCAAGCCGATCACGCCCGCCCTCAAGGCGCAGTGGGTCATGCGTTGCACCGTGGCCGGGACCAGCGCCGGCTCAGAGCCGACTTGGCCTACTGCGAACAACGGAACGGTCGCGAGCGGCACAGCCACATTCACCAACGTCACCGGTCAGAGCACCTACTTCTGGACAGCTGCGGCGGGCGACATTCCAACGCTGATCGGCGCGGTTGGCACGTTCCGGTTCGCGGGTGGTGACCGCATGTTCGTATCATCCGATCACAGCGAAACCCAGACGGCGGCAAGCGTCTTCGGGACCGGGACTGGCACCCCTAGCTTTAGCGGTTGTCAGGTGTTGAGCGTCAACCGCGCCGGCAGCACGCCACCCGTTGCTGCCGATCTGCTGGCTGGTGCAACCGTTGTCTGTTCTGGCGCCAGCCTGACCATTGAACACGGGTCACCGACATATCATTATGGAATTAACTATAGCTGCTCCGGAACGGTCGGGCTGTTCTTTGGTGGCGGATCGCATTACAAAACCTCGTATTTTGATGCGTGCCAACTGTATCTAAGCGGAGCAGGCTCTAGTGCTGCGCTAATAGCGACTTCTCAAGCCAGCACCGTGGCGCTGTTCAACACCACAATCCGATTTGCCAATGTCGCACAGAAGATCATCGTATCGACAGGCATACTAGAAATTTCGTGGGTAAATACGCCAAGTGCGATTGCCGGGGCAACGATCCCGACCGTTCTGTTTGCGGCAAGCGTTTCCTATCCCACGCTTGCAACCGTGCGCGGCGTGGACCTGAGTGCCATAACGACGACGCTCGTGGATACTAACTCCGGATCGGCAACCGGCGGGAAGTTCCTGTTCGACAGTTGCAAAATCGCATCAGGCGTGACCCGCTATTCAAATTCAGGGTTGGTGAACACCCGCGATTTGGTGGAATTGGTGAACTGCTACGACGGCACTAACTTCATATCCGAGAGCTACCAGCCAGCGGGTGCGGTGACGACCGAGTTCACCATCACCTTGAGCGGCGGCGCCACCGACAACGTCGGGACGTTTGCCCACAAGATGGTGTCCAACACCAACGTGGACAAATACGTCAACACCCTGCACGGCTTCTGGATGGACCTGAACTACGCAACGACCGGCGGATCCAAGACGGCGACCGTCGAGATAATCTCCAGTGCCAGCCTGAACAACGACGAGATCAGCCTGCAACTGGAGTATCTCGGCACCGCCAGTTCGTCGGTGGCCAGCTTCGCCTCGAGCCTGCCAGCCACGGTGCTCACCACCGCCGCCGCTGTCACCACCAGCACCGCGACGTGGAACAGCTCGCCGGCCACGCCGGTCAAACAGAAGCTGCAAGTGACGTTTACCCCCCAGACGGTCGGGCGGTTGCGCGGCCGGGTTCGTCTCGGAAAGGCATCTACTACCTGCTACTACAATCCGCAGATCACTGTCACCTAGCCCCGACAAAGGAAGGAGACGGAATCGTGCTGTCGTTGCTCATCTGGATCTTAATTCTTATCTTGATCTTCGGCGTGCTGTTCTACGTCGTCGATAAGCTGCTGGTCATTCCGGACAACTTCAAGCAATTAGCCAAGATCATCCTCGCCCTGATCTTCGTGCTCATCCTCGTCGATGCGCTGATCGGGCCGGGCTACCTCCGCTATCCCGCACGGCTGCCGTGATCACGGAACCGAGTGTCGGAAAATCTTACATGTCGCCTGGGCGCCCGTTCGAAGGCTTTGATCGAGCTATCCGGCGTGCTGTTTGCATGTCCTGCCAGGTGCCACAACCAAGGATATGGCCATGAGAAACTACGTCGTCACCGGCATGATTGCAGCCGCTGCGTCCATGGCTGTCTTCGCGCTCAGTCCCAACCCCGCGCACGCCACGCTCCAGATTTCGGGCGACTTCAATGGCACGTCGTTCCTCTGCGTGGACAACGACAGCAGCTGCGACAGCAACCTGTCCACGGGCACCATCCAGCTCTCCGATCAGGTCATCGGCGGCGTCGAGGTCGATGGATCAGTCCAGCGCTCGCAGGGCACGCCCGCCAACCCGAACCCGCTCGACATTCTCAGCACGTCGTCTCTCAGCGTGATCAACACGCTGGGCGTATCGGTCGCGGTCACGGTGACGGTGTCCGATACCAACTTCGCCGCTCCGGTCGCCTCGTGGAACACCAGCGGCTCGGGCACCTGGGAAACCGCCAACGGATCCACCGCCACGCTGAATTGGTATGCCGACGCGGCGAACCAGCAGGGTGCCGATACGCCGACCGACACTCCCGGCACACTGATCGACAGCTTCACGAGCACCGCGGTGGGACCGGCTGACAGCTTCTCCCACAACGGTGCCGGGCCGATCAGCCTGCTGGCGCCGTTCTCCATGACGGAACAGGTGACCGGCACGCTCACTGCCGGGGCGAACCTTCTCAATCGTGGGCAGACCGAGATCCTGACGCCGGCAGCGGTGCCGGAACCCGCTTCCATGGTGCTACTCGGCGTAGGGCTGGTCGGCCTCGCACTGGCGCGCAGGAGATTCACCGGCTCCTGACAGAACTAGGGGGCAGGAAGCCCCGGCCCCCCTATCAACCGCGCGACTAACTCAGCGTCCCGTTTCGGGGCGCTTTTTTTGTTCCATAGGAGATCGATGTGAGCGCCGAAGTTCTTGATCTCAGCCACCACAATGATGTCGCCAGCTTCGATGCGATCAGGAAGAGCGGGATTGTGGGGATTATCCACAAGGCCAGCGAGCACAACAACTACGCGGACCCGACCTACAACAGCAGGCGCGCGGAGGCGACGAAGGCGGGGCTGTTGTGGGGTGCGTATCATTTTATGCGGCCGGGGGATCAGAAGGCGGCGGCGGCTTGGTTCCTCGCCTGCGCCACACCCAAGCCCGGCGACTTGATCTGCGCGGACTACGAGGACGACGCGATGTCGCTGGACGACCTCCAGGCGTTCCTCGCCGCGATCTACAGTCTCGTCGGCCGGCGGGCAGTCATATATTCCGGCCACCTCATAAAGGAACAGGTCGGCAATCGGATCATGCCGGGGCTGGCAGAGCACCAGCTTTGGATCGCGCAATACACCACGGCGAGCCAGCCCGAGTGGCCCAAGGGGACATGGCCCAGCTATTTCCTGTGGCAGTTCACCGACACCGGATCGGCGCCAGGCGTGTCGGGCAAGGTCGATTGCAACCGCTCGCCGCTCGACGAGGAGGCGCTGCGCGCGGCCTGGAACGGAACCGCGCTCACGCCCGCGCCAACGCCGCCGGAACCGGAGGCCGACCAGCCCGTGGTGACGGTCATCGTCAGCGTCACGGCGCCACCGGGCATCTCCGTCCGCGTCGTGCAGGCGTAGCCATGGCCAAACCGCCAGTCAACGGAAACGGCCACGGGACTGGCGTGAGCGGCGCGGTAAGCCGGGTGTCGGCCCGCGTGATCGAGGCGCTCCCAGGACAGATGCTGTTGATGCTGCTCCTGAACGTCTGCTTCATCGGCGCGCTGTTCTGGCTCTTGACCGCGCAAAATAATTCCCGCGAGCGTGTCCTGATTCCGCTGCTTGAGGCTTGCACAAAGACGATCCCACTGGAAGCGCTACCGCATGGGCTGGTGCCGGCGCCCAAGCCGTAGCCCGGTGTTGCCAATCGATTGGCACTACATGGGCGGCGGGTGCCGTTCCGCGTGGCGCACCCGGCTTTCGAGCCAGCGCTCGATCTCTGGCGGCACGGACGCACCTTTCAGCCAGCGTTGGATCTGTTTTTGGTGGCGTCCGGTCAACTCAGCAAGATATCGGGCTGACCAGCCCAGCGCTGCTAGGCACTCCAGCAGGCGCTGCGGCGTCACGGCTCGTAAGGCCCAGCGAAGGCATGGGCATTGCGGACCATCCGCAACGCCTCCGCGACCGTGTCGGCGCCTGACACGCGGTTGTCGATGCCCGGCTCGAAAGACCAGCCTTGGCGCAGCGTGATGATCAGGCTGTTGCCGCTGGCACGTTCGTCATCAATGAACTCGACGCGCGGGTGGTTGGCGAGCGTGACGGGCTTGGCTTTGGCTGCGAGGCGTTCGCGCTCGACCAGTTGCGTCTTGGTGATGCGGTGTCCCATGGGGTTGCGGTTGTTCATCGCTCACGCTCCCTTGGCATTCAGAGTGGATTGGAACGCCAAGGCTTCGGCGAGGCGGGCGGCTTTGGTGTCGGCGTCCCAGCCCTTGCGGACGAGGGTATCGAAGCCGCCTTGCAGCCCGCTGCGGCCGTATTTCGCGTGCTCGGTGGTGACGCGCAGGCAGGCGGGCATCTCGAACGTCTTGCCCTGCATCTGGCCGGTGCAGGCGGGGATCAGGGTGACCTCGACCACGCGGGCGAAGTAGCGCCGCGCCATGTCCTCGACCTGCATGGTGTCGCCGACCACGATGTCGGCGAGGGGGACGGACAGGCTGTTGGTGTAGCGGGTGTAGGCGGCCCGTCCGCGCTTGGTCCGGACGATCTTGGCGCCCAGGCACTGAAAGCAGGTGGTGCCGGTGCGGCTGTTGTAGGAATACTGCCCAGTGCCGCCGCAGCGGCTGCAAGTGACGCACTCAAAGCCTAGCTTGTCGGTGAGGGTGGCGAGCATCTCGGTATCCTTATCTGGCCGGGCCAACCCCGTCCTTGACCCCCTGTATGTCCTCATTTTGAGGACAATGCAAGTCCTCATTTTGAGGACACCGCATTTATTTTTCGGGTGAGGGTGGGGTGCCTACCAACAGGGGTAGTTTCATGACATCGGGTTTTGACCCCTGTTCAACTATGGTCGGGGCGACCCTCCGGAATTACCACAGTTGGCGGTCCCCTCCCCTTCCCTGCCGCCGCTACGCCAGCCCCCACTTCTCCAGCAGCGCCTGTTTTTCAAGTTTGCCGAGCGGAAGAATCGGAGATTGATTCTTCCCTCTTCCTTCCTTCGCGCGCGCGGAAAACAGCAAGAAAGTTGCTTGGAAGCGGTAGCGGTTGGGCAGCTGGAGTTTCCGCCCCGACCGCATGGTGGCGCCCTGCCGGGTCCAGCCCAGCATACCCAGGCGACGGAAGCGGTTGAGGGCGTTCTGGACGGTGCGGACGACGCAGCGAGCTGCGCGGGCTAGCTTGCCGTGTGACGGGCAAGGATGCTGCCAGCGGGCCATGAGGCGGGCGATGCGGAGGTGGAGCCGGGTCGGCCGCTCACCGTGTGGAAGCGTCCTGTAGGCGAGCCAAGCGTGATAGGCGAACTGGGCCGGCGTCATGGTGTCTCTCCCATGCCGAAGGCCAGCCGTCAGGACGCAGCTTCCCGCTCACCAAAATGGTGAGTTGCAAATGAGTGCATTTTGCCGGATGATCTAAATTGCGAGTTCAAGATCATCTAGCGAGAGTGAGCGGGGGCCATCCTTTTGGGTGGCCTTCTGCTTTTCTAGGTCATGTTCATCTCCAGCCTCTCGACTCGCGAGAGGAACGGCTAGGGTGACAGACCGCCGGGCGATCTGCCAGTCCTACATTGCAACGTGTTAATGCTGCTCCCGAAATCTCAGCTTTGTCAATAAATGGCAACGCCCCGGCATGGACCTTGCCAATGGGGCAGTTGCGTGTCGGAATGCTCTGCGACATCCGACCGCATGGGCCGTCAACCGCGTCAACCTATGCAGCCGCCGCGCAGTCGTATGGAGGAGATCCGGAGGCGGCGGGGCATGTCTCAGGCCGAAGTCGCTGACCGGGTGGGCATCCACCCGTCGCATCTCTATCGCATTGAGGCTGGTGAACGCAGCCTTGGCACCAGATGGCGAGACAAGATTGCTCGTGCGCTTGGTGTCCGCGTCAACCACCTGTTTGAGGCTATTGGCGACCCCATCACGTTTGGTGGAGATCCCGCCCTGGAGTTCGAATGGCGCCCTTACGAGCCATCGCACGAACCGCACGCGGTGGGCGAACGGCTCGCCGCGGTGATGGCGGATGCGGGTCTGAACACCCCGGAACTCCTGGCCCCGGTGATCGGCGCGACCATTCCCGATATCGTTGATTGGCTTCAGGGGCGTGGCCTGCCGCCGGTCATGCTGATGAACCGGCTGGCAGATCGCGCCGGGATTACCCTTGGCTGGCTCTACTATGGCGATGCAAGCGGGCTGTTGCCGGGTGTGGCACGACGGCTGCGAAGGCGAGGCAACGAGTGATGGCGCGCAGACACAACGGCGCGCTTGCGTGTCTTCGTGTGCGTGTGGTATCACGCAGGCATGCAAACACTCGCACTCATTTCCCAAAAGGGCGGCGCTGGTAAGTCCACGCTAGCCATACACCTGGCAGTCGAGGCGGCGGCGCACGGCCAGCGCACCCTGCTGCTCGATCTTGATCCACAAGGCTCTGCCGTCACCTGGGCCGACCGACGACAACCCGGCGCAATCGATATCGACGCGGCAATCGAGGTGCCGGCCCGCCTGGAGGCCGCGCTGAAGGCGGCTCAGGCCGAAGGCTACGACCAAGTGGTGATCGACACCGCGCCGCATTCGGACCAAGCAGCACTGCGTGCCGCCCGACTGGCCGACTTCGTGCTGGTCCCGCTGCGCTGCTCGATCCTCGACATCAACGCCATGACTGCCACGCACGAGCTATGCGAGATGGCTCGTCGTCCCGCCACGGTAGTGCTGAACGCCGCCCCGGTGCGCTCGCGGGTCGTGTTTGAAACCGTCTGCGCCATGGTCGCACTGGGTTTCACGGTATGCGGCACGACCATCCACGAGCGAGTGGCGTTTCGCCATGCGCTGATCGATGGCCGGGTGGCCCGCGAATTTGAGCCGAATGGCCGCGCCGCCAACGAGATCACCATGTTATACATAAAGACGTGTCTGCGTGTGGACATGCAGACACGGAAGGAGGTTGCTTGATCATGGCTCGCCGCCCAGCAATGACCGCACCCGTGGCCACAGCGATTGCGCCGCGTCCGCTCGCTTCTGCTAGTGACCGGAGCCGACCGGTCGCCCGCGCCGGAAAGAAGGCCTTTTCTGTCTGGATCGATCCAGCCACGGCGAAGGTGGCAAAGCGCATCATGACGGAACTCGACATCACTGTTCAGCAGGCCATGGAAGACGCCATGCGCGACTGGATCGAACGGAACCGTAGTGTGCTGCCGTCATGAATGGCACACCCCGATTGCTCTGCTGGGACGGCAAGACCCAGATGGCGTGGACCTACGACGACGGCGGGCGCGCCGCTGCTGGCTTTAAGGGCATCGCGGGAGATTGCGTATGCCGTGCCGTCGCCATCGCCACCGGCAAGCCCTACCGCGAAGTCTACTCCAACCTGAATTTCATCGGGAAGTTTGAGCGGATCAAAGGAAACGCCCGCCGCTCATCGGCCCGCAATGGCGTCCACAAACCCACCACCCGGCGCTTCCTAGAGGTGCTCGGCTGGCACTGGCATCCCACCATGGCCATCGGCAAGGGCACCACCGTTACCCTCTGCGAGGACGACCTTCCGGCCGGGCGTATCATCGTCTCGGTCAGCCGCCACCTCGTCGCTGTGATCGACCACGTCGTCCACGATACCGGCGACCCGCAGCGCGCCACGCTCGTTAGCGAACCCGGCAAGGCTGACCGCATCGCCCGACGCTGCGTCTACGGCTATTACAGTCAGTCTACGTAACCGGCTGACATCATGGCCCAATCCCGCATCGACTACCTCGCCGTAGTTCGCCTGATAGCCGCCCTCGATGGCATCGTGGCGCAGTTCGACCACGTCATTGCCGACCTCGCGGAAGAGGCGGATCCCACCATGCCCGTGGAGTTGCTCGTGCCCGTCAAGGTGGAGCAGCTCGACCTGGGAGCCGCCGCGCGCATCATCGAGGAGGCCGTCCTTCGCCTGAAAGCTTTCAACGACATGGAATCGCATCCTGATGATATTGCGTCGCCTATCAACCTAGATTGAAGCAACACGGCGAGTTTGCGTCACCACCCGGACGATCGGCTGGGGTTGCGCGAAACCCCCTGCGCCATATCGCGCAATATCGCGCAACGGCGCGGAAAACCGGGCGCCAGCCCGCTAATCGACGTTTGCAAATGTCCGTTTCCTCATGATGCGTGCAATTGGACACGTGGCTTCCCTGCCACAGTGTTACCCAGTCGTGGCACTCGGCGCACGTCTGGGTCGCCACTGGCTGATCAGTTTCAGTTCTTCCAGCGCCCCCGGCATCTGCTCCACCAGAAGCAGAAGGCGAGCCACCGGTTTAGGGATGGCTCGCGTTCCGCCTTCGTAGCGCCGCCACGTTCGCTCCTCAACGCCGAACAGGCGCGAGGCTTCGCCCTGCGTCAGGTCGAGAGAAATCCGGATCGCGTAAAGCTGCTGGGCATCCATCCCGACATGCTAGGCGGATCAGCAGTAGCGCCGCCAGCAGGGACGAACCACGTAGACCGGCCGGGTGGACGCATAGCCTTCCGCCGCGCCGAGGATCACCGCTCCCAGCCCGAGTGCGATGGCGCCAAGGACCGCGCCGCTCTGCTGGCCGCGCTCCGCTTCCACCTGGGCTTTGTATTGCGGGATCATCTGGCAGTCGTATTGATACCCGTCCTTGCAGTTGAGTTCGGCCGCATTGAGGTAGGGCTGGGTCTTGGTGGGCGACGAACAGGCGGCAAGCGTCATCGCTGCGGCCACAAGGGTCGCGATGGACTTCTTCATCGTGGGACAGTCCTATTTACCGGCGGGCTTGAATGCCCTTCCGTGCCGGCTACTATAGGACCAATGGTCCGGTTTGCAAGGGGGAAGCAGCATGATCAGCTTGCTGTTCCTGGTGCTGATCGCCGCCGTGATCATCGCAGGCGGGGTGACGATATGGCGGGTGTGGAACGGAGATTGGGACTAATGCCATGAGCGAACGGAAACCCGCCCTGAAAATACTGGTCGGCTATGACGACAACATCCGCAACCGCGATAGCCTTGAAAGCGAAGCCAACGCCGCCTTCAACGAAGGAAACCGCGGGCTTGCCGCCGCCTTCGCCCAAGCCGCCGCGCTTTATGCCATCGCCGTGGCCCTTACCCCCACTGACAAAGACGACCCATGAGCGACCTGGCGGAGATGCAGGCCAAGCTCTTACGCCGCACCTACGCGAAGGCGGAATTCCTCTATCCAGTGCTGCACGACCATCTTGAAACGCTCCGGCCGCTCGAAGCCTATGTCCTGCTGGCCAAACTCATGACCGAAACCCTCATCCAGTTCCCGCGGAAGGAACGCCTAGCACTCGCCCAAGCCTGGGCCGAGTCACTTGCCGAGGGTCTTTGGGAGCAGTCGGGGCCGCTCTAGAACCAGACCCGGCTCAGTCAGTAGCGAGATCGGCATCGCCCTGATGCTGCGCGTCTGGAGGGGTAACTGGGACTAAGGGCGAGCTGTTACCCCGCAGCCACTCAGGCACCTCGATCAGGATGCCCGCATCCTTGTCGATCGAGAATTCGCACTGCGTGTGACCCTGCGGAGCCGCTTCGAGGTGATAGTGCTGCATCTTCCCAACAGGTAGACGGAGGATGCGTGCGTATTCGTCATGGGCGGAGCCGATTTTATAACCGGTCGGTGAGCGCGCCAGCATGACCTTGCCGGCGTCCATGCCGGTGCCCTCCGACACGTCGATGCGCTCAATGGGTTCCCATCCGGCGGTCTTGCACACGTTCGCCCCGATGTGGATCAGCAGGTGGACATAATTGCGCTTCTTATCGACCACCACGCTCATCGCAACGCGGTCCCGGTTCGTGCCGCGAGTGAAGCTCGGTGATATCTTTACGAACGCCATATGCTGGCCGCGCTAGAACCAGACCCGGCGCTGGAACAGCACGGCGGGGCCATAGATCGCGGGCAGGGTGCTGGGTTCGGTCTTGGGGTGCTGGTGCAGCCAATTGGCGCGGTAGATCGCTGTCGCTGCTTCGTTCACCGGCAACTTCTTCATGATGCCATCTTCGTCCACGAACATGTCGGTGTAGTGCCCGGCGTGCAGGACATTGACGCGCTCCATGTAGCGAGCGCCATCGAGGTAGGGCAGGACGATCGACTTCAGAAGGTCGAGGCCCGGCCTTTGCGGCAGATCGGCGTGGTGGACGGTATCGGCGCCGCCGTTCGGGCGGATGACCTGGTAGGTCGTGTTCATGGTGCTGGTTCTTGCGTGTCGGGGTGAGGCGGCGCGATCCCTTTCCGCCGCGGCGGCTTTCCCTTTAGCCGTTTCAGCCGGTTAGCTGACAAGTCGCGCGCCACCTTCAGTTCTCTTTGCAGCCTCGCAATTGTCAGTTTCTGGCTGTCCCTCTCTTGCTTCAGCCAAGAGCCGTGGATGGCTTCGGATACCGTTTCGCTGTGCCTGAAACCGCTACGCATCTTGTGCTGTCCGCACCAATGACTGGTTTCGACTTCACGCCATTCCGGCATGAAAGCGCAGATCGCACTGATATGATATCCTGTCTCTCTTATGACCCTGGCCGCATCTCTGCCGCCAAACGTGTGCCCCTCGTATACCGGCGTCCAATCGGAGGGCGTATGGAACACGCAGTAGCGGCACGTCAGACAGCCGTCGCCGCCCTTCACAGGGGCAGCTCTGACTTGCCGTCCTCCGGCTTTGGTGCCAGGCGGGCGTTGGCTTCCTTCACCGCACGGCCAATTTGCTTGTCCAGCTCTGGAGCGGACTCCTTCAATATCGTCCTGTCGAGCTGGATTTCGTCGACCAGCTTAAACATTGCCACGGCACTGGTGCATTCCGCGAAACGCTCGACGATACCCTCGACCCAGCTGGCCATTCGCTCGTGCGCGGTTTCGCCCGGCGGGCGCGGCGGCATCGGGACTTCCTCGTTGATCTGATCGCGCAAGTTGGTGCTCGCGGGCGGCGCCTCCCCGCGATCTCCCCGCGGGCCTGTGGGACGGAGAGGGGCGTCGGGTTCCGGATCGTCGAGCGCGCTGGCTTCGATGGTGGGACCGGTGAAGGCTTCGCCTTCCTCTGGCTCGTTGAATTCCTCGCGCGAGTAGACACCCAACATCACTGCCGGGGTATGGCGCCGCGCCCAGGTGCGAACGCCGCTATAGCCCAGCTGCTGATCGACCTGGCCCCCGGTCCAGTGTCTGTTGGGCTTGCCATCCTTGGTAAGGGTGCGGACATCCTTCAGCACCACGGTGATCTTCCGCGGCTTGGCTTCGCCCTTCAGGGTGGCGCTGACGGTGACGGCACGGTCGTCGCCGGCCCCGCTGTGCTCGTAGGTGAAATGGCTCGCCAGCATGCCGCTCGTCTCGACCGCCGCCGCAACCAATTTGCCCTCGATCATCTGCTTGCCATGTATCAAGCTCGTGCATTGCGCCACGGCAAAAGGTGACATGCCCCACCGCATGGCAAGCTCGACGATCTGCAGACAGTCATCCGGGGCATCGTGAAGCCACTCGGGCAGCGACTTCATTTTGCTCATGGCGTTGGCTAGCCGGATCGCCTCGTCCATGTTCTTCGGCACCAGCCCGGCAGTCGGCGGGCGGTATGGCGCGACGGCCGAAGTCGGCGTGACGGTGTTGCTCATCCCTTTTTCACCTTGAGATAGGGTGGCCCATTGGACAGATCGGCGCCGGGGATTACCACGCCTTCGGCCAGATCCGCCCTGATCGCGCGCAGCTCCGGAGCGCGTGTGATCCGCCAATACTCTTCGGGCAGCAGCGCTTCATCGGTGATGACGACCTGGGGCATGCCGCCGGCCATGGTGACGGTGAATTCGCCGCCCACATGCGTTTTCATACCGAGTGCATCCATCATCGCGAGCGCCGTGCCGCGCCAGGTTTCGGCCATCCGTTCAAACCGTCGCTTGCGGCTGGTGATGGCGTTGATGCGGTTTGCCGCCGCCATGGCGTGGCTTTCCGCCTCCAGGGCTGCGGAGACGATGCGCTCCAGCAGGCGAGTGATCTCGACACCCGGCTCGCCTAGCAGAGCGAGCAGCGCTGCCTCGTCGGTTTCAATGTCGATCTCACCGGCATCGCGTAGCCGGGCCAGGGTGGCCTCCGCGACCGACATGGCCATCTCGATGGTGTAGGGCGAGGGGCCGGTCATCGGCTTAGTCGCCAGTAAACTGCAGTTACAGCGGCAACATAAACCAACGCAAAGACGACAAAACCTGTCATTCCCAAGGCTCCCCGGTGTTCGGAAAGCGCTTCGCGTGATCGGCCACGAAGCTCTGCATATCGGCCAGCCTGACTGGCAATTCGGGAAACTGCCCGATGCGTCGGGCGGTGCCGGGGATGGCGCTGGCACAGATGTCCAGCGCATCGGCATGGCTGTAGTGCCCCGCCCTGGATAGCTGGCGAGCATATCCTTCCCGTGCCGGCGCCCACCACGCGCGGTGCTCGATCGACCAGATCAGGTAGAGGTCGGGATCGCTCATAGCGGACGGCGCCGCGAGCGAGGGAATTCGATCACGCCGGGCCGGGGCAGGCGGGTTGAGAATTGCAGGCGCAGCTGCTCGGCCTGCTGGGCATCGGCGGCGATATCGTCGGTCTGCAGTTCCAGGCGCTCGATGCGCACCGCAATATAAAGCAGGCGTTTGGCGGCGTCGGGTCGGTCTACGCCCAGCGTGTTGGCGACTTGCCGGATTTCGACTGCGAGGCTCATGACGGCACTGGCACGGGCAGGGCGGGCGACAGCACGATATGCGGATACACCGCGGTGATGAAGCCGGTGATCCCCCAGGACGCACCGGAGACGATGATGAAGTCGCCGGGCTGGAACATGTCCTGGGCGGCGTCGAAATAGCCAGGCGCGGCCAACATCTCTGGCGTATCGGCAACGGCGTGATAATGCCAGAACGTGAAGCCGCGCGCGAATTCCAGCGCGCTGAGATTGCGGATCTGGAAGCCCGGCAGACGAGGAGGGTTGTAGTCGTGGACTGCAAAATTCGCCACGGCAATGTCTTCCACGACGCCCCCCTATGACCGAAGGGTGACAGCTTAGGGACAGCCTAAATATAGAGTCAACCAGCTGCGGGGAATTTTGTGGTATTGTCAGTCACGAACCGGTGCGACAGGACTCTTGCCAGAATTAGGCTAGCCTAAGGATTATATTAGGCTGGCCTAACAGTAGTATTAGGACAGCCTAATAAGGGAGCGCACCGTCATCATGACAGAAACTTGACCCTCCTCGTCTAGGGCATGGAACATACGTAACAGCGTTATGTCCCGGTTACTGAGAGTGGTCATTTCTCCGTCTTTGTCATTGCCGTGCAATATCCAGAAAGTCGATTTGCCAAGAGCGCGGGCGACCTTCCGGGCCGTCTCTTCCCGCATGCCATGGTTTCCCTTCAGCCAGTTCGTAACAGTAGCTGGACTTACTTGAACCTTCCGCGCGAGTTGTGCGCTTGTCATCCGGTGTTCGAGTAAGGCTAGCCTAATTCGTTCCGCCTGTTCTCTATAGTCGTTCATGAGAGCACCACGGTGATTGACGCTCTGCTTTTGAAACTGGAAAGTGAGAGGCATGAATAGCACCGACAACTGGGATGACGCGCTGTATCGCGCCATCTGTCAGGCTGGTGGTCCCACCGTGTTTGCCCGCGCCATAGGCGTGAAGCTGCCGTCGATCTATTCGTGGCGCCGGGCGCCCGCCGAACGCGCCGCCGCCATCGAGCGCGCCAGCGGCGTGCCACGGCATGTGCTACGGCCTGACCTGTGGGATCCACCCCCCCAATATCGTCGGAGAGCGGCACCGAATTCCACGGCAGCCGCCAAATGAGCGCGGGAGCTATCATGGTGTGGCCCCTGGTTTGCGCACTCGTCGTGACGGTGGCGTATCATCGGATCCGAACCGCCTACGCTAACCCACGTAGGAATAGCCTAATCGGGGACGGCAGCCAAGAGCGGGGTGGTTCCCCGTGAGCAACAACATCAGCCCGTCCTGGCCAGCCGAGGACGACGCCTTGTTGCGGACTTTGTGGGACCAGAAATTGTCGAGCCGCATCATCGGCGGGATCATGAAGCGCAGCAAAAACGCCGTCGTCGGGCGTGCCCATCGGTTGCTGTTGACACCGCGCGCTTCACCGATTGCCGGGCATGTGTCGGCCGAACCCAAGCCGTGCGTCACCAACAACATGATCAAGCAGGCGGCACGTAAACCACAAATACCGACACCCGAGACTCCTGCACCGGAGAAGCGTCCACTCAGGGTGTGGATCCCACCACTGCCTGGGCCAGTCAGTGCCTGCCAGTGGCCCATCGGGCATCCACGCACGCCTGGGTTTCGGTTCTGCGAAGCGCCCAGCGTGCAAGGACGCAGCTACTGCCTTGAACATTGCCGAAAAGCCTATGTCGGATTCGTCCGCCAATCACCGGAACAACCGGGAGGGTTCCATCTCCATGTCCACTTCCACGTCTGACAAAATCGTCGATCTCACCGTGCCAGGCGCCAACGACACGCTGCCCTACTACGTCAGCGGGCTGGAAGCGTTGGAAACTGAACGGCGCGAAATTACCGAACAGATCAACGAACTTCTGCAAAAGGCGGATGACGCCGGCCACAACAAGCGGGCGCTGCGCGAGGTCGTCAAGATCAAGCTGATGAGCCGTGAGCAGCGGCTGAAATTCGACGACGCCCAGGACGCACGCGACCAGATGCTGGTGAAGCTGGGATTGCTGGCCGACACGCCGCTGGGTGAAGCAGCGCTCGAGGTCGCTGGGCGGGCACGCACGTCCTTAAGTGAGAACCCGCTCATCCTACCGGGAGCAAAAGGCCGGAAATGAGCGAGCCGTTCCGGCTCACTGGCGAACCGAACGAGGATCAGTTGCACTGCAAGGTGGTAGCGATGCTGAAGCTCGTGCTGCTGCCGCCGGCAGCCTTCACATGCTTCCCCGCCGGCAACGTCAAGCTGCCGCCCGAGGCTACCGCCAAGCTCTACCGGTTTGGCCTCCAGGCAGGGTGGCCCGATATCCTCGTGGTCCATGACGGGCGGATATTCGGCATCGAACTGAAGAGCGCGACCGGCACGCTCACCTACACCCGCATGGTCAGAACCCGCAGCGGCGCACCACGGATGATCGAAGGACAACGCGACGTATTCCCAAGACTGCGCGAGGCGGGAATGCGGATTGCCGTCTGTCGATCGACCGACGACGTGCTCGCAGTGCTGCGGCAATGGGGAGTGCCGACGCGGGTGCGGCAGGAGAGGGCGGCATGAACGAACCCTCCGCGCATAACACAATCGTTTATTTGCCGGACACCAACTTTTACAAACTGTTGGAACTGGTAACCCGCGCAACCGGACGCCATCAAGACGGCGGCTGGCAGACGCGTCTACGTGCCTGGCGCGAACAGATCGATGAAGATCACCAGGCAATACGGCTGTCGTCACAGACGAATTCACCACGCCGCCTCGATGACATGACCTTTATCGAGCACGCAATTACCCACCGCGAATTCGGCGGCTGGCAGAAACACGCCTATCGCATCTTTGCCGGTATGCACCCGCGATTCACCGACTTGCAAATTCTTCCACGGCCCGTTCGACCAACACAGCTTTCAATGCAGGAACAAGGTGACATGAAACACATGAGGAAACGCAAAGCGCACACACCGAATATCTCGCCCCAGCCCCACCTCGAAGTGCTGCCCGCCGCAGCATCCCAAAACAAGGCGGTAGTCGCAGCGTCGTTACCGGCCGAACCCAAGGCACCCGAAACGCCTTCGGTGGCCGATCAGCTTGCAGCACTCCTCGCGAACCACACCAAGGTCGGCCACAAGTTCGTCCAAATGATGATCAACCCGGAGTGGGCCGACGCCATGATGGCGCGCAACTTCGACAACCGCTTGCTGCGAAAAGGCAAGGTCGCAATCATCGCCCGCGCTATGGTGGAGGCCAGGTGGGCGCCGACCCCGGAATCGGTCAAGTTTGACATCAATGGGATCCTCCGCGACGGCCAGCATCGGCTCTCGGCAGTGATCCAATCGGGCGCTACCGTGCCGATGACCGTGGTGTTCGGGTGCGACCCCGCCGAGTGCGATTTCTACGACCAGGGCACGCCACGCAGTGTTGCCGATATCGCACGCGAGCATGGTCACGCCAACGCCGTTGTAGCGCAGTCCCTCGTCGCCCTGATCATGCGGATCGAATTGGAAGACAACACCGTGTTCGATCGCGTGGCGCAAACCGAGCGGCTGGAAGAATTGTTCGGAGGCGATCCGCTGTTTGAAACCGCAATAAAAGCCGGGAAACGCCTGCGCTTCCTGATACCACCAACCGCCGCCGCCATGGCCTATTGGACGATTGCGCACAAATCGTCCCGCAACGACCGGCTGGAGACGTTCTGGGATGCGCTCGTAAGCGGCGCAGACCTACCAGCCCGCAGTCCGGTCCTGCGGCTGCGCGAGTTCATCCGCGATAAACGAAACCTGCCAGGGCGAACCTCACGCGAGAGCGCCGTCAAGATTGTCGCCGCGGTGATCCTCGCGTGGAACGCCGTTATGACGCGCCGGCTGCCATCCAAGTTCACCTGGGACTTCACCATCAGGCTGCCGGAGGTGGAGTGATGATATCGCAGAACATCAAGATCAGCGCCATTCGCATCGACCGTGAACGGCGCCGAGTGGTGCAATCGCCAGCAGTCAAGCTGCTGGCGGAGAGCATCGAGACAATCGGGCTGCAGATGCCGATCAGTGTCCGAATGGAGAACGGCGTTCCGGTGCTGATCGCAGGCGCATATCGCATTGCCGCAGCGCAGTCGTTGGGGTGGGACGAGATCGACGCGGTGGTGTTCGAGAACGAACTGGACGCCCGGATCTGGGAGATCGATGAAAACCTGCGCCGCACCGAACTGACTGCCATCGAGAGGTCCGAACAGATCGCAGAGCGGGCAAAGCTGCTTGGCGGCGTGATGGAAGGGGTTCCGGAAGTGAAGGACAACCGACTGAAGACGCGCGCGGAAGCCGTAGCGGCGGGGGCGATGTTCTATTATCCGGCCAAGCCTTGCCGGAAGGGCCATGATGACGGCTATTACACATCAATCGGCCGATGCGTCACTTGCAGCACAGCAGCCAAGGCCGAGTGGCAACGGAAGCGGGCGGACGAGGGATACCAGGTGGCCCAAGTTGGGCCACCTAGTATACGACACGGCCAAGGTCAAAAGCGCGGTGATCGCGATGCCGCCCGCAAGATGGGTGTCAGCCGCCAGACGGTTGGCCGCGCCAAAGCGATCAACCTCCTCCCCGAGCGAGCCAAGCAGGAAGCCATCAACCTGGGGCTGGCAAACAACCATCACGCGCTGATCTATGCGGCTGCACACGAGGGCACCGACCTACAGATCAAGGCGTTGCGCTCTTTCGCCGAGAAGAAGGCGGAGAAGGCAAAGCGCAAGCAGGCACAGGCAGATAACATCGCAGCCCAGGCAAAAGCAGCGGCATCAATAGCCCCGCGTGAACTGCCCATGCACGATCAACGCCGCGAGGCCGCTATCCAGTATTGGTTGTGGCTGATCGAAGAGTGCGGGGAAAAAGCCTACCCAATCCTGTCGCGCCTAAAAGAACTGGATATCCACATCCTGTTCGAGGAGGTGGACCGCATGCGCAGGGAAGGGGGTCCGCCGCCGGGCAGCACCAAGATCCATTAGTGATGACCGACCTTCCCCTCCGTTGCACGGTCTGCGCCAGCACCGCCGTAATCGCGGTTCGACCTGGTCGCGAGGCCGAACGCATCGGCGCCGGCAATACCGGCTTCGTCGTCTACCGCGGCGAGCCGGATCGCCTCTGGTGCGAGCATTGCTGGCCCGCGCTGAAGCCGGTGACCGAGGAGGCAGCGCCATGACCGATATGCCGCACCCTCAAACGGTCGATCACTACTGCAATCGCCTCATGGATGTATTCCGCGATATCGCGCCCTGCGAGGCCGGCGAGTTCCCGGCTTTCATGCTCGCGCTATCCCACGTCATGGGGATCCTGATCGGACGCACGGCCGAATGCGAAGAGAAGCCGATCAAACCATTCCTTGTGCTGACCACCAAAGTGATTGCCGCCTCCGCGCACGGCTACGACGCCGGCCGCAGGAGCCGCATGCAATGACCGACCCGTTCCGCATTGCCGGCCCGGCCGTGATCTCGTTCAGCGGGGGACGCACCAGCGGATACATGCTCTGGCGTATCCTCCAAGCCCACGGCGGCACACTGCCTGAGAACGTGGTGGTGTGCTTCGCCAATACCGGCCGGGAAATGCCGCCGACCCTCGATTTCGTCCGCGACTGCGGCGTCCATTGGAACGTGCCGATCGTCTGGCTCGAGTTCCTCGCCCGCAAGCCTGACGGCTATCGCGTCGTCGCCCATCACTCGGCAGCACGCAACGGTGAGCCATTCTCGGCACTGCTCGTGCAGCAATCCGCCCTGCCCAACGCCGTGCAGCGCTCCTGCACCACCGAGCTGAAAATCCGCAGCATCAAGCGCTGGGTGGTCCGCGAACTGCGCTGGCGGCGCTGGGACAACGTGGTCGGATTGCGCGCCGACGAGCAAAACCGCCTGGAACGCGTGCGGCAGCCGACGACCGACCAATGGACGATCTGCACGCCGCTCGCCGCGGCCGGCATTGCGCTGGAAGACATCACCGCGTTCTGGAGCCAGCAGAATTTCGATCTGCAGTTGGCCGGAAAATGGGAAGGCAATTGCGACGGGTGCTTCCAGAAAAGCCGGGCAGCGATCATGCGAATGCAGCGTGACCACCCGGAGCGCATGCAATGGTGGGCCGATATGGAAAACATCCCGCGGGGAAGCTCACAAAAGCTCCGCCGCTTCAGATCCGATCGCGAGCCGTATGCGGTGATGGCAGACTATGTGGCGCGCACACCCCGGCTGCCGTTCGACGAGGGACTGATCGAGGGCGGCGAAGCCTGCGGCATGTGGTGCGGCGTATGAACACCGTCGTCACCGGCCAGGAATACTTCATGCGTGCCTGGATCCAGCCCGAGGCCGATCGGCTGGCGCGGCTGATCCACGGATCCATCCTCACGCCGCAGGAAGCGCACCACGAACTGCGCGTTACTGCCAGGCGCCACGCATCCCGCGGCAAGCTGAAGCTCGACGCCGATCGCTTCGCTGACCGCATGCTGGTGGACGAATGGCATCGCCAGGAGGAGGCCCACGCCGCGACATTCACGCAGCTTTCCCAGCTGGCAGTGCAGATTCTCAACCGCGGGGGCACACTGGACGGAGCGCGACTCGCTATCGGGGACGCCGCACTCGATTGCCCCCTTCCACCTCCCGAGGCGCTACTGGAGCAAGCACTGCATCACGCAACCGTCGAGCATCGGAGACGCATCTCGTGGCAGAGGAAGAGGGAGGCGATGGCGTGACCGGGACCGTCCACGATATCGAGGAAATCCGCCGCCGCGCTGCCCTCGCTTCCCACTATGCCTCCAGCGGCTTCGGCAGCGCCGCGTTCGAGCAGCGTGAGCTATTCAAAAAGGGGCCGGTCATCACGGTGGACGCGGGCGACTGGTGCGAGGGCGACATTCCGCAGCGACCGTGGATTGCCCACGGCTATGCGCTCCGCGGCCACCTCACCGTGCTCTCGGGGCCGGGGGCCGGCGGCAAGTCCATGATCACGCTGGGATGGGCCGTAGCGCTCGCGCTCGGACGATCATTCCACCGCTTTCGCGCCGACAAACCGTGCCGCTGTTTAGTTTACAATGTGGAAGATGATACCGACGAACAGCGCCGTCGCCTGTCGGCCGCATTGCGGCAGTTCGATGCGGCGCCGCATGATCTGGTGGGGCGTGTAATACGGGTTGCACCATGCGCCAACGGCAGCCTCGTCCACCGCGATAAGGACTGGGGCAGCACCAAGTCCACCGAGATCCTGCGCGCTGTCGAGGAGCTGATCGAACAGCATAATCCAGACGTTGCTATTCTCGATCCATTCATTGAACTGCATGATTCCGACGAGAACGATAACAATGCCATCCGGGCGGTGTTGGCACATTTTCGAAACGTCGCCGTCAAGCGCAACATCGCCGTCATCCTGCTGCATCACGCGCGGAAAGGCAGCTCTGCCACCCCAGGTGATCCCGACACCGTCAGGGGCGCGTCAGCCATCGCGTCGGCGGCACGGATCGTGCTCACGCTCACCGTCATGTCGGTTGAGGAGGCGTCCACCTTCGGCATCGATAGCGAGCGCAGACTGGACTTCTTTCGTATCGACGGCGCCAAGCTCAACCACTCGCCCATTCACGCCGCGGAATGGTTCGAGCGGATTGCGTATCAATTGGATAACGGCGAACAAGTGGCGGCAGCAGTGCCGTGGACGCCGCCCACCGTGTTCGGCAAAACCCAGTCGCTCGAACTCAACGCCGTGCTAGACCGCATCGAGGCCGGGCCGGGGGAGGGGGTGCGCTTCACCCGCACCAAACGCGGCGGCGGCGGAAGCTGGGTCGGACAACCCGTCATGGAGGAGCTGGCTGTGAACGAAGAACAGGCAAAAGCCATGATCGCCGTGTGGTTCCACTCCGGCCTGCTGTTCGAGGACGACTACTACCACCCGACCCACCGGAAGCTCCGAACCGGGGTCAAAGTGAACCCGACCAAGAGGCCTTCGACATGATCATTCCGGTTTGGGCTTATGGCGCACCTTTGGGCGCAATAGGGCGCACCACCACCCTCCAAAAGGTCCACGTTGGCCGGTTGCGCCCTAAGACCTTTCCAAACCCCTTTAGGGGGGTTTGGATAAGGTCGATCTTAGGTCGCACTCTACCGGCCTTAGTGGGGTTAGGTCGCAGCTTAGGTCGCAATAGGGCGCAAAGGGCGCGGAGGTGACTGAGCGAACCATCCCCTACGCATACACGATCCGCCTCATCGCCCGGCGTCGGGATGGATCCGAAGCCGTCATCCAGCTGGACGATTACGGGCTGCTCCGCGAGCTGCTCGATCACCTCGAGGACATGGCCGAGCAGCGCGGCTGGTTCGAGGACGGCGAGGCCAAACCGGCATGAGAACCACCGCCTCCATTCGAGCCGAAGAAACCGCCAGCGACTTCGGACCGTGCGTGCGCCGCGGCCGGGATGGAAGGATGACCTACATGGGCGCCGCCGAAGTCATCCTCGAAACTCGCGAGGACATCGACCGGGCCGCGGACAGGAACGGCAACCGGCCGGTCGTGAGGGGCGCCAGGCGCTACACCACGCTGCGCGAGCTGCTGACCAGGGGGGTGATCACCAAACGCCACCACGACGCCGCTACGCGCTTCCTGGACGCCCTTTCGTGGGCGACCGGGGGGTCAGGTGGGTCTTTCCTGGGCGAGGGCATCAGGGTGGCTCCAGGCTCGCGCACGGCCATGCCTGAACGTCAGCTGCGGGCGATCACGGAAGTGCGACGGGTGATGGTGCAGATGGGGCTGAACACCGACACCGTTTTCTGGTGGGTGATCGTCGGAAATAAGAGCACGGCCGAGTTCGATCGGCGGTTCCGGATCCGCGAGGGAACCGGCGCCACCTGGCTGCGGGCATCGCTCGAGCAGCTCGATGCGCTCTATCATCCCTAATCCCGACATTGAGGCAGACTTCGACGTTACCATTGTTGTCCGCAATGGAAGACTGCGAGCCTCGATCCAACGCGCTGGCTACGAGACAGCCAAGGAGTTCGCTGAAGCTTGCGGCATCAGTAGACCAACGCTTAGTCAGTTCCTGCGTCTTGCGCTGCCGCCGTTCAACCAAAAGGGCAAACTGCGGCCGTCCGCAGAACAGCTGACGGCATTCTTGGGCAGGACGGTCGAGGAACTCTTCCCGGCTTCTGCGCTCACCAATGCTTTCGTGACTAATAGTGTTACCGTGGGCATGAGCGAAAATCAGGTGGCGGCGCTAATCGATAGCAGGTCTTCGCAGGCACTGCTCGACGCCCCGCAGACTCCAGAACAGGAGGTGGCGCGTAGCCAAGGGGCGGAGGCTCTGCTGCGTGCCATCGAGAGTTTGCACAACCCACGGCTACGCAGGGTGATTTGTATGCGATTCGGGATCGATCCTTATGATCGCGAACATACGATTGATGAAGTAGCCGAGGCGTTTAATGTTTCCCGCGAGCGCATACGACAGATGGAAATGACCGCGGTGCGTAAGTTGCGCGATCCGAAGTTGTTACGTGAAGGTGGTTTAGCCGGGGCGGCGGCAGCTTTCGACATCAAACTGCGAAACGAGAGGCCTGAGACGGAGCTTCAGTATAAACTACGCACGCTGTCGGGTAGCTGAACGGAGAGCGCGCATGATCCAGATCGGGCTGATGAAGATAGAGTATCGCGATGCAAAGACAGGGAGTCCGCTGCCAGACTTGCTTTTCGACGGGTTGCAGCAAGCTTTGAAATCCCGCGGTCGCGTCTTCTACACCCTCGCGGACGCCTTCGAGTGGTGTTGCATGTTGTCGGTGCTTAAAGACGCCCCGGAAGGCTGTGACGAGGATAGCATTACCATCGAAGTTGCGGACGGCGAGATCGTTAAGGTCACCACCTATATCGCGAAGCCTAAACGGGATAGCTGAACGGAGAGCGGGTTGATGATCGAACCAACTCCACCCAAGCCAAACGACTACGACACCACCATGGAATGGAACGATAACTTCGACCAATGGGGGTGGAGCACGGAGAACCGCGAAGTCGAGAATGGTGCGGAAAAGGCCTTGAAGGCGTCGATGGCGACTGTGGCGGATGCGATGGACAAAGTCAGACAGGACGTTGAAAGCCAGGTCGCTCGCATCAGCATTTCTGCAGCGAGGCTGGTGCTGCAAGACATGCAGAGGACAGCCGAGATAACCATTGCCTACGTCACGGATGAAGAGAAGCATTTCGATCTGGTGGCATCATTCTTCGATGCCGAGTTGCTCTTCATGCGGCAGTTCCTGGGAATGATCAAGAATTGGCTGGAAGAGGACGAGGTCTGGGACGACAGGGACGCAGAGGTAGTCCTCGCTGATCTGGAGGAAGCCGCCCGCCTCATTCGAGAGAAGCTGAAAGAGCGCGATGCAAAGGCCGCATCCGGATAGCTGAACCACCTCCCCCTCAATAGCAAAACCGCTCAGAGCACATTTCTGACCGGTTCCGCCGAAAAATCCGGGGGCTACGATTATGCAGGAAGAGGCATCGACGAAACGCAAGCTTGGCAGGCCTCGCAGCGACCGGAATTACAATCTGACGCTCCGCGTATCCGCGCGCACCCGGTCTGCCCTGCAAGAGGCGGCGATGAAGGCAGATTGCTCACTGTCGGAAATGGCCGAGCGATGGTTTGAGTTCGCATCGCGCATAGAGCGTTACAACCGTTCGTGTGGGTCTGAGCCGCCATCATGGGTCGGGAAGAATAGCTGAACCGCTCATCGTGCTGGCTCGTCCACGATCTCAGCGGCGCTCATCGCCGCGTTGATGCGCTTGAGTTCGAGTTCGAGTTTGCGTTTGCGTTTGCGGCGGCGGAGCGTGGTTGCACTGACGCCTGGGGGGCGCTCTGGCTTGATTGCATCTACCGCCTCCAGACAGGCACGCAAATACGCTAGCGCCCAAGGCGGAACCTCCTGCTTATTGCCCCGCGCATTTATCCCTTGCGCCCACCAGCGCAATGTCCCTTCCGTCACCCCGCACCGGCTGGCCGCATAGCGTTGCGACCAGCCAAGCGCCTCTATCGTGGTTTGGAGTTCGCTCATGGGGCAGCGTCCCAATGCACCACCCACCCGCGGCCGGCAGCGTTGGCGCGATCGGCCCGCGCACGGGTGTTGATAATCGGATCGTAGGTGACTTCGATGCCGTCCTGAAGCGCCACACCGACAGCCCCGACATCGTAGCCGTTGTTATCGGCGTGAGCCTTGGCAATCCGCATAGCGGCGGTTTCAGTGCGAGCAAATCCGAGCACCGACGCGTCGGGACCGTTATCAGCGAGGACGGGAAGGGCGGGCAAGCCGCGGTTGGGGTGGTTTACCATGTCAGTGTCTCTCTTCTCAAAGCGGGGTAGCTGAACCGCTCCCCTATGATTAGCTGAACCAGTGCTGGCGACGTTCAGTGAACAAACAGCTTGACCGCTACCGCGATCAGCAGCGCCAGGTTCACGCCCAGCATCCACTTCATAAGCAGAACGTCTGCCTTGATGCTGGTTACGTCGTCGTCGCGCCGGCTTAGGGCGGTTGCCGCCTTCAATGCCTTATCCTCCGGGATGTCGATGGCACGGAACGCCTCGAACACCTCTGCCTGCATGTTGCTCATCTCACAGCAGCCGATAGCTGGTGCGCTGCACATGCGTGCCGACGCGCTGGGCTAACCGTTCCATGCGGATCACGATGCGCCTGTCGCTTTCGTTCCACTCCTCCGCATCAGCCGGAACCCGTGCGTCCTCATTCCAGGCATCGGGGGTCGTGACCGTGAGCCAGACCCAGTCCGTCACGGTGCGAGGCTTGCTCATCACTCAGCCCTCCCGCGCGACGGACGCCATCGCAGCGAGCGCCAGCTTGTATTGCCGGGTCAGGCTGTTCACGGAGCCATGCTTCGCCCTCACGATTGCTTCCGTGTTGGTCGGAGGAACCAGGTTCGGACAGTTGTAGAGCGCGGTTACGATCACTCGCGCCATGTCCAGCTTGCTCAGTTTGCTCAACTTCATCACTTCGCTCCCTTGCGGGCTGCGCGCTCAAGCTGGTCGGCCTTGCGGTTCAGTTCCTTGGCGCGCTTGGTGCGGCCATCGAGGAAGGCCACGCGGGCATCGAAGCGCAGGCTTTCGGGGGTGGCGTGGCGGGCGTTGCCCGCTTTGCACGCCGCCTTGAACTGCTTGAAGAGGTCCATGGCTTAGGCCCCCCGCCTGGCACGGCGCTCGGCGGCGCGTTGGTTGCCGTCTGCAATGCCGTCGCACCAGAGGCGCACGTAGAAGTCGCGGACGTTGCCATCGGCATCCAAGGTCACGCAGCCCTTGGTGCCGCGCGGGCCACGCAGGATGTATCCGTTGGGAACGGTCGAGCCTTCGGGGATGATCGGCTCGGCGCGGGCACCGACCATCGCGAGCCGCGTCTTCATCTCGGTGAGGGTCATCTTCGTCTCCGCCCCTGAACCCCGAGGCGCGGGTGGAAGGAACGTCCCTTCCGTGAACACCAAATGCGCAGACATCGGATGCGATGTCAACAGAAAAAACGCAGACGCGGCGATTTATTTTGATGGGATAGCTGAACCGGAGGGGGATAGCTGAACCGAGGGCGCGGTGCCTGGCAGCGCCTGCGCGATGAAATATTGGCGGGCGATCGGCCGCCCACTCGGCGTGCAGTCGGGCTGCATCAGGTAGCGCGCCCGGCAGTCCTCCGCGGCCCGCTGTGCCTCCGCCATCGTGTCATATCGCAGCGGCTCGCCGTCCCGTTTCAGCCAGCTAGAGCGCGTGCCAGTGACGCCGCCCGATACCGTCGTCCAAATGCCGAACATCTCAGCCTCTCGCTTCATCTTGTGTGATCAACCCCAGCGCCGCCCAGACGTTCAGCGCAAACTGTGAGATGTCGCCCACCTTGTCGCTGTCGGCAGCGTCCACCAGCATGCGGTCGTATTGCGCCACCTCTTCGGGGGTGAATGGCGGGTCATAGCTCGCACCCCGCGTGTCGGGGTGGAACCCGATCCCGATATGCGCCACCCACAGCGCTAGCCGCGCCGCGGCCCAATCATTGCCCTCGTAGAGCGGCGGAAGGTCGCCATCGATCCATACGTGGAGGCGCGCGCCATGGTCGGGAAACTCCGACAGGCTTTTGTCGGAATAGTCCACCGACAGTAACAGCGAGTTATCCACGTTCCCCCATGTCGGCGCTGTGTCATTGTGCCAGGCTGTGCATTGCATGAACGCGGGGATATCCGGCGGGATGTCCTCTTCCGGAAAGTCGGGGAATTCCCCCTGCACGAGGTAGGCGTCGGGATGGGTCATCTCAGCCCTCCCTATCCGCGACCAGCACGATCGCCACACAGGGGAAGCTTTCGGTGGCTTCGATCATGTCCCGATCCCGGCCGTCCCCAACATCAAAGTCGCCGCTGACGCGGTGGACGCGGTAACCAGTCTTGCCCCATCGCTCTGCGCGGCTACCTGGGCGGTGGCAGTCGTAAGAGCGGGCTTCATGGCCTAGCGTGTAGTCGATGCGCTGGCAGGCATGCTCCGGGGTGTCGGCGTTGGTGACGCCCCAGACGTAGCCACTGTCGAGGTCGATGATGGCGTAACGGTTGGCCATCTCTCAGTCCTCCCCTGCAAGTTCAGGGGAGATGCTCCACACCGGTCCCTTCCATTTCGGATGTTCCATGCGGTCAGCGAGAACCCGCAAAGCGCGCGCCAGCGAGACGGCGCCGATGTGCGTCGTGAATTCCTTTTCAGCCGGGCAGCCATCAGGACGAACCGTGATCGCGAAGGCCCGCAAGCGACCTACTTCTACATCAAGCTTAGTCATGGGAATGAAACGACCGGACATGGATAGTCTCCATCGGGGTGTGAATAACTGAACCGGGTAGCTGAACCGGCGCTTAGACGCGCTTGCGTGGGTCGTAGGGGTTCGGCTCGCTGTAGGGGTTCGACCAGTCCAGCGTGTCGGTCGTCTGGCGCTTCCCGGCTGCGCGCCATGCGCGGAACGAGGTCGCTTCGGTGCAGTAGGGGTGCGTCTTCCCTGGATCGTGCCGGATGCCGCAAAACGGACATGGCTTGCACTCTCGCTGGTCGCGCATCGCCTTAAATTCCAGCCAATCGGTTGTCTCGGTCATTGTGTTGTTTCCTGTGCGTGATAGCTGAACCGGGCGCGGATAGCTGAACCGGCTATGACGGCGGCACCTGCAGTATTTCGTAAATGTGCCGATGCTCGATGCGCACGAGGCCACCCGGCACGTCGTCGTTGCGCTCGTCCACCAGCGGAAAGTCCACTAGGCCGAACAGGTATTTGCCGTTGCCGCCCCTGATCTGAATCCAGAACCGTTCCTGGGCGCGGCACACCTTCACGTAGGTGCCGGGCACGATCATCGCCAACTCATGCGGCGAGGGAACCCGGAAGTTATCGGGGTGCTGGCGAGCCATCGCTTGCGCGTCGACTAGCTTGGTCAATTTGGTGATGTTTGCCATGTCTCAGCCCTCCGCTACGGTTGCGCTGGTGGGGATGTATCCGTTGCCCCTGGCAAGCTGGATCACTGCCATCTGGCGGGCGATCTCGGCGTTGCGGGCGCGTAGGCTGAAGATGGCGATATGCTCGCCGGTGTCCTTGGTGGTAGCGCTGATCAGCCATTTCGGCGTTTTGCGAGGGGCTGCCTTGGTGACAATCTTGCCCTTGCCGCCGCATAGGAAGCAGACGCCGCCAAGGACATTCTTGTGGGCGGGGATGGTCCCCTTGCCGGCGCAGCGTTCGCATTCGCGAGTGTGGCTCATCTCTCAGCCCTCCGTCCTACGTTCCCAGGTGGCCAATACCTCGCCGCCTGGACCTTCCAGGGTGGCGCACAGGACCGAGCGCAGGGCGCACATGGCGTCATACGCAATCCACGCGGTGTCTTCCTCATGGGCGCGATAATTGACTTGCTCGACCTCGAGGCCGGCGCCCAGCTTGCGCGCGACGACCACGGCATAGCCGGTGTGGACGATGTCCATGTCTCAGCCCTCCATCTCGGCGCGGAGCGCCAGGATGCGGGCATACGCCGCCTTGTCATGCTCTAACGCGTCGAGGACATACCGGGCGGCAACATCGCCAAGGGCGGAACGGACTAGGTCGTCAGTCTCGCGCTCTTGAATGTCCAGCAGCCGCATGGCGGCGGCGCGGTATTTGTCTGCCCAGGTGAGGGTGAGGGGGGCCATCTCTCGTCTCCGCCCCTGATATTCCCCGAGGCGCGGGCTGGTTGGGCTGTGCCCTTCCGGTAAACGCTAAATGCGCAGACATTCGATCGACCGTCAACAGAAAAAACGCACACCGCGGAATCTTTTTTCTGTGCCGGCGGGATAGCTGAACCGGTGCGCAGCGGATAGCTGAACCGTCCGGGTAGCTGAACCGTCTGGCCGGTATTGCCAATCGATTGGCAACACATGCCGCGGGCGATAGCTGAACCGGTTGGCGGGATAGCTGAACCGTCCGGGCGGCTGGCGGAATTTTCGCGCCCGGCCGGCGGCGGATTCGCTGGCGCCGAAAAAAACATAGGAACGCGGCCGAACCGCGCCAGCGGGGCGGAATGGCTGAACCGCGCCAGCGCGGCGGAATGGCTGAACCAGGGGGTGCCATCCGCCAACGCGCCCGGCCTCCGGCCGGTGCTGGCGGAATAGCTGAACCGGGGAGGGATAGCTGAACCGTGGGTGCTGGCGGGATAGCTGAACCGGGGAGGGATAGCTGAACCGGGGGTGCCACCCGCCAGCGCGGCCGGATCGCACACACATGCGCCCGCGCCCGCAGGCATGGGGTGGGCACCCCACCCCACCCCACCCCACCCCACCCCGCCCCACAGGGCCGGCTCGGGCGCGGCTCCGCCCCACAGGGCCGGCTCGGCGCGGCTCCGCCCCACAGGGCCGGCTCGGGCGCGGCTCCGCCCCACAGGGCCGGCTCGGCGCGGCTCCGCCCCAC
>Ga0207711_10000222_pt1 | contig 60984 bp, 53 predicted proteins | sample KBSS34metaG_FD_184401 | JGI IMG/M metagenome (GOLD analysis project Ga0207711, IMG submission 184401) | Switchgrass rhizosphere microbial communities from Kellogg Biological Station, Michigan, USA - KBS S3-4 metaG (SPAdes) (version 2) | ecosystem: Host-associated > Plants > Roots > Rhizosphere... | reverse complement strand
CATTATTCGTGCGTGTCTTCGTCGAGCGCAATTCGGACCCACGGGCGGCGCTGGCGTGGGCACACCGGCATGCCGACCACACCGCACATGTTGCGCTTCGCCGACAATTCGATCGACGCGGTCTTGCCGTCGTGGCGGTTGTCGTCGTCCAGGCCAGTCAGGCGATAGCGTCGGGAGGGATCGGTGCTGCACCCGATTCGCGCCGGATTGACTGCGCACGACGCCATCACATTCACCAGCAGCGGCGGCTTGACCAGGCGCGCGCGACGGGCCGGACGGCGGTGGCGCGCGACGCGCACGGGATGCGCCGCAGTGGCGACTTGCGGTTGCGCAGGCGCGGCAATGGCGAGGAACAGGGCCAGTGCAAGCATCAATCCTCCCTCTTCGACTTGGCCGCTCCGCGCGCATTAACGACTTTTGCGTCTATAAGGTTGCCGCGATATCGCTGCTCCCCTATCGCGACCCCGGCGCCGCAAGAGGGGAGAGTCGCGTGACCGAGCAGCAAGCCAGTACCGTCCTGGATCGTGTCCTCGTACTGGAGATGGTGCGCGTCACGGAAGCCGCGGCGGTCGCCGCATCGACACTGGTCGGCCGCGGCGACGAGAAAGCGGCCGATCACGCGGCCGTGGAGGCGATGCGCGCCGCGCTCAATCAGCTCTATCTCGACGGCACCGTGGTGATCGGCGAAGGCGAACGCGACGAAGCACCGATGCTGTACATCGGCGAGAAAGTGGGCGCCGCGCAGGGCAAGGGCCCCAAGATCGACATCGCGCTCGATCCGCTCGAAGGCACTACGATCACCGCCAAGGCCGGCCCCAATGCGCTCGCAGTGCTCGCGATCGCCGAAGAGGGGGGGCTGCTCAACGCGCCCGACGTCTACATGGAGAAGCTCGCGGTCGGGCCAGGCTATCCCGACGGCGTGATCGATCTCGCGAAAAGCCCGACCGAGAATATCGCGGCGATCGCCACGGCAAAGGGCTGCATGCCGCACGAAGTGATTGCTTGCGTGCTCGATCGCCCGCGCCACGAGAAGCTGATCGCCGAATTGCGCGACATCGGCTGCGGCATCGTGCTGATCCCCGATGGCGATGTTGCAGGCGTGATCGCGACCACCAATCCCGACACCACGATCGACGTCTATATGGGCACCGGCGGCGCGCCCGAAGGCGTGCTCGCCTGCGCGGCGCTGCGCTGCGTCGGCGGCCAGTTCAAAGGCAGGCTGCTGTTCCGTAACGACGAGGAACGCGCGCGGGCCCGGCGCTGGGGGGTCGAGGATCTCGACAAGATCTATGACCTGACCGAGCTCGCGAAAGGCGACTGCATCTTCGCAGCGACCGGCGTGACCGACGGATCGCTGCTCCAGGGCGTCAAGCGCCGCAGCACCAGGATGACCACCGAGAGCGTGGTGATGCGCGCAAGTTCGGGCACGGTACGCTGGGTCAAGGGCGAGCATCGCCTCGGCTGATCGCCGCCTGGCTCCGGCGGCGCGACGACGACTTGCCGCGTTTGGACCATCATTCGGACAGCGATTGTCCACGACAGATCATTATGCTCCCGAATCGACGCTCTATTGTGGGGAGACGTGGAGTTGCTGCTCGCGTTGCTGCTTGCTGCCGAGGAGCCGCCGAGCGCACATATAGCGGCGATACTTGCCGAATATCATGCCGGCACACGCGCCGCCCCGAGTTGCAATGTGCCCAACGACAAGGACGAGATTTCGGTCTGCGCCAATCGCCGCGCCGACCGCTGGCGCATGCCCGATACCCGGCCGGATACCGGCGAACCCTCACGCGAAGCCGTGCCGGCCGAGCGTGCCCGCTATGTCCGCACGCGCACGCCCTGCGAGGACCGCGGGCCGTTCCTGGTCGGTTGCGGCATGGCGGGCGTCTCGATGACCATGGGCTTTGGCGGTCCCGGAGCCGGCAAGGCGCGTCTCGAAAAGCCGCGCCTGCCCGCACGATAACGCGAAATCACAGCGCCGAGGATTGAACCGACCTGCCGAATGCGCACAAGAGAGGGTGCGCAGACGGGAGACGAGCATGCGGCGGACGAAATTGCTGGCAGCCTTGGCGATTTCATTGGCGGCGCCCCTTGCCGCGCAGCAGTCGGCGCCGACACAGGCTCAGAGTGGCCCGTTCGTCGCCGAGAGCGTGATGATCCCGATGCGCGACGGAGTGAAGCTGCACACGGTGATCTTGCGCCCGCGCGACCAGAGCGGGCCGCTGCCGATTCTGTTCGGCCGCACGCCCTATGGCGTCGAGGATGCCGCGCCGTCCGCCATGCCGCGTTCCTGGGGCGCGCTTGCCAGGGACGGCTATATCTTCGTCAATCAGGATATGCGCGGTCGGTTCAAGTCCGAAGGCGCGACGTTCAGCCTGTCGACAGCGGTGCACCCCGGCGACAAGAAGGCAGTGGACGAAGCGACGGACGCCTATGACAGCATCGACTGGCTGGTGAAGCATGTGCCGGGAAACAGCGGCAAGGTCGGCATGTGGGGCGTATCCTATCCCGGCTTCGCGGCGGCGGTGGCGCTGGTCGGCGCACATCCCGCACTCAAAGCAGTCAGCCCGCAGGCGGCATGGATCGATTATTGGATGAACGACGATCTGCATCGCTGGGGGGCGATGCGGCTGACGTATGCAACCGATTGGGTTTCAAGCCTGCAGTATGAACGAACCAATTGGGGTGATTATCCGTACACGCGGTACGACACGTATCAATATTTTCTTGAGGCCGGTTCACCCGCCGATATCGAAGCGAACGTCTTCAAAGGTCGCGTACCGCGCTATCGCGAGATGATCGATCACCCCGACTATGACGCGCATTGGAAGTCGCAGCGCTGGTCGGACGCACTCAGGCGCACCAATGTGCCGACGCTCAATGTCGCCGGTTATTGGGACCAGGAGGATCCCTGGGGCAGCTGGCAAATCTATTACAAGCAGAAGCAGGACGATCCCAACGGCCTCGCGCTGATGGTCGCCGGGCCGTGGGCGCACGGCACCTGGCGCACCGCCAGCAACGCGCTCGGCCGCATTCCCTTCGGCGTCGACAGCGGCACGCAGTTCCAGGAGCAGATCGAGGCGCCGTTCTTCGCTTATTGGCTCCATGGCACCGGCGAGCAGCCGAAGTACGGACTTAAGAGCTTCCAGTCGGGCTCGTGGCAGTGGAAGACCTATCCGCAATGGCCATTGGCGCGAACGAACCCGACCAGCCTGTTCCTCCATGCCGACGGCAGCCTGAGTTTCTCCGCGCCGGCGGCGGCCGAAGGGTGCCGCGACTATGTCTCCGATCCGGCGCGGCCGGTGCCGTTCCGCCCGCATCCGATGTCGGCGACCTATGCCACGCCCGACTGGCGCTGGTGGGAAGCCGAGGACCAGCGCTTCGTCGACGATCGGCCCGACGTGCTGAGCTATGTCAGCGCACCGCTGACCGCAGACCTCACCGTCACGGGCGCAATCACGGCGAACCTGATGGCCTCGACGAGTGGCACCGACAGCGACTTCGTCGTCAAGCTGATCGACGTCTTTCCGGAAAATTATGAGAAAATGCCGACCGGCGCTGCCGGCGCCTACGCCAATTCGCTCAACGGCTATGAGCTCCCGATCGCGATGGAGGTGCGGCGCGGCCGCTATCTCGCGTCGTTCGAGAAACCGACGCCCCTGGTGCCGGGCCAGATCATCGAATGGCCGGTGCCGCTGCGCGACCACGACCATGTGTTCAAGGCCGGCCACCGCATCATGGTCCAGGTCCAGTCGAGCTGGTTCCCGGTGATCGATCGCAACCCGCAGAGCTTCGTGCCGAACATCTACAAGGCCAAGCCGGCGGACTATGTGAAGGCGACGCAGAAGGTGTGCGCGGGGTCGCTGGTCAAGCTGCCGCTGGTGAAGAACTGATAGATCAGGCCCGTGGCAGGGCCGATCCTCAGTTCTTCAGCCGCCACCCGGTCTTGAGCGCCCAGGTGATGATCCCAAGGCAGACGCCTAGGAATACGAAAGTGAACGCCAGGCTCCATCCGACACTGACGTCGGCGACACTGAAGAATGTCCAGCGAAAGCCGCTCACCAGATAGACGACGGGATTGAACAGCGACACCGTGCGCCACAGCGGTGGCAGCGTTTCGATCGGATAGAAGGCGCCGCCGAGGAAGGTGAGGGGCGTCACGAACAGTGCGGGAATGATCTGCAGTTGCTCGAATCCGTCGGCCCACAGCCCGATCAGGAACCCGAACAGGCTGAACGCCATGCTGATCAGCACCAGAAAAGCGATCATCGCCAGCGGATGATCGATGTGCAGCGGCGTGAACAAGGTCGATGTGGCGAGGATCACCAGCCCGATCATCAGCGACTTGCTCGCCGCCGCGCCGACATAGCCGAGCACCAGCTCGGTTGCCGATACCGGCGCCGACAGTATTTCGAAGATCGTGCCGGCGAAGCGCGGCATATAGATGCCGAACGAGGCGTTGGAGATGCTCTGCGTCAGCAGCGCCATCATGATCAACCCCGGTACGATGAATGCGCCGTAGGAGACATGTGCAACTGGCTGCATGCGCGATCCGATCGCGCTGCCGAACACCACGAAATAGAGCGAGGTACTGATCACCGGCGTCGCGAGGCTGCCGACCAGCGTGCGGAACCAGCGCGCCATTTCGAAGTGATAGATCGCCTTGATCGCCTGGACGTTCATGCCGCCACCGCCTTTTTCTCGACCAGGTCGACGAAAATATCCTCGAGACTCGAGCGCGAGGTCTCGAGATCGGTAAAGCCGACGCCGACCTCGTCGAGCCGGCGCAGCAGCGCATGGATCGCGCCATGACCCTCCCCGGCGTCGAAACGGTACCGCAGCTTATGGCCCTCGTCCTCGAGCGTCAGATGATACTCCGCGAGTGCGTCCGGCACCGACGTGAGCGGGTCGGGCAGGGTGAGCACCATCTCGCGCTTGCCCATCTTGGCCATCAGTGCCGCTTTTTCTTCGACCAGCAACAGCTTGCCGCCGGTGATCACGCCGACACGATCGGCCATTTCCTCGGCCTCTTCGATATAGTGCGTAGTGAGGATGATCGTCGTCCCGCGCTCGCGCAGCCCGAGCACCAGATTCCACATGTCGCGGCGCAAGGCGACGTCGACACCGGCGGTGGGCTCGTCAAGGAACAATATGTCGGGTTCGTGCGCCAGCGCCTTGGCGATCAGCACGCGCCGCTTCATCCCTCCTGAGAGTTCGCGGACACGCGCGCCGCGCTTGTCCCACAGGCTCAGATCCTTAAGAATCTGCTCGAGATAGGCGTCGTTGGGTTGCTTGCCGAACAGCCCGCGCGAGAAGCGCACGACGCTCATCACGCGCTCGAACATGTCGACCGAGAGCTCCTGCGGTACCAGGCCGATTTTGTGGCGCGCGGCCTTGAAGTCGCGCTGTGCATCGACGCCGTCGACGGTGATCGTGCCGCCGCTCGGCACCACTATTCCGCAGATGATGTTGATCAGCGTGGTCTTGCCCGCGCCGTTCGGCCCGAGCAGCGCGAAGATTTCGCCGCGATTGATCGTGAGATCGACCGATTGCAGCGCCTGATGGCCGGTCTTGTACGTCTTGGTGACGCCGGCAACGGTAAGGATCGGCTCCAAACTGGCCCCCTTTGGGAAAAGCATGGCTCAGTTAGGGAGGCGATCGCCGATCGGCAACCATTCGGTACAGAATTGGCCGTGACGCGCCAGTTCAGTCTATTTTCGGGCAGAAGATGGCAATCGTCGCGGAACGATTGGGGGGGCGGAAGCGGGTGAGCGCCATCCGGCGGCGCTGGCGCAACCGGCAACATGGTGGTCTAGGAGTAGGTTCAGCTGCTGACGACTGCGAGCGAGCACCAGATTGCGAGGCGCACGCGCGACGGCATTTGGATCACTCTCGAATCCCGGGCGCGTTCCCGATTCAACCCGGTGATTTTCGCGCTTCTTCGATCGCCGCGGCCATCTGCTCATAGGTCAGCGCGCCGACCACGACGCGGTCGCTGACCACCCAGCCGGGCGTGCCGCTGATTCCGAGCTTGCCGCCGATCGCGAGATTCCTGTCGATCTCCGCGTTCACGCGGGGCGACGTCGCCGCCGCCTGCGCCTTGCCGAGGTCCAGACCCGCGGCGCGCGCCGCCGATTGGATATTGGCCTGGGTCGGTCCCTCCAGCGCGTAGAGCGCGTCGTGGAACGCGCGGTACTTGCCTTGCTCGGCCGCGGCGAGCGCCCAGCCCGCGGCTATGCGGCTCTCCTCGGAGAGCACCGGATATTCGCGATAGACGATATGGACCTTGGCATCCTTGGCCAGCAGTTCGGCGATCATCGGCAGGCTCGCGCGGCAATAGCCGCAGGCATAGTCGATATATTCGACCAGCGTGACCTCGCCCTTGAGGTTCCCCGCCTGCGCCCCGGCATAGGGCTCGACGATCGCAGAGCGATTGGCAGCGATCAGCTTGCTGTTGTCCTTGAGCCGGAGCCGATCGGCGGTCTCGCGCAACAGCTCCGGATGTTCGAGCAGATACGCACGCACCAGCTGGCCGGCGCGCTCGCGCTCGACCGGCGTCACCCATTGCACCAGCAGCATCAGACCCGCGCCGAGCATCGCTGCGCCGAGCATCAGCCCGCCGAGCAGCAGCGGGCGAATCGTCGGCGATGCGCTCATTGGCCGCGCTGCTTCTTCTTTTTCGACAGTTCGTTGTCGGTGATCAGCTGGATGTCCTGCGCGCGGATATAGTCGGGTGTGCCCGGTTTGAGCCCGGCGACCGCGGCGCGCGCGCTCTGCGCGGCGGTGCGCAGATCTCCGGTCAGCGTCGCCTGCTCGGCGGTGGCGAGCGCGGCGCGCGCGCTGTCGCCTTCCTGCGTATAGGCCATGCCGAGCTGATACCAGGCGAACGGATTGTCATCGTCGCGCGCGACAGCCTGGCGCAGCACTTTCTCCGCCTCGGCGAGATTGCCGCGGTCCTCGGTTGCAATCAGCGCGTGGCCGAACGTGGTGGCGATCAGCGGAGAATAATTGGTGAGCTGCGTCGCCTGGCGCAGCGGGCCCAGCGCGCCCTTGGGGTCGCCCGCCTCGAGCATGATCTGGCCCTGCAGCTCGAGGAAGTAGGGATCCATTGGATCGCTCTTGACCAGCGCGGAGGTCTCGGCCGCCGCCTGCTCGGGATAGCCGCCTTTGTGATAGGCATAGGCGCGCGCGTATCGCGCTGGGACCGACTGTTCGGTTTCGGGATAGCGCACCAGCGTCGCCTTGGGGTCGTCGAGATAGCCGCGCAGCTTGGCCTGGACTCGCTTGAAGCGCCGTTCGACGTCGGAATTGAGCGGCTTGCCCCAGCTCGGCGACTTCTCGAGGTCGGCAGTCAGCGTCGAGATGCGGTCTCCGGTCATCGGGTGCGTCTGCGCGAACGGGTCGACGTCGGGCCCAGTATAGCCGTAGCGGAACTCCATGTTCTGCAGCTTCTTGAAGAAGCTGAGGAAGCCCTTGCCGCTCACGCCCGCGCCGCCGAGGAAGCGCACAGCGGCCGCGTCGGCGGAGGCTTCCTGCGACCTGCTGAATGCCAGGAACTTGCCCATCGCCGCAGTTTGCCCGGCCGAGAGGATCGCGGCGCCGGCATCGCCGCTACCCGCCGCCATCGCCGCAAGTCCGAGCGCCAGGCTCAGCAGCGAGATACCCATTGCGCCCTTGGTGCCCTGGCCCTGGAGCGGCACATGGCCGCCGACGATATGGCCGATTTCGTGCGCGACCACGCCCTGGACTTCATTCGCGCTGGTCGCGGCGTTGACCAGTCCGGAGTTGACATAGACGGTCTGGCCGCCGGCGACGAACGCGTTCACTTCCTTGTCGTTGAGCAGCACGACCTTGACGTTGTTGGGCGACAGCCCCGCGGCGACGATGATCGGCCGCATCATGTCGCTGAAGAGCTGCTCCGTCTCGGCGTCGCGCAGCACGGACTGCGCCGCGGCGGGGGCGGCGCCGAGCGCGAGCGCGCCGGCAACCAGCATCGCTTGCGCGATTCGCCGAATCCACCGCCGCATGCCCACGTTCCTCATCGTCCCCGTGCCTTTTGGCGCCGCTCGATGAACGCCGAGTGAAGCTCAGCCCCCGAAGGTGCGCTGCCACCAACCGCGCCGCGGCGTACCCGCCTCGCCATCGCTGTCGCCGTCGGCCGGCACTGGCTCGTCTTTCGCCTCGGACTCGGCTTCGACGATGGCGGTATCGGCTTCGACCACGGGTGCCGGTGCGGCTTCGGCCGCCTTGCGCCCGCGTCGCGGCTTGGCCGGCGCTTCGACGGCAGGTTCGACTTCGGCGACGAGCACCGCTGTCTCGGCTGCCTCGGCGACCGGTTCCGGCGCAGAGTCGGCGGCCGCCTTGCGACTGCGTCCGCGCCGCGGCTTGGCCGGCGGCTCGGCGTCGGCAGGTGCTTCGGCTGCGGCCGGCGCTTCGGCGGCCGCAACCGGCTCGGCCGTTTCGCCGACCTCCGCCGCTACGGCCTTGCGCCGTCCTCGACGCGGCTTGGGCGTTTCGGCGACAGGCTCGGCGTCGGCGACCGGTTCGGGCTCGACGACGGCGTGCTCCTCCGGTTCGATCGCGCCGGCAGCCTCGACCACCGCGCCTTCGGGGGCGGCGTCGAACGGCGCATTGCCGTTGCGACGTCCGCCGCGACGCCCGCGACGGCGGCGCTTGCGGTTGGCTTCGCCCTCGGCGGTGGGCGCCTCCGCGGCATTTTCAGTGGAGGCTTCGACCTCGGTTCCGGCGTCGGTGTCCTCGTCATCGGCTCCGCCATCGGCTTCGCCGCCCTCGGGGGCCCCGCCTTCATTGTCGCGACTGCGCCCGCGGCGTCCACGGCGGCGGCGGCGGCGCTTGCCACGGGCATCGCCTTCGCTGTCATCGCGGCGTTCGCGCGTTTCGGCGCGCGGCGTTTCCTCGACATCCTCATCTTCATCGTCGATGTCCTCGGGGAAATCCTCCTCGGGCTCTTCGATGATCCGATCGATCCTGGGCGCGTGCGCCGGCGGCGGGCCGCCGGCTTCGACTGCCATCCGCGCGCCTTCGAGCTCGCCATCGGTCGCCACTTCGATCGTCACGCCATAGCGGTCCTCGATCTCGGCGAGTTCCTGCCGCTTCCTGTTGAGCACATAGAGCGCGGCTTCCTGGCTCGCGCGCAGAATAAGTTGCGATCCGCGTCCGCGCGCCGCCTCGTCCTCGATCAGCCGCAGCGCCGAAAGTCCCGCCGATGACGCGGTGCGTACCAGCCCGGTGCCTTCGCAATGCGGGCACTGGCGCGTCGAGGCCTCGAGCACGCCGGTGCGCAACCGCTGGCGGCTCATCTCCATCAGTCCGAACGCGCTGATCCGGCCGACCTGGATGCGCGCACGATCGTTCTTGAGCGCCTCCTTCATCGCCTTCTCGACCTTCCGCACATTCGACGAATGGTCCATGTCGATGAAGTCGATCACGACGAGCCCGGCCATATCGCGCAGCCGCAGCTGGCGTGCGATCTCCTGCGCGGCTTCGAGATTGGTCGCGGTCGCGGTCTGCTCGATATTGTGCTCGCGAGTCGAGCGTCCCGAGTTGATGTCGATCGAGACCAAGGCCTCGGTCGGATTGATCACCAGATAGCCGCCCGACTTGAGCTGCACGACCGGGTGATACATCGCCGCGAGCTGATCCTCGACATGCGCGCGCTGGAACAGCGGAACGGCATCGGCATAGGCCTTCACGCGTCGCGCGTGGCTCGGCATCAGGAGCTTCATGAACTCCTTGGCCTGGCGATAGCCGTCCTCGCCTTCGACGATCACTTCCTCGATATCGCGATTGTAGATATCGCGGATCGCACGCTTGATCAGGTCGCTGTCGCCATAGACGAGCGCAGGCGCGCTCGACGACAGCGTCTTTTCGCGGATTTCATCCCATAGCCGCGCGAGATAATCGAAGTCGCGCTTGATCTCGGTCTTGGTGCGCTGCAGCCCGGCAGTGCGCACAATGCAACCCATCGACGGCGGCAGCTTGAGGTCCGCCATGATCGACTTGAGCCGCTTGCGGTCGGCCGCGTTCGAGATCTTCCGCGAGATGCCCCCGCCGTGCGCGGTGTTCGGCATCAGCACGCAATAGCGGCCGGCGAGGCTGAGATAGGTGGTCAGCGCGGCGCCCTTGTTGCCGCGCTCCTCCTTGACGACTTGCACCAGCAGCACCTGGCGGCGGCGGATCACGTCCTGGATCTTGTAGCGGCGGCGCAACGCCATGCGGCGTTCGCGCAGATCGTCGGCGGCGCTGTCGTCGCCGCGCCGGCGCGGCTGGCGGCCCGCACCAGTCTCTTCACCTTCCGCCGCGGCTTCCTCTTCTTCGTCGCTCGGGCGCTCGAGCACTTCGACGTCGCCGTCGAGCTCATCGTCCTCGGCATCCTCTTCGGCGCGCAGCGCAGCCTCTTCGGCCGCGTGCTCGGCTTCTTCGCGCAGCAGCGCTTCGCGATCCTCCTTGGGGATCTGGTAATAGTCGGGATGAATTTCGCTGAAGGCCAGGAAGCCGTGGCGATTGCCGCCATAGTCGACGAACGCCGCCTGCAGCGACGGTTCGACGCGCGTAACCTTGGCTAGATAGATATTGCCCTTGAGCTGCTTGCGCTCAGCGGACTCGAAGTCAAATTCCTCGATTCGGCTCCCTTTGACGACCGCCACGCGGGTTTCTTCCCGGTGGCGTGCGTCGATCAACATACGCGTGGTCATTTATTGTTCTCCGGGCGCGCCGGCGGGAGTTCGCAAGGATCTCGGGCGCGAGCGCGCAACTGATGGCGCAGCCGGGCACGGCGGGGAAACCGCGGCCGGCGATGCGGGTTTCTGGAATCGCTTCTGCCGCATGGACACGCTTGGGCGCTTGGCCCGAAAGCTCCGCTACCGCGCTGCGCCCGGGCGCAATGCCCCGGAAATGCGAGCGTAGCGGAAAGTGCCTCATTACAGCGTCAACCTGAATTGCACCGTCGATATGGCGGTGAGTGCCGGCCGAAACAATGGCTTCGATCGACGACGGGACTTGCGTAGCACCCCCGAACGCGTCGGGCAACCGTCCCGCGACTGCGAAGTCGCCGATGCGACAAGTGCTTAGAGCCTATTTTGAAATATGCGGAAGAGCCTAGTGCAAGGACCGGCCCGGTACCGCAGTGCGCAGTCAGCCGCATCGCGAAAACAACGTCGCTTTTCCGAAGCAGCATTGCCGCATGGCTGCCGCGCGAGTTAGTTAACGCATCCTTGTCCTTTACTGGTTCAGCGTGGCTTCGGCGTCGCCCGGGGCAGGAAGAGTAGAGTGTGGGCTATGGGTCGGTGTAGCATGGTTTTTGGCTGGACCCCTCGCGGCTCCGCGCGGCATATCGCCCGCGTGTCGTTCCTCCTCGCCCTGTTGCTCGGCTGGCTGACGGGCGCACCGAGCTGGGCTACCAGCGTGCAGGAAATCCGCTTGCACGGCGATCGCATCGAATTGCGCTTCGATGGTCGGCTGACCGAGGCGAGCAGTTTCGCGCTCGACGGGCCGCGCCGGCTCGCGCTCGATCTCGTCGGAGCTGCGCCGGGAGCGACACGCATCGTACCCGCCGGCGCGGTCGCCGCCGTCCGGCAGAGCGCGCGCGGCGAAGAGGGCGCGCGCGTAGTGTTCGATCTTGCGCGTCCCGCCGTAATCGCGAGCGGCCGCTTCGGCGGCGACGGGCATGTGCTCACGCTCCAGCTCAAGACGGTCGACGACGCGACCTTCGTCCGGGCCGCGGCGGAGGGAAAGCTGCGCTTCCTCCCGCCGTTCAGCTATGCCAGCGGCAACACGCCGCGCCGCCGGTACAGCGTGACGATGCCGATGCCGCCCAAGCCGCGTGCCGCCGCAATGCCGCGCGTGTTCGGCGACGACGACAGTCGACCTCTGGTGGTGATCGATGCGGGGCACGGCGGCCATGATCCCGGTGCGGTCGGGAGCGAGGGGCTGCGCGAGAAGGATCTCACTCTCAAGACTGCGCTCGCGATCAAGGACGCGCTGCTCAAATCCGGGCGTGTGCGCGTCGCGCTGACGCGAGAGGACGATCGCTTCCTGATCCTGCAGGAGCGCTACGGCATCGCGCGGCGGCTGCACGCCGACCTGTTCATTTCGATCCATTGCGACAGCGCCGGCAGCGGCGACGCCAACGGCGCGACGGTCTACACGCTGTCGGAGGTCGCCTCGGACAAGGAAGCGGCGCGGCTGGCGGCGCGCGAAAACAAGGCCGACATCATCGCCGGTGTCGATCTCGGCCAACAGAATCCCGACATCTCTTCGCTGCTCATCGATCTCACGCAGCGCGAGACGATGAACACCTCGGCCGAATTCGCGCGCGTGCTTGGCCGCGAGGCGCGGCCGCTGATGCCGATCAAGGACAAGTTCCACCGCATGGCGTCGTTGATGGTGCTCAAGGCGCCCGATCTTCCGTCGGTGTTGTTCGAGACCGGCTATATCTCGAGCCCGCGCGACGCCGAGTTCCTCAATTCCGTCGAGGGTCGGCGCCGTGTCGCCGAAAGCGTGAGTCGCGCGGTCGCGATCCATTTCGCGACCCGGCTGGCATCGCGATGATATGGCTCGCCGCGGCGCTGCTGCTGCAGCAATCTGGCGATGGCGATACGATCGTCGTGACGGCGTCGCGCCACAAGTGCAGCGTGCGGCTCGCGGACAAGTTGCTGTCCGATCCCGAGTTCGCCGACCATGCCGCCGAATGGGCGGCAGGGCGGCCGGTACGCGTCTATGCGCCGGCGGCGTCGGACACGGCATGCCTTGCGAAGATCATGTTCAAGCTGAGCGCAAAGGGCGTGCGCGTCGCGCATTTCGTCGACGGACGCGGCGGTGCGCATACGCCCGATCCGGATTGGGGGCCGCCGGCGCGAAAGTGACGGCGACTGGCGCCGCGCCGGAAAGTTGCTAAACCGCGCGCAATATGGCGGATCTCGGCGTGACCAGCATCAAATTGCGGCGCGGACTGGCCGGCCTCAGGGAGAGGCTGGGCGGGTTCTATGCGCGCGTGCACCGTCGCTGGTGGTGGCGGATACCGGCCTGGTTCGCACTCTTTGCCGGGATTGCCGCGTTCCTGCTCTGGCTGCTCGTCGCGCGCGACTTGCCGTCGGTCGACAAGCTGCGCGCCTATGAGCCGCCGCTGCCAACCAACGTGCGCGCGCTCGATGGCACGCCGGTGCACAGCTACGCGCGCGAGCGCCGTATCCAACTGAGCTTCGAGGAATATCCCAAGGTCGTCATCGAAGCCTTCACGTCGGCCGAGGACAAGACCTTTTTCAGTCACCATGGGCTCGATTTCCCCGGCTTGATCCGCGCCGTGGTGCAGGGCGCGATGCGCGGGCAGACGCCGCGGGGCACGTCGACGATCACGCAGCAGGTCGCCAAGAACCTGCTAGTCGGCAACGAAGCCAGCTATATGCGCAAGCTCAAGGAAGCGATACTGGCGTGGCGCATCGAGGACACGCTCACCAAGCAGCAGATCCTCGAACTTTACTTCAACCAGATCGCGCTCGGCCGCAACGCGTTCGGTGTCGAAGCCGCGGCCAATGCCTATTTCGGCAAGCCGCTCAAGGCGATGACGCTGCCGGAGGCGGCCTATCTCGCGATCCTGCCCAAGGGGCCATCGAACTACGATCCAGATCGCCACACCCAACGCGCGCTCGATCGCCGCAACTGGGTGCTCGGCGAGATGAAACAGAATGGCTGGATCAGCGAGGCGCAGCGTGCCGAGGCGGTCGCCTCGCCGCTCGGCACGATCCCCCGCCAGACGCCCAAGGGCGAACTCGCCGGCGCGGGCTATTTTGTCGAGGAAGTTCGGCGCCAGCTGCTCGATCGCTTCGGCGAGACCGCGCAATCGGGACCGTACAGCATTTATGAGGGCGGGCTGTGGGTGCGCACGTCGCTCGATCCGCAGCTCCAGCGCTTTGCCGAAAAGGCATTGCGCGATGGGCTGACGCGATTCGATCGCGGGCGCGGCTGGCCCGGGCCGATCAAGCATATCGAAACCGGCAGCAACTGGCGCCAGGCGCTCGTCAACACCAACATCGGCCTCGATTATGAGGATTGGCGCGCGGCGATCGTGATTGCGAAGCGCGATGACGCTGCCGAGATCGGCTTCGCCGACGGCCGCACCGCCGCGCTCGCCAGCGGCGACGCCGCGATGCCCGTGCGCGGCCGCGGCACACCGGCGTTCGACGCGCTCAAGGCAGGCGACATCGTCGCGGTGGCGCCGGTCGGCGGCGGCTATGGACTGCGCTCGATTCCCAAGATTTCGGGCGGATTCGTCGTCGAGGACCCGCGCACCGGCCGCGTACTCGCGATGCAGGGCGGCTTCGACTTGCGAATCGACGCGTTCAACCGCGCAACCCAGGCGATGCGTCAGCCCGGGTCGACGATGAAGCCGATCGTCTATTCGGCCGCGCTCGAGCAGGGGATGACGCCGGCGTCGATCATCGTCGACGGTCCATTCTGCGTATGGCAGGGCGCCCAACTCGGCCAGAAATGCTTCCGCAATTTCGGCAACATGCGCGGTGCCGGCCCGCATACGATGCGCTGGGGCATCGAGCAGTCGCGCAACCTGATGACCGTGCGCGCGGCGGCGCAAGTCGGGATGGAGCATGTCGTCGACATGATCCAGCGCATCGGCGTCACGCAGCAGAAGCTGCCTCCCTACCTTGCCTATGCGCTCGGTGCAGGCGAGACCACCGTGACGCGCATGGTCAACGCCTATTCGATCCTGGTCAACCAGGGACGCGCGCTCAATCCCTCGCTGATCGACTTCGTCCAGGACCGCCACGGCAAGGTGGTGTGGCCGGAGAACTGGCGGGCATGCGGCGGTTGCAACGCGCGCGACTGGAACGGCGGGCATATGCCGCGGCCGATCGCGCGCGTCCGCCAGATCGTCGATCCGGTGACCGCCTATCAGATGGTGCACATCACCGAAGGCGTGATCCAGCGCGGCACCGCCACCGTGCTGCGCGATCTCGGGCGCCCGATGATGGGCAAGACCGGCACGTCGACCGGCCCGACCGACGTATGGTTCGTCGGCGGCACGCCGCAGATGATCGGCGGGCTCTACATCGGCTATGATTCGCCCTCGAACCTGGGAGGCTATGCACAGGGCGGTACGATCGCCGCGCCAATCTTCAAGGAATTCGCGACGCCCGCGTTCGCTGGTCTCGAAAAGCTGCCGTTCCGGGCGCCGGCGGGCACGCGGATGATGCGGATCGACCGTGCGAGCGGAAAGCCGGTGTTTGGCGCCTGGCCGTCGGCGGATCCCCTGTCGTCGGTGATCTGGGAAGCGTTCAAGCCTGAGAGCGAACCGCGCCGCAATCGCCGTATCGAGCAAGAGGAGGCGCCGAAGGAAGCGAAGCCGGCTGTCGGGCGCCAGGAGAAGCCGCGCGACAGCGATTTCCTGAATCGCCAAGGCGGTATCTACTAGCGGGACGCATCCCTATATCCGCCGCAAATCCGCGGCACATGCCGCAACAACGTCACTGGAGTTTGGAATGCGCGCCGAAGCGCAAGCACATGTCGACAAGATCAGGGCCGCGCTCGCGCTGCTGCGTCGGTTTCTCGATTGGGACCGCGCGCTGCGCCGGCTCGACGAACTCAATGCCAGGGTCGAGGACCCGACGCTGTGGAACGATGCCAAGCTCGCGCAGGAAGTGATGCGCGAGCGCCGCCGGCTCGAGGAGGCGATCGGCGCGACACGCGCGATCGAGACCGAAGTCAACGACACCGCCGAGCTGATCGAAATGGCGGAGGCCGAAGGCGACGAGCAAATGGCGAGCGAAGGCACCGCCGCGCTAGCCGCGCTCGCCGAGCGTGCCGAGCAGGACAAGGTCAAGGCGTTGCTGTCGGGCGAAGCCGACGCCAACGATACCTATCTCGAGATCAACTCGGGTGCCGGCGGTACCGAGAGCAACGACTGGGCCGAGATGCTCCAGCGCATGTACACGCGCTGGGCCGAGCGCCACGGCATGAAGGTCGAGCTGGTCGACTATCACGCCGGCGAGCAGGCCGGGATCAAGTCGGCGACGCTGCTGGTGAAGGGCGAGAATGCCTATGGCTATGCCAAGACCGAGAGCGGCGTGCATCGGCTGGTGCGCATCTCGCCGTACGACAGCAGCGCGCGGCGCCACACCAGCTTCTCGTCGGTGTGGGTCTATCCGGTGATTGACGACGACATCCAGGTCGACATCAACGAAGGCGATCTGCGCATCGACACCTATCGCTCGTCGGGCGCGGGCGGCCAGCACATCAACACCACCGATTCGGCGGTACGCATCACCCATTTGCCGACCGGGATCGTCGTCGCCTGCCAAAACCAGCGCTCGCAACACAAGAACCGCGCGGAGGCATACAACCAACTGCGCGCACGGCTCTACGAGCATGAGCTGCGCAAGCGCGAGGAAGAGGCGGACGCCGTCAACGCCACCAAGACCGACATCGGCTGGGGCCATCAGATCCGCAGCTACGTGCTCCAGCCCTATCAGCTGGTGAAGGACCTGCGCACCGGCGTGACGTCGACTTCGCCGCTGGACGTGCTCGACGGCGACCTCGACGCGTTCATGGCGGCTGCGCTGTCGCAGCGCGTGACCGGCGAGAAGGTCGAAGTGGAGGACGTCGATTGATCAGTGCGGGGGGCGTGCGGACCGGGGCGGGCTGGGGCGGCGTGGTGCTGGCGCTGCTTGCCGTCGCCGCGTGCGACGGTGGCCCGGCGACGTCCCCGAAGGCCAACGAGCCCGAGCTCCATTTCCCTGCTGCCGACCGTCCGGTCGCGCATATCGTCAGTAGCGGCTGGTCTAACGAGGCGGACCGCGACCGGTTGAACGAATTCGGCACCGTGATGGACCGCGCCGGGATCAAGCCGGGCATGACCGTCGCCGACATCGGCGCCGGCGAAGGCTATTACACGGTGCGGCTCGGCACGCGCGTCGGCAAGCATGGCCGCGTGCTCGCCGAGGATATCGTGCCCGAGGTCCGCGACGCGCTCGCCGAACGCGTCGCGCGCGAGCGTCTAGACAATGTCAGCGTCCGCCTCGGGCAGCCCGCCGATCCGCGTCTCCCCGAGCACAGTTTCGATCGCGTGTTCATGGTGCACATGTACCACGAGATCGAATCGCCCTATGAATTCCTCTGGCGGATGCGCCCCTCGCTCAAGCCCGACGGGACCGTAGTGGTGGTCGATGCCGATCGGACGACGCAGGATCACGGCACGCCACCGGCGCTGCTCACCTGCGAGTTCAACGCGGTCGGCTACAAGCTGGTATCGCTCCAGGACACGCCCGCGGCCGGCGGCTATATCGCGATCTTCCGCGCGCAAGGCGCTCGGCCCGACCCGGCGGCGATCAAGCCGTGTCCGAATCTGCCGGCTTGACCCCGCGGCCCACTATTCACTGTTGTTGAGCGCATGAAAACCTCGTCTCCTTGTGATGAATATGCTACGGCATATGCCAAGGAGTCTCAATGAACGCCGAGCGACATGTCAAATTGTTCAAGAACGGCCGTAGTCAGGCCGTTCGCATCCCTCGTGAATTCGAGCTTCCGGGCGAGGATGCGATCATCCGCAAGGAAGGCGCACGCCTCATCATCGAACCGGCTCCGGCCCGTTCGCTGCTGGCCGTACTCAAGAGCTGGGAGCCTCTCGACGAGGAATTCGGGCCAATCGAGGACTTTCCTCCCGATCCCGTCGATCTCTGACCATGTACCTGCTCGACACCAACATAATGTCGGACCTGATCCGGCATCCCGATGGCGCAGTCGCCGCCCGTATCGCCGAGGCGAGCGAAGCGGTAGTCGCGACGAGCATTATCGTTGCCGCCGAACTGCGTTTCGGTGCAGAACGCCGCGGGTCGGAGCGCCTCACCGCCAGGGTCGACGAGCTGCTCCGTCTCGTGCCGGTCCACCCGCTCAAAGAGGACGCGGACGGCCATTATGGGCGCCTGCGCGCTGACCTCGAAAGACAAGGCAAGCCGATCGGCAACAACGACATGCTGATCGCCGCCCACGCGCTCGCGCTCGATGCCACGCTCGTGACCGACAATCTCCGCGAGTTCGAACGGGTGCCGGGGCTCCGGGTCGAAAACTGGCTTCGCCAGTCTTGATCGCTGACCCGTTGGGCGTTCGAGACATAGCGCCTCGCCTTCGATTCGCGCTCTTGCTCGCGTATGGGGCGGAACATTGTAACATCGGCGACCTTGGCGCGGCCCACGCCGCCCGCTAATCCCGCGTCATGCATCAATATCTCGACCTGATGGAACGCGCGCTGGCGCACGGTGCCGAAACGCGCGACCGCACCGGCGTCGGCACGCGCTCCGTGTTCGGCCACCAGATGCGCTTCGACCTTTCGGCCGGCTTCCCGATGCTCACGACCAAGAAGCTGCATTTCCGCTCGATCGCGATCGAGCTGCTGTGGTTCCTGCGCGGCGACACCAATGTCGCCTGGCTGCAGGAGAACAAGGTCAGCATCTGGGACGAATGGGCCGATGCGAGCGGCGATCTCGGGCCGGTGTATGGCAAGCAGTGGCGCGATTGGGAAACCGCCGACGGCCGTCACATTGACCAGATCGCCGAGCTGATCGCCACACTCAGGGCCAACCCGGCGTCGCGCCGGATGGTGGTGTCGGCGTGGAACCCGGGCGACTTGCACGCGATGGCGCTCGCGCCCTGCCACTGCCTGTTCCAATGCCATGTCGCGAACGGCAAGCTCTCGCTCCAGCTCTACCAACGCTCGGCGGACATCTTCCTCGGCGTGCCGTTCAATATCGCGAGCTATGCGCTGCTCACGGTCCTGCTCGCGCAGCAGGCCGACCTCGAGCCCGGCGAGTTCGTCTGGACAGGCGGTGACTGCCACCTCTACCTCAACCATCTCGAACAGGCGCGCGAACAGCTGGCGCGTACACCGGGACCGCTGCCGCGGCTCGCGATTCTGCGCAAAGCCGAGAGCATCGATACGTATCGCTATGAGGACTTCGTGCTTCACGACTATGCCGCGCAGCCGCACATCAAAGCGGCGGTGGCGGTCTAGGTGCGGTGGCGGTCTAGGTGATGAGTCTGCGGCGCCGCCTGCGCGGCATCGCGCTGGTCGAAAAGCTCGGGCCGGGCATCGTTACCGGCGCGGCGGACGACGATCCCAGCGGCATCGCCACCTATTCGCAGGCGGGCGCGCAGGCAGGCTTTGGGCTGTTGTGGACGCTGCTGCTCACCTATCCGTTGATGGCCTCGGTGCAGCTGATCAGCGCACACATCGGCCGCGTGACCGGCGCCGGGCTCGCCAAGAATATGGGGCGGCTGTTCCCGGGTCCGGTGGTGACTCTGCTCGTCGCACTGCTGTTCGTGGCGAACACGATCAACATCGGCGCCGATCTCGCGGCGATGGGGGAGGCGGGTGCGATGGTGACAGGAATGTCGCCGCATGCGCTGACCATCGCCTTCGCCTTGGCCTCGTTGCTCCTCCAGCTGTTCATGCCCTATCATCGCTATGCCGGGGTGCTCAAATGGCTGACGCTGGTGCTGTTCGCCTATTTCGCGGTGCTGTTGTTCGTGCGTCTCGATTTCGCTCAGGTCGTGCGCGGGCTGGTGATCCCGCACATGGACGGCAAGAGCGCGCTCGTGACCGTGGTCGCGGTGTTCGGCACCACGATCAGCCCCTATCTGTTTTTCTGGCAGAGCGCGCAGGAAGTCGAGGAAGTCGAACGTCATCCGGACGAGCATCCGCTGATCGTGGCCCCGGGAGAGGCGCAGGGCGAACTCCGCCGCATGCGCTACGATACGCTGATCGGCATGGCGCTCTCGAACCTGGTCGCAATGGCGATCATGATCGCGACGGCGGCGACGCTCCACGTGCACGGCGTCACGCAGATCGCCACCGCCGCGCAGGCTGCGCAAGCGCTCGAGCCCGTCGCCGGCAGGTTCGCCTTCCTGCTGTTCAGCCTGGGCATCATCGGCACTGGGCTGCTCGCAGTGCCGGTGCTTGCGGGCTCGGCGGCCTATGCCGTCGGCGAGAGCCGCGGCTGGAGCGTCGGGCTCGAGCATCCGCCCTGGGAAGCGGTCGGCTTCTATGGCGTGATCGGCGCCGCGACGTTGCTCGGTATCGCGATCGACTGGTCGCCCATCGATCCGATCCAGGCCTTGTTCTGGAGCGCGGTGCTCAATGGCGTGATGGCAGTGCCGATCATGATCGCGATGCTGTTGGTAGTGATGCGCCATGAAGCGATGGGGCAATTCACGGCGTCGCGGCGGCGGCTCGTGCTTGGCTGGTCGGCAGCGCTGGTGATGGCTGCGGCAGTGGTCGCGATGGCGGTTTTCAGATAGATCGACAGCAGTGATCACTTTCTATCTGGCGCGCGCGGACAATGGCGTGATCGGCGTCGACGGCGCGCTGCCGTGGCGCATTCCGGGCGAGCTCAGGCGCTTCAAGGCGATGACGATGGGCAAGCCGATGGTGATGGGGCGCAAGACCTTCGCATCCTTTCCCGCGCCGTTGCCTGGCCGCCGCCATATCGTGCTGACGCGCGATCGGAACTGGCGCGCAGAAGGTGCCGAAGTCGCGCATTCGGCGGCGCAGGCAATCGAGCTCGCCGGCGACGTGCCCGAAGTCGCAGTGATCGGCGGCGCGGAGATCTTCGCGCTGTTCGATGCCGATCGCGTCGAGCTCACCGAAGTCCATGCCGCGCCGGCCGGCGACGCCATCGTCCCGCCGTTCGCGCCCGCCGAATGGCGCGAGACCGCGCGCCAGGATTTGCCGGGCGGCGCGGATCACCCGCCCTACAGCTTCGTCTCGCTCGAGCGCCGTCGATGAAATGGCTGCGCTGGCTGCTATTGCCGCTCGCGGTGGCGGCGATCGTCGTATTCGGGCTCCTGCCCGCGCTGCTCGAAGCGGGGATGAACAAGGTCGAGACTGGCTCGTTGCCCAAGGTCTCGGCAAGCACCGGGGCGCTGCACGCCTCGCTGCAAATCGCCGACATGCACGCCGACACGCTGATGTGGCGCCGCGACCTGATCGACGAGGGCGCGCGCGGCCAAGTCGACTTGCCGCGGCTGATCGCGGGCAATGTTGCGCTCCAGGTTTTCTCGTCGGTGACCAAGACGCCGCGCGGCCAGAACTACGACGCCAATGGCGCCAACAGCGACAACATCACGCCGCTCGCAATCGTCCAACTGCAGCCGGTGCGCACCTGGGGATCGCTGCTCGAACGGTCCTTGTGGCACGCGACCAAGCTTGCGCGTGCGGCCGAGCGTTCGAACGGCCAGCTGCGCGTGATCCGCACGCCGGCCGAGCTCGACCAGCTCCTCGCCGACCGCGCGAAGGGCAAGAAGATCGTCGGCGCAATGCTCTCGATCGAGGGGCTGCACGACATCGAAGGCAAGATCGCCAATCTCGATCGGCTCCATGATGCCGGTTTTCGCATGGCCGGGCTCGCGCACTTCTTCGACAATGACATCGCCGGATCGATGCACGGCCAGGCCAAGGGCGGACTTACGCCGTTCGGCGTGCAAGTGGTGCGCCGGATGGAAGCGCTCGGCATGATCGTCGACATCGCACATGCCAGCCACGCGACGGTCGCACAGGTGCTGGCGATGGCGAAACGCCCCGTGGTGTCGAGCCATGGCGGCGTGCAGGCGACGTGCAAGGTCAACCGCAACCTCACCGACGACGAGATCCGCGGCATCGCGCGCACCGGCGGCGTGATCGGCATCGGCTATTGGGACGCCGCGATCTGCTCGACCGACCCGCGCGCGGTCGCTGCCGCCGTCGCGCACGTCCGTGACCTGGTCGGAATCGACCATGTCGGGCTCGGCTCGGACTTCGATGGCGATGTGACGACACGATTCGATTCGTCGCAACTCGCGGTCGTGACGCAGTCGCTCGTCGACCGCGGTTTCTCGCCCGACGACATCCGCAAGGTGATGGGCGGCAATGTCCTCCGCGTCATCCGCGCGGGGATCGTGCCGGCGCGTTAGCGCTGGATTGGTTTTGTTCGCGCTGAGACGCGAAGACGCAGAGATCGATCGTCCGCCGCGCTGGCGATCCTTCTTTCAAACGTCAGCTTTGGCTGCGGCATGGCCGCAAGATTCAACATCTCTGGGCCTCCGCGTCTCTGCGCGAATCGACAAACTTGCCCTATCCCCGCGATCCGAAGACCGCGAAACTTGGCACTCGCCAACTCGGCCCCTATAGCCCCGCGCATGGAGCGGCTGGACGGCGGCTCGGCGGTTCCGAGCCGGTTCAGGGGCGCGGTCGTCGCGCTGGGGAATTTCGACGGATTCCACCTCGGACACCAGGCGGTGGCGGGTCGAGCGATCGCGCGGGCACGCGCCGAGGGGCGGCCGGCGATCGTCGCCACGTTCGATCCGCATCCGATGCGGCTGTTCAATCCCGACGCGGCGCCATTCCGCCTGACTTCGCTCGACCAGCGCCAGCGGCTGTTCGCCGCGGCCGGGGCGGACGCGATGCTGGTGTTTCCGTTCGACCGCACGCTCGCCAGCCTGACTGCCGAAGCCTTCGCCGCCGAGCGGCTGGTGGCGACAATCGGTGCCGCTGCGGTCGTCACCGGTGACGATTTCACCTTCGGCAAAGGCCGTAGCGGCAATGTCGAAGCGCTCGGATCGCTGGGCGCGCGCTTCGGTTTCGCCGTCGAGACAGTGGCGCCGGTGTCGCACCACGGCGAGCCGGTGTCGTCGAGCCGGATCCGCGCGCTGCTGCAGGCGGCGCGCCCGCGCGATGCCGCCGAGTTGCTCACGCGCCCCTTCGCGATCGAAGGCACGGTCGAACGGGGCGCGCAGCTCGGCCGCGAGCTCGGATGGCCCACCGCCAATCTGCGGCTCGGCAAATATCTGCGCCCGAGCTATGGCATCTATGCGGTGCGCGGCCGGCTCCCCGACGGCCGCGTGCTGGACGGCGTCGCGAGCCTGGGCATCCGCCCGAGTTTCGAGCCGCCGGTCGAATTGCTCGAACCGCATTTTTTCGATTTCTCCGGCGACCTTTACGGCCACATGATCGAAGTCGCGCTGATCGAGTTTCTGCGTCCCGAAGCCAAATTCGACAGTCTGGAGGATCTCCAACGGCAGATCGGTGCCGACGCCGAGCGGGCACGCGCGATCCTCGCCGGCTGACTCGCTACGCGCAACATCCACTTTGCATGGGAGCGCGGCTTCCCCTATCTGCGGCGCTCCCATGAGCGACGCACCTGAAAACCAGCGCGATTGGCGCGACACGGTCTTCCTGCCGACGACCGATTTCCCGATGAAGGCCGGCCTTGCCCAGAAGGAACCGGCGATCCTCGAGCGCTGGGCGCGGATCGACCTCTATCGGAAGCTGCGTGAGGCGCGCGCCGGCCGGAAGCGCTTCCTGCTCCACGATGGCCCGCCCTATGCCAATGGCGACATCCATATGGGCCACGCCATGAACAAGGTGCTGAAGGACATCATCGTCCGCAGCCAGACCTTGCTTGGCAAGGACGCGCCCTATGTCCCGGGCTGGGATTGCCATGGCCTGCCGATCGAGTGGAAGATCGAGGAAGCCTATCGCGCCAAGAAACAGTCCAAGGACGAAGTCCCGCCGGCCGAATTCCGCGCCGAATGCCGCGCCTATGCCGCGCATTGGGTCGGCGTGCAGCGCGAACAGTTCAAGCGGCTCGGGGTGATGGGCGATTGGGACGATCCCTATCTCACGATGAACTTCGACTCCGAGGCGACGATCGCCGGCGAGCTTTTGAAGTTCGCCGAGGATGGGCTGCTCTACCGAGGCGCCAAGCCGGTGATGTGGTCGCCGGTCGAGAAGACCGCTCTGGCCGAAGCCGAAGTCGAATATGAGGACATCGTTTCCACCCAGATCGACGTGGCGTTCGAGATCGTCGAGGCGCCGAACGCGCCCGAACTGGTCGGCGCGCATGCGGTGATCTGGACGACCACGCCGTGGACGATCCCGGTCAACCAAGCTCTGGCCTATGGGCCTGAGGTCGAATATTCGCTCGTGACCTCCCCTGAAGAGGGAGGGCCTGCGTTTCTCGTTGCAACCGATCTGGTCAGTTCCTTCACGGCCAGGACCAAGTTGGGCACGGGCGGGCACGACTGGATCATTGTCAACGACTTCAAGGGCGCGAAGCTCGCCGGCGCCGTCGCCCACCACCCGTTGCACCATCTCGGCGGCTTCTTCGCGCGCCCGCGTCCGTTCCTGCCCGGCGATTTCGTGACCACCGACGCCGGCACCGGGCTGGTGCATATGGCGCCCGATCACGGCGAGGACGACTTCCTGCTGTGCAAGGCGCATGGCATCGATCCGGTGTTCGCCGTCGATAACGGTGGCTTCTATCGCGCCGACTGGCCGTGGCTCGGCGGGCAAGGCAGCGTCATCAACAAGAAGCTCAACGCGCCCGATGGTCCGATCTGCTCGGACCTGCGCGAAGCGGGCGCGTTGCTCGCGGCATCGGAAGATTTCAAGCACAGCTATCCGCACAGCTGGCGCTCGAAGGCCAAGATCATCTTTCGCTGCACGCCGCAGTGGTTCATCCCGATGGACCGCGCGGGCGACGCCGGCGGGCTTGCCAGCACGGCGCCCGACTATGACGGCGAATCCGCTTCGTCCTATTTCGACCAGGCGGCCGCTGCGGCCGCTGGCGCGGGCAATGCGCCGACGTTGCGCGAACTCGCGCTCGACGCGATCGACCGCACGCGCTGGGTTCCCGAAAAGGGCCGCAACCGCATCCGCGCGATGGTCGAGGGACGACCCGACTGGGTGATCAGCCGCCAGCGCGCGTGGGGCGTGCCGATCGCGCTCTATGTCCACAAGGCGACCGGCGAATATCTGCGCGACTCGGCAGTCAACGCGCGCATCCTCGACGCCTTCCGCGCCGGCGGTGCCGATGCCTGGTTCGGCGCCGATCACCAGGCGCTGCTCGGAGCAAAGTACAAGCTCGACGACTATGAAGTCGTTACCGACATTCTCGACGTGTGGTTCGACTCGGGCTCGACGCACAGCTTCGTGATCGAGAAGCGCTACGGGGCGGGCACGCGCGCCGATCTCTATCTCGAAGGATCGGACCAGCATCGCGGCTGGTTCCAGTCGTCGCTGCTCGAAAGCGTCGGCACGCGCGGCCGCGCCCCCTATGACGCGGTGCTTACCCACGGCTTCGCGCTCGACGGCCAGGGGCGGAAGATGTCGAAGAGCCTCGGCAACGTCGTGGATCCCTTGAAAGTGATCGACGAGAGCGGCGCCGACATCCTGCGCCTGTGGGTCGCGCAGACCGATTATTTCGAGGACGTGCGCATCGGCAAGGAAGTGCTCGCCGGCACTTCCGACGCCTATCGCAAGCTGCGCAACACGTTCCGCTATCTGCTCGGCGCGCTCGATGGCTTCACCACCGCCGAGAAGATCGCAGTCGCGAAGATGCCCGAGCTCGAACGCTATGTGCTCGACAAGCTCGGCCAGCTCGACGTCGAGTTGAAGACCGCGGCGGAGGCGTTCGAGTTCAACCGCTACGCGCGCGCGCTGCTCGATTTCGCGAACGACGATCTGTCGGCGTTCTTCTTCGATATCCGCAAGGACTCGCTCTACTGCGATGCGCCGGCCGATCCCAAGCGCCGCGCCTATCGCACCGTGCTCGACATCTTGTTCCACGCGCTGGTGCGCTATGCGGCGCCGCTGGTGCCGTTCACCGCCGAGGAAGTGTGGCAGGCACGGTTCCCCAGCGACGATGGATCGGTGCACCTCCTCGAATGGCCCGACCTGCCCCTCCAACCCGGTGACATGCCGGTCGGTACCGAATGGGAGGATATCCGCCGGTTGCGCCAGCGCGTTACCGAAGCGATCGAGCCCTATCGCCGCGAAAAGACGATCCGCTCGAGCCTCGAGGCCGAAGTGGCCGTGCCCGAGCTGTTGTTGCCGCCGGTCGAGCTGGCAGAAGCGTTCATCGTGGCTTCAGTGTCGCGTGGCGATGGTGACGCCGTGAGCGTGCGCCGGACCAAGCTTCACAAATGCGGGCGCTGCTGGCGCCATTTGCCCGAAGTTGCCGATGACGGCGGCTTGTGCCACCGCTGTACCGGGGTGGTGGGATGAAAATCGGGCAATATCGGGCATTCGGCGTCACGGTCGCCATTCTCGTCTTTCTGGCGGACCAGGCGATGAAATATGTCGTCACCGGTCCGCTCGGCCTCGATATAGAGGGCGAGCATCTGCACCTGCTGCCGATCTTCGACTTGCAGTTCGTGCAGAATGTCGGCGTGTCGCTCGGACTGCTCAAGGCCGACAGCAACATGATGCGCTGGCTTCTGGTCGCGCTGACGGGCGTGATCGCGCTGGGGGTCGCGGTGTGGATGACGCGCGAAAGGCAGCGTGCCGACCTCATCGCGCTCGGCATGGTGCTCGGCGGCGCGCTCGGCAATATCCTCGATCGCGTACGGCTCGGCTATGTCGTCGACTATGCCGATCTGCACTTCGGCCAGTGGCGCCCTTTTTTGGTCTTCAATGTGGCCGATGCGGGAATTACGATCGGCGTGCTGATCCTGTTGATCCGCGCGCTACTGGTGCGCGAACGAACGAACAGCACCCCTGTGGAGAACGGACAGAATGCGTAAGGTTGGAATGGTTGCGGGGGGTGCGCTTGCCGTGTTGCTCGCCGGTTGCGGGCATAGCGGGTTGAATCGCGATCGCCCGGACGAGCTCGCCGTTGCGCGCCAGGCGCCGCTGGTGATTCCGCCCGACTATGCGCTCGTGCCGCCGCGGCCGGGCGCCGCGCGCCCGCAGGACAAGGCACCCGCCGAACAGGCGCTCGACGCGCTCTACGGCGGCGCCGCGCCGCGCAGCCTGGGCGAAAATGCCGCGCTCGATGCCGCGGGGCGGACCGCCGCCGATAACGGCATCCGCACGAGCGCGGGCGCCAAGACTCCGCCGACGGTCGACAAGGGCGCGACCACGCGCGACATCATCGCCGCCCCCGAGGGCGACGGCGCGACGGCGAAGACCGCGACGCCGTAATTCTCGCTTTTGCTGAAAACAGGACGGCCCGCGAGTCAGGCGACTCGCGGGCCGGCTTGTTTGCGTCGGGCGGCGCGCACGCCGCCCGATTCGATCAGAAGGCGACGGTCAGCGAACCGACCACGCCGCTCTTGCTGGCGTTCTTGCCCGAAGGCGTAAAGAAGTCCCCGTCGGTGTCGACATATTGCAGGCCGAGCGTCAGGTTCTTGTAGGTCGCCGTCGCGCCGACACTATAGTCGGTATATTCCTTGCCGATCGACAGCCAGCTCGGACCCCAGGTGTGGCCAAGATGGCCGGTAAGGCCAAGCGGCGTCTTGGGGATCGCGAGCGAGACGTCACCCGCGAGATAGAAATTGTCCTGCTTCGGTCCGATCTGGTCGAGCGCCAGCGCCTGTTGCTTCGGCGCGTAGTTCCCCGTCACCTTGAGGGTCGCGGGGCCAGCCGTGTACGCCACGGAGGCATAGGGTTCGACGAAGTCCGACTTGGTGACGTCTCCAAGCAGGCGCGTGCCCGGGTAGACGTAATAGAGCACGCCGATGTCGAACGTCGCACCGCTGAACGTCTTCTTGAATCCGGCGATCAGGTCGAGTTCCTGATGCGCCGTGCCGTGCGCGGTGACATAGCTGTCGACCGAGGAGCCCCAGAACGAAACATAGAAGCCTGACGAATGGCTGACCGTCGCGCCGGCCTGAGCGGCGAAGTTGCCATCGGTCTGCGAGATACCGCGGAAGCGATAATCGCTGACGATCGCGGCCGTGGCGTTGAACGTGAAATCCGACGCGGGAGCGTCCTGCGCAAGCGCCGGAGTCGCGGCGGAGGCGAGCGCGAGCGCGCCCAGAGAGATGATCGAGAAACGCATCGAGAGAATCCTTATGCTGCGATGGTTCCCGCCTGCCGCCAAGGGGTGCCGCGACTGTCATATGCGCGCAGCTTTTCCCTTAGGCTGGCCACCTAGTGCCGGATCAGGTTGCAGTGCACAACATATTCTGGCGGAGCGCGGCGCGGAATGTCACGCAGTGTTGCGCAGTAGCAACATTCGCGCCACAGGATTGCTATTGCCGCCGAACGCTACGGAAGAGCGGGCCGGAACGGCAATGCACTGGCCGGCGTACCTCACATCAGATGCGTATTTCGACCACCGCGTCGACTTCGACAGCCGCTCCGAGCGGCAAAGCGGCGACACCGACGGCGCTCCGCGCATGGCGGCCGGCCTCGCCGAAGAGCGCCTGCATCAACTCCGACGCGCCATTGGCAACCTTGGGCTGATCGGTGAAGGTGGGAGCGGAATTGACGAACACCCCGAGCTTTACCACGCGCACCACGCGATCGAGATCGCCATCGAGCGCCTTGTGCAGCTGGGCGACGAGCATCAGCCCGCAGCGTCGTGCCGCTTCCTGGCCGAAGCCGAGGTCACGCTCTTCCCCCAGCCGGCCGGTCATCACTTGCCCGTCGCGAAACGGCAGCTGCCCCGAGACGTGCAGCAACTCGCCGACGGTGACCGTCGGCACATAGGCTGCAACCGGCGCCGCGGCTTCGGGAAGGGTGAGGCCGAGGTCGGCCAGCTTCGCGAGAATCGTGCTGCTCATGATTTTGCCTCAACCTTCGTAACGGGCTCGGGGAAGACAGCAGGGGCACCCGCCGCGAATCGCGCGCCGATCCACCGAGCGGCATCGCGCCAGTCGTCGATTCGGGCATGTGCGAGTGGCGCCGGTGGGATATGCGGCGCGAGTTCGGGCTCCGATATCATGTGGAGGCGATGCACCTGTGGAGCGTGCTCAGCGACCGATTCATGATGGCGGGCGAGGTCGTCGACGAATACCGCAACGCTCGGGCGTCGTGCCGCGACCAGCCGTGCCACCGCAGGACCCTTGGGCCCCTGGTTGCACACCACTTCGTGCGAGAAGATGCCATGCGCCGAAAGCTGCTCGAAGCGCGGCTCGCGGCAATGGTCGAGCAAGTTCGTCAGGATTACGACATCGGCCGCCTCGGCGAGGTTCGCGAGCGCCTCGCGCGCGTGCGGTACGGGCGTCTGGCGCGCCATCTCTGCCGGGAAAAAGGCTTCGATCAACTCGCGTATCTCGTCTGCGCCGACCTGCTCACCCGTTGCGCGATGCCGCAGCGCCGTCTCGAAGTCGTGATTCGGCAAGCGGAAGTCGATGTCCCGCGACTCGTCGAGCCACACGCGGAAATGCCGCGCCATGTGCAGCAGGACTTCGTCGCAATCGCAGATCAGCAGCGGTTTCATCGGTTCTCCAGCGCGCGCCGCGCGTCGACGAGCGCGGCGGGTGTCACGTCGAGCGCCTCGGCGCAAGCGACTAGATCGGGCTCATGGCCTTCGAGAAACGCGATGGTCGCGGCCAGCAACGCCGGCTCTCCCGCGCGCGCGCGCAATTCGCCTGGCGCAAGCCCGGTGAGTGCCAGGAGTCGCTGCGCGCGGGTTGCATCGCCGACGATCCAGCCGAGCGCCGCTAGTGCGAGAGTCTCCGGATTTGTCACCGATTCGCGCATGGCCTAGAAGGGCTCCGGTTTCACGAGGTCGCCAGTGACGAAGCGCGTGCTCGTTGTCGAGGACAACGAACTCAATTTGAAACTCTTTTGCGATCTGCTGCGCGCCCATGGGTTCACGGCGGAGCCGGTCCGCGACGGACGCGATGCGGTCGCGCATGCCCGGGCGTTCGTGCCCGATCTGGTGATCACCGACATCCAATTGCCGCATGTCACTGGGATCGAGCTAATCGCCTTGCTGCGCAGCGATCCGCAGCTTGCTGCGGTACCGATCATGGCGGTCACTGCCTATGCGGGTCGCGATGACGAGGAACGCGCGCGTGCCGTCGGCGCCAATGCCTATGTCACCAAACCGATCTCGCTCGCACGGTTCATCGAGGAAGTGCGCGGGCTGTTGGCGGAAACGCCGGCGGATTAGAGCGAGTCGTTCGCGGCTGCGGGGGCCCGCTTTCGCCAGCGTGCAGTAACTCGAAGCGTGCCGCGCGTTACTTGATCTTGGCTTCCTTGAACTCGACGTGCTTGCGCGCGACGGGATCGTATTTGCGGAACGAGAGCTTCTCGGTCTTGGTCCGCGGATTCTTCTTGGTGACGTAGAAGAAGCCCGTGTCGGCGGAGCTGACGAGCTTGATCTTCACCGTAGTCGGCTTGGCCATGGGCCTATTCCTTATAAATCGAAAAGGCGGCGCGCCGCGTGGCGCCCGCCGTACGGCCGCGGCGCATGCGACAGTGGCGGTCGATTGTCAAGGCAGTTGCGGGTTCACGCGGCCTTAACCGGCGATGGTCCAGCCTGTCGATAGAGGCGGGAGACGGGCCGTGGCGGAAGAGGGTGTTTCGAGCGACGTACGAGCACAGCTCGCGGCGCGGATCGACGCGATCGGGTGCGCGGCGCCGAACGACATGCGAATCGAACTCGACATGTTGCGCCGCCTCGCGCGGCTACATCGGGTCATGCCGGTGCTCGCGGTGATTCCGCTGCTCGATGCGGCGCTCGCGCGCGGCGAACGCGGACCGCTCGTATTCGGTGGGCTCGGCGTGCTGCGCGAGGCCGCGGGCTGCGGGCGAATCGACGAGCAAGCCGCCAGCATCTTCGCCGCCGCCGCCTCGGTGCGTCTCGCCGGCGGATAAGCGCGGCGGCGCGCAAGCGGCCTTCAGCGCCCGCGCGGCTGGTCCATCAGGCCGATGAAGAACGCCGTGACCACCGTCTGGAGCCCGAGGCACGACAGCAGCATCGACGGAATGGTGAGCCGCATCAGCCGCGCCGGATTCATGTCGCCGAAGCCACGGCTCGCCCAGATCGCGGTGGCGGCGGCGGCGCCGAGAATGCCGAGCGTCAGCATCGTGCCGCCGGCGAGGCAGGCGCGCTCGACGCTGAACCAGTTGCGAACACGGCGCATTGCCCCGCCTTCGGGCCACAGCCCGGCGATCGCGCCATAGCGCTGCGCCAATAGCGACAGGCCTACCAGCTGCGAGCCCATCAATACTGCCATCGCCGCGAAGATCATCGTGTGCACGCCGAGCTGGACATGTCCGAGCCGAAGGTCGCCTGGCGCCAGCCCGAACACGCCGAGCAGTCCGAGCGCCGCCAGCGCGAGCCCCGGATAGAGCAGCAGCCATTTGGGGGCATAGATCAGCAGGAAGCGCAGATGACGCCACCCGTCGCGCCAGGTACGCAAATGCGGTGCGCGAGAGCGGCCGTCGGGGCGCAGCGTGGTCGGCACCTCGCGGATATCGAGCTGCTCGATCGCGGCCTTGACCACCATCTCGCTGGCGAATTCCATCCCTGGCGCGGTCAGGCCGAGCCCCAGCATGCGTTCGCGGCGGAACGCGCGGAGACCGCAATGGAAATCCCCGATGTCGGTGGCGAAGAAAGTACGGCCGAGGAAACTCAGCACTGGATTGCCGAGCCAGCGGTGCAAGGGCGGCATCGCGCCGGCCGCGATCCCGCCCTTGAAGCGATTGCCCATGACCAGGTCGGCGCCGTCGCGCAGCGCCGCGACGAACGGCATCAGCCCGGCGAAATCATAGCTGTCATCGGCGTCGCCCATTGCGACGAAGCGCCCGCGCGCGGCGGAAATGCCGCCGATCAGCGCGGCGCCATAGCCGCGATTGGGCACCGCGACGATCCGCGCGCCCAGCGCGTTGGCGATCTGTTGCGATCCGTCGATCGAGCCATTGTCGGCGACGATCACTTCGCCGCGCAGCCCATGCGCTTCGAGGAACGCCTTGGCCGCCTTGACGCACACGCCGATCGTCTCCGCCTCGTTCAGGCACGGCATCACGATCGACAGTTCGAGTTCGAGCTCGGGCGGCGACGTGTCGTGCGGGCGGGCGGCGGCAAGCGCCATCGGCGGAATTCCTTGTGTCCGGTCGCGCCGAATGTGCCCGCCTAGGTGACAACAAAGGGTTAACTGCTAACTCGTTGTTAAGCACGATACGGCATGGCTGAAGGTCATGGACCAACCTCCGATCGTCGCCCTTCGGCAACGCCGCGCAGTTCCGGCGACGCCGCTGCTCGCGGTGCTGCTTGCGCTGGTGCTGACCGGCGCCTGGGCGCTGCGCGACTGGAGCGCGCTGTCCGCGTTCCGCCTGCCCGACAACGACGACATGATGCGGCTCGCGCAGGTTCGCGACTGGGTCGCTGGCCAGAGCTTCTGGGACCTGAGCCAGCATCGCCTCGGCCCGCCGGGCGGCGCGTCGATGCACTGGTCGCGGATCGCCGACCTCGGTCCGGCGGCGATCATCGTCACACTCACCCCGCTGCTCGGCCGCGTCGCCGCCGAACAAGCGATGTTGCTGCTCTATCCCGGCACGCTGTTCCTGGCGGCGCTGCTGATCGGCGCCCGGATCGTGCGGAATTTGCGCTCGCGTGCGGAAACCCTGTCCGTAGTCGTGCTCGCGCTCGCATTTCCCTCGGCGAGCCTGTTCCTTCCCGGGCGCATCGATCACCACGGGCTGCAGATCGTGCTGATTCTGTGGTTTTCCGAACGGCTCGTGGCACGGCCCGGTTGGCGCAGTGGCGCAGCGATGGGTGTCGCGACGGCCGTGAGTCTCGCGGTCGGCCTTGAGACGCTGCCGTTGCTGCTCGCCGGCATGGCTGCGCTGTTCGCGCGGCATTTGGTCGCGCCGGTGCGCAGTCAATTGCTGGGCTTTGCTTGCGCGCTTGGCGGGCTCACGCTGGTCTTCCTCGCGACGATCCGCCCGCTGGTCTGGCCGCACGAATGGTGTGACGGCTTTACGCCGGCCTCGACCGACGCGACTCTGCTCGCGGCGGGCTGGTTCGGCGCGGTCGCGCTGGTGCGGCTCGACGATTGGAAACATCGCCTCGCCCTCGGTGCCGGGTTCGGTGCATTGCTGCTGCCGTTGGTGCTGCACACGAGCGGCGTGTGCCTGACCGGCCCTTATGGCGCGATGGATCCGATGCTCCAGCGCCTGTGGATGAGCCGGGTAGGGGAGGCGCTGAGCCTGTTCCAGCAGGACAGCTTCGGCGTCGCGCTGAGCTATGGCGCCTATGGACTGTTGGGCGCCGCCGCGCTTGCGGTGCTGTTGCGGCAGGGCGCGTGGCGCTCGCGCAAATGGCAGGCGTTCGCGATTCTCTATGCCTCCGGCGCGCTGCTCACGCTCGCGCAGATCCGCGCGACCTATGTCGTCTCTGCGCTCGCTGCCGTGCCGGTCGCGATCCTGCTCGAGCGCGTCCGGGCGCGTACCACGAGTCCATGGCCGCGCGTGCTGGCCTGGCTGTTCGCGGTCGGGTTCAGCTGGAACCTGATGGGGGTCTATTGGGACCAGCTGTTCGCGAAGCCGGTGATCGCCGCCAAGCTGCGCCTGGGCGCATGCACCGGTGCCGGCCAGGTAGGCGCGCTCGCCGCACTGCCGCCGGGCCGCGTGATCGCGCCCCTCGATTCGGCATCCTATATCCTGGGCGGCACGCGCCACAGCGCGATCGCCGCGGCCTATCACCGCAACAATCCCGGCAACCTCGCGATGTACCGCTTCTACCTCGGCAGTCCCGCCCAGGCGGAGGCAATCGCGCGCAGCTGGCACGCAGACTATGTCGTCGCGTGCCGCGACAGCTTCGGCGAGCTCGGGCCGGCGATGGTCGACGATCGCCGCCGGCTGATTGGCCGGATCCGGGCCGGTCAGATTCCCGACTGGTTGCAGCCATTGCCGCACACGTCCGATGGGCCGCTGATCTTCCGCGTGAAAGTCGGCTTGTAGGAACGCGCCTCCCCCGCCTACAAGCCGCGCATGCAAGGGGGTACGGCCGAGAGCCTGCACTGGTGGCAGACGCGATGGTTCGTACTGCTATGCGCCGTGATCGCGGCGATACCGTTGTTGTGGCCGGAGATCCCGCCGCTCGTCGACCTGCCGGGCCATATGGGCCGCTATCGCGTGCAGCTCGACCGCGACCAATATCAATGGTTCAACGACTGGTACAAGTTCCAGTGGAGCCTGATCGGCAATCTCGGCGTCGACCTGCTGATCATCCCGCTCGGCAAGGTTTTCGGCATCGAACTCGGCGTGAAGCTCATCGTGCTCGCAATTCCGATGCTCACCGTCACCGGGCTGCTGTGGATCGCGCGCGAAGTGCACGGCCGAATCCCGGCGACGGCGCTGTTCGCCCTGCCGTTCGCCTATTCCTATCCGTTCCATTTCGGGTTCGTGAACTTCGCCCTGTCGATGGCGCTGGGGCTCAACGCCTTCGCCTGGTGGCTGCGGCTCGCTCGCCTCGGAAAGCTCCGCCTGCGTGCGATCCTGTTCGTGCCGATCTCGGTGGCGCTGTGGGTATGCCACACCTATGGCTGGGGCCTGCTCGGCGTGCTCGCCTTTTCGGCCGAGCTGATTCGCCAGCATGACCGGCGCGTGCGGCGCGACGTGCCCTGGTATCGTGACATTTGGGGCGGCTGGATCGTGCCGTGGATCCTCGCGGGCCTCAATTGTCTGGTCCTCGCGCCGCCGGTGCTGCTCATGCTGGCGTGGCGCGGCGGCCAACACGTCACGGGCGAGACCGGCGACTGGTTCAACTGGCGCGCCAAGATGCAGTGGGTGACGATGGTCTTCCGCGATCGCTGGCAGCTGTTCGACCTGTCGTGCCTTGGGATCGTCTATCTGATCCTGTTCAAGGGTCTGCGCGACCCGAACATACAATATTCGCGCAACCTCGGCCTATCCGCGCTGTTTCTGCTGGCTGTCTATCTGCTGCTGCCGCGCATCGTGTTCGGCTCGGCCTATGCCGATATGCGGCTGGTGCCATTCATGCTCGCGATCGCCGTCGTCGCGCTGCGCCCGCGCCACGGGATTCCGCTACATCATGCGACCTTGGTCGCAGTTCTCGGCATCAGCTTCTTCGGCATGCGCATGGCGGCGACGACGGCGAGCTACTGGCTTTATGACCGCACTTATCAGCGCGAGCTTGCGGCGCTCGATCATCTGCCGGTCGGCGCGCGGCTGCTCACGATGGTCGGCGAGACCTGCTACAACGAATGGGAAATGACGCGCCTCCAGCATTTCCCTGGTTTGGCGCTCGAGCGGCGCATGGCCTATGCCAACGATCAATGGTCGATGGCCGGCGGGCAGCTGCTCACCGTGCGCTATTTCAAGGCGCGGCCATTTGCCCATGACCCGTCGGAGATGGTCACCGACGTGCAATGCCCGCGCGAATGGTGGCGACCGGTCGCCCGTGCGCTCGCGCGTTTCCCGCGCGATGCGTTCGACTATGTCTGGTTGATCCGCCCTCCGGCCTATGATCCCCGCTTGAACGTCGGGTTGATCCCGGTGTGGCGCGATGGGCCGAGCGCGCTGTACAAGATCGATCACGGCGTTCCGCCGCCGACGGTCAACCGCGAGGACTTGCCGCGACCGCTGCCCGAGCGGATGCATTCTCCGCTGTCGTCGTCGCACTTGCCGGCCTAATCCCCCTTCTTGAAAGGCGCCAGTTCGGCAAGGAACGCCTGGTCGTGCTCGACCGATCGGCGTTCGCGCTCGAGATAATCGGCGACGGCGCGCCGGAAGCTCGGGTTGGGGATATAGTGCGCCGACCAGGTCGGCACCGGTACATAGCCGCGCGCGAGCTTGTGCTCGCCTTGCGCGCCGGCTTCGACACGCGCGAGTCCGCGCGCGATCGCGGCATCGATCGCCTGGTAGTAGCAAAGCTCGAAATGGAGGAACGGCACTTCCTCGACGCAGCCCCAATAGCGGCCATAGAGTGCGTCCTCGCCGATCAGATTGAGTGCGCCGGCGATCGGCTGGCCGTCGCGTTCGGCGAGGATCAGCAGGACCTTGTCGGGCATCTCTGCGCCGAGCAGCGAGAAGAAGGCGCGCGTCAGATAGGGACGGCCCCATTTGCGCGCGCCGGTGTCCTGATAGAAGTTCCAGAACGCGTCCCAATGCGCTTCGCGCAGTTCGCTGCCGCCGATATGGCGGATCGTCAGTCCTTCGACTGCCTGTGCGCGTTCCTTGCGGATAGCCTTGCGCTTGCGCGACGCCAGTGCGGCGAGGAAGTCGTCGAAACTGGCATAGCCCTGGTTCTGCCAATGGAATTGATTGCCGCGACGGATCAGCCAACCCGCTGCCTCGAACCACGGCAGCTGATCTTCTTCGACGAAGGTCACATGGCCGGATGACATGTCATTCTGGTCGACCACTGCTTCGACTGCGGCGATCAGTCCCGGCGCGAGCGCCGGCTCTCGGAGCAGAAGTCGTGGCCCCGGCACGGGCGTGAACGGTACCGCGACCTGCAGCTTGGGATAATAATTTCCGCCCGCGCGCTCCCAGGCATCGGCCCAGCCATGATCGAAGACATATTCGCCCTGGCTGTGGCTCTTGGCATAGGCGGGTGCGATCGCGCCGGGCTTGCCATCGGCGCTGTCGACGATCACCGGCAGCGGCTGCCATCCGGTTTCGGCGGTCGCCGATCGCGAGCGTTCGAGTATCGAGAGGAACGCGTGGCTGACGAACGGGTTGGCCGATCCGGCGCAGGCATCCCAATCCTCGGGCGCGATCGAAGCGACGCCGTCGGCGATGCGGGCAGTCAGCGGGCGGGCATGCACGAGCCCTGATCTAATGCCACATTGTGCGATTGCGAAGGGCGAACTTGCTAGAACGAGCCGGGCATTTCGCGTTGCGCCGTCGTCGGATGCTCGGGGATCAGTAGGTGTTGGGCTCCCGCCGCCTGCGGCGACTGGCTGCCGGCGATCGCAGTGCAGCTGCGCCCGGCGATGAAGTCGAGCGCCGCACGCGTCGAGGCTTCGTTCGGATCGCCGAGGGGTTTGCTGGTGTCGTCGGCGGCGCGGCACGATGCTTCGACCTTGGACGCCAGGCCGCTGTAATAATCTCCCTGATGCGCCGAATTCTGCACGGCGAATGCGATGATGCGCAGGCGGTCGTCGCATTGCGGCCGGTCGACGGCGATCTGGCCGACCGGCTTGCCAAAGGTGTTGCCGCCGATCAGCCCGGCATTGGCGTGGAGATACGGGATGAACGCGTTGATCACGAGCTCGCTTGCCGACGCGGTGCCCGAAAGCCCGATGAACGCGATGCGGGTGGGTGCCAGCGACTGCGTCTGTGGCGCGAAGAAGCCGGTATAGTTCTGACTCGCCTTTTCGGGGCGATAGCTGAGATAGTCGATGACGTCCGAGGTTGCACGATTGCGGCCCATCAGGCTCGCGAGCGTCTCGGCGACCGAGACCAGCCCTCCGCCGTTGTAGCGCAAGTCGACGATCACATCGGTCACGCCCGCCGCCTGGAACTGCGCAAAGGCAGTGGTCAGTGCGGAATTCGCCGGGGAGATGAAGGTGCGCAGGTTGATGTAGCCGACCTTGCGGCCGCCATCGTCGATGGTCTTGGCACCGTAGCGAGAGGAGACCGGCAGAAGCGTGTAGTCGGCCTGGGTGACACTCACATCGCGTGTGCCGCTCGCGTCGGTCACGCGCAGCACGCGTGTGGTATTCGCCGACCCGGAGGCGAGCGCCGCATCCACGCCCGCCGAACCTTGCGCGGCCATGATGTCGCTGACGTCGCGCATCGTCGATGGCGAATTGCCGATCGCGGTGATCCGTGCGCCGCGATCGATCCCGGCAGCGAGCGCTGGAGCCCCTTCGAAGCTCTCGAGCACCGTGAGCCCGGTGGTATCGACCGCGATGCGGAAACCATAGCCGGCGTTCGAACCGGCGGAATAATAAGCATCCTCGCTCGCGATGGAGGTGACGTAGGTGAAATAGCGGTCATGACCCTGGGCGCGCGCGGTGGCGGTCAGCGCATCGACATAGTCGGGCAGCGTCGAATAGGCCGCCGGATTGGCGCCGCTCGCCAGCGCAGTCGGAAATAGATACCATTCGCTCAGCTGCGCAAGCGCCCAGTCCTCGCGTTCGCGCAGCGAGCAGCCGGCAACCCCGGGAGCCGGTGTCGGGGTCGGCGTGGCCGAAGTGCCGCCACCGCCGCCACTACCGCCCGATCCGCCGCCGCAGCCGGAAACCAGCAATGCCGCGCATACCGTCAGGCCAATGCCTCGCACACGGATCGATCGCATCATGATCTCAGCAGCTTAACGATCCGGCGGCGGCATTCAACTTGGTTCGGTGTCGCCGCCCTGGACCGGCGTGCCCGACCATTGGCGGATCCGCACGTCGCGCTGCGGGAAGGGAATTACGATCCCATGTTCCTTGAATAACCACCATAATCGATTGAGCACGTCGCTCCGCAAATTGCTCACGCCGCCCTCGGGATCGCTGATCCACACGCGGATCTCGTGCTTGACCGCGCTTTCGCCGAATTCGACCAGCCAGACATTGGGCCGGGGCTCGTCTAGCACGCGCGGCGATTCGGTCGCAGCGCGGAGCATCAGCTCCTGCGCGAGCTTGAGGTCGCAGTCGTAGGCGACGCTGACCGGAATGCGCAGGCGCACGTTGCGGTTGGAATAGGACCAGTTCTCGACTTCCTGGGTCATCAGATTCTCGTTCGGAATCAGATGCTCCTTGCCTTCGCGCGTGATCACGCTGACCGCACGTACCCCAATCTTGTTGACCCAACCGAAACTGTCGCCGACCACGATCACATCGCCCGGCTTGATCGACCGGTCGGTCAGCAGAATGATACCGGCGATCAGATTGCCGACGGTCTTCTGGAGTCCGAATCCCACCGCGAGCCCGACTGCGCCCGAGAAGACCGCGAGACTGGTCAGATCGATGTCGAGCAGGTCGATGCCGACGAAGAACGCGGCGACGATGATTGCGATCGTGGAAAGCTTTTCGAACAACAGCTTCTGCGCCGGATCGAATCCGCGCGACTGGTGGATCGAATGCGAAACGATGCGGTTGGCGAAGCGCACCGCGGCGAAGAGCACCACCACCGTGATCACGATCGTGAGCAACGCGAGCAACGAGAAGCGCCGCTTGCCGATGGCGAAGCCGACCGCATCGAGTCCTTCGCTAAGACCGTGGAGGCCACCGAGCGCGCTCGACAGGATCGCGACGAAGATCGTGCCGGCGACCGACCAGGCCACCCACCGGGGAAGGCTCACGCCGCGCAGGATCGCGACCATGAGCAGCGCCGTCGCCGAGGCGAGCGCGAATCCGAGACCCACGCGCGCGAGGCTCGTCCAGTCGTCCGCATTGTAGACCAGCGCGAGCAGCAGCGCCGCGCTGCCGTGCCGCACGATCTGGCCGATGCGCGGAGCCACGCCCTCGACATGCCCGCCGACGCGGCGCACCCATAGCGCTCCGGCACGCGGCCCGAGGCGACGACCCGCGATCCAGCCGGACAGCAGCGCGAGAAGCGCCAGCGTGAACGCGAAGCCGGCGGCGAAAAACTCGCCCGGGCCCGGCATCGCCAGGCCTTCGGCGGCCAGCCAATCGCCGATCATTTTCATGCGAGCGCTGTGCGGAACGCGGCGAGCCCGGCTTCGAGGTCGGCGATCAGGTCGTCGGGATCCTCGAGCCCGATCTGCAGCCGGACCGCCGGTCCTTCCGCCTGCCAGCGCGTCGCGGTGCGGTAGCGATCGGGATCGACGGGAATCGCCAGGCTCTCGAATCCGCCCCAGCTATAGCCGATGCCGAACAGCTCGAGCTTGTCGATCAGCGCCGCGCGCGCCGCCTCGTCGCCGCCATCGAGTACGAAGGTGAACAGCCCGGCGCTGCCCTTGAAGTCGCGCACGAATGCGTCGTGCCCAGGGCAGTCCGGGAGCGCAGGATGGAGTACGCGCGCGATTTCGGGCCGCGCTTTGAGCCAGTGCGCGATCCTGAGGCCGGACTCGCCGTGGTGCTTGAGCCGCACTGCCATGGTCCGGAGGCCTCGTGCGGCGAGAAAGGCGTCGTCCGGGCTCGCGGTCTGGCCGAGCCGGTAGCTCGTCTCGCGCAGCGAACGCCAGTGGCCCGGCGCCGCCGTCACCGATCCCAGCATCACGTCCGAATGGCCGCCGACATATTTGGTGCAGGCGAGGATCGACAGGTCGATGCCCAGCGCGAGTGCCGGCAACAGCAGCGGTGTCGCCCAGGTATTGTCGAGCAGAGTGGCGAGTCCATGCCGTTTGGCGACGGCGACGATTGCCGGAATGTCTTGCACCTCGAACGTCAGGCTGCCGGGGCTTTCGAGGAACACGGCCTTGGTGTTCGGACCGATCAGCGCTTCGATGCCGGCGCCGATCATTGGGTCGTAATAGCGCGTGGTGACGCCGAAGCGCTTGAGCAGTCCGTTGGCGAAGGCGCGCGTCGGATCGTAGACGCTATCGGCGAGCAGCAGTTCGTCGCCTGCCGCAAGTACCGACAAAAGCGCGGTCGCGACCGCGGCGACGCCCGAGGGATAGAGCAACGTTCCCTCGGCGCCCGGCTCGAGCTCGGTCAGCGCGTCCGCAAGCGACCATTGGGTCGGGGTGCCGCGCCGTCCGTAGAACAGCCGGTGGTGCGTGTCTTGCGTGCCGCTCCTGCGCAGGTGCGCGACGTCATCGTAGAGGATCGTCGACGCGCGCCACACCGGCGGATTGACGATGCCCTGCGTCCATTCCTCGCGACGCCCGGCGGTCACTATTCGAGTCGCGGGGCGTTTGGGGGTCTCGTCGGCCATGCACCGCTATTAGGAGCCGTCCGGTTTGCCGGAAAGCCCCGCTCGCCTTACATCTCTGGCATGGAACCCACCCATCTCGGCAAGACCTCGACGCTGCCAGCTTCGCCCGCGGCGGCGCAGCTCGACTATGTGCCCAATCCTCGCCCCGACACCGCCTATTGCGTTCGCTTTGCCGCACCCGAGTTCACCTCGCTGTGTCCGGTCACGGGGCAGCCCGACTTCGCGCATCTGGTGATTGACTATGTGCCCGGCGCGACGATCGTCGAATCCAAGTCGCTCAAGCTGTTCCTCGGCAGTTTCCGCAACCATGCCGGCTTCCATGAAGACGTCACCGTCGGGATTGGCGCGCGGCTGTTCGGCGAAATGCGCCCGGTGTGGCTGCGCATCGGTGGCTATTGGTACCCGCGCGGTGGTATACCGATCGACGTGTTCTGGCAGTCCGGTCCACCGCCCGCGGGCGTGTGGATCCCCGATCAGGGCGTGGCGGGCTACCGCGGACGCGGCTGAACCGCCGATTCGAGGCGCCTCGACGCGTTGTTGCTTGTTGCAATGCAGCATAGCTGCAACCATATTGATCATGGCGAGTTGGGAGAAAGCATAACGGCCCGATCGGCCAATTGATTTGCGTTAGCGAAGGGATTGGAATGGCACTCGCGAATCGTTTCAGCATCGGCCATGTTGCGCTGCTCGGGAATTTTCTTCCCAGAAAGTGCGGTCTCGCGACCTATACCACCGATACCTATCATGCATTGGCCGCGCGTTTTCCTGAAATGCGAGTCGATGTCTATGCAATGGATGATCATCCTGGCCGTTATGCCTATCCGCCCGAAGTAACGCGCGCGATCCCGCAACGCGAGCGCATCGCTTATCTCGATGCCGCCCGTGCGATCGAGGCGAGCGGCGCGCAGGCGCTGTGGGTCCAGCATGAATATGGCATTTATGGCGGATCGGCCGGAGACCATCTGATTGCCTTGCTCGATCGCATATCGATTCCGGTGATCGCGACGCTGCACACCGTGCTCGAGCATCCCAATCCTGACGAACGCCGCGTGATGGAGGCGTTGTTGCGCCGTGCCGCGCGAGTAATCGTGATGGCCGAGCGCGGTCGCGACATTCTCAAGCGCGTCCACGGCGTCGACGGACGCCGCGTGAGCATGATCCCGCACGGCGTGCCGGATCGTCCATTCGCCGATCCCGACAGCATGAAGCCGCGCTTCGGCTGGCAGGGGCGCAAAGTGGTGCTCACCTTCGGGCTGCTCGCGCCGAACAAGGGCATCGAGACGATCATCGAGGCAATGCCGGCGATCGTCGCCGCCGAACCGGATGCCCATTATGTCGTGCTCGGCGCAACGCACCCAAATCTTCTCGCGCACGAGGGCGAATCCTATCGTGACCGACTGATCGCGCAAGCAACCGAGCGCGGCGTCGCCGACCACGTCGAGTTCATCGACCTGTTCGTCGAGCAGGACGAATTGCTCGACTATCTGCAGGCGGCCGATCTCTACGTCACGCCATACAACAACCCCGCGCAGATCACGTCGGGTACGCTGTCCTATGCCGTTGGTGTCGGCAAGGCGGTGGTCTCGACGCCCTATGTCCATGCGACCGAGATTCTCGCCGACGGCCACGGTGTATTGGTGGATTTCCGCGACAGTGCGGGCTTCGCGAAGGCGATCGCCCGGCTGCTCGCGAACGATGACGAGCGCGCGCAACTCTCGGCACGCGCTTATGCGCGCGGGCGCACGATGATATGGCCGCGGCTTGCAGAGAAGGCAGTCGCCGAACTCGAGGCAGTCATCGCGGCCAAGCCCCGGCGCCTGCCGATGCATACCGTCGAAATGACGCCACTCCGCGCCAACCTCGCAGCGGTCGAGCGGATGAGCGACGCCACCGGCATGCTCCAGCATTCGGTCTATTCGGTCCCGGACCGCCGCCACGGCTATTGCATCGACGATAATGCGCGCGCGCTGATCCTGATGTCGCAAATCGATGACATCGACGCCCTGACTCGCGACAAGTGGACGAGCATCTATGCGGCGTTCGTCCAGCATGCCTGGAACGCCGATATCCGGCGCTTCCGCAATTTCATGAACTTCGATCGCAGCTGGTGTGAGGATTGCGGCTCGGAGGATTCGAACGGCCGGGCGATCTGGGCGCTCGGTGTGACGGCACGCGACGCGCAGGCGCAGAAGCATCGCGACTGGGCCGCGAACCTGTTCGACGTCACTGCCGGAATCGCGCTCGAGCTCGGCAGCCCGCGGTCTCGCGCATTCGCGATGCTCGGCGCGGCGGCAATGGTCGAGGCGCATCCCGGCCATGCGCTGTCGCGGAGAATCCTGACGCACTTCGGCGAGGAGCTGATCGCGCTGCTCGACTCGGCACGCCGGCCCGAATGGCGATGGTTCGAAATCATGCTCGCCTATGACAATGCGCGCCTGCCCGAGGCACTGCTGCGCGCCGGACACGCACTCGGCCGCGCCGATTTCGTCGAAACCGGAATCGACACGCTCGAATGGATCGTCGGGCGTCAGACTTCGCCGGAGGGGCGATTCCGCGCGGTGGGTACGGAGAGCTTCGGGCGCGTCTATGCCGAGCCGCTGCCGTTCGACCAGCAGCCGCTCGAAGCGCAGGCTACCGTCGATGCCTGTGCCGCGGCCTGGTCGGCGACACGCGACAACCGTTGGGTGGAAGAGGCCTTTCGCGCCTATCGCTGGTATCTCGGAGTCAACGATCTCGACCTGCCGCTCGCGACCGCTCACGACGGTGGCTGTTTCGACGGGCTGATGCCGACCGGGCTCAACCGCAATCAGGGCGCCGAATCGATTCTGGCGCTCCAGCTCGCCAATTGCGCGATTTGGGCCCTTTCAAAGTCCGCGAAATCCGTGGCAGGAGCGCAAAAGGCCGTCGCTTGATACAGGTTGCGCCGGCTCAATGCTTAGGCCAATCGGGGGCGCGGATGCTCGAAGTTTTCAATCACTCGTTACGGCTTCGTGCCGACCCGTCGCGAGTGGTGGTGCGTCCCTTCCATATCGCCTGGGCAAGCAACAATGGTTCTGCGCCGAGCCGCACCGAGCGGCTGGTGCACGAAGTGCTCGCGATGTCTGCGAGCGACGCACGCGGCCAGCTCGAGACGGTGCTCAAGGATTTCGAGGCGCGCCATTGGCAGACGCGCCGCGTATTCATGACTCGCTACGATGAGATCGAGTCGCTGCTGGGGCTCGACGGCAGTCAGATCGACGATGAGAAACGCCAGCTGATCGGCGCCTATTTCTGCCACGAATACAGCTACGCCGCCGCCGCGCTGATGAATCCGAGCGCGGTGCCGCACTACGACCAGTCGGGCATGCCCAAGGGCAGCCTGCGGATCCTGATGTCGATGCGCGCCGTCGGCGAAGGCCATATCTCGTCGATCGCATTTCGCGAGGGAATCATCACCGATCAGAACGAAATGGCGCTCGCCCCCGAGCCGCCCTTCGCCACGGCGGCCGATGCGCACGAAGACGAGGAGCATATCCCGATCGGTCCAGTCAGCGTGTTCCGCCATCGCGATTCGACGCTGTCCGGCACGGTGATCTTCCCGATCACCAAAGCCCAGTCGAACGGGCTCGAAGACCTGCGCATCACCATGTTCGATCACGAGGACGGCAGCCGCGAGTGGATCGGCACCTACACTGCCTATAACGGCTCGGTGATCCAGTCGGAGCTGATGCGCACTCGCGACTTCCGCACCTTCGACCTGGTTCCGATGGCGGGGTCGGCGGCGCGTAACAAGGGCATGGCGCTGTTCCCGCGCAAGGTGAACGGCAAATATATGATGATCGGCCGCCAAGACGGCGAGAACATCTACCTGATCGAGTCCGACGATGTGAGGCATTGGGACGAAGGGCAGATCCTGCTCAGGCCGCATTATCCTTGGGATCTCGTCCAGATGGGCAATTGCGGCCCGCCGATCGAGCTCGAAGAGGGCTGGCTGCTGCTTACACACGGCGTGGGCGCGATGCGCAAATATTCGATCGGCGCCGCGCTGCTCGACAAGAACGATCCGTCAAAGGTGATCGGCCGCACCGCCGAGCCACTGATCGCTCCGGGCGATGCCGATCGCGAGGGCTATGTGCCCAATGTCGTCTACACCTGCGGTGGTATCCGCCACGGCGACAAGATCTTCATGCCTTATGGCGTCGCCGACAGCTCGGTCGCGTTCGCTTTTGTCCCGATCCAGTCGCTGCTAGCGCAGATGGCGTAACCTTTCAGAGTGTGTTTGCAGATGCGCCCTCCGGGCGCACCGCCTCGAAATGCGCTCTTCCGCGCATTTTCAGACGACAGACTCTCACCGATACCCAATCTCTTCTGCGGTCGGCTCGATCTCGTCCGCGGCCGGTGCGCCGCGAATCGCGGACTGCGTCCATAGATACAGCAGCAATATTCCCCCCGCGAACGCCGCGGGCGCCAGCCACAGCGCCACAGTCTCGAACCCGTTCACGATCGCGAGCGGTGCATCGATCGGTGGTATCGGCGACGCGCGGTTGGCCCAGGCGACGATGCCGGCGAATACGACGCCGAACAGGCTCTCGCCGACAATCAGTCCGGTCGCGGCGAGCACGCCCATCCGTTGCGCGAACCCTGGGTTCTTCGCCTTCGCCGCCCATCTCTCATAAAAATGGCCGACGACCGAGCCGATCGGAATCAGCAGAGTCAGCGCCATCGGCAAATAGATTCCCATTCCGACCGCGAGCGGCGGCAATCGCATCTTGCCTGCCTTCCCCAGCAATTCATCGATCACAATGACCACCGCGCCGATCGCGGCGCCGGCACCGATCAGGCCCCAATCGATGTCGCCACCCAACACGCCCTTGGCCAGGCTCGAGATCAGCGCTGCTTGCGGCGCGGACAGCGCGTTCGGCCCCGCGTTGGGCATGCCGACGAAACCGAGCGTGTTCTTGAGCAAGTCGAGCACTTCGGGAATCGCCAGCGAGCCAAACACCACGCCGATCACCAGCGCGACCTGCTGCTTCCACGGCGTCGCACCGACGAGCTGCCCGGTCTTGAGATCCTGGAGATTGTCGTTCGAAATCGTGGCGACCGAAAACACGATCGCCGTCGCGAACAGCGCATAGGCCACGAGCGCGTTGGTCCGTTGTGGGTCGTGGCTATGGCCGAAAAACAACACCAGCAGTACCGACGCGCCCACCACGGCAAGAATGCCCACGCCCGACACCGGGCTGTTCGAAGCCCCGATCAGGCCCGCCATATAGCCGCAGATGGCGGCAATCAGGATCGCAACTACCAGGATGTAGAGGGTCGATACGCCGACCACGAGCAGCCCATGCTCATGGACCGGCCCACCGGCCGAGAAGGTCCAGAGCAGCCAGGCGATCGGCACGAGCAGCGCCAGCACGGTCCCTGCCACGATACCGATCGGCAGATCGCGTTCGGTCAAATCGAGCACAGTGCCCGTGGCGCGGGCGCGCGACGCCGCCATCGCCGATCGGATCCCACTGACGATCGGGCCAACGATTCGCAGCAAGGACCAGATCGCCGCGACGCCGATCGTGCCGGCACCGATGATCCGGGCTTTCTGGCGAAAGGTTGCGCTCACCAGCGCATCGACGTCGGCAGCGCTCGTTCCGTGCGTCAGATACGGAACCAGGCCGGCCCAGGTGATCAGCAGTCCGAAGAACATGGCTACGCCAACCGACAGGCCGACGAGATGCCCCACGCCGATCAGCGCCATCGAATAGCTGGCGGAAACGCCGGTGGCGCTCGATCCGACCGCGAAGTTCTTTGCGGCCTCCTCCGCGACCAGCTTCATCTTGGCGAGCAGCGCGAACCCCGCCGAGACGATCGATCCGAGGATGATGACGCGCAGCCCGCGTGCATTCTCATCGGCGCCGCGGTCGGAACCGGCGCCGACGCGGAGCACTTCCGCCGCCGCTACGCCTTCGGGATAGGGCAAGTCCGATCCGGTGACGAGCGCGCGACGCAGCGGCACCGACAGCATGACGCCCAATGTGCCCCCGACCGCGCAGACCAGTACGGTCGTCCAATAGGGGAAGCCCTGCCACCACCCGACGAGAATGAGACCCGGCAGAACGAAGATGATCGCCGCCAACGTGCCCGCGGCCGATGCGATCGTCTGGACGATGTTGTTCTCGAGGATCGTCGCGTCAGGCAGATAGCGCAGGATTGCCATCGAGATCACTGCGGCGGGAATCGAGGTGGCAAAGGTGAGGCCGACCTTGAGACCGAGATAGACATTTGCGGCAGTGAACAGCACCGTGATCACGCCGCCGAGGAGGATGCCGCGGAAGGTCAGCTCGAGCGTGGGGCGTGTCGCCATCAATCGGGTTCCTGCAAGCGATGGGAGGTGCGCATCGCGAGCGGCAAGCCGGCGGCAAAGAGCCGAGGGCAGGCGAGCGAGGGATGCGCGTGCATTCCTCTTGGTGCCAGCATTGCCGCACCCGCGACAGCCTTTTCTCGCCCTGGTGGGGCAGACGCGGAAACGCCCGCCCTCCGCGAGGAAGGCGGGCGCTCCGCGTTCACTTGTACCCGGTCTCGATCACCCCTGCACCAGGTCGACCACGACAAAGCCGCCGCCTGCCTTGCGCTGCACGAACAGCAGCACTTGCTTGCGTCCGGCGGTCTTGGCCTGAGCGACGGCGCGCGAGACCTGCTCGACCGTCGTCACCGGCGCGCGATCGACCGAAGTGATCACGTCGCCGCGGCGCAGGCCCTTTTCGGCCGCGTCGCTCGCGGGGCTGGCCTGCGCAACCACGACACCCTTGGTGGCTGGGTCGACGCCGATCTGCCGCGCGATCTGCGGAGTCAGCGGCACCAGGTCGAGGCCGAGCGCGGAGGCCTGCTGGGTGTCGCCTTCGCCGCCACCGCGATTGCCGCCGCCAAGCGGATTGTCGTCATCGTCCTGGTTGAACCCGGCGAGTTGATCCTCGGGAGGACGCGTGCCGAGCGTGATGTCGAGCGCGACGCGCTTGCCGTCACGGATCAGCTCGAACGGCACCTTGGTGCCCGGCGGCTGGTTGGCGACGAGATAGCTCAGCGTGGTGTCGCTGGTGACGTCCTTGCCGGCGACCTTGATGATCACGTCGCCCTGTTTGATCCCCGCCTTTTCCGCCGGGCCGCCCGGCTCGATCCGCGAGATCACTTCGCCCTTGTCCTTGGGCACGCCGAGCGCACTCGCGAGATCGCTGTCGAGCGGCTGGAGGCCGACGCCGAGATAGCCGCGTGCGACCTTGCCGCCCTTCATCAGCGTGTCGACGATCGGCTTGGCCGATTCGGCGGGGATCGCGAGGCCGATGCCGACGTTGCCGCCGGTCATCGACAGGATCTGCGAATTCACGCCGATCACATTGCCGTTCAGGTCGAACATCGGGCCGCCCGAATTGCCCTGGTTGATCGCGGCATCGGTCTGGATGAAGCGGTCGTACGCGCCGCCCTGGCCGGTGACGCGGTGCACCGCCGAAATGATGCCGGCGGTCACGGTGCCGCCCAGGCCATAGGGCTGGCCGATCGCGACGATCCAGTCGCCGACGCGCGAGCGGCTCGAATCGCCCCATTTTACGAACGGCAGGTTCGTCGCGCCTTCGATCTTGAGTACCGCGAGATCGGACGCTGGATCGCGTCCGATCAGCTTCGCCTTATATTCGCGGCGGTCGGTCAGCGTGACGGTGATCGAATCGACCGTCGCGCCGCGCGCGCCGGGGGCGACGACGTGGTTGTTGGTGACGATATAGCCGTCGGGCGAGATCAGGAATCCCGAACCGAGCGACGTCGCCTTCTGGCGAGTCGGCTGCGCCTGGAAACCGAACTGCTCGAGCGGCGTGCCGGCGAGCGGGTTCTGTGTCTGGACATGCTGCTCGGTCGAGATGTTTACCACGGCCGGCGATAGCTTGGCGACCATGTCGGCGAAGCTCATCGGAGCGCCGGCCTTGGGCGCGGCGGCGGCAATGGCGCCCGGCTCGTTCTGCGCGGTCTGGGCACCGGCCGGATGGTCGACGCTTAGCGCAACGGCGGCGCCGCCGAGCAACAGGGCGGAAGTGATGGCGTAGGCGTAACGCACAGGAAGCTTTCCTCTCAGCTCTGAAATCCTAAGTCCCCTCGGGTCGATTTGGCCGGCACTAGCTGAACGCCGATTGAATATGAACGAACGTGCAGCCTCGCGGTTCGATCGCAGAAGATGGGGATATCCGGGCGATTTTGCCAGTCCCTACGCTACGGAACGGTGTCCGACGTCGGGCGGTTCCCCTTCGCCGCCTCCCCAGACGCGGAACGCCCAAGGGAGGCGTTGATTATTTCGCTTCAAACTGACGCAGATAGCCGTTCTGCGGCGACAGGACGATCGACGTGTCGCCCATCGACTGGCCCGATTGCCCGACGAAGGTGGTGCGGTACGACTGCATCGCGCGGTAGAAGTCGTAGAAGGCGGGATCCTTGTTGTAGCTCGCGGCATAGATCTGCGCGGCAGTCGCATCGGCTTGCGCCTGGATGATCTGCGCTGACCGCAGACCTCTCGCCGAGATCGTCGTGGCTTCCTGCAGCCGCGCGGTACGCATCCTCTCGAATGCGCTTTCGAGCGGCGTTCCACTGGGGAGTTCGGCCTGTTTGATTCGAACGTCCACGATCTGCACGCCGTACTGGCTGGCGATTCGCTGCAGCCCGGCCCGGATGTTGTCCATCACGACGCCGCGTTCGGGGCTCAACAACTCGTCCATCTTGCGCTTGCCGAGTTCGTTGCGCAGCGCCGCGCGCAAAATGGGTTGCAGCTGATCGGCGACGCGATCCTCGTTGCCCGCGGTCTGCACCATCTTGACCGGGTCGACCACGCGGTAGCGCGCGAACGCATCGACTTCGACGCGCAACTGGTCGGTCGACAGCACCTGTTGGCCTTCGAGATCGATGTCGCGGACGCGCTTGTCGACCCAGACGACGCTCTGCAGGAACGGGATCTTGATCTTCAGCCCGGCATTGGTGTGTCCGAAGCTTTCGCCCTGGCGCCAGGCATTTACCGTGCCGACTGGATTGCCGAGGTTCAGGATCACGGCCTGACTCGTCTCCGAGACGATATAGAGGGTGTTGTACAGCACCAGCAGCACGCCAAGTGCTGCTACGACCAGCACCATCGGACTGCGGATCAGCGACGCGTTCACTGCGCGGCTCCCTGTTTGGTAGCCGTTTCGCTCGATCCCTTGAGCTGCGGCAGTGGCAGATACGGCGTGACGCCGGGCGCTTCGACGATCGTCTTGTTCGATTTCGCGAGTACCTGCTCCATCGTCTCGTAATAGAGGCGGCGCTTGGTCACTTCCGGCGCGAGCTTGTACTGCTCGTACAGCTTATCGAATTGCGCGGTCTCGCCTTGCGCCGCGGCGATCTTCTGCTGGGCATAGGCGTTTGCATTGTTGACCTGCGCCTGCGCCTTTTGTTCGGCGGCGCTGACCGCCTTGAACGCTTCGTCGACCTGCTGGGGGGCAACCGCAGCCTTTATCGCGACGATCTGGATTCGCACGCCGGCATGATAGCGGTCGAGGATCGACTGCATGTTCTGCTGGACACGCGCCGCGATGCGGTCCTGGCCCGATCCGATCGCGGCGTTGAGCGGCACCGTGGCGATCACTGCGCGCATCGCACTCTCCGCGACCGCGCGCACCGTTCCCTGCTGGTCGCGGATCTGGAAGCTATAGTCCTCGGGATTCGCGACCTGCCAGTTCACCGAATAGGACAGGTTGATGATGTTCTGGTCCTGCGTCAGCACCAGATTGTCGCCGCCGCTCTCCGGAAAGGTTTCGTTGCGCACCGACATGTCGACGATCGCCACGCTCGCCAACGGGTACGGCATCGTCACCTGCCACCCAGGGCTCAGCGTTCTCGAATAGCGTCCGAGGACCGTGACGACGCCGCGTTCCTTGGCGGCGATGGGATGCACGCTCGTCAGGATGATCCAGGCGGCAACCAGTGCTGCCGCCGCGAGCAGATACCAGCGCCTGGCATCGCCGCCCAGAAAATTGCCGCCGCCACCGCCGCCGCCACGCGCCTTGCGCAGCAGGTCCTCGAGCGGATTGGCCGGGCGCGCGCGCTTGCCGTTCGGCGGAAACGCCCAGGGATTGCGGGGTCCGCCGCCCTGGCCGCCGTTCGAGCCGCCCTCGTTGTTGTTGCCGCCGCTTCCCCAGGGACCCTTGGAATCGTTGCGCAGGATGTCGGCGTCTGTGCGCCGGCCGGTGATAGTCATGGCGCTTCTTATAGGGAGCCCGCCAAGGAATTACAGGGTCGCTTGTCGCGATTGTGCGCATGCGACGAGTTTCGGCACCTTCCTGCGAAATTGGCTCTTCCGCGAACTTCGTATCGCCCTATGTCGCGCGATATGACCGATCTTGCTGCACTTGAAGCCGCGCTTGCCCCGATCGCGGCCGGCCGCGCCACTGTTCGCTTCGACGATGGGCGCGCGAATATCGTCCTCGATGTAACCGGGCTGCCCGCGGCTTCGCACGCCGAACTCGAAGCCGACGTCCGGCGCGTAGCGGAGGGCCTGGCCGGAGTGCGCGAAGTTCGCGTTCTGCTGACCAGCGAGCGTCGCCAGCGCAGGCTTATCGCGGTCGCCAGCGGCAAGGGAGGCGTCGGCAAGTCGACCGTCGCCGCCAATCTCGCGATCACGCTGGCGCGCGCCGGGCAAGCGGTCGGGCTTGTCGACGCCGACATCTATGGCCCGTCGCAGCCCAAGCTGCTCGGAGTGGAAGGTACCCGGCCGCGCTCCGAAGGCGAGAAGCTGGTGCCCGTGCCGACGCCTTATGGCGTGCCGCTGCTGTCGATGGGCCAGCTCGTCGCGCCCGATCAGGCGATCGCGTGGCGCGGTCCGATGGCAGGTGGCGCGCTCGGACAGCTGGTCGATGCGCATTGGGACGCCGACCTGCTCGTGCTCGACTTGCCGCCGGGTACCGGCGACGTGCAGCTCACGATGGTTCAGAAGCACAAGCCGGCCGGCGCCGTGATCGTCTCGACGCCGCAGGATCTCGCGTTGATCGATGCCAGGCGCGCGATCGACCTGTTCGCCAGGACCGGCGTGCCAATCATCGGGCTGGTCGAGAATATGGCGGGCTATGCCTGCCCGCATTGCGGCGAGGTGTCGGAGCCGTTCGGCAGCGGCGGCGCGGAGGCGGCGGCCCAGGCGCTCGGCATTGCGTTCCTCGGCCGCGTGCCGCTCGACATCGCGATTCGCACCGCGTCGGACGCGGGCACGCCTCCCGCTGCCGGGAACGGGCCCGAGGCCGCAGCGTTCGAGGCGATAGGGAGCCGCGTGCGGGATTGGCTCGCGCAACAAGGATGAAGCGATGCCGTTGACACGCGACACCGACATCAAGGCGCTGCTCGAACGAGTCCACACCATCGCGCTGGTCGGCGCATCGGACCGGCCCGACCGGCCGAGCCATCGAGTGATGGCGTTCCTCCAACGCCACGGCTATCGCGTGATCCCGGTCAATCCACGGATCGCCGGCGCGCGGCTGCTGGGCGAGACTGTAGAGACCGAACTGGGCGCGATCGCCGAGCCGGTCGACCTCGTCGACATCTTCCGTCGCCCCCAGGCTGCCGGCGAAGCGGTCGATGCCGCGATCGCCGCGCGTGTGCCGGCGGTGTGGTTGCAACTCGGCGTGATCAACCCCGAGGCCGCGGCGCGCGCCGAATCGGCCGGATTGCAGGTGGTGATGGACCGCTGCCCTGCGATCGAGATCGTGCGGCTCGAGACGGCCACGGCCCGCGCATGACGCAGTGATCCTCCGTGTCGGGGAATATTCCGCGACCTCCGCGCCTCCGCGCGACTCAATCTTCGCCCGTTCGAGTCGATCGGTTCAATCGCGCAGCAACTCGTTGATGCCGGTCTTGGCGCGCGTCTGCGCGTCGACGGTCTTGACGATGACCGCGCAATAGAGGCTCGGCTTGCCGTCCCCGCCGCCCATGCTGCCAGGCACCACCACGGCATAGGGCGGCACTTCGCCGCGATGGACTTCGCCGGTCGCGCGATCGACGATCTTGGTCGAGGCGCCGAGATATACGCCCATCGACAACACTGCGCCTTCGCCGACTCGCACACCCTCGGCGACTTCGGAACGTGCGCCGATGAACGCACCGTCGCCGATGATCACCGGATCGGCCTGGAGCGGCTCGAGCACGCCGCCGATGCCGGCGCCGCCGGAGATATGGACGTTGCGGCCGATCTGCGCGCAGCTGCCGACGGTCGCCCAGGTGTCGACCATCGTGCCTTCGCCGACGAACGCGCCAATGTTGACGAAACTCGGCATCAGCACCGCGCCCTTGCCGATGAACGCGCCGTGGCGGACAATGCTGCCTGGAACTGCGCGAAAGCCTGCGGCACCGAACGCATTCTCGCCCCAGCCGGCAAATTTCGACGGAACCTTGTCGAACCAGTTGGCGCCGCCCGGACCGGGCATCAGCTGATTGTCGTTGAGCCGGAACGACAGCAGTACTGCCTTTTTGAGCCATTGGTTGACGCGCCAGGCGCCGTCGACCGGCTCGGCGACGCGCGCCGCGCCGCGATCGAGCAGGTTGAGCACTTCGGCGACTGCCTCGCGGATGGCGCCCTCGGTGCCCGAGTTGAGGCTCGCCCGCGCTTCCCACGCGGCGTCGATGGTGGCTTCGAGGTCGCTCAAATGTCGCTCTCCAATATATCGTGCAGCCAGTGGCCGAGGTCGGTGATGGTGAAGTCGATGAAGCTGCGGTCCTCGTCGGGCGCCTGTTCGGAGCCATTGTCGATCCAGACCGTGGTCATGCCGATCGCCTTGGCAGGCTTGAGGTTGCGCGCCATGTCCTCGACGAACAGCGAATGGTGCGGATCGAGGTCATATGCCTCGCACAGCCCATGATAGGCACTGGGGTCGGGCTTGGGCCGATAGGCGGTCGCGTGGATGTCGTGCACCGCTTCGAAGCTGGCGCCGAGCCCGAGCCGGTCGAGCACTTTCGCAGCATAAGGCGCGTCGGCGTTGGTGAAGATCAGCTTGCGCCCCGGGAGCAACGCCAGTGCCTCCGCCAGCGGGGCGTTGTGTTCGAGCGCGTGCATCTCGACGTCATGCACGAATGCCAGATAGTCGTGCGGATCGATCGCATGCTCCTGCATCAGTCCGGAGAGCGTGGTGCCGTGCCCGATGAAATAGGCCTTCTGGATCCGGCGGGCCTCGACGGCGTCGACTTCGAACATCTGCGCGACATAGTCGGTGATACGCAGATCGATATGCGCGAACAGGTTCGCGCTCACCGGATAGAGCGTGTTGTCGAGATCGAAGATCCAGTTCCGGATATGGGCAAGGCGCGCCAGCATCGCGCGCGCCGTCTAGGCGTCGAGGAGAAGCGCGGCAAGCAGGGTTTGCGCGCCGCCGTTAAGTCGCTCTAAATCGGCGATGGCTCAGTTATCGTCGCTTGCCGGAAGGAGTTGGAGTGGAATTGGCGTTAGGCAAACGACTGCTGCAGGGCGTGGCACTGGCCGGGTTGGCGGCGCTCGGCGCCTGCGGAGGGAGTGGCGGTGTGACGAGCACGCCGGCGCCGATCTCGTCGCCGACCCCGAGTCCGACTCCCGCGCCGACTCCGACACCCACGCCGACGCCCAGCGTCAACTACGATACCGCCGAATATCGCGCGACCGTCGGCGCGGTTTCGATGAACGCGCTCACGGCCTATAATGCCGGCGGCACCGGGCGCGGCGTGCTGGTCGGCGTGATCGACAGCGGGATCGACTTGCAGAGCGGCGAGTTCGTCGATGCCAACGGTGTGTCCCGGATCAGCGCGGCGTCGACCGACACTGCGGGCAACAGCTCGATCGACGATGTCGGCGGCCATGGGACCGCGGTGGCGTTCACGCTGGCCGGCCGCCGCAACGGCGCGAACACGCACGGCGTCGCGTTCGACGCGACATTGCTCGTGCTGCGTACCGACGATCCTGGCAGCTGCACCAAGACCAACAGCGACGGCACCTCGGGCTGCAGCCACACCGATAGCGCGATCGCGCAGGCGCTCGACGTTGCCACGACCAACCATGCGCGGGTGGTCAACATTTCGCTCGGCGGCTCGTCGCCGAATTCGGGACTGCTCGCCGCAATGAAGCGCGCCACCCAGGCCGGCACCGTGATCGTGATCAGCGCCGGCAACGAGTTTGACAATGATCCGACGACCGCGGCCAACCCCGATCCCTTCGCCGCGACTCCGGCGAACAACTCGAGCATCAACAACGGGCTGATCATCATCGCCGGATCGATCAAGGGCGCGACCGCGAGCCCGGGTTCGCCCGACACGATCTCCGCCTTCAGCAATCGTGCCGGAACCAGCGCGGACTATTATCTCGCCGCGGTGGGCGAGGACGTCCGCGCGCCGGACCAGACCGGCGCTGCCTTTCTCTGGTCGGGCACGTCGTTCGCCGCGCCGCAGATCTCGGGCGCCGTCGCGCTGCTTGCCCAGGCGTTCCCGAACCTCAGCGGTGCCGAGATCGTCAACCTGCTGCTCACTACTGCGCGCGATGCCGGCGCACTGGGCACCGACACGGTGTACGGCCGCGGCATCCTTGATCTCACGCGGGCATTCCAGCCGGTCGGATCGACGTCGCTTGCGGGCACGTCGAGCGCGGTGTCGCTCGCTTCGAATGCCGTGCTGTCGACTCCGATGGGCGACGCCCGGCAGGGCGAAGTCGGCGCGATCATCCTCGACGGCTATAGCCGCGCCTATGCGCTCGATCTCGCCGCGGGCATCGCACGCCAGGCGCCGACGCGCAGGCTCGCCGGCGCCTTGTCGACGCGCACGCGCAACCTCGGCGCGGCGACGCCGGGATTCGCTGTCGCGGTGTCGATCGCACCGGGGCGCGATCGCACGCTGGTCGATCGGCTCCAGCTGTCGCCGGGCGCGGCCGAACGGGCGCGCGTGCTCGCGGCATCGGTGACGGCGCAACTCGGCAACAAGGCTAGCTTCGCCCTCGGCGCATCGGAAACCGGCGCGGCGCTTGTCGGTCGGCTTCAGGGCCGGTCGGATCCGGCGTTCCTGATCGCGCGCGATCCGACCGCCGACGCCGGCTTCGACAGCTTGGTCCATGGTTCGAGCGCGCTGCGCTATCGTGTCGGCAACTGGGGCGTGACGCTTGGCGCCGAACACGGCGACGTACTAGCGCAGCGCATTGCCGCGGCCGGCGCGCTCGCCCGGCACCCCGAGCATCATGGGTACAGCCGCGCGACGCTCGGAATCGACCGCCGTTTCGGCGGCCTCACCGCGACACTCGATGCGAGCCTGCTCGCCGAGGATCGCAGCCTGCTCGGCGCGCAGTTCACTTCCGGGCTCGGCGCGGCACGTGGCGACAGCCTGTTTGTTGATCTCGGCCTGCGTCAGGCGATCGGCAGCTGGTCGCTCGGCGCGATCTGGCGCCAGGGCTGGACCTTCGCGCACCTCTCGGGGCTTGCCGGCGGCGGGCTGATCCGCAGCGACGCCTTCGCGCTGGACCTTGGCAAGGTGGGCCTGTTCGATCACGGCGACCATTTCGGTCTGCGCCTGGCGCAGCCGCTGCGCGTCGCGAGCGGCGGGCTCGCACTCGTGCTGCCGAGCGACTATTCGTACGACAGCGCCAGCGTGACGGCGTGGCACAGCGAGGCGTTCAATCTCGCGCCCAGCGGGCGCGAACTCGATCTGGAGCTTAGCTACGGCCGCGCGTTCGCCGGCGGCAGTCTCGACGCCAATCTCTATCTACGCCGCCAGCCGGGCAATATCGCAAGCGCGCCCGCCGAGCATGGGGTTGCAGTGCGCTGGGTGCGCGGGTTCTGAGAAGCTTTTTGGGAACGCACTAGCCGGCGCTTTGAAAAGCGCGCTCTTCCGCGCTTTTCCAAACTGTGCTCTGACGCCCGCGCTGGACGAAGCGCATGGCACCCCCCATCTGGCGCCGATGACCGACTATTCACTGCTCGACCTCGTCAACATCGTGCAAGGGGCCGACCTTGCCACCGCGCTCGCCAACTCAGCCGATCTCGCGCGCCATGCCGAGGCCGAAGGCTATAAGCGAATCTGGATCGCCGAACACCATGGGATGGGCGGCGCGGGCGGCGCCGCGACGTCGGTGGTGATCGCGCATCTCGGCCAGGCGACGCGCACGATCCGCGTCGGCGCGGGCGGGATCATGCTCCCGAACCATGCCCCGCTTGCAATTGCCGAACAGTTCGGAACGCTCGACGCGCTGTTCCCCGGCCGCATCGATCTGGGACTCGGCCGCGCCCCGGGGTCGGACATGCGCGTGGCACAGGCGCTGCGACGCGGGCTCAACGCCGATCCCGACCAGTTCCCGCGCGAAGTGATGGAGCTGCAGAGCTATTTCGCCGACGACGGCAAGACCGGTATCCGTGCCACGCCGGGTGCGGGCGCGAATCCGGAGTTGTGGATTCTCGGCTCGAGCACGTTCGGCGCGCAGCTCGCGGCGCTCCTCGGGCTGCCCTACGCCTTTGCCGCGCATTTCTCGCCGGCGCAGATGGACGAAGCGGTCGAACTCTATCGTCGCCACTTTCGTCCGTCGGACATTCTCGCCGCGCCGCGCCTGATGATCGGCATCAATGTCATCGCTGCCGACAGCGACGAGGATGCTGAATATCTCGCCAGCTCGCACCAGCAGGCGTTCGTCGCGCTCCGCTCGGGCAAGCCGCGACGGATGCCGCCGCCCGTTCACAACTATCGAGAAACGCTCGATGCCTTTGGTTCGGCGGTGCTCGATCAGATGCTGTCGGGCTCCGCCGTGGGCGGTCCAGCGACGCTCGCCGACAAGCTCCGCACACTCATCGCGCGCACGGGCGCGGACGAACTGATCCTGCACAGCCCGATATACGATCATGACGCGCGCAAGCGCAGCCTGATCATCGCGGCGGAGGTAATGCGCGCGCTGACGCCGCGTGAAGCATCGGCTATGCCGGCGGAATAGAAGGGGAGCGATTCCGATGCGCTACGACTTGTCCGGGACCGTGATGCAGACCGTCTCGATCGATCTCGAACGTGGCGAACGCATCGTCAGCCAGACGCATCAGATGGCGTGGATGAGCGACGGCATCCGCATGGATACGCACACCGGCGGAGGGCTGTTCGCGGGACTCAAGCGCGCGATCAGCGGCGGCAGTCTGTTCATCACCGAATATATCGCTGACACCGCAGGCCATGTCGCGTTTGCGCCGCGTTTTCCCGGCAAGATCATGCCGGTCGCGCTCGGGCCCGGCCAGTCGCTGATTTGCCGCCGCGAAACTTTCCTGTGCGCCGAATATTCGGTCAGCCTTGACATCGCACTGCAGCAAAGGCTCGGCGCAGGCGTGTTTTCTGGCGAAGGCTTCATTCTCCAGCGTGTCACTGGCCCGGGCACGGTGTTCCTCGACCTGTCGGGCGAAGTCGTCGAGAAGAATCTCGCACCGGGGGAGCGGCTTCTCGTGCACGCCGGACACATCGGCATGCAGGACCCGAGCATCCAGGTCGACATCCAGATGGTCCGCGGGTTCCGCAACATATTGTTCGGCGGCGAAGGCCTGTTCCTCGCGACGCTCACCGGGCCCGGACGCGTGTGGCTGCAATCGATGCCAGTGATGAACCTCGCCGAAGAGATCGCACGGCACCTGCCGGGCGGCGATGAAGGTCGCAGTTCGGCTGGCGCACTGGTCGGCGGCGGCGTCGCTGGCGCGGCACTCACCGGCCTGCTGGGCGGGATACTCGGCAACGAGTGATGGCTGGATTGTCCGGTTCGTAACATTGATTTGTCGGACTATTGTCGGGGTCGGCCGCCCCCTTTACGGTCGCGCGCACATCGTTGCCGGGCGGCGTTTCCGCGGTCCGTCGAGGCAAATGCGTGAGGGGCCATGGCAAATCCGAAAAACCGTCAGTCCGGCATAGGGTGCCGGTCAAGCGGCTTTGCCCGTCGGGTATTATCGATGGTTGCGCTGGCAGGCATGGCGGCCGGCACGGCCTCCGCGGACGAAGCACGCCAGTCCGCGCCCACGACTGCAGCGCAATCCGCAGTCCACGAATTCCCCACAATCCTCTACGGGGCCGCCTATTACCACGAATACATGCCCTACGAGCGTCTCGAAAAGGACGTGGCGATGATGAAGGCCGCCGGCTTCAATGTCGTGCGGATGGGCGAATCGACCTGGAGCCTCTGGGAGCCCGAGGACGGTCGCTTCGAATATGACTGGATGGATCGTGTCGTCGAGGCGATGGGCAAGGCGGGCATCAAGGTCATCATGGGCACGCCCACCTATTCCATCCCCGCCTGGATGGCGCACCAACACCCCGAGATTCTCGCGCGTCGGATGAACGGTCAGCCGAACAGCTATGGCATGCGCCAGAACATGGACACCGATTCACCAGCCTATCGCTTCTATGCCGAGCGGCTGATTCGGCGCATCGCCCAGCACTATAAGGACAATCCCAATGTCATCGGCTGGCAGGTCGACAACGAGACCTCGCCCTATGGCGCCGCGAATGACGATGTGTTCATTGGCTTCCAGCATTATCTCGAAAAGAAGTTCGGCACACCGGAAGCGCTCAGCAAGGCCTGGTTCCTCAACTATTGGGGGCAGGACCTCCACCATTGGGAGGATCTCCCGCGCCGCGACGGCGCGCAGAGCACGGGCTACAAGCTCGAATGGTCGCGCTGGAGCCAGATGCGCGTTACCGACTTCCTGCATTGGCAGGCCGCGCTGATCCGCGAATGCGCCGCGCCACGCCAGTTCGTCACCACCGATTTTGCGGGCGCGATGCACGCCGACGTCAACGAGGAAGCGGTCTCGCGGGCGCTCGATATCCCCGCGGTCAACATCTACCACTGGGGATCGCAGGATGGGTATAATGGCGCCGACCAGGCCGCGCAGGCCGATTTCACGCGCTCGCTGAAGCGCGGCAACTTCCTCGTCACCGAAACCAACGCGCAGACGACCGACTGGAGTTCGTCTGCCCAATACCCGCCTTATGACGGCCAGTTTCGCCAGGACGTCTATACGCACATCGCGAACGGCGCCAACATGGTCGAATATTGGCACTGGGCGTCGATTCCCGCGAACCAGGAGATGTATTGGAAAGGCGTGCTGTCGCACGACCTCGAGCCCAACCGGGCCTATGCCGAGATGAGCCGCACCGCGCACGAACTGCAGAAGATCGGGCCCAGGCTCGTCAACCTCCAGATCCACCGCGATGTCGCAATCCTGTGGAGCCGCGACTCGCTCAACGCGCTCAACGACATGCCGTTCGCAAAGGACCGTGCCGACTATGGCTCGCTGGTGCGGCAACTCCATCGCGCGCTCTTCGATCTGAACACCGGGGCGGATTTCGTCTTTCCCGAGACGCAGGACTTCTCCGCCTACAAGCTGCTGATCGTGCCCGCCCTGTACGTCGCCGACGATGCGCTGCTCCAGCGCATCTCCGATTATGTCAGGAAGGGTGGGCATGTGCTGATGACGTTCAAGAGCGGGTTCGCCAACGAAAACACCGCAGCGCGCTGGACCATGGCGCCGGGCCCGCTACGCGCGGCGCTCGGCTTCCATTACCAGGAATTCTCCAATCTCGCCGGCCCGCTGGCGCTGAAGGACGATCCCTATCACGTGGGCGGGGACAACAAAGTCCAATATTGGGCCGAGTTCCTCCAGCTCGATACGGCGAAACCGCTCGCCTATTACGATCACCCCTTCTTCGGGCGGTGGCCGGCCATCACCATGAACAGCTATGGCGCCGGCCAAGTCCTTTATGAAGGTACCTATTTGACCGATCGGCTGCAGACCGAACTGCTGCGGACCTATCTCACGCAGCTCGGGCTGAGCGGGCTCGACCAGCAGCTGCCGGCGCACGTCCATGCGCAAAGCGGCACCAATGGCTTTCATCGCCAGTTGCGCTACTATTTCAACTATTCAGGCAGCGCGGTCAGCTTCGCCTATGCCCGCGGCACCGGAACCGACCTGCTCAGTGGCACCAGGGTCGCGCCGGGCGACAAGCTCGCGCTCGCACCATGGGAGGTGGCGATCGTCGAGGAAGACGCGAAATAGCGCGGCGCACGCCAAGTTGCTGAAGTTTTTCGCGAAACTGCCAGACCTCGCCCGTCGGGTCGTCTTGGTAACAAACCGGGCCGCGCCGTTGTCATGATCGTAATCATGTTCGTCTAACAAGAATAGCCAACCGATTTCCGGACGGAGTTCATCGCGTGGCTATTCCGGTTCATGCCCGCTCTCGCGCCGCAAGACGAACGAACGCGCAGCTGGTCGAAGCCGGCGGCAGCGTCGGGGCGGACTGCCCTATTCCGTCCAGGTCGGACCTGCTCGCCGAAGCCATGAACAATATGCCGCACGGCGTGGTGATGTTCGATTCCGAAGCCAGGATCGTCGTCAGCAACCGGCGCTACATCGAAATGTACCGGCTGTCGGACGCGATCGTGACGCCCGGCTGCACGCTGC
>Ga0207711_10000221_pt1 | contig 60985 bp, 99 predicted proteins | sample KBSS34metaG_FD_184401 | JGI IMG/M metagenome (GOLD analysis project Ga0207711, IMG submission 184401) | Switchgrass rhizosphere microbial communities from Kellogg Biological Station, Michigan, USA - KBS S3-4 metaG (SPAdes) (version 2) | ecosystem: Host-associated > Plants > Roots > Rhizosphere... | reverse complement strand
GTCACGAGATACGATCTGCTTGGCCAGTTATACGATACGTTGGTTAAGCACAAGGAGGCGTCATGAAATCGTATCTCGTGACTGTAGTAAGGAGGAGGCGGCATGAACCGAGAACAGATGATCGCCTGGCTGACGATCGAGGGGTGGGAATATCGGCCAGCGGATGCGCATTGGTATCCATCCTGTTTAGGGAATGGTAAGCGGGCAATCGACGATGATGGCCATGTGTACTGGGCTAGCCCGCATGCGACAGACGCGCATCCATTCCCTCCCAGCGCGCCATGGGATACTTGCCCTGCTACAACCGTGCGACAATTCTACAATCTGATCCTGAAAGGAAAACCAAATGACTGACCAAGACCAGACCCAGCTGCCAGCTGCTACTGCCAAGATCGTCGATGAACTCCCCCAGCTGGTGGGCGCCGTGGATCGTTTCCTGATCGACCTGTCCGGTGAGCGCATCCCCTTCGTGGTGGTAGCCTTTACCGCCGGCCAGGCGCTGCACGCGACGAACATCAACCCCCCCTCGGTGGCTTTCGATGCGCTGAAAGAACTTGTGAAGAATATGGAGTAGGTCATGGGCATCCTACAAGATATTTTCTGGCGCAAGGAGCGCCGGCAGATCGAGGCATGGCTGATCCTCGAAGGGTGGGAACCAAAAACAATCTACCGTACGAGGACTAATCAAGAACATGTAATCGTACGGGAAGGGGTCTATATCCGCGACCACTATATCGAACCGCGAGAGATAAAGTACGAGAACGCGCCGGTTGTTAATGCTATGTGGAAGGCGTTCGATATTGGTGAGCTACGGCATTTTGCAGTAGTGGCGGGAAACATGGGTAATAAAAAATGAACCGCGCCCAATTCACGGCCTGGCTGATATTGGAAGGGTGGGAGTGCTGCCAATATAAAGATCCCCGCAGGATCTGGCCGCTGTTGTATAACCTGTCCACAGGTAATGCGCTGATCGGGAGCCATCCTAGTAAATACGCCAGAACATTGGAGTGGGATTCTGAGTGCCATGAATGGGGTGGTGGAGACACTTATCCGCCCTTCCCATTCGAAAAGATCCCCGCGCGCCATCTAGCAGCGATCCGCAAATGTTTGAGGCAGGAGGGGTTGCTATGAAGATGAACTACAGCCGATTCATCAATTGGTTGATTCTTGATGGCTGGGTGGCGTACCAATCGAGACAAGGTGAATATGGAATTTTCCTCCACAACGCGGATAAATGCATTCGGATTTATGGATACGCCGCTTGTCGGCATGGGGTACAGAATAGCGTTAGTATTCCATCAGCGGACCATTTTCACGTCGAGCCGTGGGATAAGGTAGGGCTGAAATGCGCGGCGTCTTTGCGGCGTACGATGCGCAAAGCGGGGTTGCTATGAACCGAGAACAGATGATCGCCTGGCTAACGCTGGAGGGGTGGGAACTCTACGAGTACTTCGATAAAAGTAGAGGCTTATGGTATCGAAGTATCAAGCGTGGGGTTGAGCGCATCGGGCAAGGTGGATCGTATTTCAATCCAACTTCCTGGGGCAGGGACGCGCAGAGAACTGAATGGTTCAGGATTCAGGACAGCACAGTAAAGGTGTTTTATGAAAAAGCCAGCCTGCTATAACCACCCGCCATTCAAGGAGAAACTCGTTGTACAGAATGGCTACTACGAACGCGAGGAACGTGGAGCCCCTGTAAGAATTCCGAAGTATGAATACGTCGACCATGTAATGACTAAATCATGCCAGTGGTCTATACTTAATAACAGCCCAGCCTGCAAAGGCTGCAAATGGAAAGCGAAAGGAAAGTAATCATGGGTAACTGGACTGAAGAAATGCGTAAAGCCGCCGGTGATCGCCTGCGCGCACGGATGGCCAACATGACCAAAGAGGAGCGCAGCGCAATGACCAAGCGCGCGGCCGCAACCCGGGCGAAGAATTACGCCGGCCCTGAACAGCGCAAAGCTCCGCGCCGTAAAGACGACGGCTCCAACCTGGATGAGCTGGCCCAGCAGATGGGTTTCACTTCAGCGCGCACCGCGCTGATCGACATGGCTGTTAAGGCCGTAGGCTTCGCTTCGGTAGAAGAAGCTGCGATGTGGGCTGTAAAAAACAAGCAGGTTCCGACAACTGGTCGTAGCGACCAAGTGTCCGCGGCGGTGGGCGTATGGGACGATGGAGGCGAAGCATGACGCGCGACCAAATGATTGCCTGGCTGACGCTGGAGGGGTATGAATCGCATTGCTGCGAGGAGTACGGCGACGTATTCCCTAGCGCGGCCGACTCGTTAACAGGGCCGGGCATATGGCGTTATCCTGATATGTACGCCTATGTACTGGCTGGGAGCAGTGTGATTGTGAACGACTCCTGTATGGAACCGGATATGCGGCGCGCCAGGAAATGCCCTACATCCTTGGATCGCCTCAGTGATAATCACCTGAAGCTCCTTTACGATGCTGCGGTTAAATATAACGGGGATGAACCGTGACGCGCGACCAAATGATTGCCTGGCTGACGATCGAGGGGTGGTCTTCGCATAAGTGCAAGTATTATGGAGATGTAACTAGCTGGGAAGGCCCTGGCATCCGATGCGATACGGGCTATTACTTTTGTCCCGTTGTTTCTGGTGAACGAATGGCTAAAGTTGCCGGTGGAGGCGATAGAAGTCCTAGTATGGACCCATCGGATTTCATGCCACTCGATCACCTCCACGATGAAGACCTGAAACTTCTTTATGAAGCTGTGGCCAATCAGGTGTCGTAAGTGCCGCCGGCGGAGGAAGTCCAGTGTGCATCCGGAGGAGTACAGGTTCGTACCGAAATGCGTCTGCGGCGCCCAATCGTGGCGGGTGGAGTTCCAAGCCAAAGATCCCCGGCCGGTATGCTATTGCGATGGACCGTCCATGCTAACCGGCCGCCCTTTCCCCCATAGGCATACGCATTGGTTGTGCGATAATCACCCACATGGCTTTTATAACCAGGCGAAAGTTCAAGGAGTTGATGATGAAGATATCCCAGTTGAGTATCGACCAAATCCGTAACATACTTACGCTTAGCGGGTGGGAGGCTGTTGGTGATCCGCAGGATTGGCAAGGGCTGAAGCGCCGTGGGGTTAATGGCATAGTATGGCGAGACTTAGCCGGCGAGAGACGATACGGGGGCAAGTATGAATGGATCGATATATACTCGCACGAGCCTTCTGAGAAAGACCGTAATCTTACTTGGCAATCCTTGTATGATATACCGGAGTCGCCGTTGCGGGGCATGTACGAGGCGCTTATTGAAGCGGGTGCCTTATGAAACCTCACACCCCCCATCTGCGCCAGAAGATCTACGAAGTCTTGAAAGCTGCGCCGCGCCCGTTAAAGCCTACAGAGATCGCTAACCAGCTGGGCGTCGAACCTTTGGAACTGGCGAACTCCCTGAGGTATATGCTCGGGGATGAAAAGTTCCCTGACTTCTGGCGCAAGCGCAATTCGCGCGGCTGGTCCTACGCCGCCAAAGTTTTTGCCGATGATTCCGCGCGGCCGCAACATGCAATTATGCAAGACCTGTGGCGTGGCTGGGGTTCGGCCGACCGCTTAGGTGACGGGCACGCTGAAGTATTTTTCGAAGGATTGCGGAGGGAATTATGAACCGTGAACAGATGATCGCTTGGCTGACGCTGGAAGGCGTAGTTTTAAATAAAGCCCCCATTATTGGTGCGGAAGGTAGCTACGTATGGGCAGCGCGGGATGGGGAAGATGAACTGCAGCGGTATATGGATAAACCCGATACATGGGACCGGTACGTAGACTACGTCTATTGCGAAAACCGGATTCCAGCTCGATTTGAAGAATTAGGCTTACACCCACTGTACCAATTATACAAGTCTATTCTCGCGGACAGAGAGCAACGTGAGGAGCGACCCTGGTGAAACTAATCACACTGGACTATGAAAGCTTTTACTCCGCCGATTACTCCCTCTCGAAGATGACCACGGAGGAGTATGTCCGTGATCCGCGTTTCGAAGCTATACTGGTGTCCATCAAAGTCGACAACGCTCCGACATATTGGGTGCCCGGGCCGGATATCAAGCGCGAACTGCAGCGGCTGGACCTGGAGCATAACGCGGTGCTTTCACACCATCGACACTTCGATGGGCTGATCGACAACTGGCACTTCGGTATCCGGCCTAAGCTCAATCTCTGCACGCTGGGTATGGCGCGCGCGCTGCATGGCGCCAACGGCCGCCTATCGCTGGAGAAACTGGCAGAACGTTATGGGCTGCCGGCGAAGGGGCATGAGGTACACAACGTCAAGGGGATGCGGCTGGCAGACTTTGACGCGGCCGGTTTGCAGCGATACGGTAATTACTCGGTACGGGACACGGATATCTGCAAACTTCTGGCCGATCGGATGCTGCCTCAATTCTCTCGGCAGGAACTGGAGATCCACGATCGGATCATACGCATGTTCACGGAACCTTGCCTGCGGCTGGACGTGCCAGTGCTGGAGCAGTACGCCAAGGACTTGGCGGAGAACAAGGCACGGCTGCTGGAGGAGGCGGGGGTTGATAAAGACTCGGTTATGTCGAACCAGAAGTTCGCCCAAGTGCTGCTGGACCTGGGCGTCGAACCGCCGATGAAGCAGTCGCCCTCCTGGCTGAAGAAACCGCCTGAGGATCGCGATCCTGCCAAGGAGTGGGTGTATGCTTTCTCCAAGACCGACAAGGCTATGCAGGAGCTACAGGAGCATGAGGACGAGCGCGTACAGGCGGTAGTGGAGGCGCGGCTGGAGAACAAGACCACGATCGCGGAGAAAGGCGCCCTGCGCCTAATCAGCATGGCGGGTCGTGGGCCGGCGACGGTGTATCTGAAATATTCAGGAGCATCTGGTACACACCGGCTTTCGGGTGGTGATAAGTTCAACTGGCAGTCCATGAAACGGGGCTCCCCGCTGCGGGATGCCGTGGTAGCAGAGCAAGGCGAAGTGTGCGCGGTAGGGGACTCATCGAACATTGAGGCGAGGATTACAGACTGGCTCGCCGGACAGGATGACATGGTGGAGGTGTACCGAAAGGCTGACCGAAAGGAAGGTCCGGATGTATACTGTGTCATGGCTAGCAGAATCTATAAGCGGCCAGTGTTCAAGGATGATCATCCGATGGAACGCCAGATGGGTAAGGTAGCCAAGCTGGGGCTGGGCTTCGGGATGGGGCATGAGAAATTCGTGTCGGCCGTTCGGTCCCAAGCGAAAGACGCGAACAAGAAGCCACTGGTGATCACCCTCGATTTCTCCAAGGAGGTTGTGGGGATTTATCGGGATGCACACACCCAGGTCCAGAAGCTCTGGAAGCGCGGCGGGGACGCCCTGCGCGCCATTGCCGAAGGCCGCTGTGGAGTGGATGTGGACTATCGGGGGATCGTCAAGACCTGCAAGGACGGGCTGCAGATGCCCGGCGGCATGAAGATCCTGTTCCCTGACCTGCAGTTCAAGAAGGCAGCGCAAGGGTGGGGTGGAGAGTGGACGTTCTGGAACGGGAAGGAACGGGAGAAGATTTACGGCGCCAAGCTGATCGAGAATATTGTTCAGTGTTTGGCAAGGATTATTGTTTTTGAGCAATGCCGCAAAACTGCGCAGGAGTGTAGGGATATTGCCAAATGGGTGCATTCGGTGCATGATGAGGGGGTTTTCGTGACGAAACTATTCTACGCCCCCTACGTGCTGGAGAAGCTTTTGTCGAACATGCGGATTCCCCCGGACTGGGCTCCGGATCTTCCGCTTAACAGTGAAGGGGGTTTCCATGAGCGATATGGGAAAGCTAAGTCCTGAGCAAATGGTAGCGTGGTTGATTTTGGAGGGGTGGGCGCCTTGGGTGCACCCGGCAACCGAAGCGCGCCACGTATATTACGGTGTGCGTTGCAATGACAAGTATGTATTTGGTCGCCGTCCTAACCGAGATCATGATGGAGGGCATGGCAGGGGTGCCAGAAACCCCACTTTCGCGCTTATAGAGCGAGACTGCGATTGGGGTGATATACCTCATAAGGATATGGAAGAAATCTACAACGAGGTGATCCGTGGATTCTATTGATAACCTGGACGACATGTCCAAAGATGAACTGCTGGCACTATGCGTGCAGCTGTACGAAGATGCGCGGAAGAAGATCGCGGCTGGCGAAGGTACGCCGGAACTGGAAGCCGCGGCCGAGTATGCCCGGCGCTCCATAGAAGAAGCTGTGGAGACCGCTAAAGGAGACGCCAGTGTTCACTGATATCGTGACTGTAGTAGCGCTAGGCGCATCGACCATCTGTTGCGGCCTACCTTTGGCCGGCATGTACATCATCTATAAGGGGCTGACGAAATGAAATGGTTTTTGAAATCGACCAAGCATGAAGGACTGAAATTCGAGATTCTGCACCTGGACAAAGAGACCAAGCGCGCCAAGCTGCAAGGCGGCACCGGCGTACCGTTCGAGGTGCAGTTGTCCTCGGATAACCTGGCCAAGTACGGCTATACGGTGATCAAGGTGGAAGATCATGAAATTCCTTAGAAAATGTGACTGCGGCGGCGAGCCCGACCTGGTGCACAGCTTCTCGGTATTTTTCGTCGAGTGCATCGAATGCGGGGCATCCACCAAGAGCTTCCCGGTCAGCACCAAGGTAAACGGCGCCTGGCCTAAAGACGCGGCCGCGCAAGCATGGAACGATCGGGTACTGGAGGATGTATGACCCCCGAACAGGAACGCAACTATTGGATCCTCGAGGGGTATCCGCTGATGCCGGAGTGGATTGAGTTTTGCCGTGGTTATGAGGGTCTCGATATGCGCAAAATGGCCTCCGGGCATACCCTAGGCGAACTGGTGAGTACATGGCTTGAGCATACGGGCGAGAAAATTTCTGACTGCGGGGGGCGCTTCGATATAGTCAACGATAATAGCGGAAAATTTTTCTTGTCATACACAACCGCCAATGGCACCCGCTACAATTGGAACACAGGAGAAGACCATGCCATCAAGTAAAAATTATGTTCGTGACATCGCTCAGGAAACCAAGACCTCCAACGCCCGCGGTGAGAAACCCAAGCGCGCAGCACGTAACCGTGCCAGGCGCATCATGATGAAAGAGGGTCTTGTGAAAGTTGGCGACGGCAAAGATGTCGACCACAAGAAGCCCTTGGTCAAAGGTGGCGCCATGACCGAGCGCAGCAACCTGCGGGTGAAAACTGAGCATGCCAACCGCAGCTTCCCGAGGAAGAAGGATGGGGGGATGAAATGAGGCGTTATTCGCGTACGGCATTCGGGCTGGCGTTCGCTTTTATGGCGGGCGCTATTCTCGGGCTCGGTTTCATAGGGGCTACGCTTATCCTGATGGAGATTTCGAAATGACTGACGAACAATTTGCTAACTGGCTAAAGCTAGAGACGGGCATGGACGGCTGGGAGTTCTGTCTCCGCGAAACAGATGCCTCCTGGCTGCGCTCCAAGCTCGGAAACCGCTACTGTGTATCTATGCGTCATCCGGATTGGGTGGTCTATGATTCGGTAGGCTTGAAGCCGCGTATCTCGCCGGCGCGCCACCTTGGTAATGACGTACCTGGCGGATGGACAGTTATCCACCACAGTGAAGTCCCTGAACGCCAGATCCAGAAGCTGGTGAAGATGATTAAGGAGGGGATGAAATGACCCGCGAACAGATGATTGCCTGGTTGACGCTAGAGGGGTGGGTTCCGACCTCTGACGGCGACATGCGACGCGAAGGGACAAACCTTGTGGCGGACACGCACAGTGACGATCCATGGTGTTACGACGATGGTGGAGGGTGCTTTGGATCTTTTGGTAGCGCTTCGTATCACGCGGGCGAAAACGATGTTAGTTGGGATGAATATTTGGATGCGTTCGGTCACCATTACGTAGCCGCGATTTACCGCTGCGTGAGTGGGGCAAAAGAATGACCCGCCCACTTCCATGGTCACACTCCTCCCTCGAAGCCGTCGAGACCTGCCCCCGCCAGTATGAGGAAATAAAAGTCCTGCGGAACTTTCAGGATAAAAAGAACGCGGCCTCGGTGTGGGGGGATAACTTCCACAAGCACGCGGAAACCTATCTGAACGGCGGCGTGCTGCACTTCGATATCTGGGCGTACAAAGACTACCTCGACAAGTTCAAGAGCCGCAAGGGTAAGCTGCTGGTGGAGCAGCAGTACGCACTAGACAGCAAGCTGCAGCCCTGCGAGTTCCTGGGCGAGAACGTATGGGGTCGGGGGATCATAGACGTGCTGACGCTGGATGGTAAGGTGGCGTGGATCGATGACCATAAGACCGGGAAGAACCGCAAGAAGAACTTGCAGCAGCTGATCATCTTCGCCTTGCTGGTGTTTTATCACCATCCGGAGATCCAGACCTGCCATTGCGCTTTCCACTGGACGCAGCATGACTTCGCGCAGGACAAAGAGACGTTCACCCGCGCGCAGATCCCTGAGCTGTGGGCCTTCCTGCTGCCGAAGCTAAAGCGCTACAAGGGTTACTTCGATATGGGGGTCTTCCCTCCGAAGAAGTCCGGACTGTGCGGGAAGTTCTGCGCGGTGACGAGTTGCGAATATCACGGAGGGTAAGATGGCCAACAACTGGCACTATATGCTTTGTTTCATGACCCGCGAGCAACAGGAGAACACATTGGCCCTCGACGGGTGGGTTCCATTCAAGCGATACCAGGCGCGGCAGTTAATGAACGGCAAATGGCGCACCACCGGGCATCCAGTGGTATTGACAAGTATGGCCATAAACGAGAAGAAAGCTCCGGTAGAACCTCTGGACTGGAGCGCGATACCTGACCCATGGTTCCGAAAGCTATTCGCTGCCGTATACCGCGAAGAAAGGAAATGGAGGTGACGTATGAACCGTGAACAGATGATCGCTTGGCTGACGCTGGAGGGGTGGGTGCCAATTCGCATAGCCTCCGGTAGTAGACCCGCCCATTGGATCGAGCACCCGGACTGGGGTACTGTATACTGCTATCTATGCGACGACGAGCCGGACTTGGTCACAGATAGCGCCCTTGGGTGGTGGCATACGTCGCCATCTAACTCCAGTAACACGTATGTACTGGAGGATTGGAGTACGTTCCCCGCTGGGCATATCGCCTTGCTGTACGAAGAAGTGCAGGAGAAGGCGCCCCATGCCAACGCCCGAGTCTAAGGTCAAGGAGGCGGTAAAAAAACTCCTCAAGAAGTTCGGAGTCTATTACCACATGCCAGTGCAGGCGGCGTTCGGTAAGCCTTCGCTTGACTTTATTTGCAGTTACAAAGGATACTTTATAGCAATTGAAACTAAGGCTGGGAATAAACAGCCGACCGCGAGGCAAGAAATCACCATGAATGAAATCCGGGCCGCCGGGGGTTTCGTCTTTCTTGTCAACGAAATGCAGGGACTGGCGGAGTTGAAAGCGTATCTGGAGGCGATGTCATGGGAGTAGTTATTGGTCTGTTGCTTGGTATCCCAGTGGGATCAGCCGCAATGTATCTAGCCTTGAAACTGAAAGAGATGGAGAGCAAAAATGGACAACAAAATTGACCCAAAACTGACCGCGGCTAAGGTGTACCCGATCGACCAGATCGCGGAGAGCTACGATGAGGAAGCCTATCCCGAAGGCGAACCTGAAATCAACCCTATGTCGTTCTATGAACGCGTTGCTGGTGTAGTAGCAGGTGCTGCGGTATTTGCCTGTCTGGCATATGCGTTCTTCCACTGATGGACCTCGACGAAGCCTTGGCCTTGGCTGACGAAGCTGAGGCCAACGGCCACCTTAACAAATTCCCCCGCGCCTGTATTGCTCTGGCGCGGGAAATCAGACGCCTAAAGGACCAACATGCTGGTGCATACACCGAGCAAATCGCTGCTACTGCGCCTCCGGCCGGAGAAACTGCAGACGCTTAAGACGCTGTTCCCGCAACACACCCGAGATATCAACCACGAAGGCCACAATCTTGCGGTTCCCCATAACCTCAAGATGGTCAAGGTACTCAACAACATGGGTATCAAGGCGCCTGGTCCGATTCGTAACTATTACAACTGGCCGCGGCCGGCCCGCTTCGATAAGGTCTTCGACCACCAGACGGCGACTGCGGATTTTTTGACTCTGCACAATCGATGCTTCGTATTGAACGAGATGGGGACATCCAAAACGGCCAGCATCCTTTGGGCGGCGGACTACCTGATGCATGCCGGCGCGATCAAGCGTGCGCTGATTGTATCCCCGTTATCAACCCTGGAGCCGGTATGGCGGAACGAGATCTTCGACGTGTGCATGCATCGTAGCGCAGTGATCCTGCACGGTAGCGCCGAGAAACGCAAGGATCTGCTGGCAAAGGAGGTGGACTTCTATATCATCAACCACGACGGCCTGAAGGTGATCGAGGGCGAGCTCCTGAAGCGCAAGGATATCGACCTGGTGATCGTAGATGAGGCCGCATCATATCGTAATGGACAGACTTCCCGTTACGCCGTACTGAAACGTGTTGCTGAGAAGCGCAAGCTATGGCTGGCTACGGGTGCCCCATGCCCGAATGCGCCGACCGATGCGTGGGCCTTGGCCCGACTGGTGGATCCTTCGAAAGTGCCGGACTATTTCACCAGCTTCAAGAAGCTGACCATGAATCAAGTATCGACCTACAAGTGGGTGCCCAAGCCGGGCTCGCATGAGACAGCATTCAAGGCGCTGCAGCCAGCCATCAGGTTCAAGAAGTCCGATTGTCTACAGCTGCCACCAGTGACATACCTGAATCGCCAGTGCGAACTGACGCCTGAACAGACCAAGGCGTACACGGAAATGAAGAACTATCTGGTGGCTCAGTCGCAGACTGGTGAGCAGATCACAGCGGTGAACGCAGCGGATAAGATCGGTAAGCTCCGGCAAATCCTCTGCGGCGCCGTGAAGAACCCGGACACCGAGGAGTACATGGTGCTACCACATGGCCCACGCCTGAACGTTTTGCTGGAAGCTATCGAGCAAGCCGCCGCCAAGACGTTGGTGATCGTTCCATTTAAAGGCATCGTGCACGAACTGAAGAAAGAAGTGCAGGAGTACCACGACAAGGCCGGCGATGGTAAGTATTGCGAGATCGTGAATGGCGATGTATCGGTGGCCGAGCGCAACCGGATCTTCCAAGCATTCCGTGATGATCCGAACCTGAACGAACTGATCTGCCACCCGAAGGTGATGGCCCACGGCCTGACGTTGACCCAGGCCGACATGCTGGTGTTCTACGCGCCGATCTATTCCAGCGACGAAACCGGCCAGGTGATGGACCGTATCAACCGGCCAGGGCAGACGAAGAACATGACCATTCTGCGGATATATGCCAACGAGCTGGAGAAGGCGATCTACAAGATGGTGCAAGACCGGCGCGACTCGCAGGAGTCGATCCTTGAACTTTATAGGAAGGAGATGGGGAAATGATGGACCAATTACGCGGAGTTATGCGGAGGCAGAATTTGCTATCCCAAGCCGCGGCGGTCATGCGAGAACAGATGAAATTCTTGACCAAAAGCACGCCGTAGAGTAAGATAGTAACAAATAAAAGAAAGGAGTCCCTCATGAGTACCGAAGCTCTGCTTGCAGAGATCCCCAACTTGCCCGTTGAAAAACTGGTCAAGTTGTTTGTAAAAACCCGCGAAGCCAAGGCCACCTTGACCCGCGAGTACGACGTCAAAGAAGCCGAACTCAAAGGCATCATGGAAGCATGCGAGAACATGATGCTGAAGAAAGCCGACGAGACCGGCGTCGAAGGTTTCAAGACGCCCTACGGTACGACGTTCACCGCAGTGGAAACGAAGATCACGATCGCCGATCACAAGGCTTTCCAAGACTTCGTGCTGACGCAGAATGACTTGGAGTTTTTCCAAGCGCGCGTTGCGCAGAAGCGCGTCGAGGAGTACATGAAGCAGCACGAAAGCGACACCCCGCCTCCTGGGCTTAACCTGTACCGTAACCGCGTGATGCGAGTGAGGAAAGCATGAACAAACTTTGGAACTGCTACGTGGAGTGGGTGGGATCTCTTAGCCCCCTCCAATACCTGGTGCTGTTACTGACGTCTCCTGTTATCGGCGTCGCTTTTGCGTGGGTGATCCTGCGCGCATGGGTGTCCATCAATGGCTGACTTCTGCAGGCAATGCAGCATCGATCTGTTCGGCGATGATTACCGCGACCTGGCGGATCTCAGCTGGCCGTCCGATACCCGGATGGGGAACTACGCGCCAGCACTCTGCGAAGGGTGCGGCGTTACGATTGTCGACCACGAAGGCAAATGCGTTTCGGAGCATTGTCTGAAACAACACGGAAAGGAAAGCAAATGAACGACCCATTCGGTTTTAAAATTATGTCTCTCGACGAAATTACCGGCCTGCTGAACGACTGCGACGAAGCAGGGCAAGGTGTGGACGAGGTGTTCGGCGATGCCGCAGCCAGTGTCGCCCTGGCGCGCGAATTGGTATCCCGTCTGGAGGACCAATCATGAACGACGTCGTAGACATGGAAGCGCTGATGCGAGAAACCGCAGAATCTACAACCCCCATCGGCGAAAGCGATGCGCCTGCAGCATGCATGGTGGATCTCGAGACACTGGGTACTGACCCCTACAGCCCGATTCTTTCGATCGGCGCCGTGCGCTTCCGCTTTGACGACAAGCCTATCCACCCGGACGACATTTTCTACCAGGTCATTACGCTGGAGTCCTGCATGGAGCTTGGCCTGCGCCCGAGTGCGTCAACCATCAAGTGGTGGATGGAGCAGAGCGAAGAAGCCCGCGCAGTGTTCAAGGACGAGACCGCAGTATCTCTGCCTAATGCCTTGGATGAATTTACCAACTGGTGGGGTAGCCGGCCGGATGACATCTGGGGCAACTCGATCAGCTTCGACGGCGGTATCCTGAAGGACGCGTATCGGATGTGTAAGAAAGAGGCGCCATGGGCGTTCTGGCGGGAGCGCTGCTACCGCACTATGAAATCCTTGCCGCTTGTGCAAGATGTACCTTTAATCCGCAGTGGTACGCACCACAACGCGCTGGATGACGCTATCGACCAGATGGCCCACCTGCGCGCGATTTACAAAAAGCTTGGCCTGGCTTAACGCCAGTGATATTATCAATCCCCTCACTTTAGGAAACGGAACATGCCCAACGACATCATTCCATTCGCCGCCGGCGGCGAAGTACCAGCCCACCTCCAAAATTTGTTCGGCGACGATTCGAACATCGCACCCCGCAGTACCATCAACCAGCTGTCCTACCGCGGTAAAGTTTGGCGCCGCGTCGTAGATGGCGAAGAAACAACTATGACCAAGATCGACAGCGACGGCGAGAAGGTGCCAATGCAAGTCGTGTCTGTCATCGTGCTGGATCACAACAAAGGCCGTTCGCGTTCCTATTACGAAGGCAGTTACGAAGAAGGCAAGAACCAGGCGCCAGCATGCTACTCGGCCGACGGCAAGACCCCGGATGCTAGCGTGGAGAACCCGCAAGCATCCTCCTGCGATACCTGCCCGCATTCGGTGAAGGGTTCCAAGATCACCGAGTCCGGCAAACAGTCCACTGCATGCTCGCCATTCAAGCGCATTGCCATCGTGCCGGCTGGCAAAGCTGCTGCCACCCATGTGCCCCTGCTGCTGCGCCTGGCCCAGACTTCCATCTGGGATAAGGACAATGCCGAGAACGAAGCACAGAACTGGTTCGCTTGGGATCAGTACCTGGACTTCCTGCGCGCTCGCGGCGCCAAGCACACTGCAGCTGTTGTGACGAAAGTCAAGTTCGATGCATCCAAGGCATACCCTAAGCTGTTGTTCAGCGCCGGTGCCTGGGCCTCCGCTGAAGAAGCTGCCGCAGCTAAGCAGCGATTGGCTTCCGACAAAGAGGTTATTGAGAAGATCCTGTCGGGAGGCGGTAGCGATGGTGTAGCGGGCGCGGCACCGGCGGTAGCTGAGGAGAGCGACGACACCGAAGCCCAAGCGGCGGTCAAGGAAGCGCTGGCCAAGGCCGAAGCTGAGAAGGCTGCGAAAGCTGCGGCAGCGGAAAAAGCCCGCAAAGCCGCTGAAGCCAAGGCCGCGAAAGAAGCCGCTGAAGCCAAGGCTGCGGAAGCAGCAGCGAGTGCCGGCGACGATGACTGGGGTGATGAAGCACCTGCACCTGCACCTGCGCCAGCGGCGGCGAAACCTAAAGCCGAGGCCAAGCCTAAAGCTGAATCGAAGCCAAAGGCCGAAGCTAAACCCGCAGTGGTGACCGAGACCCCATCGGAAATCTCCGAACTGCTGGCTGGCTGGGACGACTAAGATCCCAAGGGGCGTGAAGCCGGGCTTAAAGCTCAATCTCCGCGCCCCTACTACCCCTCACCCTATAACAACCTGGAGAGATCATGGGACGCATTATTACCCAAGACAAAATGAACGCCATGCACGCCGCCATCGAGGCGGATAAGAACGCCCTTGGCCCAACCCTGGGCGTCATGCTGATCAAAGGCAATGTGCCAGTGGAGGCCGCAGCTGCCATCCTGTCCGTGTCCGAACCGACTATCTACCGCTGGATGTACGGCGAGTCGACCCCGCGCGATCCGGACAAGGTAGTGAAGCTGAAGAATTTCCTGGTACTGATGCGCCGCATGAAGAAAGAGAAGGATTTGCCGCTGGAAGGTACGACTACCGCCCGCGTCAAGACTTTCGCGCAGTTGGTGAAAAAACATCATGTAGCCCGCCAAGCCGCTTAACCTCCACCGGGCATGCCCATGAACGCACAAGAATTTCTTGAGTTGCTGCTGCCCAGTACCGGTATCATATGCATCGCTTCGCCCATCCCCAGCGGGGGATGGGATAACCGGCAATATCAGAGTATCCCTCAAGCTGTTGCCCGGGTGAACTGGATCACATTCGCTGGGCAGCCGGCGTATTTTGCCACGGCCACCTTCGCAGAGGATAAAGTATGGGACCATTCGGCGAACAACGGTGAAGGTAAGTGGCGCTTCCGTACTCAGGCTAATGCGCAGTACATCAAAACATTCTTCCTCGATCTCGACGTGGATCCGGAAGACCCCAAAAAATTCAACTCCAAAGCCGACGCCCTCGTCCAGCTGAAAGCCTTCGTATCCAAAGTAGGACTGCCCCCACCAATGATCGTCGACAGCGGGGGCGGTATCCATGCCTACTGGCCATTGTTCGCAGCGGTGGATACGGTGACCTGGCGTCCGGTAGCCGACAAACTGAAAGCGATTTGCATTCATGAAGAATTTAAAGCTGATCGATCTCTCACTTCTGACCAGGCGCGAGTATTGCGTTGCCTTGGTGGCTTTAACATCCGCCGTATGGCTCCAGTGGTATTGGTTACACGAGGCGGTGGACCTTACCAATTCTCCGACATCGCGGGAATTCTCGATCAGTATGGCGATGATATCGGCTGTACTGTGCGTTCTAGTGCTATACAAAATTGCGGCGGCGCATTGTCGGCCAACGCCTATTTCGAAGACAACCTCGGAGCCACCAATGATCCGGGAAACTTCGACCGTATCGTCTATCACTGCGGACAGCTTGCGGCGCAAGTCGCGGTACTTGGAAAGGGTACGGGTGAGGTCCTATGGCGTTCCGCATTGGGCGTTGCCAAATTCTGCGACAGCGCGGAGAAAGCTTATCGCGCTCTGTCCGAAGGCCACGATGGATACTCTTGGGCGGCCACTCTCCAAAAGGTCGACGGCTGGCATACTGGCCCAGCTACATGCGTCAGCTTCGAAACGGAAAACCCTGAAGGCTGCCAAGGCTGCCCTCATCGCGGCCAAATAAAATCGCCTATCCTCCTAGGGCGTGACCGTAGTGATGCTCCTACGCCGATGGCGCCGATCCAGCTGCTGAATGACCTGGGCGAAGCCGAGGAGATTTTCATCGCGCCACGGCCACAGGGTTATCATCTGAAGGGCGGTAAGATTGTGCAGGAAACTGAGGCGGATGATGACGGCGTACTGGCATTCGTAGATGTCTGCCCCTACGACCTGTACCCGATCCGCATTATGCGCCAGTCCGGGCTAGATATCCTGGTTGAAGAACGGTCCATGTGGCGCGCGCATCTGCCGCGCCTTGGCCCTACTGATATGGAAGTGCCCCAGTCCCTGATCTCTGACCACCGCAAGCTGTACGCCTACCTAATGCAGAAAGGGGTGTACATGACCGATGATAACGCCAAGTCAACACAACGCTATATGAGCTTCTACCTACAAAGCCTCGCGGAAGCAGCCGACCGTGACAAGCTGTACGAAAGGCTGGGCTGGCACGACGATCGGAAGTCCTTCGTGCTGGGGAACAAGGTCATTGGTGCCGACGGCAAGATGCGCCAGGTCAACCCATCCAAGACGGTGCGCGCGGTAACGAAAGACGGTGTAACGGCGGCCGGCAGCGCACAGGGGTGGAAAGACGCCATGGCCTTCTACAACAAGCCAGGTTACGAGGGCACCCGGTTCTTTATCTACGCCGCGCTGGGCGCCCCGTTGTTCCATATGAATGACACCGGCAACAAGGGTGTGTTGATCACGGCATCGGGCGAATCCGGTCGCGGTAAGACTACGGCGTTGAAAGCCTGTGCTTCCCTGTGGGGCCGGCCGGAGAACCTGATCCTGAACGGTAACCGCGAAGGGTCAACCATCAACGCGCTATACGAAACCCTGGGTTGCTACCATTCCCTGCCGTTTATGTGGGATGAGATCACCGAACGCGACCCAGAGGAGATTCGCCGTTTCCTGCTGAACATCAGCCAGGGTCGCGGCAAGGATCGCATGAAGGGTTCCGAACACGTGGGCAAGACCGTGACCTGGGAGACCATCGTTCTGGCATCGGCTAACACCGATGACATCAGCCGTATCCTGTCCTCCGGCCGCGATGTGAGCCCGCACCTGATGCGTATGATCGGCGTACCATTCAGCCTGGTTAATGCCAGCCCTGAGGCGAAGATAGAGGCGGATAACTTCCTACGTTCGCTGAACCAGAATTATGGCCATGCTGGTCCGCTGATGATGAAGTTTGTCGTACAGAATTACGAGAAGGTGGCGAAGGGGTATATCAAGAACGTAGCGATGGTCGACCGTCTCCTCAATTCCCGGGATGCTTCCGCGGAGCGCTATTGGTCAGCCGCCATTGCTGCAGCCTACACTGGGGCACAGATCGCCAAATCTCTGGGACTGCTGGACTACCCTATCGAGGAAGATCTCAAATGGATGGTGGCCCACCTCTCCGGCCAACGCGAGACGATCCAAGATACCGTGTCCGATCCGCTGGATGTGTTGGTGGAATTCCTCGAGACCCATATCGGCAACACCTTGGTGGTCTCCGCCAAGAACTCCTCGAACCTGGACTGCACAGTGGTCAAGCCATACCACGCGCTGCTTATCCGCCATGAAATGGACGCTGATCGTATCTACATCGCCCGCCAGGCGATTCTGGACTTCTGCGGGGAGCACAAGATGCCGTTCCGCCGCATGGAGCAGACGCTCGAAGGCATGGGGGTTATCGTCAGCCGCGCCAAGCAGAAGGTACTGGGCGCCGATACCGCCTACGCCAAAGGCCAAACTCGCTGTTGGGAAATCGATGCTGAAAAACTCGGCGTTCCGTCGCCGGCCGTTCCACCCCAACCACTCGAATCGGCCAAAGTGGTGAGCATCAAAAAGGGTAAGGCCGCATAACTAGGGAGTAGTGCTATGATGAACGTCATTGGTTTGTTGGTTATCCTGCTGTCGGACCCGAAAGACGATAAGGTCGTGTTCGGGGTGGTCCATGAGTTCAAGAGCCAGTCTGATTGCGTGAAGTTCCTGCGCGATGCGGATTTGCCAGGTAAGGAGCGCCTGGTCTGCATGGCTGTTGTGAAGCCTTTGGAGACCTGATATGCCACGTGACACGTTCAAAGCGTGGGGCGAAAAACCGGACAGCCTGAAATCCCGGATGTATAAGGATATCCTTGCATCCTTGGCTGTCCGGCCAATGACTATCCACGAACTGGCGGAAGCATTGCCTTACTCCGCGGCGCGAATTACGCAGGCATGCCAGGTCATGCTGGTAGTTGGGGATGCTCATGTCGGGGATCATACCGTAGGAGTTGCGGGCGTCAAGGTCCGGCGCTTCTATCCAGGCCCAGGCAAGAGCGAAGGCCCATTACGAAAAAGCAGGAAGCACGATAGGCCGCTGCTTCCTGCCAAGATTTTAGGCGCCTTGACCGGGCCAATGACAGTACAGGACGTAATGGCCAAAGTATTCTACACCCGCGCGGCGGTGCAATTTAACCTGCAGCTGCTATGCGCTGCAGGTAAGGTCCGGGTATGCGATCGCATTACCCAGGTAGGTGGGACTACTCTTATCTATTCACTGGCAGCGTAGTTCTAATGCGTGGTAGGCATCGAGGAGGTCGTTGTAGTCCCGCACGTTTTGCCCAATACCGGCGGCGATGCCGAGAATATCTGAAGCAACTTCTGGCACAACGACTGATCCTTCTTCTGGCTCAACTCGGCCGGCAGTGGGGTCAGCCGGGGTTTTACTGGGCTGGTGTACGGTTGCGATGCGCAGGCGCTCAGCGCCAGAACGCACATCGCGCTGCAGCTGCGCAATAGTTTTTTCATGTTCCTTGTTCTCCTTAACTCGTTGCTCGTCGATCTTACGTAGCGCCGCCGCCTGGTCAGCATCCTTCTTCTCGGCCAGCACCTTATCTTTCTCCTTCTGCGCGGCCTCCAGTGCAATCTGGCTGTCTACGCCCTTCTGAATCAGCCGATTATCTCGCTCGTGGCACGCCGCTACAAGACCGGCGATGACGATGCCGGCCGCCAGGATTTTCAAAAGTCCCAAGTCCATATCTCCTCCTACTCCAACATCCCTACGTCAACGCGGTGGCGCTCCACTTCGCCGTGGTCCTTATGATGCACGATACACACCATATCCCGGCCGGCACGATACCCATAGCCATTCGCATAGCTGTCTTTCGCCGCCAAGGTACGGAAGGATTCGCACATCAGGCCAGGCAACTCCGTTACATTCTGCGAGTGAACGTGCCCAGTGTAAAAATATCGATGGGTGGTGGCGCCCCAGTCCTTCGCACGATCTGCCGCCATGATGCCGCCCAGCTGGCCATGCTTCACCTTATCGCCGTGGGTGGCGCCGATCAACACCTTACCGAAGCGATAGTACCAGAAGGGGGACGGGTGGAGGTCCACTTCCACGCGCTTATCATTGGCGAAGAAAGCCTGCAGTGTGAAGGCCAATGCCCAGATCGCTTCCGGGTCATGGTTACCTTGCACGCACCTAACAACAACTTTGGAGTATTTCTGCAACGCGCGCTGGACGGCGTGGCGGTACGTCTCGATCCCCACTTGCAGAACTTTCACATATCGGCTATCCACGTCCAGCTGATGCTTGGACTTAGGCGTAGCGTTGCTCTGATCGTTCATGTGGAACACATCGCCTAGCAGGAGGATGATGCAGGTATCGGTGGCCGGCGCCGACTGCATAAGACGGTCGACTGCGCCCAAGGTCATGGCCCGAGCGATCTTCAGATCAAAGGCATCGCCGCATTCTTCCTGCCACACCTGAAGCCCGATGTGCGGGTCGCCGATCGGGAATACCGCCAGCAGGTCTCTGGAAACGGAGCGCGGGGCCTTCGAAATCGGAGCCAGGCCGCGGACATCTTCCGCCAAGATCTTGATCATTTCCCTGACTTGCTCTAGCTGACGTTCCGCGTCGGGGCTCTGGCGTTCCCAGGTGCGCTCCACTTCACCGGACGGACCACGTTGCACGGTGACCTTACCCATGGAGAAGCCGGGGGCGGTGCCGCTCTCGAAGTGGCCAGGCGCGTATCCATTTTTCGCTGCCCTGGCTTTCAGTTTGGCGAGCGCATCCTGCACGGACGCCTGTGCTACACCTAGCGCGCGGGCGGCTGCCCTAATGCCTCTATGTTCGGTTACGGCGTCGATGTATTGCTTTTCTCGTTCTGTTGCCCATTCCTTCAGCTTCGGGTCTATCTCAATCATGATTTACTCCCTAGACTCATTGTTTGGACTTCTGGACTCGTGGCTGGGTCATGCTTGGCCGCGATCTTGATTGCCGCTGCAGGCTTGGCACCCATCTCTAAAGCACCTGTTGCGTAGGCCGCGCCAGTGCCGATTGCATAGAACTCATCCTCAATTGGCACGCCTACTAGGCCGGATCCCCACCAGAGGATTTCTCCTTTTGGTGTAAGCTCTAGCGCTTCGAATGTGGAGTCCAGCAGGATAGGCTTGTCACCTGGTTTGCGGCGCCAGGCGATGAACTGCATGGCATGCTCGAGATTGCCGCATACACCATAGATCGAGCCACGGATTTTGAAGATTTTAGTGACGGAGAAAGAGGCGCTGCCGTCGAAGGTAGCCCGCTTGTCGGCTACCATCATGCTTCGATTACATACGACTGTTGTCATGTTGAGGCCCCTAAAAAGACGGCGACCTAAGCCGCCGTTAAAGTACCGCCCCTCAACTTCTTACTCGGAGTCAGCTACGGCAGTCTGCCCGTCTGCCGGTTCGGCCGAAGCGGGTTCTGGTACAGGAGGAATTGCGTTTTTAATCCAATCCGGGTGATCTTCCTCGGGAATGCTTGGGGCAGGATCATCAACGCCCGCCTCATCAGTAACACGGTGCTCGACATGCTGCATGAACAGATCCAAGGCGGTATAGCCACTGATGGCGCCGGCGGCGATCTGGTTTTTCAGTTCCTGGATTTTTTCATAGAGGGACATGATTATTTCCTTATCGGTTAATTTCTTCCCGGTTGTACACGGGAGGTTCGTCTTGTGGTGCAACTCCTTGATTGTACTGCGAATAATTGTTACGAGTAAATTTATTTGTCAGGGCGGGAGCAACCCATGACGCGAGGAAAAGGCCAAGATATCCTTCTGTCATCTTTCCAGTCGCAAGCAGATAGGTCATCATCCAGGTGCTGAACATGAATGAGCCCATCATCACCACAGCCGAACGGGAGATTTTCCCATCCTCGCCCAGCAGAAGATCATCCAGATGGATTTTGGAATCCCGCGCGCGAGAACGGCGGAACAGGGACAGCATGACCCATACTGCCCCAACCCCGAGCAGCAGGTACATGAAGTTGACGGCGGTGACGTATTTCATTCTCCGAGGTCTTTCTTCAACATGTTGTACAGATTCAGCCGATGCGCAAACCCGATGGCATCGCCGATGGCGGTAGTCTTATGACCGCGGTTGATCATATCGCACACACCATCGAAATCGTCCTCGTCGGCGTAGTGGTTGATGTTGTTCAGGTCCCAGAACCAGCCGGCGGAGCGGCACGCGCCTTCCGGGGTACGGATCCACTGCGGAACGCCATCGATATACATACCAAAATAATTGGCCAGAGCTTGGTAGTTATCGCGGAAGGTGATCTGCATCAGACCGGCGCCGCGGAAGCGCCAACCATCGCCGCTCAGCTCGCTGCCGTTACCCATGCGATTGGCGTACACCTTGTTGGCGATTTTCTGCGGCTGGCGGTTATAGGGTGCCGCATCAGTCAAGGTAGGGAACCGCGATGGCCAGGTCTTGCACAAACCATCAGCACTATAGTTCAAGTTCTCCTCCAGCCGGCGGAATCCTTGCGACTCGTGAATCACGTTGGCCAGGAACGCTGCCTCGCGGCGCGGGGTCACGATATTGAATTCGTCCATCGCGCGCACCAGCTCATCGTAGAAGGCATCAGCCTCCGATTCCAGTACATACTCCTTCAGTACGTCGATATCCATCACTTACCCCGGCGTTCCAGATTGTCCACGCGAAGGCCCAGAGCATCCGTGGCGCGCTGCATATCGAAGACACGCACAACCAGCTGGTCATATTTCGCGTCGCGTTCTTTCATCTGCTGCTTGAGGTCGGCGTTAGACGCCAGTACGGCGTCCATCTTAAGAGTCAGGGAATCGACCTGGCGATTAAAATTGATCGCGACAAACGCCGCGGAGGATACGATGGCCGCTGTGGTGGAGATCAGCCACATGAGGGAGATTTTCACATCGATGATGCGTTTCGGTTCTTCTTGCGGCCGTACCATATCGTTCTCCTTAAGTAGTTACGAGGATATCATCCTCGGCGTGTATAGCCAGTATCTGCTGTGGCTCCTGGGATGCAAATACCTGGTCTTCATCTGCGGCCGACAACGAATTCCAGCGGCTGCGGTCCGTTATTGCCTCCACCTGCCATTTCGCATGCGTCCTAATCGACGATCCTTGCTTCGCCAGCGCGCCAGTCGACCCCATCACTTGGCTCAACAGCGCAGTAAGCGGGGTACTGACAACAAGTTGCCCGGTCATGGCGGTGGTCATGGAACCGGAAGCACTGGCGGACGTAATTGGCGCCGCAGCCGCGTTGGCACTGGTGACCTGGTTCGCAGTCACCGTGGAGTTCATGCTGATGCCGGCCGTGGAACTTGCGGTGGTGACCTGGTTCTCAGTTACAGCTACCAGTAACAGATTCCCGAGGGAACCCATTTCAGCCGTGACTTGGCTCGCGGAGCCAACGAGATCCGAGCTTATAACTGCGGTAGCAGTGGCCGACGTAATTATCGATGCTCCAATTGTGGAGCCCATGCTGATATTGACGGCGGATGCCGCGGTTGTGACCTGGTTTGTGGTCACTGTGGCGTCCATGCTAACGCCGGCAGTAGCTGTAGCGCTAGTAACCTGATTGGTGGTTATGTCTGTCGTTATGTTGGTAGCCGCGGCGCTGGTTACCTGGCTGGTAGATACAGTCGCAGTGACGCTAATCGTAGCCGTAGCCGCGGCGCTGGTTACCTGGCTGGTGGATACCGTTGTCGGCGTACTGACAGTTGCAGTGGCGGATGCGCTGGTTACCTGGCTGGTGGATACCGTTGTCGGCGTACTGACAATCGCAGTAGCGGATGCGCTGGTTACCTGACTGGTGGATACTACGGATTCACCAGTTGTACCGGTTGCACTGGTAACTTGGCTAGTGGATACGGTCGTGGGGGTGCTTATCGTTACCGCTGCGCTGGCACTGGTAGCTTGGCTGGTAGTGGTCGGATTAACGATAATGGCATCCGCGGGGGATGCCAGTGGCGCCGCACTGATTGTCGAGTGGCCGAACGCCATTTCGTATCCTTCGTTCTAATTACGCCGGACGAACCAGGCAGCCATCCGACCAAACCGTCTCGTAGGTTGGACTCGCACCTGCTGCGAAAGTCGTTACCGAACTGCCAGAACCTTGCGATAGGTAAATTTCGACGTAGTCCGTAGATCCATTCAGGAAGACCATTCCGCTGATGCAGCTAGCTTCACCGGATTCGACGTTCGATCCAGACTGCATGCCAATTTTAAACGCGGTGCCGTTTTTGTATATGAATAGCGAAAGATACGCAGCGTTAGTACCCATGGTAACTGCGGCGTTTATCTGGTAATATCCAGCGACGTTCGGAGTAAATCGCGAACTGGAATAGCAGCTAGCAGTATCATAGTCTTCGCTATCAAAAAGTACTTTCGTCCTTGTGTTATTCGATATCGTCTGGTTCGAGGTCGCTCTGGCGCTAAAAGCTGGCCCGCCGGCCGCGTTGGTACGCGTGGTGAGATAATCCGATGCGGCGATGTCGATCCACACTTGTTTGGTGCCGGACGACAAGCTGACGGCCGACCCGGAATTGCTGGAAGACAGGACCGTCGTACGCGTAAGGGTATTGGTACCGGAGTATGTACCCAGCCCAACTTCCCAGTCACCAGTCGGAGTACCGTTACTATCCACAGCTTGCAGCGCGTAGTAGCAGGTATCATTCGTGGAGCACACTGACGAGAACGCGCGGAAACCAGTCATCGCACCAGCCAGGATTAGCGCCCCCGTGCCGGTGGTGGTAGTGGTCTCCTTGACCCTATCTTTTACAATAAGCGCCATGCTAGCCGCCTATTAGAAGCCGGACGTGCTGTTGCGTACGTCGATGGTGAACGACGAGCAAGATACGGTTTGGCCTGCGGTGATGGTGGTCGTGGCTACAACCATGTTGGCGCTGGAAGTACCAACAGAACCGTCCATCAAAGCAGTGGTGCCATCCGATTTCAAGGCGCGGAAGAACGACGCAGTGCCAGAGTTATCGGCCGACGAATCGGAAGTGATCGCATTTGCGGTCAGGACGCCCGAAGACGCGGAACCGAAAGCAGTGGCGCCAAAGCGCAGTTCAGCCAGCAACGTGTTGCCGGACAGTGCAGTATCTGCGGTAGCCGGCTGGGTGCCGGAGTAGATGCGCAGGTAGCCGTTGGCGAACAATGGGGTCAGTGCATCTGCCTCAGCGTTTACTGCTACGTCGGCCATTTGGGTATTGAGAGCCATGGTTTACTCCTAAGATTCGATAGTGATGACGCCGGCGAGCAATTGGGTAACTACGCCGCCGGCGTCAGTCATTTCAAGATCGTAGTACCCGGTTGTCCATGAGATGGCCGCAGTATCAATCCGCGGGCGGATCGTGCGGTCGGTGTTATTAATCGTAATGCCAGAAACATCGGTCAGAGTCATGAGCAACGTTCCGCCCTCTGGTGCATCGTAGATTCGCATCGTCGCAGTCGCACCCGTCATATCAACCGGGGTGTTATGGACTACGAACCCACCGGAAACATACGCGCTGTAATCCGCGGAATTGACGCTGTTCAAGCTTATCTGCGTCCCGGAAATATACGAGGCATAGTGCATGTCTGTTGCAGCAGGTGGGTAATGCCTCCCGTTAATCTGGTCCATGCCACGTACAGAAACTACGGCCACTGGCCAGCCGTCAGGGATGGCATGGCTGTTCATGGTAATGACCGCTGGTGCTGACTGCGTAATTGCAGTGATAGCGTACGAATCCAGGTTGGACAACGCCCAACGGATAACGGGGAGAAATGTCTCGCCGGCGGATACGCAGAAATCTTGTTTTTGTGCACAACAAGTCATAGGTCACCCGTTTCTAATCTGCAATAAGTTTACCGTATTTCAGAATCTAGGCAAAGTGTTATTGCCTGTAAACTGAATATCCTGCTGGATTACCGGTACTCGACGGGCCGTAGTCTGAATGCCAGTGCCGGTAGCTGCCCCTACAGCCTGTGCTACGATACGTTGCTGGATGGCGCCATTGATATCCGTGATAGGCTGCAGGGGATTGGCGCGGTTAAACTCCTTAAGCATCTGCGAAGCAGACTGCACAAGCGCCGGATCGCGACGAGTGACGCCCTTATAGAAGTTGTCCAAAATTAAAGACCGGCGGGCATTGATCCGATCCTGGTTGATATTGAAGAATTCCGCGGCCTCAGAGGCTTCTGCCCGGTCAGCAGGACGCAGGCCGGCGGATTGGACCGCCAAATCCCAACCGGTAACTGGAAGCCCGATCGGGTTACCCTTCGAATCGGTATATCCGTACTGGGACGCTTCGTATGCTTTATATGCGCCCTTGATGCCGGACGGCAGCATCTGTTCGATGCCCTTCATGTATTGGCCGTCCACTACCTGATTCAACCCCTTGAAGATATTAATCCCCGCATTGATAGAAGGTCCCCACATCTGGGTAGCGTAGTCCGGGATCTTATCCTTCAGCAAACGGCGATCGGACAGGAACGAAGACCCCGGCGACAAATCCTGAAGACCGAAGGTCGATGTATCCACACCCGCTTCATGCGGCAGGCCATGGGCGATCACGCCACCTACGTCGGCGCCAAACTGATTCGCCAGCCAGTTACGGGTAGCGATCCGAATATCAGTTGGGTTATCTGGGTCCAGCAGGTTAGCTGCCGTGTTATACACCCCCGCGAATGCGTTCACGAAGGGGAGACCCAGCGCGCCGGAGATCAGGGCCGTAGTGCCCATCAAGCCGGCGAATTCGCGGCGGGCTTCGGATACACGCTGTGCGCCTTCCTCGGTCAGGTTACCGTTGGCGTCGCGCATCTTGTTGAAGAATCCATCTTGCACCGTGCGTGCAATCTGCTGCATAGTCTGGAAGTTAAACTGTTGGAATGCGCTGATCAGCGGCGTGATCTTGCCGGCCGGCCCATATTTACCGAGACCGCGCGCCATGTTGTCTGGATTGAAATCGTCCATCGCATTAGCGACCGTCTTCAGGGCGTACTCGATATTTTCCGCTTGGGAAGCTTTGCCGGCCTTCTCCGCCAAGCGGAACGCCGATAGCCCGATCGACATGCGGTTCAGAATTTCCGAAGCCTGCACAGTCATGGATGCCAATCGTACAAGATCCTGTGTACGGACATTTCCCTCGATCGCCAGCTGTTGGAGTTGGCGGGCTTGACCGAGCTTCAGGATGCCCCGATCATTAGCCTCCTGGAGGAACGCCCGATCACCGGCGCTCAAGTTCGTAGCGCCATCCAGCTTTAGGGAGCTATCGGCCGCGCCGCGCAGGCCGTCCTCTGCCCACCCAGAAGCCAAGGAGTCCTTCAGTACACGAAGTGCCGGACCATATGCGGAGCCTAGTTCCTTGGCAGCGTTGACAAAACCATAGCGAGCGCCCGTGATAGGAAGGCCCCGATGGAATGGCTGCGCCGTGGCGCGGATCAGGTACGCCGGCGACATGGCCAGGAAGAATGAGTGTCCCAGAGAGTTGACCAGGTTGACCAGGTTGTTCTCCACCGGCTTCATGCCATTGTAATAACGGGTCTTGATCTCATCAGCGATTGCTTGCGCCTTGGCCTGCGCATCTGGATTATCTCCGCGCGCCAGATCCTCCACAGCCTTATCCATATTAGACAGCGACTCGGAGAATGCGCGCATGGAGTAGATGTTGGCCGTGTCTCGCACGGCGCCGGAAGCGCGCTTACCGAAGCTCCCGAGGAAGTCGGCGGTATAACCCGGCACGCCGGCACGATTCAGCTTAGCCAGCCGGGTTGATGTCTCCGGCAGCATGGACATGAATTTGCGGGTAAGGGCCTCCTGCATCTGCGCTGCCTGTGGGCCGGAGAGCCCAGCCTCAGTTACAGAATCGTGCAGCGTTTGCAGCGCACTGCGCATCGCCGCGGAGACTGGAGCGTTCATGCCGATCTGACCGCCTTTAGCCAATGCGCCCACGGAACCACCATCGTATTTAGACCCGGCTGCAGCGGTGAGCTTCTTATAGGCGGCCGCAGCTTCCTCCAGCGAATTGAATTTGATAAAGGCATGATCATTGCCGTTGAAGTCACCCAGCACGGCATTCGCATTCTTGATAGCATCCTGCATCTTATCCCAGGTCTGTTGGTCCATATCCTTATACTTCAGGTTCATGAAGTAATCGCCCGAGCGGCCGGCGTGGTAGTATGGATTTTCGATCTGGTTGGCGTAGATGCCCTCAAACTCTTTCAGCTGCTGGCGCAACGTGGAATCTTTAGGTAAAGAATTAGCATCGGAGAATACCGCGCGCAGCCGCTTATCCAGAATGTCGCTCGCACCATCGATGTGGAGCGCCGGGTTTGTATTCTTGGCGTCCTGCACATCCTTAGCCATAAAGTCCAACCCGGTGCCATGTCGCACGGCGAAGTTAGACTCGGCCGTGGCGCCTTCAGCGCGGGCTTCCATTTCAGCACGGCGCGCATCCTCAGGAGCCATCTGTTGCAAATCGGCAGCCAGGCGGCGAGCAGTATCACCAGCGGCACGCAGGAGGTTGGATACGATCGTAGCGTGGTCCAGTACGTAGCCTTTACGGTTAACTTTTGAGCCATCGATGATGGACTGGGCCAGTTCGGGGTTCGTGCTTTTCAGTTGAGTGAATTTGCGATTGATGCTATCCACGAACGCCTTGCTCGATGGCGCCAGCTCGCGGCCGGCCTTTTGGTTATCCGCAAAGTTCTTGGTAGGATCGAAGCCCCAGATGCTGCTGCCGATACCGATGTCCGCCGCCTGCTTATTCAGTGCGGCAGCATTGTCTCCTTGCTTGCGCAGGTAGTGCTCCAGATCAGAACCGTATTTCACCGGCGCTTTACCGGCATATTCAGACGCCAGATTACGTGCGGTATATGCGCGGACATACTGCTGGGCGGCTTCGTGGAAGCCAGATTTAACCAGTTCAGGGACGGCGCCGGCACGATCAACGATGAACTGAGTAGTCTTCCATTGCAGCAAATTGTTGAATGCTTGGCGGGTCAGCTGACCAAGATTGATCCGTGGATTTTCGTCATCGGCGCTTTGGATCAGTCGCGGCAGAACTTCATCGGTAACCTTCGCGGCTTCCGCCGGCGAGGAGTCGAATCGCTGCACTGCTTCGCGGGCTTCCTGCGCGGCTTGGTATTGCTCCTTACCGAAGAACTCACCCTGCAGGCTCAAGGCTTTCTCCAGCTGCGATTGTGCATCTACTGGCATCCCGATCATCTTACGTACTGCGGCGACAGTCTTCTGCCACAACGATTTCTGGGACAGGAAATCCTGGAATTTCGGGTTGGTGTTCAGCTCCGCCACAAACTCATGAACGTTGGTTAGGCCATAATGCTCCTTGGCACTGGCACGCTTCAACGCGTCCTTGCGAATATCGTCCAGTCCACGCAGGGCAGATACCTTAGCCGCCTCGGTCTGATTGCGCGGCGCGAAGATGCGGGACGCCTGGTCCATCTGATCGAACAGGGCAGAGTGGATGATTTCATGTAGTGCGGTGTGCTCGGAAGCGCCGCCGCTAAATAACTGGATGGCGCGCGTGTTGGAGTCATATCGGCCTACTTCGCCCGGCAGGCCGCCAGATGCTGCCACATGAATGGGCACATCGATGCCGAATTCAGACAGCTTACCGGCCAGGTCTTTTACCCATTGTTCACTGCCGTTCGTCTTCATGTAGTCCAGTGCACCCTGCACCGACTTGGTTTGGCTGATGGCGCGGGCGAGACCCAAATGGGGTTCATCCGGCGACGGGGCTTTGAATGATAAAAGCGGACCCTGTGCGTCGTAGGCTTCCTGTGTGGCGGTGTTATCCGCGAACTTGGTCAGGTCAGATAGATATTCGTCACTCGATTTACCAGAAGCCAAAGCTCGGGCCAGTGTACGGCGAAGATCTTGTGCTTCTTGTAGGCGTGGGCGCTCGTTGTCGGCGAGCTGTCCGGCGCGATCCCGAGAATTCAGTTCAGCAACAGTGGCGTCCAGGCGATCCGCCGCCGCTTGGGCAGCTTCTTTGGCCGTCGCTGGCTGCTCCGCCGGCTTAGCTTCGGCTGCAGGAGCTCGCGTCTCCGCAGGGGCTTCTACCTGCGGCTGCACTTCTGGAGCAGGTTCTGGGCGCAGGTCTTTCACCATCTTGTCCAGTACCGCATAGCTTACCGTCGACTGATTTTTTTGATCGCGCAGGGCGGACAGCGCGTCCAGTTGCTGATCGTAGGTCTGCTTCCCGGACACGATCTGGGCTACCTCTTGGCGCAGGCGCGGCGGGAGTTTGTCGGAACCTTCTGGCAGGGAATCCGCAAGCTTGTTCTGGAATTCCTGCACCGGCGCCGCAAGCGTCTTGGCATTTGCCGGCACTTCGCCGCGAGCCGCTTGCTCCGCCAAGGTTTCGCCCTTGGCGATGTTCTGAATAGCGGTCAGCTCCTGTTCCTTCTGCGCATTGCGTTGCGCTTCGGCCGCTTCAAACGCGGCTTGTGTGGCGGCTTTGCCCCCGCCATTTCGGCGTTGTGCCTCCATTAGCGCATCTTGAATCTGGGTATTGAGGCGTTCAGATACGGGATTCTGCGAAGGTTCGGCCGGCGGCGTCGGTGCACGTTCCTGCACTGGCTTGGGAATTAACCCTTCATCGATCTTAGGCACGTTGGCCGGGATCTTGGCGTTCTCGACGGCAGCCTGGCGCGCTTGCTCCTGCCGGGTCAGCTCGTCCATCGTCCGCATGACATTAAGCTCCGCGTCCAGGTCACGTCCATAGAACGGCGCAGGCTCCTCCGGTTCAGGACGAACTTGCTGATCGAGATGAGACGCTAGGATGCCCTGCTCCACCGGGCTCAGACCCGTTGGGAGAGCTTCCTCAGGAACGCCATTGACGCCCTCCATGAACTGCTGGCGATACTGATCGAGTAGCTGGCCCTGCTGGGCGGCTTGCGCCTCCTGTGCCTGCGCTTGCTGGCGCGCAGCAATCTCCTCTGGAGTTTGCCCTGGTCGATATGCGCGCGGGCCAAGCGCAGCGCCGAGCAAGGCGCCAGTTGCAGCTTGCGTAGCAATACCTTGGGTGGTAAACGGAGTCTGCAGATTCTGGTAATCGCCTAGCACAGCATTCTGCGCTTCGCGTCCAATCTCGCCAGTGATAGCACCGGAAGCGGCGCCGGTTGCGGCACGCGTAAGGATCCCACCTCGCATAGCCAACGGTACGGCGCCGGTGGCGGTTGCAATGGCGGCTTGGGTAAGACCAGATTCGTACGCCGTAGGCAGATCTACGCCGGCACGGGCCGCAGTGGCTGTCTGGTTGATGCCTTGGGCAGCTGCGATAGGCGCCATAACCGCCGCGCCGCGCGCCGCGTGAGCGATCGCAGCTGCTGCGGCTCCGCCACCTTCAATCGCAGCTGGTACGCCCATCTTACCACCGGAAAGCGCGATAACTGGCAAAGCGGACGCCATGTAGCCAAGGCCATGGGCTACTGATTGAGAAACGCTGCTGGCTTCCTCGGAGCTCGGCGCGAGCTTATCCGCGTTATCGGATATCGTATCGACAACGTTTTTGAATACGAAATCCTGGGCGGTCGTATCCGTTTGCCCAGTAAACGCATTACGGATCTTGTCCCCAATCATGGCCGGCACGGCTGCAGCCAAGCCAATCGGTTTGGCGTACTGCTCTAAGGCCCCTTGCCCAATACCTTTTATGACGGACGATATCATGCCGCCTTTGGGTTGCTCTGGCTGGCCAGCAGCCCAGAGCTTAGGGTCGAAATCCTGTGATACGTGCAGATTGGGGTCGAAGTCAGCCATCTATTACTCCGTAGCGACGATTTTTTTATTCTTCACAGTGTACTGTCCGTATTTGCCATCCGGGGCATTATACGTATCGCCAACCTTCACATTAGGGTTAGCCCGCTGGGCGGCAGCGCCGATAGGAGTGAAGCCTTTGACCACACCAGTGTTCGTGTCAATCTGCGGCACACCGTAAGTTGGTAGCGGGACAGTGAGGTTGGTATTTGGATCGTGGTACGCCTCCGTGCCAAACGGCCGGGGAGTAGCGGTAGTTTCCAGTAGCTGACGCTTGAATGCGCCTTCCTGACCGATTCGCGCTGCCCCCAAAGCGGCGGCTACTTCACCGCCAGAACGGATACCGGCGGACTGGACTTCAGCACCAGCACGGATACGCTCTGGTTCGACATAGCGCGCCAACTCAAATTGCTGCTCCGGATTAAACTGACTAACTCCGCCGTTGATAGTCGGATACAGCCGCTGACCAGTACCAGGAATGTCGTAGCTCAGATCCATGCCACGGATCACAGGGATGGCGTTGGCCGGCACGCCTTTTGGTAAGCCGTTGTCGGACGGTGGGGAACCGAGCGGCGTAGCGCGCGGGGTAGGCTGTCCTGCCTGTGTACGCGTGTTGATGGTAGCCAGAGGTGGGATTGTTACCGCTGGAGGTGGCGCGAATTTCAGCGCGAAAGGCTGTGCAGGTACTTCGCTCTGGCTCGATACAGGGGCGCCGGCGGTAGACCGGATAGTCCCGTTGTTAAGATAGGTAGGGAACAGAGACTCATCCATGGTTTACTCCGTCGAGAGATTATGATACGTAACGTCGCCGACCTGGCTGGCGGCGGTGTTGTTCGCGATATTGCTGGAAGTATTCGAAGCAGTGTTCGATACGCTGTTGGAAATCTGGCTGGACAAATTGACAGCCGACAATGCAGCTGCGGCAAGTTGCGCTGACGTTTGGGCTCCGCCTTTAATTGCTTCTACCAGAACCTGAGTCCCCGACACAGCCGCGTCGACGTTCGCCTTGGCGACCTGCGCCTGCACGCCAGCCGATCCAATTTGAGCATCCAGTTTTGCTTTATACGCCTGCACCGCGGTATTCAGCTGCCCGATCTGAGCATTGGCCGTAGCTGTATAGGACTGCACCTGTGCCTCGAAGGTCCGGGTGCCGGCTGTAACACGCGCTGATTCTCCATCCACCTGTGCGCGGAAAACTTCGGTGCGGGCTTTGAACATGTCGATCGGCAAGCGCTGGCGAATCTCGATCTGCTGATTCGACTTTGCCACAGCAGCGCTAACCGCGGTGGAATAGCCCTGGACCACGCTACTATACGCCTGCGCTTGCCCCTTGAATACCTCGATTTTCGCTACCTCGGCTTGTACTGCAGTAGCGTACCCGTTATACTCCGCAGCCTTGGCGCGAACCTGGGCATCATAGGCATTGATCTGGGCCGCGAAACTTTCGATGCGGACCTTGTTGTTGTTCAACACCAAATTGGCGGCTTCCACCTGTGCCTTGAAAATCTCAATTTGAGATAGCGCGGCTGTGATGCGCGCCTTGTAGATTTCGACATTCTGCAGGTTCAGCTCACCGATAATCCGCTGGCCTTCCAGCTGGGCTTTGTAGGATTCCAACTTAGTTAGTTCCGCCTCGATGCGGGTTTTATAAACCTGCGCCTCCGTATTGTATGCCTGCACCTGTGCATTATACTCCTGCACCTGCCCGTTGAAGATATCGAGGGCTACCTGCTGCACGAATTTGGCGGCGTCAAAAGCGCGCTGTGCGATCAGATTGTTATACGTCAGTAACTCCGATTCGACTTTAGTAGCCGTCTCGAACGCGAACCGGCGGTTAGTCTGCTCCAGGTCAGCCTGCTTGATCATCACATCTCGGGACTGATCGGACAACGTATTGACAGTATCCTGCCCTGCGCGTTCCAATTCGATCGAAAGCACACCTGGCGGTTTGGAGAATCCGCGCGAAGCGAAATTGCGGTATGCATCCAGCATCTTGCGACCTAACGCCAGATTTTCACGCGCGCGGCCGCGCTCCCAGATTGCGGCCTCTACTACTGGATCCAACCCAGTGTGCGCGCCATTTACCCAAATGTTCAGGTTATTCTGCAGCGACTGCAGAAGGGTATCTGTATATGCAGTTTCGGCGAACGCAAACGTATTTGCCGGCGCCGCTGGCGCCGCGGCCAATGTTGCGGAGAAGTCAGGGATATTGAGTGCCGGTGCCAATGGGATGGTAATGCCGAGCATCGATGGTGCGTCTGGCAACACGATAGTCGGAGCATTGGGGGTGGCGGCATCACTGATGCTCGGCGCCAAAGGTACTGATGCGGTCAAGGCACCTGGCGTAACCGGGATATTAAGTGGCAATGGCTGTGCGGTAAATTCCGGCGCCGGGCCGATGGCCAATTCATCTACTGGGGTAAGGCCAGGGTCATAGGGCTGAACAGGAGCATTGTATGAGACATTCGACGCGGGCGGCTGCGGCAGCGATAAGCTCGAGCTAAAATCCCCTGGATTTACCTCTGGGATAGTAAAGCGTATGCTATTAAGGCTTTGCCCAGATTGCCCTAACTGCTGGATCAAATCTCGCGCGGTCCCGAAGCTGGTTGCTGCATAGGCTTGGGCAGTGCCGAATCCGGACGTTACAATGCTAGCTGCGCCATTATCAGGCGGTTCTTGCGGAGCTGGTACCCCTACTTGTATGGTAAAAATACTCATATCGTTCTCCGTAGACTGTTAGGATTCTACATCGGTTTGCTTTTTCTGTAAAAGCCTTCCGACCTTGTACGAGGCGCCGATATGCGAATACTCGTGGGCGTGCACGGTAGCCAAGTCACGAATGAACTGGGCATAGCGCACATATATCCTAGCGTTAAAAAACTGCACCGACGCTACATAATTTTTGTCCCCGGATAAATTTATAGGGGGTGCGTCTTTAAATGCTCTGTAGAACGCCCCCAGCGGCGCATTGAAGCAATCTTTGCCGTTAAATATCCATGCCCCAGTATAATCAGCCTTGATGACACAGATGGCATCCGTAATAGGATCTTGTAATATGGGTAGCGTTTGTGGGGCATTTACGCTACCATGTACCATATTAGTTACGGCCAATGGTGCATTAGGGAATCCATCGGGCACTTCTACTTGCCTCCAAACTCCGGCGGAAAAACTCCCAGTATATAACACAAATCTGTCGAATTCCGATCCGTTAAATTTAAGTTCTAGTAGCCATATAGTGTCACCATCATTCTGCACGGCAAAATCCCATTGCGATAAGGAGCCCACTCCGGCCGGGAATCCCACGTTCATATATTGTCCGGATTCTAGCCCCAGTCTGTACAGGTTGCCCCTAACTCCTCCTGGGCGGGCGATATAAAACGCGTCACCAGTCCCGTTATACCGCAGCGGTGTGGGGCTAATCACGCTTTCGACTACTCCCCCAGCGGAAGGAATGCTAGAGAAAGTATCGTAGGTAATTCCCCCGCTAGATTTTTGGTATGCCAATCTGCTACGTAGCGGTCCTTGCCAAAAATAACTGCCTGTGGAATGCGAAGGATAATCTGTAATTCTATCTACCTCGGTGTATTGCCCGGCACCGGAACCACGATTACTCCAATGCGCATAGCCCGCAGTCTGAGTAGAAGCAAACAACGATCCGTACGGAGCCACATATGTATTAGTTTTTGTGTCAGGCAAAGTCCACCGCATAATTATATCGCCGCCATTCGGTGGACCTACAACGCTTACAGTGAAATTTCCTTCCACCGAAAAAGTAGGGGATAGTATATTCATCTTATATACTGATACATTATCCGCAGTGGCGATCTGGCCGCCAAATTGGATATCATGCCCCGCCGTGTGCGGCCCCATTATGTACGTGCCAATCATCGGGTCCGTAAGCAAATCTTCGTCATTCTCCCATACGCAGTATGCGCGGGCTTTGCCGCTCGGGTTACCTGCTTTGGGTTTGACCAGGATCCTTACTTCGTCCTGACCATTCCTAGTAGCAGCGAACAACTCCACGCCGTTCCCCAAGGTGCGGTGCATCTGATAGACGGTGAGATCCCCCCGCTGACGGTGTACTGCTTCCAAAAGATCTCCGGCTTCACCGACATACCGCTGAGCTACTTCTGTATCCCCAAAAAACCGTTTCCGCAGTGGGTTCATGGCTTGCTCCACAGGCGGCGTTTCAGCACGAATGGTTTGAGCTCCATGGCATCCAGCTCGAAATCGGCGCCATTCTCGTTTCGGAGTTCGAACTGCCAATACCTGGCTTCCAGTCCGCGGCCGAACTTCACGATATTCGTGTGATCGCCTGCCAGCCCCAGAGATCGCATGCGGTAGTCCCGCACGGATTTGTCCTCAGTGGTTACGCGGAGAATCATATCCCCATCCGTTTTGTACCCTACATATACACGGTCGACACGCTTCAGGTGCGAAGTACCGAAGTCGGTAATCCCCACGCGCGCCGCTGCCTGGATCAGCACCCCATTGTCGCTCGCTCCCGTTAGCGCGAAAATACCATCGTCCTTAGCCCCGAGGTATACGCCATTGAATCGGGCGAAGCTATTGAATTGGTAGTTCGTGTACCGAGTTACCGCCTGCGTTTCAGTGTGCATGACCACTGTAGAAGCATTCGCGCCAGGCGCTACCAGTGTCTCGTAACCGGTGGCTTGCAGCACCAGCATAGGGATCGACAGATTCGCAGTCCCAATCTGCGCCTCATATCCAGCCGCGGACAAATCGACAATAGGCAGCGTAACATTCACCCGCCCTACCGTGCCCGTATATCCGCTGGCAGCTAGTGCCAATCGGCGCAATGTCAGCGCTACGTCCGCGCCGGAACCTACCGCCCCTTGGATAGAGATGCGCGGAGAAATGGATAGCGCGCTGGTTGCGATGAATGGCGCATTTCCGATTGTAGCAATACTAGGCGCAGGTGCGCGGAACGTAACCGTACCTACGAATCCTGTCTGCGCCTGGATAACCAGCCGTGGTGCCGGCAGTGAGATGCCGATAGCATCCGGGTCGTTGCTTACCAGGCGCAATGATGGCAGAGTCATCGTCACCGAACCACCAACGCCAGGCGAACCTGCAACGCTCAAGATTGGCGAGATAGACAGCGCGGTTTCGAGCGCGTCAATATTCCCTACAAGACCTTGGCAGGTTATGCTAGGTAGTGGAAGACTAAGCGTTGATCCAGCCTGATCTCCTGTGCTTACCGAGGGGACAGGCAAAGATAGGGCAACGCCACCGAAAACGGTGGCGTCATTCTCCCAACCAATTATGCTAAGCGTAGGCGCGGGAGGACGGAAAATAATTCCGTCAGCCATATTACGCCGCCGGTACAGTCATCGACCAGCTGGACAGCGTGGTCGTAGCGCCGCTGGTGAACGCGGTGGAGTTCAGGTTCATCTCAGCACCTGAGGTCGAAATTGCGCCGTCGATGCGAAGATAGGTAGCCGTGGTATCCAGCGCATTCGCGTCAGCCACAGAGCCGTACTGACGGAACCAGCCGGCGGTACCGGTAGCAGCATTCACGCCCGACCAGGTTTGGGTAGACAGCTTGGCCATAACGCCGGACACCGAGTTATCGAACGCCAGTCCATTTACCGCCGCCACGCCACCGGACATATTCGCATCGGTCTTGGTGAGAGTGGTAGTAGTGGAGGCCACGGTAAAGCCGTTGGGGACAGTGCCAGTCCCTGGCAACGCCTTGATGGTAATGACAGCACCGGAGGAAGTAGCGGTATAGTCCGGAGTGGACTTGTAGCGGTTAATCTGGGCAGCCACATCGGCGGCGGTCTGGGTCAGGCTGGTATTGAACGGAACTGCCACGCCCATGATCTCCACGGAGTTTACCGTCAAGGTGTTGACAGAACCAGAAGCGCCACCTGTCAGGGTCACGGAGCCAGAGGACAGAACCTCTGGAGTCAGCGCGCCCGAGCTGGAGGTAATAGTGCACAGCAGGGTGCCAGTGGCGGCAGCGTCGGCCGAGGTAGGCTGCGCGCCGGTGTAAATCTCGATATGGCCATTACGCAGTGCATCCCCGATCGAGCCGTTCTTGTTCAGGAAATCGCGCATGGCGGTGGAAAGACGCATAGTCATGGTAGTGTCCTCAAAGGTTATATGTCATCATGATACGATTCGGACCAGGCATAAACAGAGCTGCGCCTTCGCCGGTGGCGGGGATAGTATACTTCGTTCTGGTGAGATTGTTAATCTGCAATCCTGGCATGCCGGCGCAGACGCCGTTCGTTGTCAGCCACATAGGGATATTCCTTGCGGTCGCGCTGCCGTCGCCGTACACCGAACCGTCGACCATCGCCAGCGTTCCGCTGATGGCACCATAATTGGTTTTCGGGACGTACTGGAAATCGCTCGGGCCAGACCCAATAAGCACTCCACAAGAACGATCTGTGCCGATGAACAGGCCACTGTTTGTGGCGGCATCCACCTGATCCTTATCAGTCATCGTCGCCAGGATAGTGATATCGCCGTCGACCCGCACATAATTCCGCAGGTCGAATAGTTCATATCCGAATTCGGTAGAGAAGAACAAGGTATCACCTTTCGCGACACACATGCGGCCGCGGTAGTACGCTATGCATTGCCCGGCAGGAGCTTCCTGCAGAAACTGAGTCTCCAGCGGACGGATCAAATCGCCGCCATTGTACTGTGCGTAAGTGACAGAATTAGCCACCGCCTGCAGCTGATATAACATATTGCCATTCTGCGTAGTCGCGTAGATAACCTTGCCTACAACATCAGGGTCAGTCGACACAGGTAGGGTCAGCTGTAGCGATGATCCATCCGGTACATCAATATATTGCGCCGGCCCCGCGCCAGATTCCTGCCCGTCGGAGCGAAGATACGTCATAGCCACCTGGTATCGGCCGGCGGGTAAGATGCCGACGGAGCGCATAATCCCGACTGCACCAGGCCGACGTAGCCCCCAGCTGCGTACTGCGCCGGCCTCTACATTGTACACACCTGTATCCACGCCATTGGAAAAATACACGGCATCATTGACCCGGCAGAATGCCATGCGGCCGGCACTTACCATCGCGGCCATGGTCGTAGCGCTGTAGTCGGTATTGAGGCGCTTAAGTTGTTTCCCGGCCATATAAAACGCCAGCGTGCCAGAATCGTCAGCCCACAGCGAATGCGCGGTGGTGTCCGATTTAACGGACGAATAGCCGTCACGGCGCGTCAGCTTACCTGATTTGTCAAGATCGACATTCTCCGCAACGGCCAGATCCGTAATGGCGAAACGATCCGCGGGGATGTCATCGCGCAGGCCGGTAAAGCCCATGTACGAGGTGACATCCTTATCCCGATCTTGACCGATAGCAGCCATTACGAGCTCCAGGTAAATCCATTTTGGCCGAATCGAATGCCGGTATCGGCGTGTGTGGTACGCTTCATGTCCATAATCGCGCGGGCGATCGCAGTTTCATACGCCTGCCGATGTGTTTCGGACGTAATCGGATCGCCGGCGTCGGAGTCAAATCCGCGCAGCGCGCGGTATGCGGCCCATTCTAGCGTGTCCAGCTGGTAGTCTTCAGGAATTTCCGATTCTTTATCCAGGTCGGCCAGTGTGTATCCACAGGTGGGGATGCGCACCACGCGCATATACACCAGCTTGCCGTTCTGGTCCGCCCCCGGGGCGGGGAACACGCTGAGCGTTACTGCCTGCTGGCGATTATAGACCAGTGTCTCGTCGGTGTAGTACGCCAATGGGGCGCCTGGCGGGACTTGGTAGGGCAAGGTAGGATCGAACGACAGGAACTCTGGTGGATGCATCTGGTTCACCAGCGCGTGGCCAGAACGCGCCATATCGAACTGGTTCACATCGAAGCGTGCGGACAAGACCGAAATGACCGATGCCGGTAACTTGTATGTAGTTTGCCCGGTTCGCAGTCGCAGCTGTGTCACTTCTGGCGTGGTCCCATCCCGGATAATCAGGGTACGCCGGGCGAACCGCTTCTCGGCATCCTTGATATATTGCAGCAGGGTTTCGTCCGACCAGAGCTCATCCTTATCCCCCGCGACCAAATGGCTATTGTCGCGCAGGATATTGTTGCGCAGTTCCGACAGTAGTTCACCCAGGGTCATGATCAGTCCTTGGCGCGCTTACCGTTGTCGCGCACGATGCGGTATGGGAAACGCAGGCGATCGCGGTATCCAATAACCTGTTTGGTGATAGGATCTTGTACCGGGAACGACGTTACGGCATTGTCTAGCACTTCCAGCACAGATTCAGGTACGCTGACTTCAACCCCCGGAGTAATCAGGTAACCTACACCATTCACGCCAACGTATTGGCCGGAAGGAGGGATGTTCTCATTCTCTTCCAGAATGATCTTGATGCGCGGCTGGGTATCCAATGCCTCGCGCGCAGTCTGCTCTTTTTTCGCGCGCGGCCGGCGCACCACTTCAGTCACCAGGCCAGTGTCCAGATTGCTTTCTACTTCATCGAAGGGCGTGCTCATATTTTAGTCTTCCTCTTGGGATGCTTCATCGAATGCCTGGCTGTATTGTACGTCGGCGTCAGGCGGGGGCTTAAGCTTGTCGAGATGCTGGGTCACGAACTTGACCACACCCTCTACGCTCTCGAAGGCGTATCCCTTCCATGGATCCTGGTAGGAGGACTTGGGCTTGGAGTTCGATTCCATGATTTTAGGGTCACAGACTTCCACCTCGTAGCCGTTTTCCAGCTTCTCGATGCGCAGTACATATTCGGACATGATGGTAACCCTATTGTGGTATATGCGTGAGTATAATCAATTTTGAACTAAAACACCATTCCATGCGCATGTAACATTCGAATTATTATCCGACACGTTGTCAATACGTAAATTAAAATCAGTACCTACAGTTAGTGCAATCGGAGGTTCGATCAGGTGGGCGTAGGACTGGCCGTTGGCCATCTGAAGCGATACGGTAAGGCGCGTGGCGCCGGATGGAAACTTGAAGTATGTTCTCACTGTGGCCTGCCTGGCAGTTGCCCCACTGGCAGGCAGCATGCCGATATAGATTTGCCGGATCAAGAGCGTGCATCCTTCTGGCACTGTATACGCAGCCTGTTGGGAAATGCCGATGCCGGCCGGAACAATTGCACGAATTGTATTTGGTGGCGCCACATCCTCGACTATGATGTCGCCGACGTTCATCGTCGCTGGCATCACCTGGTTGATCCTTGTAAGCGAAGTTCCTAGCGGGACCGGGGTAATCCCGCTAAGTGTATTGGTCACAGTTACCGCCCTGAAAATGGGCGCAGTGAGCCCAAAGGTACTTACAGCCATGGTATCGCTCGCGCTAGTAGATCGTATCTGCAGCGCGGTATTAATACCATCCGATAGCCATGGATAAAGCCCGCCACCTGACCAAGCATCTTCCGGGAAGGTGGCGGTATCGACATCGGGATTGTTACCTACTGCGGACGCGCGGGAGTGCTTGGGTACTTTCCCCAGCGCCAGCGCGTCGTAATAATCGATGGGAGCGAATGGTTGGTACATGATTGAAAGCTACTTTTACTTACATAGATGCTCAAAAAAATGCCCCCAAGCGGGGGCACTGTACCTGAGTCGCCGGCGATTAGCCGATCGCTTCCCAGTAGAACGACTTGGATGCCAGGATGGTCGCAGCCTTCACGGTGAAGGTGTTGGACGATACCGAGATACCGTTGGTGGTTTCCAGTGTGCGGGTACCGGCGGCGACGGTGTGCAGCGAGTTGAACGCCGACATACCTTCGAACCATTCATCGCTGATACGGTCAGTCAGGTTGTGGAAGCGAACGACGCGCGGCACGAAGCCGATGGTGATGGTGGTATCGACTGCGGAACCGGAGTCGGTTACGATTTGGCCAACAGCGTGGTTGGCAACGCCCATCGTGTTCGATTGGGTATTGGTGGTCAGTGCCATGGTTTACTCCTGAATTCAAAAATGGGAGGCCGAAGCCTCCCGGTTCATTAGGCGGTAGCTGCAACTTCCAAACGAGCCATCCAGCTGTCGTTCAGGATGATAGCAGTGGTCATGGCCTTCCAGCCCACGGTGCCGCGCTGTGCCAGTGGGTCGCCAGGTGCTGGTTTAGGATTCACGACCATTGGGGTCAGCGAATCTTTGCCCTTCAGCGGGACGATACCATATGCATCGCGAGCGATGTACAGCACAGGGTACACGTCAGCCGAGGTGCCCGAGGTGGAGCGCATAGCGCCCTTGGCGCCGCCGGCATCGGTGAACGGTGCGAAGACGGTGGAGGTCAGGTAACGAACCTGTTCCACAGTGCCGATCTCGTTTTCCCATGGGGTAACGGTGCCGTACTGTTTCGGGTTGATGTAGCCGGACATGGAACGTACGTCGGTTTCGCAGTCTGGGTGAATCAGACCGATGTACGCGGCTTCGATCGGCTCAGTGCGGAAGTCTGGGGTGGACTTCACGATCTGGGTGATCTTTTTGGCGTTCTGGCGCTGCAGTGCGGTGGTTACCTGGCGCTGCAGGGTCAGCGAGATCGGGGTGTTCACAGAGGAACGCGCGCCGCCGTTGGCGTAGAAGACGTTGGTGCCTGCCTTCAGGATGTTATAGCGGATGGTCTCGATGGTGATAGCAGCCGATTCGCCCAGCACTTCGGTCATCTGTTTCAGGACTGGATCCTCGTGGGTGTCCATGATCACATCAGTGATGGTCACGAAGTCACCGTACTGCACCAAGGTTGCGGTGTAGTCGGTGTTAGCCAGCTTGCGGCCGGCTGGGGTCACGCCTTCGACCAACGGGTTGATGGATACTGGAACCGAGAACGCGTTTGCTGGATTACCGTCACCCGCGGAGCCGGTGGCGCCGGACAGGTAGTAACGACGGAACTTAGCCACTTTGGTGGCGTTGTTCGGAATCGGATAGGTTTGGCCAAATTTCTCCAGAACCAGGTACGGCATACCACGTTTCAGGAATTCGGATACGGCGTATGCCGCGGTACGAGGGGTAATGTCCCCGTAAACAGTAGCTGCAGTCATGTTGACCTCCAATAAAAACGGTTAGTACGAAACTAAAATGTCAAGCCAATCGCGGATTTTGCAATTTAGCATCACAGTGTAGTCCACACGCCAGCTTTTATTGGGGGGAACAGTGTGTTATCCGACAATGCGTATTCAGATAATTCGCTTTATATCACAGTGCAACTTTTATTGCAAGCAATTTACGCAGTGACCTGCGCTGCTGCAATTGCGCACAACGTGGTGTAGTTGGTATCAGTCACACCGGCATCAGCGTCCAGCTTGGCGGTCAACGTTGCGTACGCGGTACGTACTGCAGTCAGCTCAGCCAGTAGTGCAATCAGGACGCGGCGCTGCTCTGGGGTGAAATTTTCAGCATTGATGTTGGTAGTAGCCATGGTAGTGCTCCTTACACTTTAGAAAATTCTGCAAATGCAGAGTCGAAATCGTTCTTATCCTCGACATCAGTCTTCGGTTCGGAACGGGTTGTGGTAACAGGTTTCAGCGCAGCTGCAGCCTTGGCAACTGCTGGGGCTACTGCTGGCGCGGTCACAGGAGCGGCAGGTGCAGCAGGTTTTGCGGCATGCGCCGCGGTTTGATAGCCCGTCTCGCGCTTGAACCGGTTGATCAGATCAGCAACCTGGTCGGGCGTGCCCTCGTTAGCCACTTGCTGATAAGCTGTTTTCAGGTAATCCGGCTGGGTTTCGATCCATTCCAGGGTCTTGTCGCGCACATCATCATAGTCCGGCACCAGATCAATGAGGTCGTCATACATCGAACGCTTGCTATGGGCGCCGACGCGCTCCTGCAGTTCATTAAGGATCGGGCGCAACTGAGTGAAAATGTGCTCCACCACACGGTAGCTGTCTGCCCGGCGGGCCAGCTGCTCGGCAGCAGCAATGTCCGGCCAGTCATTCTTGTACTTCTCCAGGATCTTGTCTTCCTCCTCGGTGTAAATTTTCACCGGCGCCGCAGGGGCGGCAGGAGGGTCTGCTGGCGAAGTATCTGCTTTCGGGGCAGCGGCTTTAGGTTTCAGTTCAGCTTCCAGTTCAGCGCGGATACGAGCGCGCATCTGCTCCTCGGTCTCAGCGGCAGGAGGGGTGTCAACTGGCGGCGTCTCGACAGGAGGATCGGCCGGCGGGGTTTCTGCAGGAGGCGTATCAGCTGGCGGCGTCTCGACAGGAGGATCGGCCGGCGGGGTTTCTGCAGGAGGCGTATCAGCTAGCGGCGTCTCGACCGGAGGATCGGCTGGCGGAGTTTCTGCCTTTGGCGCAGGAGAATTCAGATCCGCAAATGCTGCTGCGAACTCATCAACTTCTGGTGTGGTCGGGGTAGTCATGGGAGCCTTTTTAGTATATTAGTTGCATTAAGTCAAGAAATTTCTTTCAGTAACGTCTCGATACACAACGCCTTGCCCTGCTCACGCTGCACTGCCTCGGGTGGGCATCGACGCAGGTGAAGATCCGCCTGCGCCAACCGATGCTGGAGAAGCTGCCGAAGAACCACCATTACCGGCTCCTCCCGATTGAGTTTTAGCACGTTGAGCCATTCCTGCTCCAGCTGCCTGCGATCGTTGAAGTTCATGTTCTGCCTCGGCATTCTGTTGGTCCAATCCTAATTTCATGGCGTCGGTGACGACGCCGGCCGACGCTGCCTGCGCATTAGCCTGGTTCTTACCGGCCTGCGACAGCTCCTTCGCGGTCTGCGCCGCGATCTCCTTGATCTGTGCTTCGCCCAATCGCAGCATCTGGTCGCTATGTTGCGCCTGCGCTTGCTGATTCGCAGCGTCAACTTTCGCCGCCTCCGCATCGGTCATCACCACCGTGTTCACGTTCATGTCGCGCACGCGTACGCGCTCCCGCAAGAGCTCCAAGTGCTTAACGTACTGCTTTTCTTCCGGCGAGATGGTCTGTGCCAGATTGTCCAGCTGGATGCCCAGGACTTCCTTCGCGATCAGCGATGTAGCGCCGCGGGCGATCGGGGTGAAGTCTCCGCGTGTCTTCGGGTCTGGGTTGAACTTCGCGTTGAACCGGATAATCGCACCAATCACGGATTCCGTGAACACGTCGAAGTTCCTCACCACATCCTTAAATGGCAGAGCGGCATCGCCGCGCAGCATTGACGCACCGGTGGCGGTACGGAAGGGCTCACTTGGCCCGCGCTGCATATCCCCGCCGGTGGCGGCGCCCACGAAAGTCTCCTGGTCGGCGAAGCCTTGGAACATCTGGACAATCTTCTCCAGCTCGCCCAATTTGGATGGGATCTCGATCGGCCGAACCGCCGGCACCTGCATGGTGGCCGGGTCGGTGTCTTCACGGTAGAAGAATTTATCGGGGTTGATGGTGGTCGTATCCTGGTTCGGCGACAGCAGCGCGATATTCAATTCGAACACGCGTCCTACAGACGCGTTGTCCAGAACCATGCGGGTAGCCGCGGATAGCCCCATCTGGGAGTCGCGCATGATATTCGGCAAGCTGTTACCAAGAAGGAAGGTTTCGTCTTCCTCGAAGATAAAGTGGTGGAACCGCTTCATATCACCGTCGGTCATCAGCTGCGACCACGGGTCCAGGATGACTTTAATAGGCGTATTGCCTACAAACCACACCTCCGCATTGAGATCACGGTTCATCTTGTCTTCGGGTACATCGACACCGCAAGCGTCCAACTCTTTGCCGGTCACGTAGCCATGCCACACCAGCACTTCATACTTCCCACGCCACATATCCTGCGCGTTGTTCTGCACACCCAGGGTGCGCAGTTCAGTCTCGAAGGCTTCGCGGATGTAATTACCTTCCGGGTGCTGCTTAATCACCGCGTCGATCTGCTCCGCGTCAAAATCCGGACGGTCCTTCAGCAAGATAAGCTGGTGCTTCGACATCACTTTCCGCAGGAACTGCCCTTCCATCTGCTTCAGGTACTTCGCCGACATGTCGGGGTAATATTCCCAGATAGGGACAAACTCGAACCGTGGACGGAATGCCGTCTTCGGGACGGCTACATACGATCCATCATCGCTCTGCTGCCAGGTGCGCAGCTCCTGTTCCTCCACAAACGGACCAGCCAGGATACCGCATCCGTACCGAATACCGCTCTGCAGCACCTGCCGGCACAAGTGGACGTAACCCAGGGCTTTCCCACCACCCAACTCCTCCAGCTGGTCCTCGATCTGGCACTCCAGCGCATCAGCGCGCTTCTTGGCGAACTGATAGATAGCGTCTTCGATTTGCTCGTCGTCCAGTGGCTGCGCCTGCTGGGGCAAGCTCGCCGCCGGCCCGAATTGCTGCTGCGGAGGAGGTTGTAGGGAATTTAAGACCTGCTGCAGGTCCTCTTGCTCGAGATTCGGCACCGGGCTTGGAGCGATCGTCCAGTTTTTGTCGTCCGCTGGGAACAAAAGGTTCATCAGGCGGGACAACATGGATACGCATTTCACCCGGGTGAGCTTCGGATACGCGCGGGATCGGTTTTTGTCGATTTGCAAGTCCAGTTCCGGGTCGTAAATACCCAGATATTGGCGGGCGTTGCGCGCCCATTTCAACTCCGCGAGCTTGCGATCGTTCTTATATTGGGTGAATTTCGACTGCATTTTCCCACCCAAGGAGCGCCAGGCTTCTGGATTTGGGGCTTTCGGGGCGGGGGAATCTGGATTAAGGTCAGCCATAGCCATTCCTTTTGGACAATTCTATGGATTCTACCGTATATTGTACGAATTTCCGAATTTTGGTACAACCGGCATGGTTCGGCCTACTTTTTTACCCGCCATCTCCTCGCCCGATCGGAAATACCGCACCAGGTACGTGAACGCGTCGGCCGGATGGCTATGCATATTTTTGTCCGGCACCTCTTTCTTCACATCACCCTTGGTCAGCGTGTATTTATATCCGCCAGTCAGCGCCCTGATCAGCCTTACGCAGCTGGGATCGATCTGCAAGCCCTCTCCGCCACTGGTACGCCGCATCATATAGTACTGCGCCGGCGCCAGGCGGGATTCGATCGCATTGTTCGTGTCGACCTTTACCTCGAAATGCTTCTTCAACTCCTTCATCACCGAGGTATTGCTCGCCTGGCTACGGTTACCCGAGGCAGGATCTGGCACGATAAGGAAATCGCAGCCAGGGAATTTGCGCGCTAGCAACGGTTTGAGCTGTTCACTGATCATCCGATCGGTGGAGTAGTCCTCCAGGACCAGTTCGGTCAGGATCCGCACACTGCCCCATTTGTCCTGCTGCCCGAGAATTACCGCGGACTGCATGCCCGGGTCATATCCGGCGACAAGCGGCAGTGTAGGGTCGTAGCGCAATGGGTTTTTCGAAACGTGCAGGTCTTTCGTGAACATCGGGAACACCGGCTTGCCGTTCAGGCTATACCCCCACTGCACCTCGACGAACTGCTTGATCCAGTGGTTCGTCTTGCCTTTGATCAGGTTGGTGTAGTATGCCTGCTTACCTGGCAGGTTGTCGATGTTCTCCGCCTCTGGTGAGAGCCCTGATGGCTGCTTGAAGTACATCCAGTTATCAGGAACCGCCTGGTCTTCCGGTAGTGCCTCGTGGTCCTCCAGCATCGGATACCACCAGTTAGTCTCGTTGCCCGGGTTACTCGCGCCCCACAGTCCCCAGTTTGTGGCGCCGCCATCGATCGCCGGCGGATAACGGCCGCAGCGAGCGGACAGCGCCTCCACGATCTCTTTCGGGGTATCGACAAATTCGTCAATGATCGCGAATGTAACCTCAAGGGACAGCACGCGTGTCACGTCTTCCGGAGTGTCCAGTGCACGGAAAAGGACTTCGCACTCCACGTCGCCGAACTTCAGCGTGAAGGTGTTCGTCGTCGCTTTCCAGTCGCCGGCTTGGCCTTCCTTGAACCAGTAGTTGAACGACTTGATGGTCGTATCTTTCAGCTGCGGGAGGGTGGAGCGGACCACTACGCAGCGGGAGCGCCGGATACCATCGATTGGCGACTTCTCCTGCTTGCTGGCCATGTATACCAGCTTGAAAAAAATCCCCGTCGTCTTGCCGCTACCCACCGGCCCGACGATCCAATCGGCGAATAACTCCCCCGCCCGATGGTGCTTGATGAAGTCCCGGACGGTTGGCGGAGGAGTGTACTCGAGGATGGTCATGTCGAAACGACCTCCGCTTCAGTACCTACAGACGGAGAAAATGTCCCCGCCGCTTGGACAGCATTCCTGGCCATCTGCGCTGCCTCACTGTCAGTTCGTGGAGGGCGAGACGCCTGATCCGCAAAAATGCTACCTAGCGCGTACTCCATACCAGAACCGACAGTGGCGTACCCCAACTTGCTGCGAATAACGGAAAAGTCATCCTGCATCTCCCACAGCTGCCCCCGCACACCTATCAGGCAGTTGCCGCCCCCTTGGTATCCATGCCGGCCAAGAGCGTCCTTCATGCTGGGCGCCAAGACTGTAATCAGCCATCGGTATATGTCTTCATCGCCGGCCGGCGGCACCGGAGTATCCATGCAGTGCTCGACAATCTGACCGAAGCGGTAACTAGACGTATAGCCGAACGCTACCCCGCCACGGATAAATACTTTAGGCTGTGTATGGACCACCTTGGTATTACCGCCAGTGCCCTGGATATCACCACCCAGGATGACTTTGCCGCCGAACTCAATACCGACGATGCAGGTCATTTCTTCACCATACCAGCTTTTTGTTTCGGGCGATATTTCGACTTCTTGCCGCTACGACGCGCTTCGCTCAGGGCGATGGCCACGGCTTGCGCTTGCGGCCGGCCAGCGGCTTTCTCGGTCTTGATATTCTCGCTGATGGCCTTCTGGCCCTTACCTTTTACGAGGGGCATGATGAGCTCCTTAGTTGATCGTTACGCCAGGCTGCACTTCGCCGGTTTCGACATCCAGCCCCTCGGCCATCTGCTGCGCGCGCTCGCGGGTGCCGAGCATAATTTTAAAGCCGCGGTCGGTGGGGACGATCAGCAGCGCCTGGCCATCCATGGCGTCAAACGTCGCGTCGATTTCCGCTTGGGAGAACTCCATCTCGGTCAGGCAGTTGCGCCACATATGGGTCAACAGGTACGCGTAGCCAGGATCCAAGTCCATATCTTTTACGCCGGCCATGGTGTTCTCCTTATTTAGCCCAGGTTGATCTGTATTGCGAAATTATTACCATTTCCGGCTGTGGACTCTTTGGCATCATAGCCCGCCCAGCGTACAGTCGCTTTCACCAGGTCCGCGCGCACGGCGTCGCTCGTGTTGGGGTTCTTGATCATGGCGTAGGCGGTGGCCAAGTAGTCCTCGGCTTGCATCTTGGCCTTCATTTTGAAGCTCATTCCGTCGGTCTTCAGCGCCTCGACAGCCTCGGCATATGCCTTGATGAACAGCGGGTGCTTGGCGATCTGCGCAAATTCCTCGTGGGAAATATTATACGCTGCACAAATTTCTTTCGGGGTGCCCATGCGCAGGGCGAGCTCGATCGGCAGTGTAGGCGGGAAGCCCAGCTGCGAAGGGTCCATGGTTGGGAACGCGATATCGTTGCTCATGGGCAGGAATATAACATGGGTAGGGTAAAAGAAAAACCCCGCAGAGGTGGCAAGTCCTCCCGGGGTTTAGGCGTGACGCAGATTGTCAGGCAGTTCTATATTAGTGCACCGCCGGCCGTTCGTCAATTCTTATCGCCAGGTTCTCCACGCGCTTGGCTTCCCGCTTGATAACGAAAAGTTCTCTTTGGGCATCGGTAGGGTGTACATATTTTTGGTACTCCTTGGTTGGTGGAATCGCTATTGTAGCGTACTTGCGAATGTTTCTTTATCATATAGTGCGTAGGAGAAGATTAATAGTTTCATTTGAGACATAGTAGTCTCCTTCGGAGCAAGTATTTACGAATGCAAATAATTGGTTTTTTGGTCCATTCTCTAAGGGATTGCATGCAAATGAGCCCCCACCCCCTCCCGCCGCGCCCCCCTGGCCCCCTTTGCTAGCCCAAAAGAATTCCTCCCCTTTTTAAAGCAACCCTGCCGGACAGCAGGTTGCCAGCAACCACTTGTCGGACCTGCTATAATGGAATGGCAGGACCACTCAACCATCTATCAGGAGAACATCATCATGGCTACCATCAAATCCTTCGTGATCGCAGTCGGCATCGTGGCTATCCCTTGCTTGCTCATCGCTCAGTTGGTTGCCGTAGTGATCGGCCTGTAACACTTACCCATCTACCAGGAGAACATCATGACCGCAGCTAAAGAAATGTCCGTCGAATCCGTGACCGCAGAAATCAAAGCATTCTTCACCCAGCCACAAGTTGACAAGGCAGCCAAGCAAGCCCGGCCTGACCTCATCGCGCCACTGGGCAAAGGCACCATTGCCATCACGCCTTGGCAGCAAGACCTGTTCGCCGCGATCTTCAAGGCAGCAGAGGGCATCAACAAAGCTGTTGAGGGCCAGCGCGCTATCATGCGCCGCATGCTGCTGGATCAGTACGGCAGCACTGCGCCAACCTATAAGCAGTTCAAGGATGACCGTGCAGCGTTGCGCATCCTGGCTGAACAAAAGGGGCTTGTTGACGATCAATGGGTGCGCAAGCCATATAACGCTGCCCTCATCGAACTGTATGGTTCTTTGCCAGAATCGGATAGCCCTGCTGCTATCGCTAAACGCGCTGAGCGTGAAGCGGCCGACAAAGCCGCTGGCAAGGTAGGCGCACCCAAAGGCCAGACCACCGAACGCGTTGACAGCGAGGCGGACAAGATTGAACAGTTCATTGCTAAGCACGGTCTTGCCAAAGTGTTACAGGCTACTGCGCGCATCCTGGCAGCCAAGACCGAATCCAAGCTGGATGCCGTAGCGCTACAAGCTGTTGCCAGCAAGTACGATCCACAAGCCGCGATCAAGGCAGCGCTGGAGTCGGCCAAGACCGGCAAGACTTCCAAGCAACTCGCCGCAGAGAAGTACGCACAAGCCTAACGCCAGGTAGAACGTCATGACCGACCCGAACCCATGGCCTGATATGGCCCAATCCCTCGCGGATGATGAAAACTTCTAATGAAACTAAAGGGGCCTCGCGGCCCCTGTTTCTATTTGTTTATTCTCATTGGGGTAAAACGGACTTGTCTTTTTGTTACTGCGACTATTTTTTGGCGAGAGTGAAAATTGTACGTAAGACAATGCCCAAATAAGCAGGTTGCAATTGTATGTATTAGGCCAAGGGGATAGTTGCACCTGCCTATGACAAGTGGTTGCAGCAACCAAATGTCGTGTCTATTTAGTCTGTAACTATCGTGGTTTGTGCGTGGCAGGCATGGGTGCGAATAAGCAGGGCAATAAGCGGGTTTGCTGTAACTATCCAGCGGCAGCGTGCGGGCAAGTGCATGATTCTTAAGGGCATATGCACCATGTGTTGCTAAGTTTTTTATAATAAGCAGGTAAAACGCAATTTATGGTGAAGGTTCCCGTATTTTGGGTTGATCGTGTAGGTAGTGGCACTGCACCAAAAGCTCCTAAATACTTACATGCTACTACCTACACGATCAACCTGAATTTCGAGCACCTATCGTAAAAACCCTGCTTAGTCTGCTTATTACTAAACAAATAGATACAAACAGGGGTAACTCCTCTATGGCAGCATGGTGAAATACTCCCACCAGATTCTAGTTGTGGTAAGAATGAGACTGCTTATCTGCGCTTTTTGGTTCTATTCCATCCTATCCACGTGCATTTCACTTCCGATAGTTAAACGAAAAAGATGTCATACGTACATCGAAATGCGTGCTCCTACTTGATTTTTGGAAAAACAGGCGCTATATTGTAGGAGCAAGTAGGAGCACGGATACCTATCAATTGTGACTAAGTTGCTCCTACAAGGTTTAGTGGAAAGGGCGAGTATGGTAGGCATCGAGAATAAAACTAAGGGTACTAAAACGCTGTGCGCTGGTGACAGGATAGGTAACCTCACGTTACTACATAAGGACGGACAGGATGAACGACGGTCGCCATATTGGCTATGCTTGTGCGACTGCGGTAATACCAAAAAGATACGCGCTGATAACCTTAAGGCTGGCCGTACCAATTCGTGCGGATGCCAGCGCTACGCGACAACTGGTCGCCCCAACCAAATGTCCATGCGTAAGCTGCCCCAAAAGGACATAGTATTCACGGCCAAGGTGTACGAGAGCGGTAAACGTGACCTGGGTACAGGCGCGCCGTGCCGATGGGGATTCGCTAAGATAGAACGAGAGGGTGAAGGGTTCACCCTAACCAATTGCACGAACAGGCACGCTAAGAAAGGCCAGGTCGACCACATGTATCATGCCGTCATGAATCGCTTATACGCCACCGGCCAGGTATCCGAAAGAGGTAGCCTGAGCTATCTCGAATGGGCTAAACGCGAGGGTGTGCAGCTGGTAATCAAAGAGCGCAATATGCGGCCGGAGGATGCCAGCAAGCTTCACGAGGAATTCACCAGTGATTTACTGTATGGGAACTGAGATCATGCCAACCTACACCGACGAAGAAATGCAAGCCGCCATCAAGGACGAGTGGCGCCTGAAACGGGAACTGAAAGAAGCCCAGGACAGGGAGCAGCAGAACCGTACCACGATGGCTAGATACGTGACTGTAGTAACGACGATTGAAGCCGCCATAGATGAGGCCGCCAAAGCCAAAGACGCCATGGACAAGGCCCGTAAGGAGCCTAAGCGCTGGGGCATGAGTAAAGCCGCAGCAAGCCGGGCGTACTTCGCCAAGGGCAGGGAACTGCGCAACCTGCGCAAGGAACTGAAAGCCATTACCCAATCGGCCGAGCAAGCCCGCAAATCATATATCGCATGGCAGGGCGAACAGAGGCGCATCGAGCGCGCCATACTGACAAACAAACGCCTGCAGGCATCCATGGGCCTGCTGCCAGTACAGCCCAAGCGCACCACAGAGGCACTGGAAGCCCTGGCTAGCATGTCAGGCCTTTTGGATGGGAGCTTCTGATGAGTATACTCGCGCCATGGCACCGCCACCCTAATCAATTGGAGTATGAAGTAGCTTATACACTATGCGCGCTCGGTAGCGGCATAGTGTATATAGATGCCGAGGGATTTTATTGCGGTACTGACCTGCCGCGTGTGTTACAAGAAGCTTATGAACGCGGTGCGCATTCGTTCTACGAAATGAAGAAATCAGGTTCCCTATAACTGGTTGACCGATTACCCATAATACTCTAAAATGTATCTAACGGTGGGAGAGGTACGCCCACAGCAGCCGACAGTTGGTCGCTGCAACCACTTGTCTAACAGGAGAAACCATGGATATCCAAATCCGCCCCATCTACGCATACCGGTTCATCAAGATCGGCAAACATAAAGTCCACTTCGCGGACGAAGACCAGGCCAAGCGCGCCATCCTGCACTGCCTGAACAAAAATGTAGAGTTCGAGCCCGGCGTTGAAGTGCTGGATCCCGTGCAGCGCAAAGCAGCAAATTTCGCCGACGCGAAAGAGTTCATTACCTACGTGAAGGCGTACCATGAATGCTGACCAACTCCGCAACCACGGCCTACTGAATAACCAATCCCTCCTTCCAGAATGGTTGGAACGGGGCAAGCTGCGCGCCGAAGGGGACAAGCTGCGCGCCGAAGGGAGCAAGCTGCGCGCCGAAGGGCGCAAGCTGTACGCCGAAGGGGGCAAGCTGTGGGCCGAAGGGGACAAGCTGTACGCCGAACGGGACAAGCTGTACGCCGAAGGGGGCAAGCTGTGGGCCGAAGGGGACAAGCTGTGGGCTGAGGCAGTTATCGAGCGATTCGGGCCGAAGGCCACGATTGAGTGGACTGGTGATGGCTGTATTGTTAATGGGATGGAGGAATATAAGGATGGCTAAGCTCAATGTTACTGACTGGCTCATCGGCCAGCACGCCAACCCAAGCCCCAAGCAGTACAAAACCTTAGGTGAAGGGATTGACGAGGCGCAGCGTATCCTCGGCGAGCCGGCGGGGGATATCATGACGACGGCCTGGCCTAAACGCGCGGTGGACATGCTGCCAGGGTACAAGCGCACTTTCCTCGTATCAAACGATCTCCTGGCCCCAAGCGCCAAGCTCATCGAGGTGCATATGTTCGTCCATGCTGACGGCGCGCCTTCGCACTATACGATTGGCGAGGTGACGCTGTGAATACCGAGCAAGCACTGGCGTGGCTGATGCTGGAACGGTTCGTTATCATCAAAGTATCCTCGGTATGGCTATGGGTGCGCGATAACGGCCAGCATAACAAATCGGTTCGGTGGGATGGCGATGAACTGGATATCTGTCTTGTAAAGTGGAACGTGGATTTGGAGTTTAGACAGCCGGGGCACTACCACAACAAGGACGAAATTTATCCCGTGGGCCATTTCCCGGAGCACGCCATAGGCGCTGTAAAACTGATATTGGAGCGCAAACTATGAAACACTTCCCTCTCATCGCCGCCGCAATCCTCGTGGTCGCATGGTCATGCGGCGCAGTAGCAATTACTACAGTCACGCAAGGCGCCGCACTACGGATGGCTATGCTGCAAGCGCTGGTGAAATAACATGACCCCCGATCAAATCCGCGCCTGGCTGGCGATTGAAGGGTGGGAGCCAGTGGTATGGTTTATCTCTGCAAACAGTTTGGGTTTGATGCATCGCGAGCGCGATCTTAGCGTATGGATAAGCGATGACGATTGCAAAGTGGGTAGCTGGGATAAAGACTGCTTAAGCTTAAACGGTGCTGCCTTAGACGATCCAGGGATGCAACATCTACCCGTCCATATCGTTGATGATAGGCTGATGGAACAGTTTTATGATGAAATAGTAAATAAAGGCTGGGCATAAAAAGTATAATCCGTCCAACGCTAACTAGGGAGCGTATCGTGGACACACAATTACCGCTTGAGAATATCCTACAAGCGATCGCTGAATGTACGAAAGATTTAGACCGGGCTGACCAAGCCCATGATGCCTGCATGCAGAGCATGACGGCAACGATTACGGCCGCGCAGGAACAGCGCGCGCTGCGAGAAGCGAAAGCTTCGGAATTTAAAGGCGTCCATCGCCGATCCATCGAACAGATAAAAGGCCGGGTTGACGTAACCGCCCCAAAGGTGCACTATGAAACTAACGACAGAGCAGAAGATCTCCATGCTGATCCTTGCGGGGTATGAGCCGCGGCGACTGATGCAGGACGCACGTATCATTGGGGATAAAGGATGTATCCACAGCACAAACAGTAGGTTACGCGATATCCAATGGGAACATATCGGCGACTGGCATCAAGAATACCATGATGAGTACGAACTATCCACATGGGAGAGTCTACGGGCTGAGACTATCCCCGACGAACTGATTTACGAGGCAATCGAAACGACAACTGGTTGAGACAACCGAGTGTCGGATAGGAGGAACCATGGACAAGATTTACCAGCGCATGGGAGTTTACCGCGACAGCGAGGGGATCTGTTTCTACGTAGATGACTTTGGCACGGTGGAGTCGTTCCGTTCCGATAAGCTAGGCATGGCACTGCCTGCGTTTCTCATCGAGTTATATTTCCCCGAACTGAAACTTTACGGCTACGAACTGTACGACGGATACCAGTAACACTATCTAGTAACACCATCTATCAGGAGAAAATTATGAGCTACCACACCAGTAACCTGCTGTACCGTCCATCGGTATCCATCTGGACAGCGCGGCGTAAGGACAAGGGCGAATCCCTTAAGGTCAACGCAAACGCCGGGGCGATTTCCGGCGCCGCCAACGTGCACAAGCAACTGTTGCCCGAGAACGAGGCACTAGAAGCTATTCAGAAACATGTCAACGTATTCCGTACCTGGGTGTATGACAGCACCCTGCCGTGGGATGATTCTGGCTGGCGTATCGGTCAGGTCTCGCGGCACATGGACTTCATGAGCGAAGCGGGCGACTACATGCGTAAGTTCGACGAACTGGTGGCAGACTTCCTGCGAGGCTATGACACCGCTGTGTCTGAGGCGGCATTCAAGCTCAACGCCCTGTTCGACTACGCCGACTACCCGACCAAGGAGGAAGTGGCGACGAAATTCCATATCAACCTGGAGTGCATGCCGCTGCCTAACGTGGATGACTTCCGCGTAGTGGATGGTGTGGACCCTGATGAGGTCGAGCGCCTATGCAGCCAAGCAGCTGATGCCGTGGAGCAGAAGATCAAGGCGGGCATGGACGAAGCATACAACCGCCTGTACACCGTCGTGTCGAAGATGGCCATCACGCTGCGCCAGTATGGGAACAAGGAGGTGAAGAAGTTCAACGACACGTTGGTGACAAACATCGCCGACCTGGTGCAGATTATGCCTGCGCTGAACATTACGAACGACGCCCGGCTTGCAGCGCTCGCCCAAGAGGCGGAGAACCTGGCCCTGTACACAGCGGCGGACCTGCGCAGCAGCGAGTCGTCTCGCAAAGCAGCGATCCTCGAAGCCGAAGCCCTGGCCGCGAAGTTCGCCCCTGAACCTGATCCCGTTCCTGTGGTCAATAACGTAGGGTTCGTCAAGACTGACTTGGCGGACCTGCTGAAGGGGATGCTGTGATCCCCCGCGAGAAGATGATTGCCCACCTGGAGGAGATGGGCTGGATAGCTAATGCCGTACCGAGAAGGGGTAGTGCTGATGATACAGAATGGTACGGCGTATATAACGGCACCACACTTCTTGGTAAGTACCCCGCATGGAAACTGGAGAAATATAAGGGTGAAGACTGGTGCGAGGAAGGCATTTGGTCTACCAAGTGGAAGCGTGCCAATTATGGTACTCCATGGGGGATGCTAAGCGATGCTGATCTGGCGGAGTTCTATATCAAGATCATGATGGAGGGCTTATGACCCGCGAACAGATGCTGGCCTGGCTAGCGCTGGAGGGATGGGAACTGATCTACTGCGCGGCGAATCACCCTGCTTTCCTTAAGGGTGTGGCGTGCGTGTATACGAATGCGCCTTGGAGTGGGCATAAATGCGCCCCTAACTGGATGGCGAGGTATAACGACATATGGAACAAGGACGGGTGTCGTCGCATCATCTCATGCAGTGAAAGTGAGTATTCCGATGAGTGGATCCGAAATGCCTTCGAGTATATAACCAAGGAGGGCTTATGACCCGCGAACAACTGGAGGCGTGGTGCGCACTGGAAGGACTAGGGTTATTCGAGCGGCGTAATAGCGAAGGCAGAATCCTTGTGTGGCGGGTGTTTAGGACGCAATCCCCAAAACCAGAATATGGGTTGAAGTGGAACGTAATGTTGAGCTCCCCACGCTGGGAGTATGCAGGAACAACGCGCCCACTGGAATGGTACGTGCATATTGACTGGACCGAATTACCCGAAGCGGCATATAATAGTCTCACGTTGGAAATGTTGGAAAGTATCACCAAGCAGTAGTGACCCTTGCAGTACTCAACCGTGACTGTAGTCACACACTTTTATCTACTAGGAGAAACACATCATGGCAAACGCTAAACTGTCCCAAGTCCCTGCAATCCTGACCCGTGCTTACGTGTCGAACACCAATATCTTCCTGCGCGGCAAGCCAGCGTTGGGCAAGACCGAAACGATCAACGCATTCGCGGACGAAATGAAGAAGCGCATCCCTGACTTCCGCGCCTGGTACTTCTACGCCCCGTCCATGTCGCCGATGGATATCATGGCGTCTGCCCCCGACTACGAAAAGGGTACGCTGAAACTGTTCAGCAACGAAGCCCTGCCGAATGCCTATACTGACCCGGACGCCAAGGGCCTGGTGTTCTTCGGCGAACTGCCCAACGCTGACCAGGCAACCAACAAGCTGTTGCAGAAGTACATCAACGGCGAGGACATGTCCGGCGTCCTGCGCAAACCTGACGGCATCATCGTCGTGGCCGACGGCAACCGCATCGAGGACAAGTCGTCCGTCCAGCAGCAAGGCCGCGCTTTCCTGTCCCGCATGGCGCAGATCGAAGTGTACAGCGACGCTGACGACAACATGGCCTACGCCGCGTCGAAGGAATGGCACCCGTCCATCCAGACGTTCTTCCAGGCCAACCCGGCGCTGATCGACAACTACGACGAAGTGTTCGAGATCGGCACCAATCGCCAGAAATCCAAAGGCGTGTCGGACCTGGTGAGCGAGGAAGGCCGCAACGGCATCTGGGCGAACATGCGTAGCTGGGAGCGCCTGAACCGCCTGGAGAAAGCCGCTGACCAGTTCAACAGCAAGCTGACCCTGGCCGAAATCCAAGGCAATGTCGGCAGCGCCGTGGCCGGCGCCTACGACGCCCACAAGAACATGCTGGGCAAGCTGGCATCGTTCGAGGAGATCATGAAAGACCCGGCGAAGGCGCGCATTCCGACCGACAACATCAGCGAGCAGTACGCGCTGTGCATGCTGGTAGCCCTGCGCTGCGAGGAGAAACAGCTGGGCAAGGTGCGTACCTTCGCAACCCGCATGCCTCCTGAACTCCAGATCGTCGTGCTGAAAACGATCCATAACCGTCCGAACTTCAAGTACCGCGACAGCCAGGACTACCTGAACTGGATCATCGACCCGGAAGTGTCGAAACTGCTGAAGGCACGTTAATCGTCGACAACTGGTTGGGGCGACCAAGTGTCGGTCGCCCCATAGGAGACTGATATGGCTCTTACAGTAGAGCAGAAGATCAACATGCTGATCCTTGCGGGGTTTCAACCGATGCTATCCCGTAGCCGGTACACTCGAATTATTGGCAACGGTGTTGGCATCGGGGGGCGTATGGTTGGCGCAGATTGGGCCGTCGGACGTCACGCATCGTACAATCCCAAAGAATATACGCCGACGACATGGGAAGCCCTGCCTGATATCGGCGAGATCCCCGACGAACTTATCTATGAGGCGTGCGATGCTAACCGTTGAACAGAAGATCAATATGCTGATCCTTGCGGGGTATGAGCCCTGTGTACTTGTTATTGAGCGAGAACATGTAGGCGAAGTGATTTTGCCGAGAGTTATCGGTCATGGTAACTGCCTAGGTATCGGTATTGAACATGCCGACGAATGGGTACGATGGGATTTTTCAATCGCGGATTTTGACACATCGGAATATACGCGATCCGTGTGGGGAGGGACGCAATTGGAGCTCTGCCCCGACGAACTCATTTACCAAGCACTGGAGGCGGCGAAATGAACGGGAATCAATGGGCAATGGCGTGGCTGGTGATCCAGACGCTTTTGCTGGCATCGGCTGTTGCCGGCGTACCCTTCGGTTTTTTCTATGGCCTCCTCGCCGCCCTGTGCTCGGTATATAACATCGCGGTGCTTATTCGCTTGTGGGTGAAGAAATGACTCCCGAGCAGATTCGCAACCATCTGATCCTTGATGGGTGGATACCTGTGCGCCACCAGCGTAATAAGGGTGATGTGTGGGTAGGTATCTACAAAGAGGGCAGTGGGCTGGTGTATTATGACTACGATGTCCGAGCAAATGGTGAAGTTAGGCATCTGCCGAAGTGGCCTTTCGAACCTACTCAGAAGGAGGCTGCGAAGTTTGTGTCTAAGTTCAAATGCCGCTGGTGCGATGCTGAACCGTGCTTGCAAGATCTTTATAAGGCGACCCCATTATGACCCGCGAACAAATCGAAGCTTGGCTGATACTGGAAGGGTGGGAATGCCGCCAGGCAAAGGGATGCGTTCCTGTGTACAGGAACGGTAACCGGTCCGCCTTCTATAATCACACTGTGTATTACAAAGTCGGCTACGAGTTTGGGGATGATTACTATGACATGGAAGTAATCCCTCCAGACGAGTACAATAATACCGAATTGAAAGCTATCTACCAGGAGATTATCAAACATGAAAAAGACTAACATCACCGCCATGGCGGCAACCAAGCTGACCCTTGCTCATCCGTTTTGGGCGGAAGTTTTCTACTCCATGACCCCGAACGCTTGCGAGAAAGATGAGATCCCTTGCCCTACTGCTGCGACCGATGGCCGCGTGCTGATGGTGTACGAGGAGTGGTTCGGCAAGCTGACCCTGGACGAGCAGGTGGGCGTGGTGGCCCATGAACTGGCCCATAAGATTTTCCTCCACATGTACCGTCGCGGCGCCCGCGATCCGATGCTGTGGAACTTCGCCTGTGACTACGCCATCAACGGCATGTTGAAGGAGAACAACTTCACGCTGCCGACTCCGCACCTGCACGACGACAAGTACAAGGGCATGTCGGCCGAGGCCATCTACCAAGAGCTCCTCAAGAACCCGCCGCCCCAGCAGCAGAAGCAGTCCATGGAGTCCATGATGGACCTGGCTGACGCGACCGATGGCAAGAGCAAGGAAGAAGTGGAAGCTGAAGTCGAACAGGTCAAGCAGCTGGTGGAGCGCGCCATCGCCAACGCCAAGTCCTACGGCAAGCTGCCAGCTGGCATCGATGCGGGTACGATCGACGCGTACAAGGCACCGAAAGAATCCTGGTACAACCAGCTGCACCGCTACATGCAGTCGCTGTCGTCTTCGGCCTACAACTGGGCGCGCTTGAACCGTCGCACCTTGAAGACGCACGGGTACTTCTCGCCGCACATCCTCGATGATTCGCTGGGGCTGGTGCGCGTGTACCTGGACACTTCGGGCAGCTGCTTCGACAAGGCCATGCAGTCGAACTTTGCCGGACACCTTAACGCCATCCTGGCCGAATGCCGGCCGCAGAAAGTGATCGTGTCGTACTTCGATACCCAGTGCTATGAAGGCGAGGAGATCCAGGCCGGTGAGTTGGAGTTTCGTCCTCGCCCACAGGGCGGCGGCGGTACTGCCTTTGAACCGATCTTCGCGGATATCGAGGAGAGTGAGCACGGCATCCCGGACGTAACGATTATCCTCACTGACCTGTGCGGGTCTTTCCCTTCGCATACACCAGCATATAACGTGGTGTGGGCGTCGATCATGGACGGCGAGCCGCCATTCGGCGAAGTGGTACGGATCGAGGAATAGGCCATGACACCCGAGCAAGCTGTAGCGTGGCTTATCCTTGAGGGGTGGGTATTCATGCGCGATCGGGGCGAGGGTACGCTGCGGTGCATGCACCCCACGCTGGGTGGCCGTGATATCCGCCCTGTGACAATATGGTCGGAGAAAAGCGGGCGACGCAAAGCTGGCGAGCCGGAAGTGGCTATAGGTATTAAATGGAATTACTTCGAACTCAAACGCATGGCGAATATGGAGGAACATTCGCCCGCCGAATTCCCCGAGCACATTGTCGAAGTCGCCCGGCAGATACAGGAGAAACTTTATGAACCGTGAACAGATGATCGCTTGGCTTACGCTGGAGGGGTGGCAGCCGGTGCGGGACACAAGGGACGACCCATGCTTGCAGAGTTGGCGCGGATTTAGAAAAGGGAACCGCCTGTATATCCGAAATAATCCTATGTATCGATTTGCTAATAGTGAACAATACGCCTACAATCCTGTGGGTGAAGGCCCCTGGGATGCAAGCTCAGAACCGGAGCACAATCTTTCCGAAGCTGATCTGCTCTACGTAATAACACTTATGGAGGCCCATCATGGGGACGAGTGAAGACGTAAAAGAATTGCTTGACCGGACACGCCGTATCGAGTCCCGTCTGGTGACGCTGGCGCAAGCGCAGGGCGTCGACCTGCTGGCATTGGCGCAGCAGGTGCAGCCTATCGCGCAATGGGCGGAAGGGCGGGGGTATCATGTGGTGGTGCGTACCCTGGACATGCCCATCGCCCGTATTCGTAAGGCGGTTCGTGAAGCCTGGCCGGCCCACAAAGATCCCGTGCCGGTGTATTTCGAGGACGCCATGGTGTCGGCGGTGTTGCCATGAACCGCGAACAAATCGAGGCGTGGCTAACGCTGGAGGGATGTACGTTGTGTACCGACGACGGCCAGCTATTTTTCTACTGTCTAGCGTATGGCATAGAGTGGGCAAGATACGCCAAGCATGCGCTCCAGGACGATACGTGGGATGACCATGGGAGACCATCCCGCCAATATGATTTGGATCTTACTTGGGACGCCGTACCGGACGATCTGCTTGGCCAGTTATACGATACGTTGGTTAAGCACAAGGAGGCGTCATGAAATCGTATCTCGTGACTGTAGTAAGGAGGAGGCGGCATGAACCGAGAACAGATGATCGCCTGGCTGACGA
>Ga0207711_10000218_pt1 | contig 61467 bp, 63 predicted proteins | sample KBSS34metaG_FD_184401 | JGI IMG/M metagenome (GOLD analysis project Ga0207711, IMG submission 184401) | Switchgrass rhizosphere microbial communities from Kellogg Biological Station, Michigan, USA - KBS S3-4 metaG (SPAdes) (version 2) | ecosystem: Host-associated > Plants > Roots > Rhizosphere... | reverse complement strand
TTCAATGGCGGTCGCACCCTTTTCATTTTTGATCAGCTTGAGAAACTTGCTCATGGTCTAGCTCCTTGGTTCCAAAGGGCTTCATGCCCCCACCCGCAGTCCACACTTGCGAGATGAGGCACCCTAGACCGTGAGCCGTTAGGAAAGAGTTACGCGCGACGGTTGACGGGCGTTAACCGCGATTTTTTCAATCGATACTGGATCAGACGATTTTCTGCCCGGTCGCTTCCCAGTCCTTCAGGAAGCTCGCGATCCCGGTGTCGGTCAGCGGATGCTTGAACAATTGCCAGATGATCTTGGGCGGCGCGGTCATCACGTCGGCGCCGATCTTCGCCGCTTCGACGACGTGCATCGGATGCCGCACCGAGGCGACCAGGACCTCGGTAGAAAAGTCATATTGATCATAGATTTGCCGGATATCGGAAATGAGCTCCATGCCCGACTGGCCGATATCGTCGAGCCGTCCGACAAACGGTGAGATGAACGCTGCTCCGGCTTTCGCCGCGAGCAACGCCTGGGCCGGCGAGAAGCATAAGGTGACATTGACCATCGTGCCGTCGCCGCTGAGCGCCTTGCACGCCTTGAGGCCGGCCGGTGTCAGCGGCACCTTGACCGCGATGTTCGAGGCGATTTTGCGCACGACCTCGGCCTCGCGCATCATCCCCTCATAATCGAGCGCGACGACCTCGGCGGACACTGGTCCGCTGACAACGCCGGCGATCTCGCGTACCACCTCAAGGAAGTCGCGTCCGGCCTTGTGGATCAGCGACGGGTTGGTGGTGACCCCGTCGAGCAGCCCCGTATCGGCGAGCTCGCGGATTTCATCGATCTCGGCGGTGTCTGCGAAGAATTTCATGATTTGCGCGCGTCCCGGCTTTGGTGGATTGAGATCGGCATAGCCGGTGGGACTGGCGCCGTCATCCGATTCGCGAGGGCAGCATGAGCGAACATGTGCGGGTTCAAAGAGCCGACTCGGTGCTGGCGATCACCCTCGCCCGGCCCGAGCGGCGCAACGCGATTACCGTGGCGATGTATGCCGCGCTGGCCGACGCGATCGAAAGCGCCGCAGCCGACCGGTCGGTACGGGTGATCACGGTCGATGGCGATGGCCCCGACTTCGCCGCCGGCAACGATCTCGCCGACTTCCTCGCCGCCGACCAGCGCGACGGGGGTGAAATCCCGGTGTGGCGGCTGCTCCGCGCGGTGGCGACGTGCGAGACCCCGATCGTCGCCGCCGTCCACGGCAACTGCGTCGGCATCGGCACCACCATGCTGCTGCACTGCGATCTCGTCGTCGCCGACGAGACGGCGCGTTTCTCGCTGCCCTTCGTCGATCTCGGCCTGGTGCCCGAGGCGGCGAGTTCGCTCCTGCTGCCGCGCCTGGCCGGCCGCCACGCCGCCGCGCGCTATCTGCTGCTATCCGAACCGTTCGACGCGCGCGAAGGGCTCGACATCGGCCTGGTCAGCCACATCGCGCCGGCCGGCGGCGCGCCCGTCGAGCGTGACCGGGTTGTCGCCGCACTACTCGCCAAACCGCCCCAAGCGTTACGCCGGACCCAGCATCTGCTCCGTCACGGCGCGCGCGACGAAATTCTGGAACGGATGCGCCTGGAAGGCGACGAATTCGCCGAGCGGCTTGCTTCGGACGAGGTAAAGGAAGCGATCGCGGCATTCTTCGCGAAGAAGAAACCGACGACATGAAACTCTTTAAATCCAAGCCCCGGCGTTGCGCTCTTATAGATAGATCGAGCAACTGGCAGGGGCCGTAGTGCCTGTTGGCGGGCTACTGCACAACGCGCTGGTCGGGGGTGTATCCGGAAGATAAATCCGCTTGGAACCGGTCAGTACTACGGTTGGACCGTTGAAGAAGAGAAAATTCATCACTTGGCGGTAGGTGACCGTAACTGTCACATATCCACTCGAAGCAGTGCTGGTGGTGACGACGGGAGCATCGAAGGTACCACTCCTTGTTCCGAACAGTCTATCGTTCACCTTTGCTTTCAGCTGAGTGGCCGTCGGCAGAGTGCAGCCGTTACTGCTCATTGAAAGACATAGCGTGCCGTAACGGGCGCCTTCGCCCATTGCATGCTGCATGCCTGCTTGGGCTTCGAAGACCTGGCCGAGGGTGAATATTCCGTAGATCATAGTAACGAGCACCGGCGTCGCGAGGGCCATCTCCAGTGCCGCTGCACCGCGCTGATCGCGGGGAAGGTTCCACCGCCGGGTCATTGGATGCGCACCGAAGCATATCCTCGAACGACGATGTCGCCGTTGGAGTTAGCGTTTGGCCAGAGCCGGGACGGGAACATCGGCGTAAAGGAATTCGCTATCTCAACGCTGACATACCTCGCGACGGCATCCGACGAACTCGCGCAATCGCCGGTGAAGTCTTCATGCGTCGTGCTCGAGCCGCATTCGCGCCAAGAGTCGGGAGTGATCGTGTTGCCCGTGCCAAATCCGGCTTCGGTTGCCGCACTCGCCGCTTCGGTAGAAACTGCGCTGTTATAGCTGGTCGTGGCCACGCTCCTCTGCTGTTCGATTTTCTCGATGGTGCGCTGCGCCGCTTGCTCCAGCTTAAGCTTCATCGAAAAGGCGCGCGAAAGGTCCGTCATGCCGATGACCATTGCAGCCATCAGGGGTGCGACCAGCGCGAGCTCGACGAGTGCTGCTCCGTGCTCGCTCGCACGCAGCTTCTTGGCAATGGAAAGCATCATTCTACCAACCTCACCATGTAGCCATCGAACGATGGAGGTCCGCCCGGACAAACGTTGTTGATGGTCGAGTTGCCGTTGAACGCGACCGTCCAGGCCACGAGCCGTATGCAGTTCGTGCTTACCCCGCCATCGCCGCTGAGCTGAACCTCCTGTGACGGAATATAGACCGAGCCGGAGATACTCGACGATGAATTACCGTTGATCTTGTTGCAATTGTTGCATTCCAATGCCCGTCGGTCCTTGTAAATCACCAGATTGGCATAAGTCCCCGTTGTCGGGGGTGACATGTTGATCGTCGCGCCGCCATTCAGCGTCACTTTGCCAATCGAGTTGCTACTGATCGTCGTCGCATCGGTCGTCAGGATGAACGTGCAGCGCGTGCAGTTTAGGGTCGCGCCGCCGTTCACCGTGAGATCGCCGCCGTTCAGGATGATCGTCGCATCCGTGAACGAAGCAGATTGACCGGACGTCAACGTCAGATCCTTGAAACAAAATGTTCCGTTGTTGCCCGTGACCGAATTTGCGCTGCCTTTGATTGCCGACTGATTGCATCCATTCGGTACGGTCGGCACACCAAGACTGGCGTACGGATCCGCCTGCGGCGGCGAATAGGGTTGAAAGGTCGTTCCGGTAGCAAATCCGGTGGTGCTCGCAATCTGACCGACCGCCGCCACCGGTGATGCCGTAATCGTTGGCGATCCATTCGGGTCGACGGCCGCGGCCCCCTTCGCATTCGTCTTCATTCCGCAACCGAGATTCACGGTGGGATTACCCGAGAACGTCAAGCCCGTCGCTACAGTATTCTTCAGGCTGATGACGCAGTATTTGCCGTCCTGAACCATCGCAGCCGTTGCTGCAGCGGTGATTGTCGGTGACGTGATGAATAGGCTCGAAAAGGGCAACGACTGCTGTGCTGTAAGCGTGACCCTAACGGCATTAAAAGAACTCGCGGTCCAGGACCCGGTTGTTGGGGGCGCCTGGACGACGCATCCTGGGGTGGTGCCGAGGCGGCTATTGATGTCGTTGACGGTGAGGGCGCGCGACACGGGTGCGCTCCCGCTACAAGCGCCATTGGTAACTGACTGAGAGGCAAGCTTCCCAAACACGCCCGCAAGTGCGGCGCTGTCGGCAGTACGTTGCAGCTGACGCTTCCAAAGCGACCATTGGATGGTATCGCTGGCAAGACCGACTGAACCGAGAACCAGAGGCAGCGCCGCAGCCGCAATGACCAGTGCGTTGCCGCGCTTGTCGCGCCAGAGCTTCTTGAAAGAGGCGATCATTCGGGTGTCCCCAGGCAAATCATTCGCATTGAGACCCGTCTGTAGCGGCATCACGGTGAGCGAACCGTTGAAGCAATTGGTTAATCGGACGTGACGCCCACTCTTGCGCCATGCCGTATTAGCCCTATAATACAGTTGAGAGGCCTCTTGCGCAGCGTGGTTCAGCCGTTCACCGTTCTCCCACGCCGCTGACGGAGGCGATGAAAGGACGACATGATGGCGACCGATCCGGCCACCGAAACCAAGACCGCTACGAAGCTAAAGCTTGATCCGCCCGATGCACTGCAGCCGGTGCCGATCGCCGAAGCAGCCGGGCTAGTGCCGCTGAAAGCCGAAGAAACGAACGAGCTGGACAAGCGCGTCGGGCAATTCGTCGACGAACTCGCCAATCTGGATTCGAATAGCCCCGAATTCGGCAAGAAGGTCGACCAGCTGACCGCGATGGGCCGCAAGGAAATCGCCGAGGCCGCCGGGGCCTCGAACCGCTTCCTCGACCGCCCGGTCAAGGCAATCGACAAGGACAGCGGCATCGGCGCCGACCTCACCGAGCTCCGCCGCACGGTTGAAGCGCTCGATCCCAAGGACGCGACCAAGACTCGCAAGATCCTCGGGATCATCCCGTTCGGCAACCGGGTCGACCGCTATTTCGACAAGTACCGCAGCTCCCAGACGCACATTTCCAAAATCCTCAACAGCCTCGGCAACGGCAAGGACGAGCTGTTGATGGACAATGCGGCGATCGACACCGAGCGCGCCAGCCTGTGGAAGACGATGCACAAGCTCGAGCAGATGGTGCACATCTCCAAGACCCTCGACCAGCGGCTCGAGGACAAGGCCAATGAACTCGACGCGACCGATCCGGCCAAAGCCAAGGCGATCCGCGAGACCGCGCTGTTCTATACCCGCCAACGCACCACCGACCTGCTGACGCAAATGGCGGTCACGGTGCAGGGCTATCTCGCGCTCGACTTGGTCAAGAAGAACAATGTCGAGCTGGTCAAAGGCGTCGACCGCGCGTCGACCACCACCGTCGCCGCGCTGCGCACCGCGGTCACCGTCGCCCAGGCGATGACCAACCAGAAACTGGTGCTCGAGCAGATCGGCGCCTTGAACACGACGACCGCGAGCATGATCGATTCGACCGGCGAGATGCTGCGCACCCAGAGCGCGGCGATCCATGAGCAGGCGGCGTCCTCGACCATCCCGCTGGAAACGCTGCAGCGGGCGTTCCAGAACATCTACGACACGATGGACCAGATCGATCAGTTCAAGCTGCAGGCGCTGACCAACATGAAGCAGACCGTCGACACGCTCGGTACCGAAGTCGAAAAATCGAAGGGCTATATCGCCCGGGCCGAGGGCGTGAACCAGGGCAAGCTTGAGGGGGCGGTCTCGCCGCTCATCCCGATCGAGAGCAAATGAACGCCAACGAACTCGGCCGGATCTTCGATCGCGCGACTGAAAGCTTCGAGCGCGCGCAAGCGACCGGCCAGAAGGTCGATCGCTCGATCGATCGCGCCAACCAGGTCATGCGCCGCGCTGACGAGCGCGACGGCACGGTGCGGGCCGCCGCGCAGCGCGAGCGGCAGCGGCTCAACGCCGACCTCAAGCGTCGCTTCGGCCGCGTCGGCATCTGGATCGGGCTGATCAGCCTGGCAACGATCGTCATCGGCATCATCCGGCCGATCGGCATGTTCGGCTTCCTCGCCGCGGTCGGCCTGGCGATCGGCATCGCCGCGGTGTTGGCGTTCATGCCGTCAGGCGAGCACGGCGCGGCGGCGCCGGCCACTGACCTGCCCAATGGCGAGATGGTCCAGCGTTTCGATTCCTACCTCTACCGCTCGCGCGCGATGCTGCCGCCGCCGGCCCAGGCCGAAGTCGACGCGCTGAGCGCGGTTCTGCCGTCGCTCAAGCAGACGCTCGAGCGGGTCGATACGCTCGACCCCAATGCGCAGGACGCGCGGCGGTTGATGTCGCTGCATTTGCCCGGCCTGATCGACCGCTACGCGCACGTCCCGACCGCTTACCGCGGCGAGCCCGACGGCGAAGGCAAAAGCGCCGACGAGCGGCTGGTCGAGGCACTAACCGCCAGCCGCGCGGCACTGTCCGACATTTCCGGCAAGCTGGCGCGGGTCGACCTCGCCGCGCTGGAAACCCAGGGCCGCTTCATCGAATCGCGCTACGGCGAACAGAAGATCGACTGATTTAAGCGGACGCCGCTGCGATCCCCAGGCGCTGCTTCGCGGCCGACAGCATGTCAATGAACCGCGGATCTTCGCGAATGCCGTCCATGTCCGGATCGGCTCCCAGATGCCTGATTAGCGTGGCGCTGGCTCGTTCGAAATACGGCTCCATCACTTCAATCGCTCGACCGTAATCCTGAAGACGGGCGGACAATGCGCAAGCGAGATTATAGCGCATAATGATGTTGTCGGGGTCGACCAACAGCGCCCGCTCGATCCAGTCCCTTGCCCTCCGCTCTTCACCGATAAGCGCGAGCGCGGTCGAACCACCAGCGAGCGCCTGTGCGTTCGTCGGATCCTTCGCCACCGCCATTTCCGCGCGCTCAACCGCCAAACGTGCGCACCGAAGCAGCGATTCCTGGTCGCCAACGCTTTGGTAACAGGTCGTCAGCATCATCGGATTGTGCCAATCGCTTTGCATGAGCGACGCCGCTTTTTCGAACAGCGGAATCGACTCTTGGACACGACCTCGCCGGAACATAAGTCGGGCGGCCTCGCGGTTCACTTCCCAGGATTCGGGATCTAATCGAAGCGCTTCCTCCATCTCGGCATATGCCTCGTCGTGCTTGCCCTGCTCCTCCAGCAATTGTGCTTTGACGCAATGTGCTTCGGCAATGTCAGGATTGATCGCCAACGCTCGCTCTGCGGCGGGCAGCGCGTCCACATCCTTTCCGTGCATTAACCGCAGCTGCGACTGGGCCAGGGCCATCAGTGCCAAGGCTTGGACGTAATCGGGATCGAACGACAGCGCTTGTCTGCAGATTCGGGCGATGGTCTCGTCGCGCCGCACATCGCTGAAATCCCCGGCGACCCATTGCTGTCGGGCCATCAAATACAGGTTGTAAGCTTCGACGCTCGACGTGCCACGGGTCTCGATCGCTTTCTTCTCTTCCGGAAGGAGTTTGACCCGCAGGGCAGCGACGATCGCCTTGGAGATTTCGTCCTGAATTGCGAAAATGTCCGTCAGCTCGCGATCGTAGCGGTCGGCCCAGATGTGGCCGCCTGTGTTGCTGTCGATGAGCTGCGCAGTGATCCGGACTCGCTCCCCGGCCTTACGCACGCTGCCTTCAAGCACGTGGCTGACGCCAAGCGCCAGAGCGACCTCCTTCACGTCCATCACCCGGCCTTTAAAGGTAAACGCCGTGTTGCGGGCAATGACCAGCAATGCCGACACCTTTGACAAATCGGTGATGATGTCCTCAGTGATGCCGTCGCTGAAATATTCCTGCTCGGGATCGCCGCTCATGTTGACGAACGGCAGGACGCAGACCGATGCGCCTTGCGTTTCCTTCTTCGGCTCCGACGGCGGCGCCTTGACGGACGCGTTGTTGCCCGCAGTCTTGGTGATCGCCTCAAGCAGGTCGGCGAGCTTGTCGGGCTCACCGTCGCCGTTCCACTTGGCGAGCTCTACGGTGTGAAACTGGCGGAAACCGAGCGGCGGCCGACTACCACCCAGGCTGACCGGAACCAGTCGTCCGGTGTCGCGCCCTTCGGCGGCTTCGTCCTGGACCCAGGCGGATTCGACCGAATCTGGCGACCACAGCACGACGACGGCTTCAGCGCTCTTGAGCTCACGATCGATCTCGGTGGAGAACCGCGAACCGCCCTGAATGTGCCGGTCCCACCACACGTCGTGCCCGAAACGCCCGATGCAATCGGCCAATTGCTTGGCCGCGCTCTCGTCCTCGCGCGCGTAGCTTAGAAAGACCTTGGCCAATGCCTCTCCCCCCGGAGTGAATCGTGGGTTAACGAACCAAGAGCGGTAAGTCGCGCCGACCGCAAGCTTTTTTCAGGTTTCGATCGCCCTGCGCGCCACGCTAGGCCGGCATGCCGATGCGTTGCTTGGCGAGCGCCAGCATGTCTTTGAAACGCGGGAGTTCACGAATTGGGTTCAGGTCCGGGTCGGCCTCGAGATGCTTGACGTGGATCGGGCTCTTCACCTCTTCAAAGAACGGCCCGAGCACGTCGAGCGCGGCATTGTTATCGTCGAGTTCCATGATCAGCGCACAGGCGAGATTGTAACGCATCGACAGGTTGCTCGGATCGAGCAGCAAGCCGCGCTGGATCCATTCCTTGGCGCGGTCGGTTTCCCCGAACCGGGCGAGCGCAGACGCGCCGACCGCAATCGCCGCGCCGTTGGTCGGATCCTTGGCCAGCGCAACCTGCGCGCGTTCGAGGGTCATGCGCGCGACGCGCTGCAGATTCTCCTCGTTGCCGGCGTCGTGATAGCAGGACATCAGCATCGACGAATTGTGCCAGTCGCTGTCCATCAGCGCGGCCGCTTTCTCGAAATAAGGCACGGCGTCTTTGATGCGCCCCTCGCGGAACATCATCCGCGCGGCCTCGCGATTGACCTCCCACGATTCGGGATCGAGCTTGAGCGCCTCCTGGATTTCGCGGTCGGCCTCTTCCTGTTTTCCTTCTTCTTCAAGATAGCGCGCCTTGACACAGCGGACCTCGGCGAGGTTGGGATCGATCGCCAGCGCTTTCTCCGCGGCAGGGAGCGCGTGCGCGTCGCGCCCATGCCAGAAGCGCAGCTCGGACTGGGCGAAGGCCATCAGTGCCCAGGCCTGGGCGTAATTCGGGTCGAGCACCGTCGCCTGCTGGCAAATTCGCACGATCGTCTCGTCGCGACGGGGATCGCCAAACGCTCCGTCGATCAATTGCTGCCGGGCCATGAGATAGAGGTTGTAGGCCTCGACGCTCGACGTTCCGCGCGCTTCAATCGCCTTCTTTTCTTCGGGCAGCAGCTTTAATTGCAGCGCGGCGACGATCGATTTCGAAATCTCGTCCTGAATCGCGAAAATGTCGGTCAGCTCGCGGTCGAACCGTTCGGCCCACAGATGATCGCCGGCGGCCCCGTCGATCAGCTGCGCGGTAATCCGCACACGCGAGCCGGCCTTGCGCACGCTCCCTTCGAGGACATGGGTGACGCCCATGGCCTGCGCCACTTCCTTCACGTCCAGCGAACGGCCCTTGAAGGTGAAAGCGGTATTGCGCGCAACCACCGACAGCGCCGACACCTTCGACAGATCGGTGATGATGTCCTCGGTAATGCCGTCGCTGAAATATTCCTGCTCGGTGTCGCCGCTCATGTTGACGAACGGCAGCACGCAAACCGACGCCTTGTGCTCGCGGGCCTTGGCTTTGGGATGCTCGTCGGCGATCGGGGTGGCGGTCGCGGTCTTGGCGATCGCGGCGATCACATCATCCAGGCTTTCGGGCTCGCCGCGGGCGTCCCACTGGCCCAAATCGATCGAATGAAACTGGCGGAAGCCGAGCGGCGGCCGGCACCCGCCCAACGTCACCGGAATCAGCCGACCGGTGTCGCGGCCTTCGGCCGCCTCGTCCTGGACCCAGGCCGATTGTACCGAGCTATCCGACCACAGCACGACAATCGCTTCGGCGCTCTTCAGCGCGCGGTCGATTTCGTCGCTGAACCGCGATCCGCCCTGGATCTGCTTGTCCCACCAAACCTCGTGGCCGGCGTTGCCGAGGCACGCCGCCAGCTGCTTGGCGGCGTCCGCATCCTCTCGCGCGTAGCTTAGGAATAACTTCGCCACAGGCCCTCCCCGCAAGTGCCCCATGCCACGGCGTTAATTTCCGTTCAAATCACCATTTTAACCCGCAGCTCGTCGAAGTCCGCCTCGCTCAGCCCGAGCCGGCCCAGAATCTCCCAAGTATGCTCGCCGAGCGCGGGCGGCGGCAGGTCGGAATCGGCGCGCTCGCCGTCGAACCGCAAGGGCGATCCAACCTGCGGCACTCCGGCGATCGACCGCACCATCTGACGATGCTGCGCCTGGACGTCGGCCAGCGCCTGGCTGATGCGGTTGATCGGGCCGGCGGGGATGCCGGCGAGTTCAAGCTCGGCCAGCCATTCGGCGGCGGACTTCTCACGAATCCGATCGGCGATCAGACGCACAATCTCCGACCGGTTGGCGACCCGCGCCGCGTTGGATGCGAAACGCTCGTCCCTCGTCCATTCGGGATGACCGCAAATCTCCGCCAACCGGGCGAACTGGCGGTCGTTGCCGATGGCGATGATGATCGGCTGGTCGGCCGCCTCGAACGGCTGATAGGGCACGATATTGGGATGGGTATTGCCCTGGCGCGGCGGGTCGTTGCCCGACACCAAGGCGTTCGATGCCTGATTAGCGAGCATCGCCAATTGCGTATCGAACAGGGCCATGTCGACATGCGCGCCCTCGCCGGTTTTCTCGCGCCGGTAGAGCGCGGCGAGGATCGCAGTCGCGGTGTACATGCCGGTGAACAAATCGACGACCGCGACGCCGACCCGCATCGGCCCGCCGCCGGGCTCACCGTCGGGCTGGCCGGTGATGCTCATCAGCCCGCCCATGCCCTGAATAATGTAATCGTAGCCGGCGCGCTCGGCGTAGGGGCCGTCCTGGCCGAAACCGGTGATCGACGCATAGACGATGCTGGGATGGGCGGCGCGCAGCGACGCGGCGTCGAGCCCGAACTTTTTGAGCCCCCCAACCTTGAAATTCTCGACCACCACGTCGGCATCGTTGGCCAGCTCGCGGACCAGCGCCGCGCCCTCCTCCTGCGCGAAATCGATCGCTGCCGACTTCTTGCCGCGGTTGCAGCTGAGGAAATAAGCGGCGACCCGGCTGTTCCCCTCGCCATGCCATGGCGGGCCCCAGTGGCGGGTGTCGTCGCCACTGCCGGGGCGCTCGACCTTGATCACTTCGGCGCCGAGATCGGCGAGCAATTGGGTGCACCACGGCCCCGCGAGCACACGGCTCAGATCGAGGACCTTGATGCCCTCAAGCGGCTTCAATGGCGGCGGCCCCAGAAGCGCCGGTCCTGCAGCACCGCGCGCGCCGCATTATGCCCCGGTGCGCCGGTTACACCGCCGCCGGGGTGCGCGCCCGATCCGCACAAATAGAGGCCCTTGAGCGGCATCCGGTAATCGGCCGCGCCGATCATCGGCCGCGCGCTGAACAATTGGTCGAGGCCCATCTTGCCGTGGAAAATGTCGCCGCCGATCAGGCCGAAGCGGCGTTCGAGGTCGAGCGGCGAGTGGATCTGCCGGCCGATCACCGATTTGGCGAAACCCGGGGCGTGGCTGTCGACGGTGGCGATGATCGCATCGGCGGCCTTGTCACGTTCCTTGTCCCAGCTGCGGCCGGGCCCGAGGTCGTAGCGGAAATGCTGGCAGAACAGCGACGCGACATGCTTGCCCTTGGGCGCGAGGCTCGGGTCGAGTGTCGAGGGGATCAGCATTTCGATGATCGGCTGCTTGGCCCAGCCGTTGACCTCGGCATCGACGTAGGCACGGTGCATGTAGCCGAGGCTCGGGGCCATGATGATGCCGGCGGTCAGATGATCGCCCTTCTTGGGCAGCACAGTAAACTTGGGCAGCTCCGACAATGCGACGTTCATGCGGAAGGTCGCGCTTTCGCACTTCCAGCCGTGCATCCGACGCTCGACGTCGGCATCGACCGCGCCCTTGGGCACGAGCCGGTCGAACAGCAGCTTGGGATTGACGCCAGCGATGATCTGGCGGCCGGGCCACGCCTTGCCTCCGGCGACCACGCCGACGGCGCGGTCATGCCTGACGATCAATTCCTCGACCGGGGTGTTGAGCATGATGTCGACGCCGGCTTCGCGGCACGCGCGGGCCATCGCCTGGGTGATCGAACCCATCCCGCCGATCGCATGACCCCACGCGCCGGGCACGCCCGCGGCCTCGCCAAACAGATGGTGGAGCAGCACGTAAGCGGTGCCCGCGGTCTGGGGCGACGCGAAATTGCCGACGACGCCGTCGAACCCGAACAAGGCCTTGGTCAGCTCGCCTTCGAAATAGCGATCGAGAATTTCGGCTTCGCTGCGCACCGCAAAGTCGTGGACGATGCGCGTCTCGGCCAGTGACAATCCGGCCATATCCTTGCCCATGCTGAGGATTTTCGGCAGCGCGCTGACCGTTGCGCCGACATTCGGCGGCGCGCGCAGCAGCCATTTCTTGAGCAACCGAACGACCGTTTCGAGATCCGCGAGATAACGGTCGTAGCCTTCCGCGTCGGCTTTGACGTGGCGGCCGATTTCCTTGCGTGTCAGCCCGTTGCGCCCGGCAAGTAGATAGTCGCCGTCGCCGGGAAGGAAATTGTCGGTCTTGCGCAACACGACCTTGAGCCCGTGGCGCTCGAGCTGCAGGTCGCGGATAACCTTTGGGTTAAGCAGGCTAACCGTATAGGCCGCCGCCGAGTTTTTGAAGCCGGGCAGGAATTCGTCGGTCACCGCCGCACCGCCGACATTGCCGGCGGCTTCCAGCACCGCGACCTTGAGGCCCTTTTTCGCCAGATAGTAAGCGCAGGTCAGGCCGTTATGGCCAGCGCCAATGACAATCGCGTCGTGCAAGGTGGCTCCCAATCCGTCAGCGCGACCCCGGCGTCGCGTCCCGCGGCTCCTCGCAACGACGGGCTGCCGACGCAACCCCTAGCGCATCAGCACCAGTTCTTCGGCCATCGTCGGATGGAGCGCGACGGTGGCGTCGAAATCGGCTTTCTTGAGCTTCGCCTTCACGGCGATTGCCGCCACCTGGAGCAATTCAGGAGCGTCCGGGCCGATCATGTGGACTCCGACGATCTGGTCGGTCTCACCATCCAGCACCAGCTTGTAGAGCGAGCGCTCATTGCGTCCGGCAAGCACGTTCTTCATCGGCCGGAAATCCGACGTGAACACCCGAACCGATCCGAGTTTGTTGCGCGCCTGACCTTCGGTCATCCCGACGCCGGCAAGCGGCGGATGCGCGAACACCGCGCTCGGGATGCACGAATAATCGACCTGGCTGGGCTTGTTGCCGAAGAAGGTGTCGGCGAATGCCTGGCCCTCGCGGATCGCGACCGGGGTCAACTGCACCCGGTCGGTCACGTCGCCAACCGCGAAAATCGAGGGAATGTTCGACCGATTGTCGGCATCGACCTTGATCTGGCCGTCGTGGCCCATCTCGACCCCAGCAGCGTCGAGGCCGAGGCCATCGGTGTTGGGCTTGCGGCCGAGCGCGAACAACAACTGGTCCGCCTCTATATCGTCACATCCGCTCATCGCGATGTGAAGCGAACCGTCGTCCCGACGCTGAATCGCGTCGACCGTCGCGTTGAACCGATATTCGATGCCCTTGCGTAGCGAAATCTGGATCAGGCGGTCGACAATCTGCTGGTCGTATTGACGCAACATCACGTCGGTCCGGTTGATCAGGGTGACATGGGCTCCGAATTGATGGAAAATTCCGGCGAACTCGTTGGCGATATAACCGCCGCCCGCGATCACGATGCGCTTCGGCAATTTCGGCAGGTGAAACACTTCGTTGGACGAAATCGCGTGTTCGATGCCGTCGATCCTGGGCATCGACGGATACGCGCCCGTCGCGATCAATATCTTGTCGGCGGTCACTTCCTTGCCACCGGCGAGCTTGATCGCATTGGGTCCCGTAAGCACCGCGCGCTCGTGGAAAATCGTTGCATTATGGTTGGTGAGCGTCTCCGTATAAGCGTTCTCGAGCCGACCCACTTCGGCAAGCACGTTGTCGCGCAGCACCGCCCAGTCGAAGCGCTTTTCCGGCACATCCCAGCCGAACATCGCCGCATCTTCGAGATCCTCGGCAAAATGCGCGCCGTAAACGAGCAGCTTCTTCGGCACACAGCCGCGGATCACGCAGGTGCCTCCGACCTTATATTCCTCGGCGACGGCGACGCGGGCGCCATAGGCGGCGGCGACCCGCGCGGCGCGCACCCCGCCCGACCCGGCGCCAATTACGAACAGGTCAAAATCGGCCATCAGTTGCTCCGTCCGACCGGCGCCAGCCACACCGTCCGGTCCTTGAAATCGGTCGTGATCAGGAAATTCTTGAGGATCGACGTGCCGACATTCATGTCGTTGTGGCTTGGCTGGTCGTCGATGTTGGCATGGATGTTATGGAACTGCCGCCCGGCCACTTCCAGCGTCGGCAGCAACACGTAATCTCGCTCGATCGCGCCACCGATCCCTCCGCCCGCCTTCTTGCCGATAATCTGCAGCCCGAGCTTTTTGACGAGGTCGCGCGAGATCATCACGTCGGATCCGTTGCCCAGATCGAATTCGGCCTCTGCGGCGACACCATTGGCCTTCACCGGAATCGCTTCGATGCCGGCGTGCGCGGTCAACGCTAGCTTGGCTCCGCGCGGCGCCTTGGTCTTGTCCACCGCCAAAATCCGCCCACCGGCGAGGTCGATCTGAAGCCTGGTCGAATCGAAAAGTTCACGGCCGATAATCGCGTGGGTCGGCCGCTTGATCAGGCGCTCGGACAGATTCTTGAGGTCGAGGACAACGACGGCTTCCGGATGAATCTCCACGCCGAGCGCGTCAAGCGTGACGCCTTCGACGATCCGCGCCTGTTCGGATCCCGCCGAGCCCTTCAATACTTGCGGCGTTCCTTCAGCGAACTTCGCCTTGGCGGCCAATATGGGATCGAAGATGCTCCCTTCCGCTCCGCTGTCCAGCAGCGCTTCGGTCGCGACACCATTGACCTTGGCGGTGATGAACAGCCGGCCGTTGTAGACATGCAGCGGCTCCGCCGGGGCGCTGCCGGCAAACGCGAGCAACGCGCCAGCGAAAAGTAAGCGTTTCATACGCCTGCCCTTTCGATGAGCGCGCGGGTCGACGGATCGAGGCTCGCCTCGTCCGCTCCGTCCGACAATTGCCGCGCCATCTGCTTGCCCAGCTCAACGCCGAACTGGTCGAAGGGATTGATGCCGAGCAGCACCGCATTGGCGAAGGTGCGGTGCTCGTAGAAAGCGACCAGCGCGCCGAGCGTGCGGGCGTCGAGCCGGTCGAGCAGGATCGTCGCACTCGGCCGGTTGCCGGGATAGGCGCGCTGCGGGTCGTCATTGGCCTGGCCCTGCATCAGCGCCGCGCCTTGGGCGAAGGCGTTAAGCAGCAGCTGGCGATGCCGGTCGGGATCCTGCGCATCGTCGTTCTCACCCACCGCGACAAACTCGACCGGGACCAGCACCGTGCCCTGGTGGAGCAGCTGGAACACCGCGTGCTGGGCGTCGGTGCCGGTGCCGCCCCAGGTTACCGGCGCGGTCGGGTGGTCGGCCGGGTCGCCGGTTACGGTGACCGACTTGCCGTTGGATTCCATCTCAAGCTGCTGGAGGTAGAACGGCAGCAGCTGGAGCCGGTCGTCGTAGGCGAATACGCCGCGCGACTGACAGCCCAGCGTTTCGACATAAAAGCGATCGGCGCAGGCAGCGATGAGCGGGACATTCCCGCCCGGCTCGGCAAACCGGAAATGGCGGTCCATTTCGGCCGCGCCCTCAAGCAATTCCTCGAACGCGCCCCAGCCCAGCGCCAGCGCCGCCGAAACGCCGACCGCGCTCCACAGCGAATAGCGGCCGCCGACGCCCTCACCGAAGGCGAGGATGCGGGTCTCGTCGATGCCCGCATCGAGCGCGGCCTCGGGGTTCGCAGTGACGCCGATCAGGCGGCCGTGCGGGTCGCTGATCCCGGCTCCGCTGAGCCAGTCGAGCGCCCCGCTCATGTTGGTAAGGGTTTCGGCGGTGGTGAAGGTTTTTGAGGCCACGACGACCAAGGTCGTCGCCGGGTCGAGCGGCTTCACCGCATCGTCGAACGCCGCGCCGTCGATGTTCGACAGGAAGCGGACATTGAGCTTCGCCTTGCAGCGCCCGAGCGCATCGACCAGCAAGGCCGGTCCGAGCAGCGACCCGCCGATGCCAATATGGAGGATGCCGGTGACGTCGCCGAACGCGCCGGCTTCAATCGCGTCGACCAGCGACCGGGTCCGCAGATGGCGGGCGGCGGCGAGGTCGACGTCGTCGGGCGCGCCATTGCCGCGCTCGGCGATATGGCTCGCCGGCCGCCCCTCGCTGGGATTGACGATCGCGCCAGAAAACAGCGCATCGCGCTTGGCGGCGAAGCCCATCCGTTCGGCCCGGGCGGCGAATTCCTCGAGCAGGGGCTGGTCGAGATGCGTCTTCGACCAGTCGAAATAAAGGCCCGCAAGCTCGAAGCTGAGCCGGGACAGCCGGTCGGGCTCGACCGCGAACAGTTCGTCGAGCCGCCTGAGCCCGGGTTGCGCTTTGTCAGCCATTGCGGGCCACATAATGGGCGGGCGGACAATTGCCACCCCGCCCTTGACCTGCCGCCCGCCCGTCGAAAGAAGCGCCGGATGCTTTCTTCCGTCTCCCGCCGCGCCTCGCGCAGGTCAGCGGCCACCCCGAAACGCGCCGAAAAGGAGAGCGCGTCGAGCCTCGTCCGCTTCGTCCTGATCCTGGTACTGCTCGCCTGGGTGATCCGCAGCCTGGTCTTCGCGCCGTTCTACATCCCTTCGTCGTCGATGCTCCCGTCGCTCTACATCGGCGATTATCTGGTCGTCGCGAAATGGCCCTACGGCTTCTCGCGCTACAGCTTTCCGCTCGGAATTCCGTCATTCGAGGGCCGGATCTTCGGCGGCCTGCCCGAGCGCGGCGACGTCGTCGTGTTTCGCCACCCGTTCGAGGATGCCGACCTCATCAAACGCGTGATCGGCCTGCCCGGCGACACGATCGAAGTCGCCGGAGGCAAGCTCATCCTCAATGGCAGAGAGGTGGCCCACGAACCTCTGCCAGCAGCCCGCGTCCCGATCAGCGCCAACAGCCCGTGCAAGGTCCCGCCGGGCGCCGCGCCGGTCGTTGTCGCTGCCGCAGCCGGTGAATTTTGCCAGTATCGCGCGTTTCGCGAAACCTTGCCCGGCGGCCCAAGCTATACCGTACTCGACCAGATCGACGGCGGACCCGCGGACGATTTCGCGGCGGTGAAAGTGCCCGCCGGCCACGTCTTCCTGATGGGCGACAACCGCGACGATTCCGCCGACAGCCGCTTCACCGGCGCCGAGGGCGGAGTCGGCCTGGTGCCGATCGATCACGTGATCGGCCGGGCGACGGTGACCTTCTGGTCGACCGACGGCGGCGCGTCCTACGTCATGCCGTGGACCTGGTTCACCGCGCTGCGCGGACTCCGCCTCGGCAACGGCTATACAGATGCGCGCCAATGACGAGCGACATCGCCAAATTCGTTGAAACGACCCTTGATCACCGCACCCGGGACCGCGGCCTGTTCGAACGCGCGCTGACCCATTCGAGCGTCGGCGGCGACAGCTACGAGCGGCTTGAATTCCTCGGCGACCGGGTGCTCGGGCTGGTCATCGCCCGCGCGCTCTACGAACGCTATCCGGCCGAACCCGAAGGCAGTTTATCCAAGCGTTACAACGCCCTGGTCGCGCGCGAGACCTGCGCCGACGTCGGCCGCACGCTCGGCCTCCCGGAGCTGATCCGCCTCGGCAAGCAGGCCCGCGGCGACGGCGCCAACCACAGCGACAATGTTGTCGGCGACGTGGTCGAAGCATTGATCGGCGCGCTGTTGCTCGACGGCGGGCTGGACGCTGCCGAGCGTTTCATTCTGACGCGTTGGGAGTCCTATCTCGCGGGCCAGGGCCGGGCTCCGCAGCATCCCAAATCCGGTCTGCAGGAGCTGGCCGCGGCGCGGGGCCGCAAAACCCCCGTCTACGAAGTCGTGGCGCGCACCGGCGAGCACCACAATCCTAAGTTCACGGTCAAGGTCTCGCTCGGCTCGCTCGGCGAAGCGACCGCCGAAGGATCGTCCAAGCAGGAAGCCGAAACTGCCGCCGCCGCCGCGCTGCTGGAGCAGTTGCAATGACCCGCGCCGGTTTCGTCGCGGTGATCGGCGCGCCCAACGCGGGCAAGTCGACCCTGGTCAATGCGTTGGTCGGCCAGAAGGTCGCGATCGTCAGCGCCAAGGCCCAGACGACGCGCGCCCGGCTGATGGGCATTGCCATCCTCGGCGAGACGCAGATCCTGCTGGTCGACACGCCCGGCATCTTTGAACCGAAGCGGCGGCTCGACCGGGCGATGGTCGCGGCGGCGTGGAGCGGGGCCGGCGACGCCGATTTGATCGTACTCGTCGTCGACGCCGACAGCGGGCTGTCGGGCGCGGTGCAGCGCATCGTCGCCAATCTTGAAAAGCGCGACCATCCGCTGATCCTGGTGCTCAACAAGATCGACCTGATCAAGAAGGACAAATTGTTCGCTTTGTCGATGGAGCTGAGCACCCGGCTCAACCCCGATCAGGTGTTCATGATCAGCGCGGCCAACGGCGATGGCGTGGCCGACGTCAAGCAGGCGCTTGCCGAGGCTGTGCCCGAGGGACCTTGGCTCTACCCCGCGGACGAAGTGTCGGACGCGACCGACCGGATGATCGCGGCCGAGCTGACCCGCGAGCAAATCGTCAACCAGCTCTATCAGGAACTGCCCTACGCCGCGGCGATCGAGACCGAGACGTGGAAAGACCGCCCCGACGGCTCGACCGAAATCCGCCAGCAGATCCTGGTCGAACGCGACAGCCAAAAAGCCATCGTGATCGGCAAAGGCGGCTCACGGCTCAAGCGCATCGGCCAGGGCGCGCGCGAGGCCATCGCCGAGCATCTTGGGCGGCCGGTGCATCTGTTCCTGCACGTGAAGGTTAATCCCAAATGGGACGAAGACCGCGGTCTCTATAAAGAGATCGGGCTGGAGTGGGCTGACTAGACTAGTGTTCCTGGACGCCGGCCGCTTTCAAATATCCGATGATTGTCTTTCGAACACCCGCCGGAAAACTACGAACTGGCAGCGTGTGGAAAGTCCGCTCGTCTTGATAGAGCAGAATGCTCCGGTCGTCGGCAGCCCAACGATAATAGACTGACCACTGGATTTGCGACACACCGCGGGTGGATTTGAAGCTAATATGATCGGCATCCCAGGTTACGGTCGTGTCAACCCACAGTTTCTGGGCCTGCTTCGACGTGCGTCGTGCTTGCCGAGGGATCGACAACCAACCCCAGACACAGATCGCCGCGATAATGCCCCAGACCGATCCGAGGACGACCAGGTAACCTCCGAGGCCGAGACTTAAATCGAGACCGAAGAAAAGGAGCGCAATCGCCAAGGCGCTGCCGGCGAACACGAACGCCCACCTGCGAATTGAAAACAGCGACAAAAAATGGAGGAGATTTGCCGCCGACAGGTCTTCGGGGCCGATCGTAAACGTAGCTTCGTTCATCTTCCGCCCAACACCTCACTCACCCAACCCGGGACTAGTTCAGCGGCCCTCCCTATGCGACATTCACTAAAGAAAGTGCTGCCGATGCTCGGCTCCAAGTTGATCTCGAGAGTCCGTGCCCCGCAGTAGCGCGCCGTCTGGACGAAGCCCGCCGCGGGATAGACCGCGCCCGACGTGCCGATCGACACGAACAGGTCGCAGGCCCGAACCGCATCGTCGATCCGCTCCATGGCATAGGGCATCTCGCCGAACCATACGATGTCGGGACGGACGCGCCCACTGACCTGGCAAACGGGGCACGTCGCCCCCTCGCCCATCGCCCCCGCCCAGGCGAAGCGCTGGTCGCACGCCAGGCACCAGCCTTTGGCCAGCTCGCCGTGCATGTGGATCAGCCGCTTCGACCCCGCGCGCTCGTGCAGATCGTCGACGTTCTGGGTGACCAGCAACAATTCGCCCGGCCATTCGGCGTCGAGTCGCGCCAGCGCGTCGTGCGCGGCGTTGGGCTCGACGGTGCCAAGCTTTGCCCGCCGCGCGTCGTAGAACGCATGGACCAGCGCCGGATCGTGCGCGAACGCATCCAGCGTGCACACGTCCTCGACCCGGTGGCCCTCCCACAGCCCATCGGGCCCGCGGAAGGTCGCGAGGCCACTTTCGGCGGACACGCCGGCGCCGGTCAGGATGACGATGTTGCGAAAGTCCATGCGCTCAGCATAGAGCGGGCGCACGATGAGCGAAGGGCAAATCCGCATCGGCATTGGCGGCTGGAATTTCCCGCTGTGGCGCGGCGTGTTCTATCCCGACAAACACCCGCAGGCGAAAGAACTCGATTATGCGTCGAGCCGGCTCGGCGCGATCGAGATCAACGCGACTTTCTACGGGCGGCAAAAGCCGAAAAGCTGGGAGAACTGGGAGAAAATCGTCCCCGACGGCTTCCAGTTCGCGATCAAAGGCTCGCGCTATTGCGTCAGCCGCTCGAAGCTCGCCGAAAGCGCCGACAGCATCGCCAATTTCTTCGGCCAGGGTTTTGGCGTACTCGGCCCCAAGCTCGGCCCGATCCTGTGGCAATTCGCCAAATTCAAGCGCTTCGACCGCGACGATATCGCCGCGTTCATCGACCTGCTGCCCGTGGACCTCGATGGCATCACGCTCCGTCACGCCATCGAGCCGCGCCACGACAGTTTCCGGGACGACGCGTTCTTCGAGCTCTGCCGGGCGCGCAACATTGCGGTCGTGCATGAGGACTCGAACGATTATCCCCTGATCGAGGCGGACACCGCGGATTTTGCGTACGCGCGGCTGCAACGGATGAACGAGGACGAGCCGACCGGATACGACGACGTCGCGCTCGACACATTCGCGGCGAAGGCTCGCGAATGGAGCAAGCGCGGGGACGCCTATATTTTCATGATCAACGGCGCCAAAGTGCGCGCGCCGGCCGCGGCGCTGGCGCTGCAGGAACGGCTTCGCTAACCCCGCGGCCATGCGCACTGCCGACCAGCCGATCCGCCTGACCCTCGTCGCGCCCGACGGGCGCATGGGCAAGTCCATCGCCAAGGCGGTCGCCGACAATCCGGCGTTCGCGATCGACACCGATCATGGCGACGTACTGGTCGATTTTTCGGCGCCGGATGCGCTCCAGTCCAGCCTCGACCGGGCGATCGCGGCCAATATTCCGATCCTGGTCGGTACCACCGGCCTCACCGACCAGCAGCGCGCGGCGATCGCGCAAGCCGCGGAAAAGGTCGCGGTCATCCATGCGCCGAACACCTCGCTCGGGGTCAACTTGCTGCGCGACCTGGTCGAGCAGGCGGCCACCCGGCTCGGCCCCGAGTGGGACATCGAGATCCTCGAAATGCACCACCGCAACAAGGTTGACGCTCCATCGGGAACCGCGCTGCTGCTCGGCCAGTCGGCTGCGAAGGGGCGCGGCAAGAAATTGCCCGACCTCGCCCGCTTCGACCGCTTCGGCGAGCCCCATGCGCGCGAGGAAGGCACGATCGGTTTCGCCTCGCTCCGTGGCGGGTCGGTCGCCGGCGAGCACGTCGTGATCCTTGCCACCGAAGGCGAGCGGATCGAGCTTGGCCATCGCGCCGACAGCCGGATGATCTTCGCCCGCGGGGCGCTCGCCGCGGCACGTTTTCTCGTCGGGAAGCCGGGCGGCCTCTACACCATGCGGGACGTGATCGGCCTTTGAAGCTGACGGCTATTCTCGTCGGCGTTTCCTATGCCGTGATCTGCGAGGGGTTAGCCTTCACGATGGTCGGCGGCGGACACGGCTGGCTGACACCCTTCGTCTGGGGGCCGCTCGGGCTGATCCTCTTCCCCTTATGCTTCTACGCGGCCTTGAGTTCGCGTGAGAATCAATCGTTCGCAAAGCTCTCGATAGTTTTGGCCATCGTGGCTGCGGCCGGTGCGAACACCGTCCTCGTCGCCCGAACCCTGGATGAAGGTCTCGAATATTTCGACCGCCTGGGCGGCTTCGCCTATGTTTGGGTTGCCTTCTGGGTCGGTGGGCAACTGCCCCTTCTCTATGCGATTGCGCGGCGGGCCCTTGACCGGAGAACGCCGCGTGAAGCGTGACGAGGTTTTCGAATTCTTCCGCCGGCTGGCCGAGGCGAACCCCTCCCCAACGACCGAGCTGAACTCGTCCAATCCCTACCAGCTGCTGGTCGCGGTGGTGCTGTCGGCCCAGGCGACCGACGCCGGCGTCAACATCGCCACCCGTCCCTTGTTCGAACACATCACCGCGCCCGAGCAGATGGTCGAGTTCGGCGAGGACGCCTTCCGCACCGCGATCAAGACCATCGGCCTATTCAACACCAAGGCCCACAACGTCATCGCCCTCAGCCGCGCACTGATCCGCGATCATGGCAGCCAGGTGCCGCGCACCCGCGAGGAGCTGCAGGCGCTCCCCGGAGTCGGGCGCAAGACCGCCAATGTCGTGCTCAACACCGCGTTCGGCGAGGAGACGTTCGCCGTCGATACCCACGTCTTCCGTGTCTGCAACCGCACCGGGCTGGCGCCGGGCAACAATGTCGAGGCGGTCGAAGTCAAGCTTGAGAAGATCGTGCCGCAGCCGTTCCGCCGCGACGCGCACCACTGGTTGATCCTCCACGGCCGCTACACCTGCAAGGCGCGGCTGCCCGAATGCTGGCGGTGTCCGGTGAGCGATCTGTGCCGTTATAAACCCAAGACGCTGCCGCCCGGCGAACGCGTCAAACCCAAAGCCGCTCGAACCGGTGCCCGAGCGTCGTCAACAGCTCGTACTGCGACAGGCCGGACTGCTTCGACGCGGAATGCAAATCGTAGTCGAGTTCGACCCACTCGCCTTCCTTGAGGTCCGGCGCGGTATCCACCCCGACGGCGATCAGATCCATCGACACCCGCCCGAGCACCGGCAGCGCGAATTCGCCGACGAACGCCGAGCCGCGCGACGAGAAGCCGCGCAGATAGCCGTCGGCATAGCCGACATTGAGGATCGCGACCTCAGTGTCCTCCTTGGCGATGAAGGTCGCGCCATAGCCGCAGCTTTCCCCCGCGGGGACCATCCGGCGCTGGACGATTTCGGCATCGACCCGCACCACCGGGCGAATGTGGCCGTCGGCCTCGATCCGCGGCATGCCGCCGTAGAGCGACAGGCCGGGCCGAACCAGGTCGAAGCTATAGTCGCGGCCGAGGCAGATCCCGGCGCTGTTGGCGAGGCTGTAGCGCTTGGCCGGAACCGTGGACGCGACCGCGCGAAAACGCTCGAGCTGCATCTGGTTGAACGGAACGTCCTCGTCGGCGCAGGCAAGATGGCTGTGCAGGGTGTCGATTGTCAGCCCGTCGAGGATCGCGATCTCGGTGGGGCGCAGACCAAGGCGGTTGATGCCGGTGTCGACCATCACGTCGCACACCCGGCCGGGCGCGATCTCTTTCCATCGCGCCACCTGTTCCGGCGTATCGAGCACCGGGCGAGCGGTCGACGCGAGCGCCGCCTCGATGTCCTTCGGACCAACGCCGTGCAGCACGACGATGCTGGCGCCGAGCGGCAAGGGTTCCAACGCCTCGGCCTCGGCCCAGGTCGACACGAAGAAGTCGCGGCACCCCGCATCATAGAGGAAGCGGACAGCTTCGCGCGCGCCGAGCCCATAACCGTTGGCCTTCACTGCCGCCCCGGCGGGCACGCCGGCCCGTTCCTGCAACCAGCGCCAGTTTTCCTGGAGGGCCGAGCGGTCGATGGTCAGGCGGAGAGCACGATGCATGCCTCGCGCCGTAACCGTGCTAACCGTGCACGTCGAGATTGGCCTTGGCTTGTTCCCAATTCGCTCCGTCGAACCGCTCGATTGCGAGCTCGACCGGCTGATCGAGGCAGTTGGCGTTCACGCTCCACGCTTCGGGGTGTGAGCGCGGCTGGTAGAAGCTTTTCACTCCGCATCTGACGCAGAACAGATGATCGGCGGTTCCGGTCCCAAAGCGGTAGCTGGTCAGCGCGTCGCGGCCGGTGATGAGTTCGAACTTCTCATGCGGGACGACGATGTGGAGGAAGCCGGTCATCCGGCAGACCGAACAATTGCAGTCGAGTGCCTGCACCGGCGGCCCGTCGAGCTCAGCCTCGAACCGCACCGCGCCGCAATGGCATCCCCCCGTCACCTTCATGGGTCTGGATTAAGTGCGCGTCGCGCGGCGCACAAGAAGAAGGGCACTGCTCACTGAACGGTGCCCTTCAGGGTAGCCTGGCGAGGCGGTCAGCGAGCGTTGGCGACGGTAATGACGGTCCCGCGGCCCGCCGTAGCAACCATTTGCTCGCGCTGGTTATTGACCTTGGCGAGTACGTCGGCGCGGCATTTGCGGACATCGTTTTGGCCCGCGAGGTCGACGGGAGACGCGGTGCCGCAAACGTCGCTGGCGGCATGGGCGAGCCGCGCGTCAAGCGCGCGCTGGCCGCTCCGGCTCGACAGATCGAGGTCGCCAGTCTGGACGTGGCTGACGTTGATCGCGGGCGTGACCGGCTCGGCGAGCGCTGGCGCGGCCTTAAGCGCGGCGGCGGTGATCAGGAAAGCGGTGGCGGCAATTTGAAGGGCCTTGGTCATGGTCGTTTTCCCTGTTTCAGGACCGGGTAACCCGGAGCGACCTTTTAATTAGTGGCAAATCGCAACTTACGGGAGCAACGAGTTCGTGCTATCATTCTGCAAAATTGCAGAACGCGCGTACATCCGATGGGAGCTAGACGTGGCGGCGATGCTCGATTGGAACGACCTCAAATACTTCCTCGCCGTGGCGCGCGAAGGCAGCACGCTGTCGGCTGCCAAGGCGCTGCGCACGAGCCAAACGACCGTTGCCCGGCGCGTCGCGGCGCTGGAGCAGGCGCTTGGCCTCCAACTGTTCGAGAAGCGCCAGGCGGGTTATGCGCTGACCCCGGCCGGCGACGAATTGCTCGATCGCGCCGGCCAAGTCGAGCAGGCCGCCTCGGGCTTTTCCGAGGCGTCCGCGGCGATCGCCCGCACCACCAGTGGCACGGTTCGCATCACCACCCAGGAAATCTTCGCAGTCACCTTGCTCGCGCCAATCCTGCGCGAACTGCATGAGCGCCACCCCGAGATCATCATCGAACTCGACGACAGCCAGGACTTCCGCGACCTTGGCGAAGGCGAAGCCGACATTGCCCTGCGCAGCGCGGTGGGCGACCTCGGCAGCGGCACGGTCGGGCGCCGCTTATGCGAAGACGAATGGACGCTTTATTGCAGCCGCGATTACGCCGCCGCGCACGGCGTTCCGCGGACCAAGGCACAGCTCAGGAAGCACGCCTTCATCGGCGGCGGCGGACCCAAGCTGTGGCGGTCCTATTCGGCCTGGCTGCACGACCTCGGCCTCGACGACCGTGTAGTCATGCACCACGCCTCGGCGATGGGGATGATGTCGGCGATCCGCTCGGGGCTCGGCATCGCGGTGCTGCCGGTAATCGTCGCCGATACCGACCCCGACCTCGTCCAGTGCGTCCCGCCGCGGGGCGGACACGGCCGAGTAATGTGGCTCGCGACCCATGAACGCGTTCGCCGCACGCCCCGCGTCCGCACCGTGATCGACTTCCTCTACGAACGCCTCAGCCGCCATATCCGCGAGCTGGAGGCGCAGCGCGCCGCGGCTTAGAGCCGGTGGTGGAGCTTCCAATCGGCGGCGGCGGCGGGGTCGACCGGGCCGCCGCGCCATTCCGGCATCGGCCGTTCACCGAGCGCCACCGCGACCGCCGCCCGAGCCAACAGTCGCGTCGAATCGAGGATGGGTAACGGCGACACGTCGCTGGTGATCAACAGCGGGATTTCGGTGCAAACGAGCGCGACACAATCGCAACCCTCAGCGGCGAACTTGTTGATGATCGCGACATAAGCCGCGCGCGATTCGTCGCGGAAGGTACCGAGGCACAGTTCGTCCATGATCACATCGTGAACGATCTTGCGGTCGGCTTCGCCGGGCACCGTCCAGTCAATGCGGCGGCGGCCGAGCGCACCCGGATAGACGGGTCCGGTCATCGTCCAGTTGGTGCCGAGGATCCCGACCTTATGCCGGCCGTCCTGATCCGCCTTATCGGCGACCACTTCAGCGATATGGAGCGCGGGGATCGGAAACAGCTCTCCCGGGCTTTCGAGCGCGATGTGCGCGCTATTGTCCGGGCAGACGAAGAAATCCGCCCCCGCCGCTTCGAGCTTCTCGGCATCCTCCATGAACATCGCGCGAAGCGCGGCGTGATCGCCGCGGTCCCAGGCATCAAGCGAATGGGCCATCGCGGTGCAGGTCAGCGTGATCTCGGGATGGAGGTGCGGTCCAAGGCGGCGGACGCCCTCGGCGCACATTTCGTGAAAGCACAAAGTCGCACCTTCGTAGCTGTGGGCGAGGACGCCGATCTGCTTCATTCCACCGTCACGCTCTTCGCGAGGTTGCGCGGCTGGTCGACGTCGGTGCCTTTGAGCACCGCCACGTGATACGCCAGCAGCTGCACCGGCACCGCATAGACCAGCGGTGCGATCAGCGGGTGGACCTCGGGCATTTCGATCGTCGCCATGCAGCCCTCGCCGGCTTCGGCGATGCCCTTGGCGTCGCTGATCAGGACGATCTTGCCGCCCCGCGCGCGGACCTCCTGCATGTTGCTGACGGTCTTCTCGAACAGCGGCCCCGACGGGGCGATCACGATCACCGGCACATTGTCGTCGATCAGCGCGATCGGCCCGTGCTTCATCTCGCCCGCGGCATAGCCCTCGGCGTGGATGTAGCTGATTTCCTTGAGCTTGAGCGCCCCTTCGAGCGCCATTGGATATTCCGGACCGCGGCCGAGATAGAGCACATCGCGCGCCGGCGCGATGAGATGGGCCATCGCCGCAATATCCTCGTCGTGGTCGAGCGCATGATTCAGCGCGGCCGGCGCTTCCTGGAGATGCGCGACGATGTCTCGTTCCTCGTCGCGAGTCAGGTGGCCGTTAGCGCGCGCGAGATTGGCGGCGAGCGCGGCGAGCACCGCGAGCTGGCATGTAAAAGCCTTGGTCGAGGCGACCCCGATCTCGGGCCCGGCATGGGTCGGGAACAGCAAGTCCGCCTCGCGCGCCATTGAGCTGGTCGGGACGTTAACGACGACCGCGATCCGCTGATCCTGTGCGCGCGCATGGCGCAGCGCGGCGAGCGTGTCGGCGGTCTCGCCCGATTGCGAGATGAACAAGGCCATACCGCCCGGCTCGAGGATCGGATTACGGTAGCGGAACTCGCTCGCAACATCGATGTCGACCGGCACGCGGGCGAACTGCTCGACCCAATATTTGGCGACCAGCCCGGCATAATAACTGGTGCCGCAGGCGACGATGGTCAGACGGTTGACTGACTCCAGGTCGGCATCGGCGACCGGCAGTGCGACTTCGCCCTCGAACGGCCGGACATAGCTCTGGAGCGTCTGAGCAACCACGATCGGCTGCTCGAAAATCTCCTTCTGCATGTAGTGGGCATAATTGCCCTTCTCGACCGGGGCCGAGGACGCGCCGGATTCGACGATCTCGCGTGTCACCGGGCGGTTGTCGCGGTCGAAAATCTCGATCGTGTCGCGCCGTACGACGGCCCAATCGCCCTCGTCGAGGTAAGCAATACGCTGGGTCCATGGCGCGACCGCGAGCGCGTCCGAGCCGAGATAATTCTCGCCCTCGCCATAGCCGACGGTCAGCGGCGCCCCCATCCGCGCGCCGATCAGCAGATCGGGATGGTCGCGGAACAGGAAGGCGATCGCGAAGGCGCCGATCAGGCGCGGCAAGACCGCCGCGACCGCTTCTTTGGGCAAAGCGCCGCCCTCGATTTCGCGCGCGACCAGATGCGCGACGACCTCGCTGTCGGTTTCGCTCTCGAACGTCCGGCCCTCGGAAATCAATTCATTGCGCAGCGGCTTGAAATTCTCGATGATGCCGTTGTGGACCAGCGCTACCGGGCCGACGATGTGCGGATGCGCATTGCCGACGGTCGGCGCACCGTGGGTCGCCCACCGGGTGTGGGCGATGCCAGTGACCCCGTGCAGCGGATGCGCTGCGAGTTCGCGCGCGAGATTGTCGAGCTTGCCCTCGGCCCGCCGCCGGACCAGCTCGCCGCCCTCGATGGTGCAGATGCCGGCGGAATCGTAGCCGCGATATTCGAGCCGCTTGAGCCCGTCGAACAGGCGCTGCGCGACGTCCGCTTTCCCGACAATCCCGACAATCCCGCACATACCTGCCACTGCTCCTTTGAACGCCGTCCCGCCCAGCGCTAAAAGGCGCGGGCGAAGGAGGGGGCGATGTCGCGCACATTATGGATTGCTGCAAGCGCCGGCTTGCTGATCACCGCCGGGTGCAACCACCCGCAACAAGATCAAGCTGGACCGCCGGCATCCTATTACGACAACAAAGCCCATCCCGGCGCGTGGAGCGGCGGTGCGCGCAAAATCACCATTTCGACGCCCAAAGGGCCCCACCAGCTGTGGATCAAGCGTGTCGGCAACAATCCGAAACTGAAGCTCTTGCTGCTGACTGGCGGCCCTGGTTTCTCCCACGGTTACCTGGAGGTGATGGACAGCTTCCTGCCCGCCGAAGGCGTGGAATATTATCACTATGACCAGCTCGAGACCGGCGAGAGCGACAAGCCCAACGATCCCGATTTGTGGACGCTGCCGCGCTACGTCGACGAGGTGGATCAGGTCCGCAAGACAATCGACGGCACCAAGGACAATTTCTGCCTTCTCGGCCACAGTTGGGGCGGATTGCTGGCAATCGAATATGCGCTAGCGCACCAGGACCAGCTGAAATGCCTGGTGATCTCCAACATGGTGGCCTCGATCCCGGCCTATAATGCTTACGCCAAAAACGTCCTTGAGCCGCAGATGAACCAGGCGGCGCTCAAGGAGATTCTCGCCATGGAAGCGGCGGGCCAAACCGAGCAACCGCGTTACATGGAGCTGTTGGTGCCCAATTGGTACGAGCAGCACATCCTAAGGCGACCGGCCGCCGACTGGCCGGAGCCACTGACCCGCGACTTCCCGAAGATGAATCGCCGCTTCTACGCGACGATGCAGGGACCGAGCGAAATGGGCGCGAGCGGGCGGCTGGTGAACTGGGACCGGTTCGCCGACTTGAAGCGCATCCAGGTGCCGACGCTGGTCATCTCCGGCAAGTACGACACGATGGATCCCGCCTACATGGCGAAGATGGCCAAGCAGCTGCCGCATGGCGAGCTCGCGGCGACCAACGGCGGGCATATGGACATGTACGACGACCAACCGACCTATTTTGCCCAGCTGATCGCGTTCCTGCGCAAGTTCCGCTGAGTTTTACTCCGCCGCTTTCCGGCTCATCCGTTCGCGGAAGCGCTTGGCCCAGCCGGCGATGCCCTTCTGCTCGTTGCGCTCGATCGCAAGGCTGTCGGCTTCGACGTCCTTGGTGATCACCGATCCAGCGCCGACGACCGCGCCCTCGCCGACCGTCACCGGCGCAACCAACGCCGTGTTCGAGCCGATGAACGCCCCCGCCCCGATCACCGTCCGGTACTTGCCGAACCCGTCGTAATTGCAGGTAATTGTGCCGGCGCCGATGTTGGCCCCCGCGCCGACCTCGGCATCGCCGACGTAGGACAAATGATTAACCTTGGCGCCGTCGCCGATCTGCGCCTTCTTCAATTCGACGAAATTGCCGACCTTGGTCTTGGCGGCGAGCCTAGTGCCCGGGCGGATCCGGGCGAACGGGCCGATGCTTGCCTTGGCGCCGATGATCGCGCCCTCGATGTGGCTGAAGGCGTGGATCGTTGCCCCCTCAGCGACCTCGACACCCGGCCCGAACACCACATGGGGCTCGACCGTCACGTCGCGCGCCAGCTTGGTATCGTAAGCGAACCACACGCTTTCGGGATCGATCAAGGTCGCGCCCTCGTCGAGCACTTCCTCGCGCCGCCGGCGCTGCCATTCGAGCTCGAGATGAGCGAGCTCAGCGCGGCTGTTGACCCCCGCGGTCTCATAAGGATCGCCCTCGATCACCACCGCGTCGCGGCCTTCGGCCCGGGCGACATTGACCACATCGGGCAGATAATATTCCTGGGCCGCATTGTCGTTGCCAACCTTGCCCAGCCAACGGAACAGGTCGGTCGCGCGGACCGCCATCATTCCCGAATTGCACAAGCGCACCGCGCGCTCCGCCTCGGTCGCGTCGCGGTATTCGACCATCCGCGCGATATGGTCGCCCTGCCCCAGGATGATGCGGCCATATTTGGCGGGATCGGCCGGACTCGAAGCGAGCACGACCACCCCCGGCCCACCGTCGCCGTCGAGCCGGTCGAGCATCCGCCGCAGCGTCTCGGCCTCGACGAACGGCGTGTCGCCGAACAGGATCAGGACCGGCCCGTCATAGCCTGCGAGGGCGCTCGCGGCCTGTTGCACAGCATGGCCCGTGCCCTTCTGTTCGGCCTGGACGACGACGGCGGCATCGCGGCCCGCGATTGCAGCTTCGACCTGCTCACGGCCCTTGCCGACGACCACCACGCGCTTGTCCGCGCCCAACGCATCGACCCGATCGAGCAGGTGGAGCAGCAGCGGCCGGCTGGCGATCGGGTGGAGTACCTTGTGCGTGTCCGAACGCATGCGCGTGCCTTGACCCGCGGCCAGGATTACAACGGCAAAACGGCGTTGGTCATTCATCGCCGCGAGCAATGGCATGGCGCTTTCGTGAGCGCCAGAGCCAAGGCGGTGGCTACCAGTTGGCGTAGGCTTCGTTGCCGACGAAGCCGACCTTTTGCACCCGTTCGCGCTTAATCAGCGCGAGCACGCGATCGACCACTTCGTAGCGGGCGGCGGCATCGGGGCGGAGATGAAGTTCGGGCACCGACCGCATCCGCTGCGTCGCCGCGAGTTCATAGCTGATCCCCGATTCGGGCAAGGCGACGCCATTCCACAGGATCGCGCCAGCCTGAGTGATCGCAATCTCGTTACTGACAGCCCTCGGCGCTGGGCAATTGGAGCAAGTCGGCAGATCAAGCTTCACCGCATGGGTCTGCATCGGGATGGTGATGATGAACATGATCAGCAGGACCAACATGACGTCGATCAACGGCGTCGTGTTCATCTCGACCATCGGTTGCGGGTCGGGGATGCGAAGGGATCGCGCCATGATGCCGCCTCCTGAAATGATGTTACATCATATCATGAATCGCTGCAACGCAATTTAACAATTGAAAAAGGGCGGCTCCCGCCAGGGAACCGCCCTTCGAATGGCTCGTAGTGAGAACGCTCCTAGAAGACGTTCATATAATATTCGTTGCCGACAAAGCCCATCTTCTGGACGTGCGCCTGCTTGGTGATCGCCAGCACCTCGTCGACCAGCACGTAACGCGCGGTCGCTTCCGGCTGCAGGTGAAGCTCCGGAACCGGGTTCATCTGCTGCGTAATATCCAGATATTGACGCAGCTGCGGCTGGCTAACTGGGTTGCCGTTCCACAGAATATTCCCGTCGTGGGTTACCACCACGATGTTCTTCACCGGGTCGATCGGCGGCGGCGGCTGATTCGGCTGGTTGACCGGCAAGTCCAGCTTCACGGCATGAGTCTGGATCGGAATTGTAATGATGAACATGATCAGCAGGACCAACATGACGTCGATGAGCGGCGTCGTGTTGATATCCATCATCGGCTCGCCAGACGCGTTGTCGCTGGTCGTCTGCATCGTCATTGATAAAAACTCCTATTCGGTACGCACACCAGCAAGCGGCGGCGGCTCGGAAATGAATCCGACCCGCTGGAACCCAGCTTGCTGCATGGTGATGATCGCGGCGCCGATGCACTTGTACTGCGTATTGATATCCCCGCGGATGTGAGCCTCGGGCATATTCGCTTCGTTGATGTTCTGAACCCCGCCGACCTTCTTGATCTGGTCCTTGAGCTTGTTGACGGCCCGATCGAGCAGGTCCTTCTGCGTGACCCGCTGCGTTAGCCAATAGACCTCGCACGTTCCGCCCGCGCCGTTGCGCACCGTCAGCGAGACGTTCTCGGGCTTCGTCGTCGTCGCCTCGTATCGAACGTTGGGCAGCTTGATCGGGATCGTCTGTTTGATGACCTGTGTCGTGATCAGAAAAATGATCACAAGCACCAGCATCACGTCCGTGAAGGGCACGACGTTGATATCGGACATCGGGACGTCTTCGTCGTCCGGGGAACCTACATTGAATGCCATCTGGTCGAAACTTTCCTTTCAGCGGGCGAATCCGGGCCGGCTGCGGCCGGCCCGGCTAGTTCGGCCTACTCGGCGGGAGCGCGCACCGGCTCGGTGCCCGGACGCGCCGGAGCTGCGCCGGTCTTGGTTTGAGCAGTCGCGCGGTCGCCCGAGCCTCCACCCAGGCGCGGCTTCACCGCACCGCCCGACATCAGATAGCCGTGCAAGTCGTTGGTGAAGGCCGCGAGATCCTCCATGATCGACTTGTTGCGGCGGATCAGCCAGTTGTAGGCGAGCACCGCGGGCACCGCGACGACCAGGCCGAGCGCGGTCATGATCAAAGCTTCACCGACCGGACCGGCAACCGCGTCGATCGACGCCTGCCCTGCCGCGCCGATCTTGATCAGCGCGCGGTAGATGCCGACGACGGTGCCGAACAGACCGATGAACGGCGCGGTCGAACCGACCGTGGCGAGGAACGCCAGGCCTTCGCCAAGCCGCGAGTTGATTGCGCCCTGGCTGCGGGCAAGGCTGTTCGCCATCCAGTCGTGCTGATCAATCGGATCGGTCAGCTTGCCGTGTTGGTCCTGGGCGACCAGCGCATCTTCGACGATCGCGCGATAGGCGCTGCGCGCCTCAAGCTTGGTCGCGGCTTCACGCAGGTTGGGCGAATTCCAGAAATTCGCGCGGACCTTGCGGCCCTGCGAAATGACCTTCTGCTGCTGCATCAGCTTGGTGAACAGGATGTAGAATGAGAACACGGACATCAGCACCAGGAGTGCGAACACCGAGATCGCAATGATACCGCCCTGCTTGAGCGCGGGAATTAGACCATAAGGATTTGAATCTGCTGCGGGGGCCGCTGCTGGTGCTGCTGCTTGCATTTTCGGTACTTTCCTTTTGAAAACCAGTTAAAATTATTAGGTTCATTCAGGTGGGATAACCCACGTAATTGTCGGCGTCCGGAGCGTATCCGACGTCGGATTGCCATTGCTGTCGCGCGCGGGCGTGAATTTGGCGCGACGACGCAGGATGTTGCACGTAGCGGAATCCAGCGCGCTGTTGCCGGTCGACCGGGTCAGAGTGCAACCCGTGACGCGCCCGTCAGCCCCGATGGTCAACTCGGCCTGAGCGCTCCCACCAGCGCCGGCGGCGAGCGCCGAAGCCGGATAATCGTCCGTGCTAAACAACGTCCGCAAATCACCCTTGGCACTCTGGGCCGACACCGTCTTGCGCGGCGGTGGTGGCGGAGCCGGTGGCGCCGGGGCCACTGGGGCGATGACCGGCGGAGTCGGGGCCACCTGCATGACGATCGGCTGCGGCGGCGCAATCGTCTGCACGATCGATGGCGGCATCGTCGGCGGCGGCGGCGTATCCGGCATATCCTTCGGCGGCGGCGGCGGCTCCTCCGGGGGCGGTGGCTGCTCCTCGACGTCAAACGTCTTGAGATCCTCGGCGGCCTTCTTGATCACGTTGTACGCGAGGCCGGTGATAATCGCATAACCCAGTGCGAATTGGAGCACGACGACCAGGATGATCGCCAGCGTCCGGTTGCCACTGAGTTCTTTGCGTTGGGCGTAAGACATTAAGCCGCAATTCTCCCCGAAACACCGTGAACGCCACGGCAAAACTGGGGCGCATGAACGCACACCCCGTCAAACACGACAAAACTACTGATGTATCAACATATCATCGGCAGCAAGCGCGCCTCATTATATCCGGCTCAAAGGTCACGCAATGCATTTTGTTCCACAGGCGGAAGGCATGAGCCCCCAACTTTAACCAGCTGATCTTCAAGTCCGGGGCCAAGAGCCGGTAAAGGAAGCGATTTCAACCCCCACGCCTGCAGCGTCTGCATACACGTCCGGCTTCGAAGTGCGGACGCGCAGATGGCTCACGCCGCGGAAACTGGCGATGCGATCGAAGATGGCGTGGGCGAGAGTCTCCTGCAGATTGTAGCGCCGTGCCGACGCCAGCTCTTCGACCTCGCTCCGCAGGAAATCGTAATTCCACGCACGTGCCGGATTGTCGTCCGCCGGCGGCGTCGGGTCTTCCAGCCAGACCTCGACCCCGATCAGCAGGCGCTGCGGCGCGCCGACTTCGAAATCGTGAAACCCGATGTCGGCCTCCACCTCGAGCGAATCGAGGACGATCCGCGCCGAGCGCACCTTCAACTGATCCGGCACCAGGCCGACGAGCTTCGGCTCAGTCATCGCGCACCGAGGAATTGAACGTCGCGGTCGAGCCCGAGGAAGCGCTGACCCGAATCGATCACCAGCATTTGCCCGGTCACGCAGCGCGCCCCGATCAAATAACGGATCGCGCCGATCACGTCGTCGGGTTCGACCCCGCGGGCGAGTGGATTGTGGCCATGCATGGCTTCGAAATTCTCCTCGGTCTGTCCGCTTGAACGCAGCATCAGCGCCGGGGCAATGCCGTTGACGCGAATCCCTTTGGACGCAAGCGCCCGGGCGGCGAGTTCGGTCAAGCCGGCCAGCGCCTGCTTGGATAAGGTGTAACTGAGGAAGTCCGGGTTGGGCGCCGCGAGCTTGGCGTCGAGCAGATTGACGATCAGGGCATCGGCCGCCCGGTCATGCGCCTGCGCAAAGCGTTCGATCAGCTGGGCCGTTGCGCGGACGTTGACCGCCATATGCGCAGTGAACTCTTCGGCGTCGAATTCGCCGAACCCATCCTGGCTAAAGCGCGCGGCATTGTTGATCAGCAACCGCACTGGCGCCAGTCCCTGTGCGGCCGCGAAAATCCGCTCAGCCGAATCCGCATCGCGCAGGTCCGCCGCGACCTTGGTCGCGCCCTCCGGCGGGTCGTCATCGTCGTGGTGGACATGGCCGACGACCGTCCAGCCGTCGTCGAGCAAGGCCCGGGCGATGTCCCGCCCTAAACGCCTGCCGGCGCCGGTGACAATGGCGGTGCGTGCTTCGACCATGGATCGTCATTGCTTCGCTTCACCGGCAATGACAACAGGAGCAGCATGCCCGAGACCCGGCCGCCGATTGAACTCCAGGGGCTGAACCTGGCCGACCTGCAGGTGCTGATCGACCAGCGCCGCCTGCCCCCGGTCGACCAGTGGGAGCCCGATCGTTGCGGTCACTCGGGCATGCGCATCGCGCGCGACGGCACGTGGTTTCACGACGGCGCGCCGATCCGCCGGCCGGCGATGGTGCGGCTGTTCTCGACCGTGCTGCGACGGGAACCCGACGGCCGCCACCTGCTCGTAACCCCGGTCGAAAAGCTCGAAATCGAGGTCGAGGTGACGGCCTTTCGGGCGATCGAAATGACCAGCGAAGGTGAGGGTCGCGAACGGCGAATCGCGTTCAAGCTCGATAGCGGCGACGCCGTGATGCTCGATGCCGCGCACCCGCTTTCGGTGGTCACGATGGAGGCTGGCCCGTCACCGCGCCTGCTCGTGCGCCACGGGCTGGAGGCCGAACTCACACGTCCGGTCTATTACGAGCTGGCAAACCTTGCCCTTGAGGAAGGGCATCAGCCGCCAGGAATATGGAGTGCAGGCGCGTTCTTCCCGCTCGAAGCGTCCGATGAGCTTGGTTGATAGGCTTCGGGCCGCGCTAGCTGCGCCACCAGCCGTGCCGCCGCTCGCCGGCGACCTGGTCGAGCTGCGTGACCTGGCCAACGTCCCCGCGGCGGTGCTGATCGCGATTACCGACCGGGCCGAACCGGGCGTCATCCTGACCGTCCGGCGCGAACATCTGCGCACCCATGCCGGACAGGTCGCCTTCCCCGGCGGTCGCGTCGATCCCGGCGAAAACGCCGTCGCCGCGGCACTGCGCGAGGCGCATGAGGAAATTGGCCTGGACCCGGCGGCAGTCGACATCGTCGGCGAACTCGAACCCTACCGCACCGTGACTCACTACATCGTCAGCGCCGTGATCGCGGTCATCCCGCCCGACCTGCCGCTCGCCCCGCACGAACAGGAAGTCGCCGATTGGTTCGAAGCGCCGCTCGCCCATTTGCTCGATCCCGCCAACCAACAATGCCGCAGCGCCTTGTTCATGGGCCGCGAGCGCCACTATTACGAAATCATGTGGAATGAGCAGCGGATCTGGGGGGCGACCGCGGCGATGATCGTCAATCTTGCGCGCAGGTTGCAATGGAGCTGAGGCTAGACGCCGCCAAATGGCGCAAGCGGCGCGGCCTGCGCAAGCTGCTCAAAGCGCTCGGCTCGAGCGAAGGGCTGACCCGCTACGTCGGCGGCGCGGTCCGCGACGATCTCGTCGGCCTGCCGGTCAGCGACCTCGACCTGGCGACCCGGCTGCAACCGGCGGAAGTGATCGCGCGGCTCGAAGCGACCAATATCAAGACCATTCCCACCGGCATCGATCATGGCACGGTGACCGCGGTCAGCGACGGCCAGACGGTTGAAATTACCTCGCTCCGCCGCGACGTCTCGACCGACGGCCGGCGCGCGACGATCGCCTTCACCGACGATTGGAAGGAAGACGCGGCGCGGCGCGACTTCACCATCAACGCGCTGCTTGCCGATCCCGAAACCGGCGAGATCTTCGACTTTTTCGGCGGCCTCGACGACCTTCAGACCGGGCACATCCACTTTATCGGCGAGCCGCTCGAACGAATCGCCGAGGATCATTTGCGGATCCTGCGCTTCTTTCGCTTCCATGCGCGATTCGGGTCCGGCGCGCCGGACAAGACCGCCCTCGACGCCTGCGTGGCTCGCGCCAACGATCTCATGGCCTTGTCGCGCGAACGCATCACCGATGAATTGCTGAAGCTGCTCGGCCTCCCCGAGCCCGCCGCGACGATTGGCATCATGCTCGAACGCGGAATCCTGAAACCGGTGTTGCCCGAAATCGAACCTGAGCGGCTGCGGGGCCTCGAAACACTGATCGCGGCCGAACGCCGTGCTAAGGTCGAGCCGCTGGCGCTCCGGCGGTTCGCCGCACTGCTGCCGCGCGATCCCGCCCTTGCCGAGACCATCGCCGCGCGCCTCAAGCTGTCGAACAAGGCGCGGAAGCGGCTGGCCTGTGCGGTGACTGATGACCTGGAATCCTCGCCGCAGGCGCTGGTCTATCGTGTCGGCAGCGACTGTGCGGTCGACCGGCTGCTGCTCGCTGGGGACGCCAGTGCGGCGGGTTCGATCGCCGCGTGGAGAGCGCCGCGGCTGCCGATCAGCGGCGGGGCGCTCATGGCGCGTGGCTTGCCCGAAGGCCCGATCATCGCCCGCACCCTGCGCAGCATCGAGCAACAATGGCTCGCGGCCGGTTTTCCCAAGGGCGATGAATTCGAACGGATCGTCGCCGAGGCGCTGGAACAGGCGCTCGGCGGCTAGCGCCGGATTTTGGAAATGCGGGTCAGCCCGCCGGTGCGCAGCAAATCCGCGTAATTCTGCGCCAGCTCCTGATGCAGCCCGCGGGCCGCAATGGTCGTCGCGGATTTTGCCGCGGCCCGCTCGGCGAGCTCGCGGCGACGGAAATATTCGATTGAGTCCGGGTCGAGCATGGAATCCTCAAATCGTCGGCACCGTGGCGCAATCCTGTCCGGCTAGCGGATTCGTGTGACAATCCGGTCGTAACTTGATGGAACCTGCGTGACTTGGCTCGGGTCGGCGATCCGGACGCAAACGATAATAACGGGCGAACAACTGCCCGAAATGCTCGTCGATGGTCCGCACCTCGCTGTGGAGCGCAGCGTGCTTGCGCTGCGGCTCACGTTCCTGAACGATAAAGGCGTGCAGGGCCCGTTCAAGCGCCTGTTGGCTACCGGCGCGATACATGCTGCCCGCCCCGGGGACCAATTGATCAGCCGCCGCACCGCGGTCGGGCACGATGAGCGGAATCCCGCTGGCCCGGGCCTCGGCCGCAACCATGCAAAATGTCTCCGCTTCGCAGCCATGAACCAGCGCATCGGCGCTGGCGAGAAGCCGCGCCAGCTCGTGCCGGTCACTCAGATGAGGTAACACCAATGCACTGTGGCTACGTTCGGCGAGGCGCCGAAGCTGCCGGCCGCGCGGGCCCTCGCCGACTAGCAGCAGGCCGAGGGGCCTCGCCGTCGCAATAGCCTCGGTCGCCCGGATTACCATATCCCACCGCTTTTCCGAAGACAGCCGGCCGACCCCGATCAATAGAGCCGCGTCGCGGTCCAGTCCCAGCGCCTGGAGGGCAGACGCCCGCAATTCGGGCGAGCGCAACGACGGCGAGAAAATGCCCGCTTCCACGCCCATTGCAACTGTTTCCGCCTTGGCAATGCCGCCGAAACCGAGGCGCTGCGCAAGCTGCTGGTTGGCGCATACGACCAGGTCGAACATCGCATCAAGGCGGCGCAAGTGGCGCCAGAACCAGCCGAACAAGCGATCAATCGCCGTGGTCGTCGCGATTCCACCAAACCAGCGGTAAGCATAAGCCGCCAAGGGATCGCAGTGCATTACCAGCGACCGGGTTGCCCCGCCTTGCCAACGGCCGGCCATGGCCGCACTCGACCAAGGCGATGACACTTCAACATGATCGGGGCGCCAGCTGTCGAGGGCTCGGTGGAGCGCTGGCTCGTCGTGGAAATAACGATAGCGCCGATCGACCGGCAAAAGCGGCGACGGGATCGTCGCGATAAGAGCTCCCGGGCCGCGACGGATGATGCTTTCTCGCGCACCGGGCGCAATCACGATCATTTCGTGGCCGAGCCGCGCTGCGGCCTTCAACTTCGCATCGATATAGGTCCGGACGCCGCCGCCGGCCGGCGAGTAAAAAGCGCATACATCGACAATTCGCATCGCCGCGCGAAAGCCGGCAGGAGCCCATGAACTTCAAGTGAAGCTTTGTTCACCACGGCTTCGACGCTGGCGGAACAGGGCTGGCACGGCCAAATGCCGAGCGATGGCAGCACGCCGACTTTTTGCCTCCGTTCACGACGTCGGGCCGCGATTCGAGCGCGAGATCGAACAGTTGCTCGGCGTGCTCGAGCCGCACGTCGGCAGCCGAATCGCCTTGTTCGTCGTCCCCGACCATTGGGGCGAATCGCCGATCGCCCCCGGAAGCCCGTTCGCGGCGAAATTGCGCGGATGGGCCGACGCCGGGTTCGAAATTTTCCTCCACGGTTACTTCCACCGCGATTCGACGTCCCACGATCGGGCCGGCGACCGCTTGCGGGTACGCTGGATGACCGCTGGCGAAGGCGAGTTCCTTGGGCTCGATCAGGCCGAGGCCCGTTCAAGGATCGAACGCGGGCGCGCCTTGCTGGAGGATATCACCGGCCGTCCGATTGCCGGCTTCGTCGCGCCGGCCTGGCTCTACGGCAACGGCGCGAACGGGGCGTTGCGGGATTGCGGCATCGCCATTGCCGAAGACCATTGGCGAGTCTGGTCGCCGGCCACCGGAAAGGTGTTATCCCGCTCGCCAGTCATCACCTGGGCAAGCCGAACGCCAACCCGGCTACAACTATCGCTGCTGGCGGCCGCGGCGTTGCGCCGCGCGCCCGTCCCTGACCTGCGGATTGGTCTGCACCCGCCAGACTGCCGCGTCCCGCGCCTGTTGAGCAGCATCGAGACAAGCCTTGCGATCGCCAGACACAGTCGGCGCCCGGCCGCTTATTCTGAACTTCTGGTCGGCAGTGACGCTCGGCGGCGCCGCGATTTCCAATATTCGAGCGCAGCCGAAGCTTCGAGCGGCTTGGCAAAATAGAAGCCTTGGCCGGAGGCGCAGCCGAGCGTCGCCAGCGTGGTCGCCAGCTCGACCGTCTCGATGCCCTCGGCGGTGGTCGACATGCCGAGCGCTTCGGCGAGGCTCAGGACCGCGCGGACGATCGCCACGCTGTCGGGGTCGATCATCATGCCGGTGATGAAACTCTTGTCGATCTTCAGCACATCGATCGGCAGCCGCTGCAGATAGGCGAGACTCGAATAGCCGGTGCCGAAGTCGTCCATCGCAACGGTCGCGTCGAGCGCCTTCAGGGCATCGAACACCCGTGTCGCCCGCGCAGGATCCTGGACGATCGAGCTCTCGGTCAACTCAAGCGTCACCCGGTTGCCGGTCAGTCCGCTTGAGCGCAAGGCGCACTGGACCATCCCGGCAATATCGTCGCGGGCGACCTGGATCGCGCTCAGATTGACGCCGACGTACAGCGGCAAAGTCTCGCCCGTCTGGCGGTCCCAATCGGCCAGCGTGCAGGCCGCGGTATCCATCGCCCAGCGGCCGAGTTGCAGGATCAGCCCGCTTTCCTCGGCGACCGGAATGAATTCGGTCGGGCTGATCTCGCCGCGATCCTCGTGGGTCCAGCGGGCCAGCGCCTCGAAGCCGGCGACCTCGCCAGACTTCAAATCGATCAGCGGCTGGTAAAACATCTCCAGCTGATCCTTGTCGAGCGCCCGGCGAAGCTCGGTTTCGATCGAGAAGCGCCGCCGGGCCTCGGTCGCCTGCTTGGGTTCATAGACCTGCGGCTTCCCGGCGAGCTTGGCTTGCTTAACCGCGAACTGGGCGTTGCGGAACAATTCCTCCGGATCCTGGCCAGCGTTCATCAGCGCGACGCCGATTGCGCACTCGACGCGGATTTCCAGGTCGGAAAGCTTGAACGGCGTCGCCATCACTTGCTGGATTCGTTCGGCCGCCTTGAGCGCATCCTCGACCCCGCGACGGAGCGATACGAGCACGCCAAACTCGTTGCCGCCGGTCCGCGCCAGGACGTCGCCGGCGCGCAACGCCAGGATCAGGCGGCGGGCGAAGGTGATCAGCAGCTCGTCACCGGCGAGACTGCCCATCGATTCGTTGATCCGGCTGAACCGCAACATGTCGACGACCAGCACGGCATGCTCAAGGTCTCGCGCCGACCGTTCGCCGGCTTTCTCGATCGCCTCTGAAAAGGCGAGACGATTGGGCAGACCGGTCAGGCTGTCGCGCAGCATTTCGGCGCGCAGGGTCCTTTCAGCCTGAACCTCGACCGTACGGTCGACGACGCTCAGAAGAGAGCGCGGCGGCCGGCCTTTCTTGGTCGGCAACGGGGCAAGCTTGACCCTGAAATAGCGGCAGGAAACGCCCTCGCCGTCCTTGAAGTCGAGCTCGCCGGTGATGTCGGCCCCATCGAAGAAGCGATGGATCAATTCGGAGATCGGGCCGGCCTTGAGGCAATCGGCCTGGTTCCAGTCGTCGGCATTGCAGGTGGATTGCCGGACCGTGTCGAAGAACCGGCCGTTGTGGGCGACGACCTCGAGCCGCCGATCGTTGTGCCGCTCGACGATCGCCGCCGCGATCGGCAGCGCCCCGAGCAAACTGGTATCGTCCGCCGTCGCAAGGTGCGGTTTTGCACTCGAATTGTCCGACCGCCGGTGCCTTTCGGCACTCGGCAGGCGGTGGGCTGCAGCCGGCATGTCCGCTGCTTTGAACGAGAGGTGTTAATTCTCTCTTGCGCAAAACCCGATTAATGGCGAATTCTACGTATTTAAACTTAGGTTGGGTCGGGCCCATTCAAGTGAAGCGGTTGGCCCGTGGAAAGCCGATCGGCGGCATCCGCCCGGCCGCGCCCCGCGCCGCGCGCCACGCGGTAAGGTCGGTTTCGGTCCTGGTCCGCCCGGTTTCGCCACCCAAGGCCCAACTCAGTCCTTCGGACAGACTGAAGGCGATGACGTCCGACAAGCCGCCATCACGATAGCGCTGGAGGGTTACGCCCTGTCCGCGCGCCAGCTCTGGAAGCTCGGCGATCGGGAACACCAGCAATTTGCGGTTCTCGCCGACCACAGCGACCGCATCGGCGTTGTCGGGAATGGCCCGCACCACCGCGACCCGCGCGCCGGGGCGCAGGTTGACCAGCTGCTTGCCTTTGCGGGTCTCGGCCAGCGTGGCTTCGCCCGACGTGACGAACCCGCGCCCATCCGACGACGCAGTCAGCAGCTTAAGTCCCGGCCGGACCACCAGCAATTGGACGATGTCGACCTCGGCCTCGAGGTCGATCAACAACCGCACCGGCTCGCCGAAGCCGCGCGCGCTCGGCAATTTGTCGCCGGCCAGCGTGTAAGCCCGTCCATTGGACGCGAACAGCGCCAACCGATCGGTCGTTTGGGCGTGAAAGTGGATGAACGGCTCGTCGCCTTCGCGCCATTTGAGATCGGCGACCTGCTCGAGCGCGAGATGCCCCTTCATCGCGCGGATCCAGCCGCGCTGCGAGAGGATCACCGTGATCGGTTCCTTCTCGATCATCGCCGACCAGTCGATCTCGCGCGCCGGCGCGACTTCCTCGATCCGCGTCCGCCGCTCGTCGCCAAACTTGTCCTTGAGCGCCTGGAGGTCCTTCTTGAGCCGGCGCCGCTGGCGGCCTGGTTCGGCCACCAACCTCTCGAGCTCGTCGCGTTCCTTGGCCAGGGCGTCGCGCTCCTTGGCGATCTCCATCTCCTCGAGCCGGCGTAATTGGCGCAGCCGCATGTTGAGGATCGCTTCGGCCTGGCGGTCGGCGAGCGCGAATTCGGCGATCATCACCGGCTTGGGCTCGTCCTCGGTGCGGATGATCTCGATCACCCGGTCGAGATTGAGGAAGGCGATTAGGAAACCGTCGAGCAGTTCGACCCGCTCATCTATCTTGCCAATGCGAACCTGGCTGCGCCGGACCAGCACCTCGATCTGGAAGGCGAGCCACGCGGTCAGCGCCTGCTTGAGGCTCATCACCCCCGGCGTCCGGCTGGCGTCAAGCACGTTCAAATTGAGCGGGAAGCGGATTTCGAGATCGGTCAGCCGGTACAGGCTTTCGAGCAGCAGCTCGGGATCGACCGTGCGCGCGCGCGGCTCGAGGACCAGCCGGACCTGGTTGTCGCTTTCGTCCCTCACATCCGCGAGAATCGGCAGCTTCTTATCGGCGATCAGCGCCGCGATCTGCTCGATCAACCGGCTCTTCTGAACGCCATAGGGCATTTCACTCACCAGCAGGTGCCAGCCGCCGCCCTTCTCGCGTTCGACCGAGATCGCGGCGCGCAAGCGGAAGCTGCCGCGCCCGGTAGCGTAAGCCGAAGCGATGCTTTCGCGGCTGTCGACAAGCACGCCGCCGGTCGGGAAATCCGGCCCGGCGACGAAATCCATCAACGCGCTGTCTTCAGCCTTGGGATTGTCGATCAGATGCTCGGCGGCATCAATCAACTCGCTGACGTTGTGCGGCGGGATCGACGTCGCCATGCCTACCGCAATCCCGCTCGCACCATTGGCGAGCAAATTGGGAAACAGCCCGGGAAAAACCTCGGGCTCTTCCTCCTCGCCGTTGTAGGTCGGCTTGAACTCGACCGAACCTTCGTCGAGCCCGGCCATCAACTGCATCGCGACCTTGGTCAGCCGCGCCTCGGTGTAACGGTAGGCGGCGGCATTATCGCCATCGATGTTGCCGAAATTACCCTGGCCGTCGACCAGCGGATAGCGCAGCGCGAAATCCTGGGCGAGGCGAACCATCGCGTCGTAGACCGACTGGTCGCCGTGCGGGTGATATTTGCCGATGACGTCGCCGACGACGCGCGCCGACTTCTTGTAGGCGCCGGCGGGATCGAGACGGAGCAGGCGCATCGCCCACAGCAAGCGCCGATGGACCGGCTTCAGCCCGTCGCGGACATCCGGCAGCGAGCGCGCGGTGATCGTCGACAGCGCATAAACGAGGTAGCGTTCGGACAGGGCCGCGTCGAACGGCGTGTCGATGGTGGTGGAGGCGAGATCGTCGGTGGGCATGGGCCCGGCTTAGCAAGCCGTTCGGCGCCTCGCCACCGGGTCCGCGCGCTTATTCCGCGGCAGCCGCGGTCGGCTGTGTCCACCCACCGAACACATCCGCCTTGGACCGCTCCATTTCCGGGATCAGCCACTCGCGGAAGCGCTTAATCTTGGGCGCCAGTTTGCGCTCGGACGGATAGACCAGCCAATAAGCCCACCCGCGCGCCGAAACCCGGTCGGGGAACGGCACGGCCAAGCGCCCCGCGGCGACATCGCCCTTCCACAGCAACGGCGTCAGCAACGCGAAACCCTGCCCGGCCATGGCCGCGTGACCCTCGTTGGCCTGGTTGTCGAGGCGGATGCCCGCCTTGCGCAAGATCCGCTCGTCCGCCGGCACGCCATTGTCGGCGAACCATTGCTGCCACCAATCGTCGCCCGGGCCGATCAAATTCTGGTTGGGCATGTCGTCGGGCGTCAGCGTGCGCCCAAGCTTGCGCTCCGCCTCGACGATGCACCCCGGGCTGGCCATTGGCGTAAAACTCGATTCGAACAATCGGTGATGTTCGAGGCCCTCCCAGCCGCCCCCGCCCGCCCTGATGGCGACGTCAGCATCCCCGGCGCGAAGGTCGCAAATCTCGTTACTCGTCGTCATCCGCACGGCCAGGTCGGTATGCTCCATCTGGAAAGCACCGAGCCGCCAAGCCAACCAGGTATTGGCGAAGGTATGCGTGGTCGAGATGGTGAGGAGCGATTCGTCCTCCTCGCGGTGACTCGCAAAGGCCGATTCGATCGTGTCGAAGGCGCTCGACAGAGCCGGCAGCAAGCGTGCCCCGAGTGGCGTCAGGCGCACCCGCCCGCGTTCCCGCACAAACAGCGGTGAGCCCATCCGCTCCTCGAGGCTTTTGACCTGATAGGACACAGCGGCCTGGGTCATGCCCAGCTCAGCCGCCGCGGCGGTGAAATTCTCGGTTCGGGCAGCCGCTTCGAAAGCCCGGATGGCGGCAAGGGGCGGGAGGCGTCGCATTAGCTGATCTAATAAATCCAGCTTATGACTTCTGTCGAGTGTTTGATTGGCTTTTTTTGCCGCCGAATCCTATTTCGTTCTCTGCCGCCGGCGAAGGAATATCTCCCCTCCCAGCCCCCCGACGCCGGCGGCCAACGACAATGAAAGGAGACGCGCCATGACTTATGGCCTCAGCACCAGTGCGTTCATCGAAGACGGACCCGAAGTGCAAGCGATGCGCACCCGGTCATCCTATTCGACCGCCAGGTCCTGGCGCGCGCTCACCGCCGAACGCCGGCTCGCTCTGATCGAGCAGGCGCTGGCGCCCGCCAACGACCGCATCGACGCTTATCCCCTGGCCCTCTGAGCCAGGAGCAACAGAGGAGATGGTCACCATGGTAGATGAGATTTTCGATCGCGCTTATCGCGGCAGCCGCGCCGAATTGAACGCCAGCCTCGCGGGCATGTTCACGGACATCGGCCGTGCCCTCGGCGAGAGCTTCAGGGTGCTTCACCGGATCGAGTGGAACGCGCCCTGGGAGCAGAAGAGCAAGCGCGCCAGAAGTCATTGATACTCCCTGAGGAGCGCCGGCCGCACGCACCCGCGCTCCTCAACTTCTTTATTACACCCCAGCAAGTCCAACGGATCGGACGAGGCTTAATTGCCGTGGGGCGGCGGCTCGCTTATAGCCGCCGCTCCTTTCCACTGCCGTTGGAGTACGTCGCACCGTGGCTCGCCGCCGCCAAATCTATGAGGGCAAGGCCAAGATCCTCTACGAGGGTCCGGAGCCGGGCACGCTCATCCAATATTTCAAGGACGACGCGACTGCGTTCAACGCCCAGAAACGCGGCACGATCAGCGGCAAGGGCGTGATCAACAACCGCATCTCCGAGCATATCTTTACCTCGCTCGCGACGATCGGCGTCCCGACGCACTTCATCCGCCGCCTGAACATGCGCGAGCAGTTGATCCGCCAGGTTGAGATCATCCCGATCGAGATCGTCATCCGCAACGTCGCCGCCGGTTCGCTGTCGAAGCGCCTCGGGATCGAGGAAGGCACGCAGCTGCCGCGCACGATCATCGAATATTATTACAAGGACGACGCGCTCGGCGACCCGATGATCGCCGACGAGCATATCGCCTGCTTCGGCTGGGCGACCCAGGACGAGATGAACGACGTCGCCGACATGGCGATCCGCGTGAACGACTTCCTTTCGGGCATGTTCGCGGCGATCGGCATCCGCCTGATCGACTTCAAGCTCGAGTTCGGCCGCGTCTGGGACGGCGATTTCGCCCGTGTCATCCTCGCCGACGAAATCAGCCCCGACGGTTGCCGCCTGTGGGACATGAAAACCAACGAGAAGCTCGACAAGGACCGCTTCCGCCAGGACCTTGGCGGGGTCGAGGAAGCCTATCAGGAAGTCGCCCGGCGGCTCGGCCTGCTCCAGCCCGAGGAAGAATCCGCAGTCCTCGACCTCGACAGCCACCGGAAGAAACGCGGGAAGTGACCCTTCGGCGCGCGCGCGTCGTCACGCTCAACGCTGCACTCGGACCATTGGACTATCGCGTGCCCGAAGGCATGGCTGTCGAGCCGGGCTCGATCGTCGTGGCCCCGCTTGGCCCACGTCAATTGCTCGGCGTCGCGTGGGAGGCCGAGCGGCTGCCGAGCAACGAAATCCCGGATTCGCGGTTGCGCCCGCTCGCCGGTTTGGTCGATGTGCCGCCCCTCGCGGCGCCGCTGCGGCGTCTCGCCGAGTGGACCGCCGATTATTATCTCGCACCTTTGGCGTCCGTGTTGCGAATGGCGTTGCCGTCGTCGGCCGCGCTTGAGGGCTCGCGCCGGCTGATCGAATATCGCCCGACCGGACTCGTCCCCGACCGCCTGACCCCGCAACGCGAGAAAGCGCTCGCCGCGCTCGAGAACCGCCAGGGCACGATCCGCGAACTCGCCGACCACGCCGAAGTCAGCGACGCGGTGCTGCGCGGGCTAGTCAATACCGGCGCGCTGGAGGCGGTCGCGGTCGACGCCGACCGCCCGCTCCGTTCACCCGACCCCGAGTTCGCGCCGCCCGACCTCAACGACGACCAGCGCGACGCGGCGGCGAGTCTCGCGGCGGCCATCGGCCAGGGCTTCGACCCCGTCCTGCTCGACGGCGTCACCGGATCGGGCAAGACCGAAGTCTATTTCGAGGCGATCGCCGAGGCCTTGCAGCAAGGCAAACAGTCGCTGGTCCTGCTCCCCGAAATCGCGCTGACCGAACCGTTCCTCAAGCGCTTCGAGGCGCGCTTCGGCTGTGCGCCGGTGGCCTGGCATTCCGACCTGCGCTCGTCGCAGCGCCGCCGCGCCTGGCGCGGGATCGCCAGCGGCGAAGCCAAGGTCACGGTCGGCGCCCGCTCGGCCTTGTTCCTCCCCTACCCCAACCTCGGCCTGATCGTCGTTGACGAGGCCCATGAGCCGTCGTTCAAGCAGGAGGATGGCGTCCAGTATCACGCCCGTGACACCGCAGTGATGCGTGGCAAGTTCGAGGATATTCCGGTGATCCTGTCGTCGGCGACCCCGGCGATTGAAAGCCGCCACATGGTCGAGCTCGGCCGTTACCGCGAGGTCAGCCTGCCGGTGCGCTTCGCCGGGGCCTCGCTGCCCGACATTCGCCCGATCGACCTGACCCAGGACCCACCGCCGCGCGGCCGCTGGCTCGCGCCGACCCTGGTTGCCGAGCTCGAAGCCAATCTCGCCGCCGGCGAGCAGTCTTTGCTGTTCCTCAACCGCCGCGGCTTCGCCCCGCTGACCCTGTGCCGCCATTGCGGCCACCGCTTCCAATGCCCGAATTGCACCGCGTGGATGGTCGAACACCGGCTGATGCACCGCCTGGCCTGCCACCATTGCGGCCACGTCATGCCGCCCCCGGCCAAATGCCCCGAGTGCGGCACCGAAGACAGCCTCGTCGCCTGCGGGCCCGGGGTCGAGCGCATCGCCGACGAGGTCGCCGACCTGTTCCCCGACGCGCGCACCGCGATCGTCACTTCGGATACCATCTGGTCACCGCTCCGGGCGGCCGAGTTCGTCGGCGCGATGGAAGCCGGCGCGATCGACATCGTCATCGGCACCCAACTGGTGACCAAGGGCTATCACTTTCCCAATCTGACTTTGGTCGGGGTGGTCGACGCCGACCTCGGCCTCTCCGGCGGCGACCTGCGTGCCGCCGAGCGCAGCTTTCAGCAGATCCAGCAGGTCGCCGGCCGCGCCGGCCGCGGCGACAAACCCGGCCGCGTCTACGTCCAGACCCACGAGCCCGACGCGCCGGTGATCGCAGCATTGGTCGCGGGCGACGCGCCCGGCTTCTACGCGGCGGAGACCGAGGCCCGGCGTGAGGCAGCGATGCCGCCGTTCGGCCGGCTCGCGGCGATCGTCGTCTCGGCCGAAGATGCCAGCGAAGCGCAGGAGGTCGCACGACGCATCGGCCATGCCGCTCCCGAAGTCGAAGGCATGGCGGTGTTCGGCCCCGCGCCCGCCCCGCTCGCCATGCTCCGCGGCCGCCACCGCCAGCGCCTGCTGGTCCACGCCCACCGCAGCCTCGACGTCCAGGACGTCATCCGCGACTGGCTGGCCGCAGTCGAATGGAGCGCAAAGGTCCGCGTCAGCGTCGACGTCGACCCGTACAGTTTCCTCTAAGCCGGCGGCGCTTTCGCCAGACGTTTGCGCACCCACATCGGCTGGACCAGTTCGCCCTTCTGAATCGCGCGCCACAGTAGCCACAACCCGAACAACGTCGCCACGGCAATCGCAATCACCGATGCTTCGAGCCCGAACCCGCCACCGCTCAACAGCGGCGGACCACTCAACTGCGCATCGACCATGCCGTCGACCTTCGTGCCGGATACCGGAATGTCGTAGATCTCGCCTTGCGTGAAATTCCATGCCGCATGAAGACCCATCGGGAACCACAAGCTGCGGGTCAGCATGTAAGCAGCGCCGAGCATGACCCCCGCTTCGAATGCGATTCCAGTCGCCGCGATCCAGCTGGCGTTCGGATTACTCAGGTGGGCTGCACCGAAGAACGCCGAAGTAAGCACAAGGGCGACCCAGCTCCCCCCGAATTGCTCCAACCAGCGGAACAGGATTCCACGGAACAGCAGCTCTTCGGTGACGGCAGCGCCGACCGTCGGCACGATCAGCGCTGAAAGCAAGCCGTTCAAACTGCCGACCCCGACGATCCGGTAGATCCCGAGAGCGCCCGCAATCGCGACCGCGATGGAGAAAATGATGGTTCCGCCGACCAAGCCAACCAGCAAGTTCCGGAGCCATTTTGGATCGCGAAAATCGTTTCGCTTGGGATCGCCCAATTTGGCGATGACGAAGACGTAAAGCGGGACCAGAAACAGGACCGCCAGCAGATACAGCTTCATCTCAAGCGACAAGCCGAGAATCCGCAGCTTCCCGAAAATCGCGATGGCTCCGGCAGCTCCGATGCAAAGATACCAAAGGGCGGCGCCAACGATCATCGCCACCAACGGAAATTCCCAGATTCGCCGCCATAATGGCTTGGCCGGCGCGCTTTCGATCACGTCTTGCTGCATACTTTGGCCCCCTTGCGACCGCGTTGAGCCGAAGGGGGCGCCATCGGCAAGTAGCTAATCGACCAGCGGCAGTTCCGGAGATGCGGTGGAATGTCCCTCGGCGTCGAGCAATTGGCGCTTGCGGTCGAGCCCGCCGGCGTAGCCGCCAAGCGTCCCGTCGCTGCGGATCACCCGGTGGCATGGAATCAGCACCGCGACATGATTGTCGCCATTCGCCGTCCCCACCGCGCGCACCGCCTTGGGCTGGCCGATCGCCGCGGCGATTTCGGCATAGCTGCGGGTTTCGCCGAGCGGGATTTTGCGCAGCTCGCGCCACACTTTCTCCTGGAAGGCGGTGCCGGCGACGTCGATCGGCAGCTCGGGCGCGGCGGCCGGATGCTCGATCGCGGTCAGCGCGCCTTCGACCAATTCCTTCAGCCCGCCATCGTCGCGGACCACCGTCGCCCGCGGGAACAGCCGCTTGAGCGACGCCTCGCTGTCGTCGAACGTCAGCCGGCAGATGCCCTTCGAGGTCGTGGCAATCAGCATCGGGCCGATCGGGCTGTCGAAGCTGGTCCAGCGGATCGTCTCGCCACGCCCGCCATCACGCCATGCCGATGGGGTCATGCCGAGCCTCTCCTTCGCATCTGAATAAAAGCCGCTCGGCCCGGAATAACCGGCGTCGTAGATCGCGTCGGTCACCCGGCCATTCGCCCTGAGCGCCGTCTCGGCCCGTTTGTTGCGGAGCGCGCGAGTATATTCCGCCGGTGACACGCCGAGGTCGCGCTTGAACAGCCGCTGGAAGTGGTGCGGCGCGTAGCCGACCGCATCGGCCAGATCGTGCAGGCTCGGCGCTTCCTCGGCCTGCTCGATCAGCTTCACCGCCCGCGCCACTGCCTCGCGGTCACGGCCGACCTCGTCGGGTTTGCATCGCCGGCACGATCGATAGCCGGCCGCGCGCGCTTCCTCGGCGTTGATATAAAACTCGACATTCTCGCGCTTGGGCCGCTTCGCCGGGCAGCTCGGCTTGCAATAGATGCCCGTCGTCTTGACCGCACCGATGATGCGCCCGTCCCAGCCCCGGTCGCGGCGCATGAACGCCGCCCAGGCGGTGTCGGCATCGAGGCGCGCGACGTTGCTCATGCGGTCCGATTTAGGCGCGAGAATCGCGCTGGCAAGCGTGGCCATGGTCAGTTCCTCTCGATCTTCGCGGAAAAGCAACCGCGCGTTGCGTTGTGGGCGTGGATGGTCTCGATATTCGGGTTTGCGAACAGCTGGAGAATGCCCGCGTCCGCTTCGCCCGGCTGGGTCAGGATCGCCTCGGCCATCATGCCATCCTTGTCGAAGCCGCGCAGCGACAGCACCCGCGTCTCGAACACCGGCGGGACCTGGTCGACATATTCGGCCGGCCCGTCCGCACCCTCGGTGACGAAGATCGCATGGCTCGCGCGATAGGGATTGGCGACCTCGTGACTGACATGGTTGAGCAGCAGCACGCTCTCGCCAATGTCGCGGTCGGTCAGGCTTACCCGGCACGGATAGCTCGGCTTCGCGCTGACGATCATGCGCACGACGCCCTGATTGGCCAGTTCCTCGTCGGGCAAACCGAACAATGACCGATATGGTGCGGGATCGATCCCTTTGACGATGTACGACATGCGATATCTCCTTGTTGGAGACCGGTTTAGAGGGCGTCGCACGGCCCTGCTTCCGCTACCTTGCGCTCAAACCCGATTGCCCGCCTTGCATCGCACAACACCCCTTGCTAGTGGCGCGCCAACCCATGGGGGCGTCGCGGGGCAACCTGCAGCTGCGCCCCGCTTTTTTCATGGGGCTTATTCCGTTTCTGGAGCTTTGGGCGCGTGGAGACTTCCGGCGGCATTCGGGCCAGCTTAGCGGGGCGCTACGCGTCCGCGCTGTTTGATCTTGCCCGCGACGAGCGGCAGATCGATGCCGTCGGGCGCAGCCTCGACGCGCTCGGCCAGGCGTTGCTCGATTCGAAAGACTTCGCCGAGCTGATCGCAAGCCCGCTGGTCGACCGCGACCAGGCCGGCAAGGCGTTTGCCGCCCTCGCCCCCCAGTTCGGGCTCGATCCGATCACCACAAACTTCCTCGGCGTCCTCGCCCGCAACGGCCGCAAGCGCGAACTGCGGTCGATCATCCGCGCGTTCCGGCGCATCGCCGCCGATCACCGCGGCGAAGTCACCGCTGAAGTCAGCACCGCGCACCCGCTCAAGGACGACCAGGTCGCGGCGTTGAAGCAGCAGCTGCGGGCCCGCGCCGGCCGCGAAGTCACCCTCGAACTGGCGGTCGATCCCGCGATCCTCGGCGGCATCACCGTCAAGCTCGGCAGTCAGATGATCGACGCGTCGATCCGCACCAAACTCAACCGTCTCGCATCCGCGATGAAAGGCTAAGCAGACCCATGGATATCCGCGCCGCTGAAATCTCCCGCGTCATCCGCGACCAGATCGCGAATTTCGACGCCGACGCCGAGGTCTCTGAAGTCGGTACCGTGCTGTCCGTCGGTGACGGCATCGCCCGCATCTACGGCCTCGACAACGTCCAGGCGGGTGAGATGGTCGAGTTCGACAACGGCACCAAGGGCATGGCCCTCAACCTCGAAGCCGACAACGTCGGCGTCGTGATTTTCGGCTCCGACGCCGAGATCCGCGAAGGCTCGACGGTCAAGCGGACCGGAACCATCGTCGACGTGCCGATCGGCAAGGGTCTGCTCGGCCGCGTCGTCGACGCACTCGGCAACCCGATCGACGGCAAGGGGCCGATCGAATCGACCGAACGCCGCCGGGTCGAGGTGAAAGCGCCAGGCATTATCCCGCGCAAGTCGGTCCACGAACCGGTCCAGACCGGCCTCAAGGCACTCGACGCTTTGGTCCCGATCGGCCGCGGCCAGCGCGAGTTGATCATCGGCGACCGCCAGACCGGCAAGACCGCTGTCGCGCTCGACACCTTCATCAATCAGAAGGCGATCAACGCGTCGGGCAAGGAGAGCGAGAAGCTCTACTGCATCTACGTCGCCATCGGGCAGAAGCGCTCGACCGTCGCCCAGATCGTCCGTTCGCTCGAAGAAAATGGCGCGATGGAATATTCGATCGTCGTCGCCGCGACCGCGTCGGAACCCGCCCCGCTCCAGTTCCTTGCACCCTACACCGCCTGCGCGATGGGCGAATATTTCCGCGACAACGGCATGCACGCGGTGATCGTCTATGACGATCTGTCGAAGCAGGCCGTCGCCTACCGTCAGATGTCGCTGCTGCTGCGCCGTCCGCCGGGCCGCGAAGCCTATCCCGGCGACGTGTTCTATCTCCACAGCCGCCTGCTCGAGCGCGCCGCCAAGATGAACGAGGACAACGGCTCGGGGTCGCTGACCGCGCTGCCGATCATCGAGACCCAGGCCGGCGACGTCTCGGCCTACATTCCGACCAACGTCATCTCGATCACCGACGGCCAGATCTTCCTCGAGACCGATCTGTTCTACCAGGGCATCCGTCCGGCGATTAACGTCGGCCTCTCGGTCAGCCGCGTCGGCTCCGCCGCGCAGACCAAGGCGATGAAAAAGGTCTCCGGCTCGATCAAGCTCGAGCTCGCGCAGTACCGCGAAATGGCCGCCTTCGCGCAGTTCGGCTCGGACCTCGACGCCTCGACCCAGAAGCTGCTCGCCCGCGGCGCGCGCCTGACCGAGCTGCTCAAACAGCCGCAGTATCAGCCGATGCCGGTCGAGGAGCAGGTCGCCTCGATTTTCGCCGGCACGCAAGGCTTCCTCGACAGCGTCGAAGTCAAGGACGTCGTCCGTTACGAAGCCGCGCTGCTGAGCTTCCTCCGCGCGGAAAAGCCCAAGGTTCTCGCCACCATCCGCGACACCAAGGCGCTCGACGACGATGCCGCCAAGGCGCTCAAGGACGCGCTCACCGAGTTCGGGAAGACGTTCGCCTAAATGGCTTCGCTCAAGGCCCTCAAGCTTCGTATCGGCTCGGTCAAGTCGACGCAGAAGATCACCAAGGCGCTGAACATGGTCGCCGCGGCGAAGCTGCGCCGTGCCCAGCAAAGCGCCACGGCGGCGCGGCCTTATTCGACGCGGATGACTGAAGTCGTGGCGTCGCTCGCGGCGAAAATCACGCCGGGCCCGCAAACGCCCAAGCTCCTCGCCGGGACCGGCAAGGACGACACCCATCTGATCATCGTCGCCACCGGCGACCGCGGTCTCGCCGGGGCATTCAACACCAACATCGTGCGCGCCGCGCGGCGCAAGGCCGAAGAGCTCGAAGCGCAGGGCAAGTCGGTGTTCTTCTACATCGTCGGGCGCAAGGGCCGGCCGGTGCTGCAGCGCGTCTATCCCAAGGCCATCCTCGCCCAACACGACACCAGCGCGATGAAAGCACCGACCTATGCCGACGCTTTGGCGATCGCGAAGGATATCATCGACCGTTACGTCACCGACGGCATCGACGTCGTCCACCTCGCTTATGCGAACTTCCGCTCGACCCTGATCCAGGAGCCGACGGTCGACCAGATCATCCCGGTCCCGCCGCGCAAGGCCGAGGACGGACCCGATTTCGCCGTCGCCGGCCACAAGACGCCGGCGTCGCTCGCGGCGGTCGAATATGAACCCGACGAGGAAGAGATCCTTAACGACCTCATCCCGCGCAACATCGCGGTGCAGGTCTATCGCGCACTGCTCGAGAATCAGGCTGGCTTCTACGGCTCGCAAATGACCGCGATGGACAATGCGACCCGCAACGCCGGTGACATGATCAACCGCCTGTCGATCCAGTACAACCGGACGCGCCAAGCCGTGATCACCACCGAGCTCATCGAAATCATCTCGGGCGCCGAAGCGCTCTAACCAATCTGAAGGCAAGGAAGACACAGATGGCCACCGCCGCCGAAACCAAGCCCCGCAAGAAACCCGCGCCGAAATCGAGCGCCGCGGCTTCCACTGCTGCAACCAGCAATCTCACCGGCCGGGTCGCCCAGGTGATTGGCGCCGTCGTCGACGTCGCGTTCGAAGGCGAACTGCCGGCGATCCTCTCGGCGCTCGAGACCGACAATGGCGGCAACCGCCTCGTCCTCGAAGTCGCCCAGCACCTTGGCGAGAGCGTCGTGCGGACCATCGCCATGGATTCGACCGACGGCCTGACCCGCGGCCAGGTGGTCAACGCGACCGGCTCGCAGATTCGCGTCCCCGTCGGCCCCAAGACCCTCGGCCGGATCATGAACGTCATCGGCGAGCCGATCGACGAGCGCGGCCCGATCGGCAGCGACATGACCGCCCCGATCCACGCCGACGCTCCGCCCTTCGTCGACCAGTCGACCGAAGCCGCGATCCTCGTGACAGGCATCAAGGTCATCGACCTGCTCGCGCCCTACGCCAAGGGCGGCAAGATCGGCCTGTTCGGCGGCGCCGGCGTTGGCAAGACCGTGCTCATCCAGGAACTGATCAACAACATCGCCAAGGGCCACGGCGGCGTCTCGGTGTTCGCCGGGGTCGGCGAGCGCACGCGCGAAGGCAACGATCTCTACCACGAGTTCCTTGATGCCGGCGTCATCGCCAAGGACAAGGACGGCAATCCGACGCCGGAAGGCTCCAAGGTCGCCCTCGTGTTCGGCCAGATGAACGAGCCGCCGGGCGCCCGCGCCCGCGTCGCTTTGTCGGGCCTCGCCCAGGCCGAATATTTCCGCGACGTCGAGGGCCAGGACGTGTTGTTCTTCGTCGACAACATCTTCCGCTTCACACAGGCGGGTTCGGAAGTGTCCGCGCTGCTCGGCCGCATCCCCTCGGCGGTGGGCTACCAGCCGACGCTGGCCACCGACATGGGCACATTGCAGGAGCGGATCACCTCGACCAACAAGGGCTCGATCACCTCGGTCCAGGCGATCTACGTGCCGGCCGACGATTTGACCGATCCGGCCCCCGCAACCTCGTTCGCCCACCTCGACGCGACCACGACCCTGTCGCGCGCGATTTCGGAGCTCGGCATCTATCCGGCAGTCGACCCGCTCGACTCGGTCAGCCGCGTGCTCACCGTCGCGGTGGTCGGCCAGGAGCATTACGACACCGCCCGCGCGGTCCAGGAGACGCTGCAGCGCTACAAGAGCCTGCAGGACATCATCGCCATTCTCGGCATGGACGAGCTCAGCGAAGAAGATAAGCTGACCGTCAGCCGCGCCCGCAAGATCCAGCGCTTCCTCAGCCAACCGTTCCACGTCGCCGAAGTGTTCACCGGCATCCCGGGCAAGTTCGTCCAGGTCGAAGACACGGTGCGTTCGTTCAAGGCGGTGGTGAACGGCGAATACGACCACCTCCCCGAAAGTGCCTTCTACATGGTCGGCGGGATCGAGGAAGCAGTCGCCAAGGCCGAAAAGCTGGCGCACGAGGCTTAAGGTGGCGGACGACCTGCGCCTCGAAAATTGCGTCAACGACGTCTGCCCGTGGTCCGGCGATCCGGTCAGCGCGGACAGCCTGACGCTTTACCAGGGTCAGGTCGTCGGTTTCTGCAACACCGGCTGCCGCGACAAGTTCGAAAAGGCGGCCAAGGCGTTCGACGCCGCGATTGAAAGCAAGCAATAATGGCCGACCTGCATTTCGAACTGGTGACCCCCGACCGGCAGGTGATGTCTGAGGACGTCTACATGGTCGTAGTCCCCGGGACCGAGGGCGAATCCGGCATCATGGCCGGCCACGCGCCCTACATGACTACGCTCAAGGACGGCGAAGTCGCGGTCTACCGCGCCGCCGGCGCCGCGCCGGAGAAGATCGCCGTGACCGGCGGCTTCGCCGAAGTGAGCGAGCGCGGTCTGACGGTGCTCGCGGAGAGCGCTGGTTAATTCGGTTAATCGTCAACAACCACGCGATTAGTCTTTTCTAAAAGTTTCGCTCCTATTCACCACCTCGAATTCAATCGGATCCGAGTGGACAAGGTGGCATGAGCGCATTCGGCAAACGTAGTGGTGTGAGCGGCGGACGGCCGAGCTTTGGCGTGGCCAAGCCGATGAAGGGTGGCCCGGGCAAGGCCCAGGCGATTCCCGCATCCGATGCCGAAGGCGGCGACCAATTCCCGCCGCTTGAGGACCTGGTCCCAGCTGCCGAGGGTTCGAGCTCCGATTCGAGCCTGATGGGCGCGATGGACCGGCTGACGGCGCGCCAGAACGCCAGCGGAGAGGCCGGCAGCAGCAAGTCGGAAGGCTTCGAAGCCTCGGTCCACCGGATTAAGGAGCAGGTGCTGCCGCGCCTGCTCGAACGCGTCGATCCCGAAGCTGCAGCGACTCTGTCCAAGGACGAACTCGCCGAGGAATTCCGCCCGATCATTTCCGAGGTCCTGACCGAGCTCAAGATCAACCTCAACCGGCGCGAGCAGTTTGCGCTCGAAAAGGTGCTGGTCGACGAATTGCTCGGCCTCGGGCCGCTCGAAGAACTGCTCGCCGATCCGGCGATTAGCGACATCATGGTCAACGGTCCCGACCAGACCTACGTCGAGCGCAAGGGCAAGCTCGAGATCGCGCAGATCCAGTTCCGCGACGAGGAGCATCTGTTCCAGATCGCCCAGCGCATCGTCAACAAGGTCGGCCGCCGCATCGACCAGACCACCCCGCTCTGCGACGCCCGTCTCCAGGACGGCAGCCGCGTCAACGTCATCGTCCCGCCACTGTCACTCCGCGGCACCGCCATCTCGATTCGTAAATTCTCCGAGAAGCCGATCACCATCGACATGATGAAGAGCTTCGGCTCGATGTCGGAAAAGATGGCGACGGTGCTCAAGATCGCCGGCGCCAGCCGCATGAACGTGGTCATCTCGGGCGGTACCGGTTCGGGCAAAACGACAATGCTCAACGCTTTGTCGAAGATGATCGACCCGGGCGAACGCGTGATCACGATCGAAGACGCGGCCGAGCTTCGGTTGCAGCAGCCGCACTGGCTGCCGCTCGAAACCCGTCCGGCCAACCTCGAGGGCCAGGGCGCGATCAGTATTCGCGACCTCGTCATCAACGCTTTGCGTATGCGCCCCGACCGCATCATCCTCGGCGAAATTCGTGGTCAGGAGTGTTTCGACCTCCTGGCCGCCATGAACACCGGCCACGACGGCTCGATGGCCACGCTCCACTCCAACTCCCCGCGCGAATGCCTCGCGCGTATGGAGAACATGGTGATGATGTCGGACATCAAGATCCCGAAGGAGGCGATCAGCCGCCAGATCGCGGATTCGGTCGACCTCATCGTCCAGGTGAAGCGCCTCCGCGACGGTTCGCGCCGCACGACCAACGTCACCGAAGTGATCGGCATGGAAGGCGACGTGATCGTCACCCAGGAGCTGTTCAAGTTCGAGTATCTCGACGAGACCGCGGACGGCAAGATCGTCGGCGAGTACCGCTCGATGGGCCTGCGCCCGTACACGCTCGAAAAAGCGAAGCAGTACGGCTTCGACCAGCCCTATCTCGAGGCGTGCCTGTAATTCACCGCTTTACCGATCGTCCGTTCTGATCCGGGCGACGACCGACATGCCCGGACGCAGGCGGTCGGCCAGCGGCTGATCGGGGTCGATCCGGATGCGGACCGCAATGCGCTGCGACACTTTGACGAAATTGCCGGTCGCATTGTCCGGGCGCAGCACGGCGAACTCCGATCCGGCGGCCGGCGCCATATTCTCGACGTGCCCGTTGAGGCGCTTTCCACCGAGCGCATCGACGGTGAAGCTGGCTTTGTCGCCGACCCGCATGTTGCGCGTCTGCGCCTCCTTGTAGTTGGCGGTCACCCAATAGGTCCTTGGCACGAGAAACATCAATTGCGTGCCAGCGGTCACATATTGGCCCTGGCGCACCGCGACTTCGCTCAGCTGACCGGCGAGCGGGGCGCGAATCACGGTATGCTCGAGGTCGATTTCGGCGAGACGGGTTTGCGCCTTGGCGGCCTCGACATTGGCGGTGAGGCCGGAACGGCCGACGATGACCGTCCGCACATCCTGCGTGCCGATCGTCCGCGCGGCTTGCGCCTGCCCGAGTTGGGCCTCGGCCGAGCGCAGCGCGGCGCGGGTCTGGTCTTCCTGCGCGTGCGTCGCCCAACCGTTCTTGACCAGCGGCTCGAGCCGCCGCCAATCCGCCTTCGCCCGGGCGAGTTGCGCCTGGGCGCCGGCGATCCCGGCGTCTTGCGACAGCGTGCTCGCCTCCTTCGACCGCTGCGCCTGCTCACTGTTGTCGAGGGTGGCGATCTGGGTGAGGACGTTGGCGCGGGCCTGCGCGACCCGGGCGCTGTAAATACTGTCCTCGATCCGGACGAGCATGTCGCCGGCCTTCACGTTCTGAAAGTCGCGAACCGGAACCACCGACACATAGCCCGACACCTGCGGACTGATGACCGTCGTCTGCCCGCGCACAAATGCGTCGTCGGTCTGCTCAGAGCGCCCGCCAAACGGCCACAGCTGCCAGGCGTAGAGGATGGCGACGGTCGCCGCGACGATCAGCACCACGATCAGCGTCGACCCAAACCATCCGGGCACGGGCGGGCGCCATCGGTCGGGCGCGGGCGCGACTGGAACCTCGGTGGCGACAACGGTCTCGGCGGGACTCATGTCATTCACGAGCTGGATCCTTCACTTGGGACGCCGCACCCAATTTCGCGGTCATCGCCTGGGCGAATTGGATGATCGGGGAAATGTCCCCGCGACGGCGCATTTTCAACTCGATCGCGACCCCCCACAGAAACAGCAGGAAGGCAAGGATCGCAATCACCAGAAACACGTCGTTGTATGCGAGAATATTGGCTTCGCGGGTCACCCGCTGGCTGACCAGCGCGGCGCCTTCGGCCGAGCGCAGCGTCGGGTCGGCGAGCACGCCGGTGAGTTGCTGACCACTGACCGCCAGGCGCCCGGCGTCGTTGGGATTGTCGAGCATCACCTGCTGCACGAGAATGTTCGAATGATATTTCTCGCGGACCGTCTGGAGCGTTCCGAACAGCGCCGATCCGACCAGGCTGCCGAGATTCTGCGTGGCCAGAAACACGACCACCCAGGTAATGAAGTTTTGCGTACCCTGGAGGAGCGCGCGGGTAATGCCGATGACCATCGCCGGACCGATGAATAGCAAGCCCGCGAAGCCAACCATCGCCTGGCTCAGATAGAGGTTGGCGGGATGCGTGAGGTTCGTGGCCCGCGAATCCATCACTGCGGCAATAGCGATGAGCAGGCAGGCGACCTGGATCGCCCGGCCGGGGAACTGCGGGCGGAAGGTGACGATTGCGGCGGCTAACCCAGCAATCGACGCAAGTGTCACGACGATATAGAGCGCTTGCAGCTGCTCGATCCCATAGCCGAGCGACGACAGCAGGCCGACCGAGGCAAAGGTCTGTTCAGCCGTGACGATCCGGATGCAAATGGCGATCGTGGCAATCCGCAGGATCGGCCATTGACCGAGAAAGCGGGTATTCAGCAGCGGGTTTGTGCGGCGATGTTCGATGGCGATCGCGGCGCCGATCAGCAGGATCGAGCCGATCAGTGCCCAGCCGATCCATGCCGCGTCGGTCCACCACACGGTGCGACCGAGCGCCAACACCGAACAGAGCAGCCCGACCCCCGGAAGCAACAGCGCGATGGCCACGAAATCCATCCGTTCGAACGCCTTCTCGCGCTCGCTCGGCGGCAGCGGCAGCGCGATCACCGCAGCCAGGGTTAGCAGCGCGAGGCCCAGCTCGAAAATATAGGCGACCCGCCAGTCGCCCCATTCGAGCAACGAGGGCGCGAGCACTCGGGCCAGTGGCGTTGCCAGCTGTGGAATGCTGACACCCAGGATGATTCCAAACAGCCGCTTGGGTGCCGGCATCGCCTGAAACCAGGTCAGCAGCCCCAGCGTCGTGAGGCCCGCGGCCGCCACCCCGCTGACCGCGCGGGTCAGCAACGCCGACCACTCGCTGTGCACGAACAGATGCATGGCCGTCGCGGCGATGTAGAGGCTCAGCATCAGCCGCACGAACAACAACAGGCCAAACTGCTGGCGGAATTTCACCAGGACGAGGTTGGCGCAGACATTGGTGGTGACGAATGCAGCCGGAATCCACGCCGCTTCCCGCGTCGAAAGCCCGAGCGTCCCTTGGAAGTAGGACAGGTTGGCGGTGACCAACGCATTGCCGAGCCCGCCCGTCAGGCCGGCCAGAACACCGATCGCGCCATAAGCAATCATCCGCTCGCGCGGGTGATCGGGGTTGAACGGCGAGCCCGGAATGACCGGGCGCTCGTGCGGCTTGAACTGATAGGCTTGGGTCATACGCGGGTGGCCGCTCGCGGAGGCGAAATACGCTTGGACAAACCGATTGGCCGCCGCGCCTTACCAGCGTCCACCACGGTTTGCCATGCGATGGATCGCCGTGCCCTTAGCCCAACTTGCCGACATCGAGCACCGCCCGGGCGAACTCGCGCGGTGCCTCCTGCGGCAGGTTGTGGCCGATGCCGCCGTCGATATTGCGGTGCTCGTACCTGCCGGTGAACTTGGCGCGATAGGCCTCCGGCAGCGGGTGCGGCGCGCCGTTGGCGTCGCCTTCCATGGTGATTGTCGGCACCACGATCGTCGGCGCGGCCGCGAGCTTCGCCTCGATCGCATCATACCGCCGCCCGCCGTCGGCGAGGCCTAGCCGCCAGCGGTAATTGTGGATGACAATCGCGACATGGTCGGGATTGTCGAATGCCGCCGCCGACCGGTCAAAGGTTGCATCATCGAAAGCCCATTTGGGCGACGCGAGCTGCCAGATCAGCTTGTTGAAATCGTGTCGGTTCTTCTCGTAACCGAGCCGCCCGCGCTCGGTCGCGAAATAATATTGGTACCACCATTGCAGCTCGGCCTGGGGCGGCAGCGGCAGCTTGCCCGCGGCCTGGCTGCCGATCAGATAGCCGCTGACCGCGACCAGCGCCTTGACCCGTTCGGGCCACAGCGCGGCGACGATGTCGGCCGTGCGCGCGCCCCAGTCGAACCCAGCGAGCAGCGCACGCTCGATCTTGAGCGCGTCCATCAGATCGACTGCATCCATCGCCAGCGCCGCCGGCTGGCCGTTGCGGATCGTGTCCGCCGACAGAAACCGCGTCGGCCCATAGCCGCGCAGATACGGGACAATCACCCGATGGCCGGCCGCCGCCAGGATCGGCGTAACCGCGTCGAACGCATGCACGTCGTACGGCCAACCGTGGAACAGGATAACTGGCAGGCCATCGTGCGGTCCCGTCTCCAGATAGCCGACGCTAAGAAC